>Ga0066789_10000726_pt1 | contig 13781 bp, 16 predicted proteins | sample OrgsoiDNA2013049_FD_70960 | JGI IMG/M metagenome (GOLD analysis project Ga0066789, IMG submission 70960) | Permafrost soil microbial communities from the Arctic, to analyse light accelerated degradation of dissolved organic matter (DOM) -... | ecosystem: Environmental > Terrestrial > Soil >...
CCGCGGGGATCGACGCCGAACGTGTCGAGCGCGTGCGCCAGCTTGAGCCCGCCGCGCGACACGAACGGCATCGGCCCCGAGCGCAGCCGCAGCTCGGCGTCTGCGTCGACCAAATCGCCCGCTTTGTCGATGGGGCGATCGCCCGCCAGCACCTCGCCCGCCAGGATCAACGCGCGCGCCTTTTCGCGCGACGGCGCCAACCCCTGCTCCACCAGCGCCAGGTCCGCGCGCACCCGCTTGGGGGCCGGGCTGCGCGCGCCGGGCGGATTCATGACGGCATGATAGCGCCGCGTCAGCGCGCCGTCGTAAGTGAAACACCTAGCCTTCGCGCGCGTCGTCCCCATGTTCTGTGAAGTGAAACGAACTCTGCCGTTATTTGCTTTCTTTTTCTGGGCGCCCTGACCTTCGCCGGTTCGATAAGCTGCGACTCCGTCGAGGCCGCCTTCGACTGCTCGGAGGTCTGTGGTCGCTACCGCGACTGCTATGACAGCTCATACGACGTCAGCGGCTGCGAGAGCCGCTGCCGAACGAACGCGGCGAACGACCCCAAGGTCAAAGACGACGCCGCCACCTGCGAATCCTGCATCGGCAACATGTCCTGCCTCTCGGCGACGTTCAACTGTGCCGGCAGCTGCGGTTCGATCGTCCCCTGATCCGGCGACGCCGCGCAGACGCCGGTTGCAAAGCGAGCGTCCCTGCGTAGAATGTCGCCGCGTTCGAGCTTGGTCGGACGCGTTGGGGATGTAGCTCAGCTGGGAGAGCGCCTGAATCGCACTCAGGAGGCCGACGGTTCGATCCCGTTCATCTCCACGAAATTACTCAGTATTTTTTCTTCCTAAGTCGGTTTGAAACGATATTCGGATCAATCGTTTCAAATCAGGAGGCGAGTCGGCCGCCTTTGAGGACGGTCATCACCCGTCGCTGCCGAGCCCCCGCTGCCGCCTCCGGCTTCACGTAGCTCTGCATCGTGGTCGCGCTCGATTCGTGACCGAGTGAGGCGGCCACCACGTGAGCGGAGACGCCATTCTCGACGGCGAGCGTCGAGTGGAGCCCTCGCATCCCGTGCGCCGTCACCTTCGGCACCCCTGCGACCTGGCAGATCCGGTTCACCCATTTCCTGACCCAGTCCCTCCAGTGATGGCCGAAGAGCTTCGCCTCGGAAGGCTTCCCTTCGGCGATCGCTAGAAGATGTGACTGGAGCAGCTCCGGCACCTGCAGCTGCCTGCGCCCCGCCTCAGTCTTCGAGTCGGGGATCCAGAGCAGCTTCCCCCCGTCGTCCAGATCGCGCGCCACGCGGCTCACGATCTCGTTGGCCCGCATCCCCATCACCAGCGCCAGGAGCGCAGCCACGGCTCCCTCTTCCCCACCGTCCGCCAAGTCGACTGCCGTCGCGACCCACCTTCTCGCCTCGTCCACTCGGAGCTGCGCCTTGCCGTGCTTCCGCTTTCCTACGCCCTCCACCTCTTCGAGCGGGTTCCGCGCGATCCACTTCCTCTTCGTGCTGCACCACCGCAGGAACGATCTCGCCTCCGCGAGGATGTTCCGGTGGCTGTCCACGGAGAACGACTTTCCAAGGCGGCTCTTCCGCGTCCGAAGCGACTCGTAGTACCCGCTGCACGTCCTGGTGCTCAGGTCGCGAAGTAGCACCTCGCCGTCTGGGAAGAATGCTCCCAGCCGATACAAGGTGTCCTCGACCGACCCGGGCTTGTTGCCCTTGTCGTCGAGAAGGTATCGCTCGTATGCCTCCAACGCTTCGGTCACCGACTTGTCTCCGTTCTTCGCGAACTCTCTCCTCACCGCCCGGATGATTTGCTCGGCCTTCTCCTTCGTCGGATAGAACCGACTATCTCTCTGGCCTCCCGTTCCGACCACCACGACTCGCCACTGTTTTCCGATGGGATAGGGTCCGAGGACCCGCTCCCCTTTTCCTCGTCGCGCCATGTTTCCATCTCCCTTCCTGGGCGCGGCGAAACGTCAGCATCGATGACGCTAGCACGACCCGATAAAAGCGAAGCCAGCTGCTGCACCAGAAAAGGCGCCAACACCTGGGCCAAGAGGCGGACGTCACGAAGGGTCGGCGCCGGGGTCTCTTCATCCTCGATCGGCGCCGTCTTGCCCTTGGCGGTGTTGGTGCTCACCGTACGAATCTCCTAGCCATACGGGCGCTCACGGACCTGAGCCCCGAGCGCCGAGGTGCTGCGGCCGTCGGCATTAGGTTGACACCCGCGCAACTCGGATCGCTGGCCCCCGATAAGGGGACGTCCGGGACGCCCCGCACCTTCTCGTGCACGGCATCCCGGATGAACCGGCGAAGGAGCTCCTCGAGGGTCACGTCCGAATCCCAGGTGATGAATGTTTTCAGCTGCTCGTCTGCGACCCGATCCGACCATCACGCCCATTTGGCGGTGGGAGAGCGGTTTGCGCGGTTGCCGTCCGGGAGACCTGAGAAGGCGCCGACCCTGCCGGCGTCGCGGTAAGGGCCGAAGGTTGGGTTTCCTCCGTCCCTACTGCCCGACCACCCGTTCGCTTGTGCTCCTGCCAGCACTTATCGCGGGAGAAGATGTCGCGGAGCGCGAAGTCGATCGTCTTGGACATGGCCTCGGCGGGTGTCAGCTTCGCGGGTGCCGACTCCCTTACCCACACGGCGTAGGCAGTCAGCTCCTGCGCGGTATCCGCAGAAACCTCGGTAAGGATCGTCTCTCGTTTTTGAGTTCCTTCGAGGACCAGCGGTCCTGTACGGGGCTCGGACTTCGGTCGGCCAGCTTTCTTCTTCGTGTTTTCCATGGATGCGTTCCTTTCTTGGTGGGTGCCGTTCCGTGCTCTCGACACGGCTCAGCGGGAGATCTCCTGACTGCTTTGAATCGAAAGACGGCCAGCGGGATCACGCGAGATGGTCACGACCTTTCCCCGCAGCCGCTCGGCGTCCTTGGGCTTCGGAACAAGCGCGAGCTGGCGGTGCCGATAGTCGACAACCTGGACGTACTCGGTTCCGGACGAAGCCGCCGGCGCTGGGACCAGCTGTCCCCTGAATCGCTGAGGATTGGCCACGAAGGTCAGCCCCAGCTGTTGGGCGACCCTCTCGCCGATCGTCACCCGTTCCTTTTCCAGGTCGGTGATGGGAGGCGCGGCACGCTCTCTCTGAGGCGGCGAGACCTTGTCGATCTGAAGGCGGGGGCGAGAGTGCGTCCGTTCCCTCGACTCCAACTGGGCGACCAGGTCAGATGGGACCCGCCATCGCCCCTCCGGCAGTTGACTAGCCAACCCATACGCCACGAGGCGTTCGAGTCGACGGATATTTCCCGCGACGAGGTTGGCCGGCGACAGGGCGTCCGCATCGGACTTCGTGGGCTGCTTGGTTTCGAGCTCCCCCTGATGCTCCCGCGGGGCATATACGCCGCCATTTTCTTTGGCGACCTGAGCGATGGCCCTATCGGCGGGCTTCAGCCAGGCTTCGGCCTTGGAGCCCACTCTGATCGTGTCCCCCCGGTGCAAGCTCTCCGCGACCTCGCGCCGAAGCGGGATGTAATAGCCCTGGCCATGGGTCGCCTGCACGGCGACGAACATCTCGCCGGACAACTCGTCATGAAGGCCCTTGCCGACTACGACGGCTCCGAAATTGGACAGGGGCAGTTTCGGATCGACGAACTGATATTCGGCTGCCTTCTCGCCGACGATGGGATACAGCCGCTCGATGCGGTCGTTCTGCTCGCCCAGGCGGGTAAGCGATTCCTTCCACCCGTTGGCCAGCCGCCATACCCCGGGTTGCTCTTCGACCGCCAGCTTGAGGTCGGTGAGGGTCTGAAGCCGTGCCACGCAATTCCGACCCTCTGGCCCCGGTCGGGCAAGCAGCTTCTTCAGGGTCACCGTGCCGTCAGGCTGAACATGTTCGCTCAGAAAACGGTCGACCATGGTGAATCGCTCGGCGCCAATTTCCGCCTCGCGCGCCAGGGAATATTCGAGCTCCGTCCTGGGCCCCAGCTCGCGCGTGACAATTTCCTGGGCCCGCCAGCGCATCTGGTGCTTGATGTAAGCGGAGTCGATTCGGACGTCGTCACCATCGACGTCGACGCCTCGGACGTCGATATGGACGTGGGGGTTATCGGTGTTGTGATGATTGACGGCGGCCCAGATGAGACGCCGCCCGAGGTCCTTCTCGACCTGGGTCATCAACCGGCGGGCGAATTCTTTCAGGTCGAGCTCATCCCCATCTTCGGGGGAAACGATGAATCGAAATTGCCGCTCCTCACCGGCCAGAGGGGCACGAAAGGCATCCCGATCGAACCCATCGTCCGCTCCGTAAAGACGTCCCGGAGAGCCGTCTCGTTCGACGCCGTCGCGTTCCAGGTACGCGAGGTGGCGCCTCATTCCCGCGAGGCCCTGCTTTCCGAGCGTTGCGTACCTGCTCTTGATGACGCATCGCCGACTGCTTTCTCTCGGCGTATGAACCGCCACGCGGGCCGGGCGGGCGGCCTTTCTCGCGAGTCGCCGAAATCCACCCCCGAGCGGCGGCACACTATCCGGGTTACTTCGGCGCCGACCGATGCGGGGGCGAAACCGCTCCTCGGGATCGCCGAGATTCCAGGTGCTCATCGGCCTGGCCCTTTCCCACTGTCACTGACGCCAACCGCCCCCGAACCAGGACGAGGTGGGACGCGATCGCCCGTTGGCGGGAAGACCTCGCCGCTAAACCTGCGGCCGGCGCTGAACTTCCTCCCGGCCCCGCGCAGCAAATCGCTGTACAACTTCTCCGCCCGCTGCACCGACTCCGGCGTCGGGGGCTGCGATGGCAGAAAACGACACCACAGCTCCGTGTAGTGTGCGAACGTCATCGCCAACAGCTCGAGGGTGTTCTGAAGCCGTTCGAGCCGCTGGGTCAGGGTATCGAGGCGCGATCCGACGAGGTCGACGTCACCTCGTTCGCCTGCCAGGAAGCGCTCATATGCCTCTTTCGTGAACGCGCTGCGTGTCCATCCCCTCGCGGATGCATAGGCCTGGACCTTCTTCCGCAACTCGGGGTGGACGTAGGACTGCTCTCGGACTTTGTGACGCATCTCTTGCTCCTGCTGTTGGTCCTGCTGGTTGGCGTTCTCGGCAACTGGGCGGCAAAAGCGACCAGCTTTCTTCTGACGCGGTTACGTTTTCGGTCCCTTGCATCACCCTTCTCGGCAACCCGCCTACGAATGGAACTGGGATTCTTCTGGTGGCTCTCTTTCGTCACTGCACGCCGGAGTTGTCGAGAGGAGGCCCGAAAAAGGGACCAACTTTCGTCGGCGCACCGGATCTTTTTTTCGCCGCTCACCGGGGTTATCGGCCAACCGCGAAATTGTTGACCTCCACGCCGGAGTTGTCGGACCGAAGCCGACAAAACCGGCCCCTTCTTCCGATTTCACGGGACGCTCAGCGACTGGGTGCGCCCGCCGGCCAGTGGGAACCTTCTTGGGGAACCGTTACTGACCTGTACGGTTCTCGTGGCGAGATGCCCCACCGTTGCCGGCGTGCGCGGCCGCCGAACGGATCAGCGGCCGGCGCTCAAGAAACCGCTGAATTCGCGGGTGACTCCCACGAAAGTCCAGTCTGGGCGCGGCCTTCGGCGCACGGGAGCGCCAGCCCGAAAGGCGTGCCTCTATACTTTTCCGAGTGAACGCGCCCGCTTAGGGCGGCGTGAACTCCGACCCTTTATCTTGCAGTCCCAGTCACTGTCCCCTCTTGTCGACGAACACCCCTCGCCAGAAGCAGATGCCGAACTCTCGTCGCGATCACCTATGCGGCGAATGGAGTACGAGTGAGGAAACGCGACTCGCGGGCCGCCGGGTGCATCATCGAGAGCGGCGCCGGGATTATTGCGAAGCAGTCGGGAAGCAGCCGCACAACATGGGACAAGCGGGGCAGGTACGGGGACAAGGGGGGCGATACACCCCTTGTACCTCGATGGCGCGACCGGTGAGATCCGTCGTCACCGCCTTTACGACCGTCATTCCCAAAGAGACCCGGTGCGCTGCCGTCGCTACCCGAAATTCCCAAACACGTCCCCCCCACGCCCTCCGTCACTCCTTCGCGACCCACCTTCTAACATCGGGCTACGACATCAGCACAATTCAGGATCTTCTCGGTCACGGCACGACGATGATTTACACCACGTCCTGAACAGAGGCGCCGGTGGCGTTCCGGGCGCGCGATTGCTGCGTTTCCTCCGCGATATCGCCCGCACCTCTGCTCGCCGATGGTCGACGGCGGTTGGGCTCCGACCCTGGGACCGAACTCGCGTAAAATTGCCGCGTGACCGCTACAACACGACCTTCATCCACGAAAGCAAAGGGTGATCTTCTGGAGGACGTGATCGAGCGCCTGTGCGCCGGCTTTTCGGAAAAGAAGGTGACCCGGAATGCGCGCCTGCCTGGTCGAAACTCAGGCGCCGATCGGGACATAGACGTGCTCATCGAAGGCCGGTTCGCCCTGTTCGACATGCGGATCGCTGTCGAATCGAAGAACTACCAGAAGCCGGTTGGGGTCGAAAGAGTGGAAGCGTTCTGCACCAAGCTAAAGGACGTCAACGTTCACACCGGCGTGATGGTGAGCGCTGCCGGCTTTACCGAGCCCGCCAGAAACACAGCCACCGCACATAATGTTCAACTGTTCGAGGTCTACGATCACAGCGTTTCCGACCAGGTGTTGTGGGTCCCGGTCGGGCTGGTTCAACCTGTGGTAGCGGACGTATCAGCAAGTATTTCCCATCGTTCAGCCGGCGGGTTCTCCATGCCCGCTGCGATCGGCCCGGCGGGCCTGACTATCGATTATTCTCGGCTGGTGTTCCTAGTCGGCGGTCAACGGCTTGATCTAGAAACTATCGTCAGGACGGCTGTGCATGGACCAGGGGCTCCGAGCGTCGCGGGCAAGCACGACATCAAAGTTGGTCCAGTCGCATTCGAGGATACCGAAGCACCTGGCCGCCCCATCCAGTATTGCGAGCTGACAATCGGGGTGGTCATAACGGAAAGGTACTATCTTAAGGTTTTCCCCGCCTGCTACATAAAGGACGCTCACACGGGGTTAGAGAATCACGATCTTCGCGTTGACCTCCACATGAGCGATCAGCGCTTCAACGCCAACGGCTGGCGGGAGTTCCCGAGTCTCGAAGAGATGCAAGTTGCTCAGGCCGCGGTGCCAAAGCAGATCGAAGCCTTCACTCGTATTGTGATCGGAACTGCTGATTGGGCGAAGCTGCATCCGGAGCTGAAGACTCTGCACAACCCCAATCGATAAGCCGACAGCCCTGGGTCACGGAGCGAGCGAGGGTGTTCCCTCCCGCGGCCCCACCCGGTGCTGAGGCGAATCGGCCCGGCAAAGCCGGGCCTCCCGGTGCTTGGACCCGCGGCTGGACGCGGCCCTGGCGGGGTAGCCACCCTCCCCTAGCGGTGAGGGCCAAACCACCACGAGCTTACAGTCGGGCTTTCGGAGGGAAACGAGCGCCTCGCCGATGGCGCGGAGGGCGACCTGTATCGGGTGGTCGGTTGTCACGACGGCACGTCGAATTCGCCGTCCTCTCTCCCCCGGCAGTTCGGAGAGCCGTCTCACGGCGCGCTGTCTTTCTGCCCGCCGCGCCGGCCGAGACCATTCTGAGTTCGACGCGTGACCCATTCATGGCTCCCACCCGTAGGCCGGTTTTGGGGAGAGATGCGTTCACGCTAGAGTAAGGGCGCACAGGCCGGCAACACATATTCTCAATTGGTCCTGCTTCCCGTCATGTACGATCGGCCGATGACCGCGTCTTTCACGATCTTCTAGGCGTGGCAGAGCCAACTGACGAACCCAACGAATCGCGGCTTCATCTGGAACGAGCTCGAGACGGTCATCAAGGACTTCCAGAGCGAGGACGTCGTCGTCGTAATCGACAGGGACACCGCCGGCGTGCCCGGGGCGCCGGATATCGGCCAAACGATCCTCGAGAAAATCGGCGTGTCGGACCTCTTCGTTGGCGACGTGTCGATCGTCAACGGCGACGCGCCCGAGGAGCGCAGGACGTCGAACCCCAACGTACTCGTAGAGACCGGGTACGCGCTGGGCACTATCGGCCCGCGGCGCGTCCTGCTCGACATGAACACGGCGTTCGGCCGGCCCGAGGATTTGCCCTTCGACCTCCGCGGCAAGCGAGCCCTGACGTACGAGCTGTCCAAGGACAACGCCAAGGACGCAGCCCGGAAGGCGTTGCGGGGACAGCTCCGCGGCAGGATCGAGGAGGCGATCGCAGCTCACCGCGAGACCGCGACGACGGCGGCTCCGGCGGCGAGCCCGACCAAAGAGGTTGTCGACGCGATTGAGGCGAGCCGGCCAAACCAGGGTCCCCTGGCGAAGCGGTTCGTGCAGGGCCTCGCGGACAGCCTCATAAAGATCGACGCCGAGTCGAAGAAGGCCAACCCGCCGGCGCGCACGGACGCCCTGTTCATCGCGCTCGAGGCGAGCAAGCCCGTCGTGAACGACTTCGGCGTCGTCGCGCGCGCGTCCGCGGAGATGGACGCGCAGGAGGCCGTGCACGGCCTCGTCCAGGGTTTCGAGTACATCTTGGCGCGCTACGACCTCCAGGGGGCCGGCACGGCCTGGCCGGGCGACTTCGACCTCTACAGGTTCGTCGGGCACGAGCTCCTGGCCGTGCTCTCGGCACACCTGATCCGAACGGAGCGGTGGACCATGTTCCCGTCGCTGTTCTCTGAGAGGATCCACAACACACGCGCGCGCGAGCCGGTCGGCATCGACTACGCCTATAACACCGTCGAGCTGCTCGACAGGACCTCGCGATCCGGACAGCCCACCATGGCGCACGCCCAGATTCTGAAAGAGCGCCACGAGGCCACGCCGCCGCTCGGGGACGTGTCGTTCCCGGAGCTGATCGCCGGCGACGTCATGCTGCCAATGCAAAGCAGAGATGTCCGGTCGGCAGCGAAGCCATAATGTCCTCTTGGCCTCGACCTCACGGACGTGAGAGGGGTCACCTTTCTAGCCGATAGGTCCGGGAGGATCCGGCCCTGGGGCTCAGGGGTTTCCCTGCAGCTGCCTCTCGAATAGTCAGACTGAATGCTCAGCGTGCACGGGAGAAAGTTGCCAGAACAACTGCTCCGCGAACCAATATCCCGTCTCGTGCGAAAGCCCGGGTTCTAAGTCATCACCCAACCCTCCCGACGGTTGCACCCCCCGCACTCCTCACGCCTGGTGGGGTTGCGTACTACTGCTGCCCATGTGATCAACCGGGTTGAAGTTCAGGCGATGGCCGCGATGGGCGGAACTGGGAGGCGGCGATCGGGCCAACCCGCGATCGGTCGAGGTACGCGCGGGGTGGGTACGGGATCGAACCGGCCGCGTGACTGAGATGGGCCCGATGATGCTCTTCTTAATGCGGTCGATGTTTGCAACCCACTCGGTGTACTGGTCGTCTGGTCGTCTCATGGCATGGGCAACCGCAAGAGGACATTGTTGTCCCGGCCGGCGCTTTCGGCGGCTGTTTCAGAGAGGAAACGATCGATGCGATGTGGGGGCCATTGCGGGCTACCTCGCTCGCATGGTCACACCCGGCCGTACCGATCTCGGAGCTGGTCGGAAGTCAGGCGATAGATCGGCCCATCGCAGCGGAACTGGTGGGATACGGCGACAGCGGCGTGACGAGCGAGCTGCCTTAGTTGATTCAGGCCGCAGACGAGGTCCGCTCCGGCCTCGTTGGCCCGGGCGGGGCAGTAGCGCATCATGCGCGCTCGCGGCTGGCCTCTCGCGGCTCCGTCCCGATCAGCTCGAACGACTCCGGATCGCGCTCGACCTCGGGCGGGACGATCTCGGTGTCTTCGCGCGCAGGATCACTGCTCAGCCCCCATCGCCCCCGTCGCTACCTGCATCAACTTTGGAGACAGGAACGCAGCTGCACGAGTCGGCCGCCGGGCGCGTACCCTGTTGACAGTTGACCGAGCAACCGCCGGAGCCGCAGCTGGGCACGAGCATGAACACCGATGCGCATGTCGCCAGCACCAACGCGAGACCACCTCGTCCGCACCTAGCGCGAGTCGCTCGTTGTTTAGACCCGCTCCATACTCTCACTGCCTGCCAGCCCATTTCGCAAACGGAACGCAAGGAGCTGAAACAAACTCGGCGTCGTCAATGAGCGCGGTCGAAGATGAAGTCCCGCCACTAGGCTGGGCGTTGGGGAGCATCGCACTCGGCACCCAGCAACTCACCAGAAGCTTTCCACTGAGTGGCCATGCCGAGCCGTTCGCGGAAATCTCCACTTCACCATTAATGGCGGCCGGCGACATCGTGAGTCGAAGCGTGCCACTCCCGAGGTCAGGCACGTTGGCGATGTTCGCTGGCTGTACTGAGACGACTCCGTCCGCTGTTGGCCCGTTAGACAGCGATAATGTGACGACGTCAGCCCCAACATCGGCAGACCGCAATCGGCCATTTACACTAATCACTCCTTGCCCGTCCGCCACTTGGAACCAAAAGTCGAGCAACGATGTGCTCCCCATGGAGGCGCGTAACTGTGCGGGTTGAGTGCTCGTGAACTTGCGGCCGAGCGCGTCTACTTCCAGCACGTTCGCGGGCGCCATCGTGGAAGCACTGATGGATGCCTTGTCCCTGCCGCCAGAGCAGCCAGTCAACGCCATTAGTACAGCCACGACGCTCCTGTAACATGTTTTGTTCATTGCATTACTTCTTTCGCAGCGTCAGCAGGTGACATTTATTGTAACTGCGCTATGAACCCTGTTGTCGAATTCATTGGTTTCGCTGACGAGATTCGTGGTGTCGTCTTTCCAGAGTATCCAATATACGCCATTCGCCACGTTTGGCACATTCAAAACGTGTGTCTCCGTGAAGTACGTACCAGCGGGTGACGTGGCCTGTGCGTTAAACATATCGCCGATTCCGACGTTGTCGGTCGGCGATGCTCCAACGTATACCCGGAAACCTACTCCGTTGAAGGCTGTCGTACCATTGTTGGCAACCGTGAATGTAATGCTGACTGCGCTACCTCGACAAACGTTGATGGTTCCCACCGGATCAGCGGACCCCACTGCCCCACCGACGAAGGCTTCAGCGGACGAGAAGACGTTCGACTTGTTCCCGGTACCATTCCCATAGAGCCATCGTGCTCCATTGGCGTCATCAGGAAACGGTTCAGAAGTATTTCCACCCGCCAGCGGTTCCGGGGTAGACGCTCTCATTATGTCGAAGTTCTCCGCATGACCGAGGCCGATGAAATGGCCCATTTCGTGGGCTACGACCACCTGTCCCTGTTGGTTATTAGAGTAGTTCCAGAAGCTTTCGTCCTCTGGCGCATAGTTCATCGTGTTGACGGTAATGATATCCGCCTCCGTGAAGGTTGCAGCTGAGAAGAAACACGTGCCGTAGCGATACGTTGTAAGGCCGTTTAGACCGCTGCCGATGGTCTGCTGAGTAACCAGCATGAATTCATTGACGCTGTCGCCATACGTGAGGTGGCAGTTGAAATTCTGATGCAGAATATTCGCGATTCTCTGGTTGTAGACCAAACCCCATTCGACCCAGCTGCTGAACACCGCTTGATCCGCTGGGCTGTTTACAGGGGTGGTACATGTATCGACCTGGAGATTAGTGACCGCGGACCACTTGACGACCCCGTTACAGGTCGCCTCGGCGGTGTATGCGCGAGACTGCCGTGAATGCGCACAGACGAGTACGCAAGAAATTAGACCGAGCGTGAGCTGGAATCTTCTCATGGTTAAGACCTCATTCAAGGAGTTGGCGCGGCCGTTCCGTTGACGATGTTCCATTTCGATACACCGCCCAGGAGACTTGCAGCAGTCGGGGCTGTCCCAGTAAAATCGGCACCGGCTTGGATCGCAGCGACCTTTGCAGCCGATACAAAGGAGGCTGGATCGAGCGCGCTCGCAATCTCAGGGTCGGCGTCCGAAAGGGCGGTGAGTCGAGGTCGCGGAGTGAGCTGGTCGTTTGGTCCGGAGAGATCGACGATCTGCTTGCCAAAGGTCACTCCCCCGGCGCTGAAGCGCGTGACAGCCGCTCCGCTGAATCCGACCACGATCGATCTACTTCCCACCGTCTCCGTGCGGAAGGCCAGGTACGTCCAGACCGGGGTGTAGAACCAGGGATCGGCCCCGAGAAACAGAATGTAGTGCGATCCAGGCGCAAGCACGGGAAGTCCCGAGGCGAGGATCATTGAACCATCGGGAAGAGCCCCTCCGAATTGACTGAGGGTCTTGAGATTTCCCACGTTGCCCGCGTGTACGATGACGTTCGCTACGTTGAGCTGTGTGCGAGGCCCCATAACATCGTCGTATGTGTAGGAAGCAGAGACGACGTCCAATTCGACGATGGCGGCTACGCCCTTTAATGGGTTCGGGCGAGCAGATACGGGCGAACCTTGACTGGGTGTTGCCGAGCTAACTCCTTTTGATATGCGCGCGAAGCCGAACATCACCGCGGCAACTGCACCGACTGCGAGTACTCCGTTGCGTAAATGCCGTTTCATGCTGTTCCCTCCCCCAATAGTGGCGAAAAACTTTCAGTGAAAGCAGCAGCGGCGAATCATCCTTCTATCGCGCCAACCCTCAGGTCAGAAAGCGCCGTCTCCACCGCGCCGCTTTTGCCGACGCTTTGTGAGCAAGAAGCGTACCGGCTGAGTTATCTGGGCCGCCCCCGACAACACTCCTCCACAACCGATGGCCGTCCGTGGATATAGCCCAAGGTTTAAATTATAGGACGGGGCTTTTGGTATCGCCTGTTACCTTGGGCGCCCGAGAGATTGTCTGCGGCCTTGAGTGGTTTCGAAACTTGCATCCAAACACCACGAATTGGTTTCGAAGCTTTCTGCCTTGATCTGCCGCGTTGCCCCATTCGATTGCGTGCTTCGAGGAGCTCCGTCGTCGCTCGCGGCTACGGCCAGAGGGGAACGCACCCGCCTCGATCGGACCTGGCGCCGCTCCGGTGTGGACGCTCTTCTGCCACCCGAACGCGTCGAGCTTGTATTCGGTCCGACGTGCGGCGAACCTGTAACGCAAATGAGGAGCGTGTTGCAGCGTGTCGAGCGTTGAGCCCGGGGTCGGTCACGGGCCGACAAAGACGGTAATGGAGTTCGAACCGGCAGTGGGCGAGATCCGCGCGCGGCCATTCCTCTTCCTCGTTCTCGAAGCCGAGCGGCCGCTCGCGGGCGGGGCTCGCTTCGCACTGGAGGATCTCGGTACTGGTCGGGAGAGCCGAGGCCGGAGCGGGAAGACGGAGTGGCCGCGCGAGGGATAGGACGTTCAAGCGCAGGTTGTCAGGCCCACTTAGAAGTGGCCCCGTTCCTCCCAAGTAGAAATGTCCCCCGCGGCCTGAAAGACAGTACCACCATGGACCCGAGAAGGCGCTGAGGCTCTCGCCTTGGCCGCCCGCAGCTCCCGTCGTTCGACTTCTTCCGCTTCGCCTTCTGCTCGACCGAAAATCTCTCCATGAATGCGGCCACCCCTCCTCCACCTCGATCGAGCGGCAGCGTGGCGGCGAGCGCCTGGCCCAGCCGGTCTGGGCTGGAGGGCGCGGGGGGACGCGTTGGCGGCCGCCGGCTCTTCATGAGTCCGCCCACGAGAACGCGCACTGCGTCTCAAAGGGGACATTTCTACTTGGGCCGAAAGGGACTTTTGAATTTGGGCGCTTGTACGGACCGGCTTGATGGGTGACAGATAGACCGACTTCATGGGTGACACTTCAGCGGCGATGCGGACGATGCGCAGATGCCGTGGAAAGAGACCACCCAAGTGCAAGCACGCGTTCGA
>Ga0066789_10000727_pt1 | contig 13779 bp, 11 predicted proteins | sample OrgsoiDNA2013049_FD_70960 | JGI IMG/M metagenome (GOLD analysis project Ga0066789, IMG submission 70960) | Permafrost soil microbial communities from the Arctic, to analyse light accelerated degradation of dissolved organic matter (DOM) -... | ecosystem: Environmental > Terrestrial > Soil >...
CCTGTCTGGTTTATCACCGGTTGTTCGAGCGGGTTCGGCAGGGCGCTGGCGGAACGCGTGTTGCTGCACGGTCATCGTTGCGTCGTGACTGCGCGCAATGCAGGACAGATCGCGGACATCGTCGCGGCTCACCCGAAGGCAGCGCTGGCCCTCGCGCTGGACGTCACCGATGAGCGACAGAGGCGAGACGCCATCGCACGGGCCGAAGACGCGTTTGGCCGCATCGACGTGCTCGTCAACAATGCGGGTCATGGCTACTCCGCGGCGATCGAGGAGGGCGACGAAAGCGACATCCGCGCGATGTTCGACACCAATTTTTTCGGCTTGGCGGCCATGACGCGCAGCGTGCTGCCAGGAATGCGCGCGCGTGCGCGCGGACACATCATCAACATCTCGTCGATTGGCGGCTTGGTCGCCAACCCTGCCTCCGGTTATTACTGCGCAACCAAGTTTGCAGTAGAAGGCCTGTCCGAAGCGCTTGCCAAAGAAGTTGCGCCGCTGGGCATCCGTGTCACCATTATCGAGCCGGGCCCGTTTCGCACCGATTTCCAGGGCAGATCCATGCGACCCGTGAAGCGTACGATCGACGCCTATGCCGGAACTGCGGGTGCGCGGCGCGCGCAGCTGCGTGAAAGTAGCGGCAAGCAAGCCGGCGACCCCGCGCGAGCGGCCGACGCAATCATCAACGTTGTCGAGTCCGCCGACCCGCCGCTGCATCTGGTCCTCGGAAGAATTGGTGTCGGGCGCGTACGGGAAAAGTTGCGTGGGCTACTGCAATCGGTCGACGCGTCGGAGGCGACGTCGATCGGGGCGGACTTTCCCGAGAGCTGATCGATCGAAGCGACCGCGTAGCTCGGCGAAAAGAAGCCATGCCCGATTCACAACTCGCAAGCGCAAGCAGGAACGTCGGCGCCTCGTTGCCGTTTCGAGTCGAGCCAGTTGCGGGGGCGCTTGGGGCCGAAATCCATGGTATCGACGTCTCCAAAGAACATGACGACGCGACGATCGCGGCCATTCGACGGGTCCTCCTCGACTTTGGCGTGATCTTCTTTAGGGAGCAGGACCTCGATGTTTCACGGCAGAAGGCGTTCACATTGCGCTTCGGCAAACTGTTCCTGCACCCCAACATCGCGGGATCGAAGGCCGATCCGGCCATTATCGACGTCGTTCGCGAGCCGGGTGACAGGAAGATCATCGGCGAGGATTGGCACTCCGACACGCCGCAAGTCGCCGAGCCACCGATGGGCTCGCTCCTCTATGCAGTCGAGGTGCCGTCCGTGGGCGGCGACACGATGTTCGCCAACCAGTATCTGGCGTACGACACGCTGTCGCCGGGAATGAAGGCAATGTTGTCCGGGTTGCGCGCACTGCACTCCGATCGTCGCGTTGCCGGGCCGGCGCGCGATCTGAACGCGGCGAACGCCGCGAAGGCCAAGGACGATGCAGAGTGGCGCGAGACCGCGAATTTGCACCCCGTCGTTCGGACTCACCCGGAGACGAAGCGCAAGACTCTGTACGTCAACCGTCAATCGACCATTCATTTCGAGAACATGACGGTGGCCGAGAGCCAGCCGCTGCTGGAGTATCTTTGTGCGCACGCGCATCGGCCGGAATTCACGTGCCGATTCCGCTGGCGAAAAGGGTCGATCGCATTCTGGGACAACCGTTGCTCGCAACATATCGCGATCAACGACACCATAGCGTCGCGTCGCATCATGCGACGGCTGCAAATCGTCGGCGACAAGCCGTTTTGAGCGCAAGATGACGTGGGACGTCGCTGCGCTCCTTCCTGGGCGAGGCACTGCATGCACACGTATGTGCGGATGAGGGTGACCCCATTGCGGTGGCTGGCTTCTTTGGTCGCGGCGACAGGTTTCCTGCTGGGCGGTGGACTGGCTGAAGCGCAATCGTGGCCGTCCAGGCCAATCAAACTCATCGTTGCGTTTCCCGCCGGAAGCGCCACCGATTCCATCGCGCGACTGGTCACCAAGGACATGTCCGAGACGCTGGGCCAGCCGATTGTCGTTGAAAATCGAGCAGGCGCCGGGGGCGCGATCGCTGCGGAAGCGGTCGCCCGCGCTGCCCCGGACGGTTACACGCTGCTGATGGGGAGCAACACGCAGTTCGCCGCCAATGTCAGTCTCTACAAGAAGCTGCCTTACAACCCGGTGACCGATTTCGTTCCGGTGGTTCGTCTCACCACGCAGCCCACGGTCCTCCTCGTGCGGATCGATTTTCCCGCCAAAACCGTCTCCGAATTCATCGCTTATGCGAAGGCTTCGCCGAAAAAACTTTCGGGGGGATTTGGCTCGGCAAGCACCCAGGTCGGGATTGCGAAACTCCGACAAGTCTCAAACGTCGACTTTCTCGACGTGCCCTACAAGGGCATTCCGCAGGCGGTGATCGACGTCATCGGCGGAACGCTCGACTTCACGTTCGCCGATCTGGGGACCGGCCTTACCCAGGTGAAGGGCGGAAAAGTGCGCGCCTTGGGGGTGACAAGCGCCACCCGAAGCGCCCTGGCGCCTGACTGGCCGGCGATATCGGATACCTACCCCGGCGTCGACATCTTCGGGTGGCACGCGATCGTGGCACCCGTTGGAACGCCGCCCGATATCGTCCAGAAACTCTATGGGGCCGCTGCAGCCGCCATGGCGAAGCCATCGGTCATCGAAGGACTCGCCAGCCTTGGGGTATCTCCGGCGCTTCTTCGACCCGAAGAACTCGGACGATTCATCCCCGAAGATATCCGTCGCTGGGCAGAGATGGTGAGCGACGCAGGCATCACTCCCGAGTAGGCGCTCTAGCGGGCCTTGGGTTCCCACAACCCGATGTTCTGCCAATTAATCGACCGGCACTTCAATATCAAGCAGCGGCGCGTACTGCTGCGCCCCAAAAATGTCCGGGTCGCCCGGACTTCCGCTCGGTTTCAGGCGATAGATGGTGAATTTGATCGCGTTGGCCGGATCGAACTCGACGAAGTCCGCGATGCGCTCCGGAGCAATGCCGTACAGGGTGGCGACCGTCTCCCGCGTGAGCACGCGCGCTTTTTTTACGCGATCGTAGGCGACGGCGTCGCTGAAAATCACATCGAAGGTGATCAGATCGACGCCGGCGTTCTTGCTGCGCACGGTCTTCGCAAGCTCGGAGAGCTTCTGCGTTTTCACGGCGCGCCTCATTGTCCGGCGGTCGTCAAGTGCGTCGGAAACAGTTCGAGCGGATGCGCGCAGCGGAGCGTGTGATTTACGGTCCAGCGGTAGCCGGGGCTCGCGCGCAGCACTTCGTCCAACGCAAAAGCGACGGACCCGGCCGAGCCCTTCACGTCGGGCAGCCGCGCATAGAACATCTGCCGAGTGCCGATCATGCAGACCTCCTCGGCCATCGCCGCGGTGGGCGCCACGGCCTGCACGAGAATGCACAATTCATGTCCCGGGCGATGTTTCAAAGGCTCGAGATCGCCCATGACACCGTTGCGGCCGTAGACGATGTAATGCAGTTCGTAGCCCGTGTCGCCGAAGCGCTCGCGCACCTGTTGTCGCGCCCACCCGATCACGTCGTCGACGTGCGCGATGGTGTAAGGGTCGCGGATGCCGACAAGGCCGACGTAGCGCTCGCCGACTTTGCCGGCGCCTTCCAGCTTGACGCGAAACTCCGGCGCGGGCAGAAACTTCGCACCCGTGATGCGCGTCGTCTTCTCGGCGACCTGCTCGTAAAAGCAGTCCGACATGTCGAGCGTGCCGCCGGCCACGTGCTCGAAATAGGGATTGGAGCGCTCGTACATCGCGTGTCCGGCCACCGATGCGACCGTGCAGCGCTGCGCGGGATGCATCGCGGTGACGCGGACATCATCCGCGCTCACCTCCCCCAGCACCGTCTCCTTGCCGCCATACGGCTCGGCGCAGAACGATGCGCATTCGAGCACCTTGCCCATATAGTAGGCCTGCGCTTCGGGAAAGCCATGATGGATGGCGGGTGCGGCGAATACGCAGCTATCGCTGCTGCGACCGCCGATGATGACGTCCGCGCCCTGCCGCAGCAGATCGATGAACGGATGCACGCCGGCCATCGCGACGATCCGTTCCGTCGCGTCGAGCTCGGCTTCGGTGAGTGCGACGTGCCCCTCGAGTCCGTGCACGATTTCACCGGCGCGCATGCGCCGGAGCAGGTCGACCTTGTCCACTTCCGAATAGAAATAGCCGAGCCGGAACGGGTTCAATCGGTGCTTCGTCGCGAGATCCCTGATGATTTGCACGTAGAGGTCGACGCGGCTGTTCGAGCCCGTATCGCCGCTGGAGCCGATGATCATCGGCACGCCGAGTCGGCGCGACGCGAGCAGCATGTGCTCGAGGTCCTGCGTCTGCCAGGCGAGCGGGCTGGTCGAGGTGTCGGTGCCGAGCGGCACGGGGCCGACATCGTCGCTGCCCGAGTCGGCCGCGATGTAGTCAGGCGCGGTAGCGACGCCGAACATGAAACTCTCGACGCGAAGTGGTGCAAATCCGAGGTGTCCATTCGGACAGATGATGCGCAGCGAATGCATTAAAAAGCTCCCTGCTGAATCATAGCAGCGTGCGCGAGTGTCGATCCGTGTTCACGCGTGATTGCGTAGACTACAATGCCGGGAGCGGTAGGGCGACGGTGATGACGCTCTTTTGGAGACGGCTATGCGAGCGCCGATGTTTCGACTTGTGGTGGGTATCTGCGTGCTGCTGGGCATGCCGTCCTTCGCACCGGCGCAGACCGCGCTGCCGAAGCAGATCCGCATCGTCGTACCGTTCTCGCCGGGTGGCAGCAACGATGTCATTGCGCGCGCGCTCGCCGGGCCGCTCGCGAAGCGTCTGGACATCCCGGTCATCGTCGAGAACAAGGCCGGTGCGGCGGGGGTGATCGGCGGCGATTACGTTGCCAAGGCTCCCCACGACGGTTCGGTGCTCCTGCTCACGTCATCGAGTTTCCTAACCGCCGCGGCCACGCAGGCGCAGCTGCCCTACGATCCGATCACCGCCTTCGCGCCGGTCGCGATGATCGGCCAGGGCCCGATGCTGTTCGCGGTCTCGTTGTTGACGCCGTTCCAGTCGCCCGCGGAGGTGCTTGCGGCTGCGCGCGCAAAGCCGGGCGGGCTCAATTACGGCTCGGCGGGCGTCGGCTCCATCGGACACCTGGCGACCGAATTGCTCGACGATGCCGCAAAGGTGCAGATGACGCATGTCCCGTACAAAGGAGCCGCGAACGCGGTCACCGATCTGGCGGGCGGCCAGATCCAGGTCATGATCTCGAACTACAGCACGCTGGCACCTATGATCAGCGGCGGCAAGATCAGGGCGCTCGCCGTGACGTCGAAACAGGCGCACGCGGCGTTCGCGAATCTGCCGCCGCTCGCCGCAAGCGTCCCGGGCTATGCGATCGACATCTGGGTCGGCGTTTTCGCGCCGGCCGGCACGCCTGCTCCGGTGATCGAGCGCCTCAATCGCGAGATCAACGAAATCTCCGCTTCGCCCGAACTGCGAACGGTGCTCGAGCCGGATGGCACCGTACCCCTGGCGATCAACTCCGCGGCGTTCAGCGCGCGGCTCCGAGAAGAACTCGCGCAGTGGAAACAGGTCGCCACGGAGCACAAGATCGTTGCGGAGTGACGCGACTCAGCGGCAGTTCATTTGCCGGGAGTCGCATCAATCGTCCAGCGCCAAGCCGAGCACGCGCCGCGAGGCGACGATCTCGCCCCGCACGAATTTCTCGTGGTTCCCCTCGATGGCGCGAGGCTCGTACAGATAGTTGACCATCAGGCCGAACGATTCGCGCAGGCCCTTCTTGGAGGTGTCGGCCAGCCAGTTGATCCGTTCCATCTTGGCGCCATTGTTGAGGTGAAACCTTGCGACGGGGTCCTGCGCCGGCTCGCTGCCATCGGCTCGATGCAGCAGATAGGTGGCGCACAACTGCGTCAACGGCTCCCTCAGCGGCGCCAGGCGCTCGACGGCGCTGTCTGGGTCGCTGGCGATCTTGGCGATGTCGGTGCCAAGCGCCGTGGCAACCGCCTTCAACGCCTGCGCCAGCGGCTTCGATCGCCCGGCGTCGTCCGTCTTGAGCATCGGGCCGAGCCACGCAGCGAAACCGGGGACGGGTGACAGCGTGCAAAACACCTTGAGCCGCGGAAACTCCCGCGACAACACGTCGACGACGTTCTTGATGAGGAAGTTGCCGAGCGACACGCCGCGCAGGCCTGGCTGGCAGTTGCTGATCGAGTAGAACACCGCAGTCGTCGCTTTGCCGGGATCGTTCGACGTGGATTGCGCGTCGAGCAAGGGCGGCACCGCGTCGGCAATCTTGTCCATCAGTGCCACCTCGACGAAAATCAGCGGCTCGTCGGGCAGCGCGGGGTGGAAGAAGGCGAAGCATCGACCGTCGACCTCGAGGCGCCGGCGCAAGTCGTTCCATCCGCGAATCTCATGCACTGCCTCGTGCGCGATGATCTGCTCCAGCAGGTAGGCTGGTGTGTGCCAATCCACGCGAACGATCTGCAGAAAGCCGGGGTTGAACCACGATGACAGCAGGTGCCGCATGTCCCAGTCGACGGCGTCGAACTCGCGCTGCTCGTGTTTCAGTTCCAGCAGCCGTTCGCGCATGCGCAGGATCGTGGAAGTGCCGCCGGGCGCCCGGTTCAGCCGCCGCATCAGTTCCTGGCGCGGCGGCTCGGCGGCGATACTGAGCTGGGACAGGTTGGCGGCTGACGGCTCCGTGGCGTACGCTTTCGCTGCCGCGAGCACCTGCTTTGGATCGGGGGAGAACTCGGCGAGCAGCGCCGCGAAGAATCGTGCCTGGTCCTTCTTGTCGAGGTCCCGATACAGATCCAGAGTGACTTTGGCCAGCGACACTCCGGCCGCCTCACCCCGCTCGGACAGCAGCTTCCTGCAACTGACGATAAGCCGCCGGACCTTGCGTCCGTCGTGCGCGATGGCCGCGACGCGTTTTTGAACCGATTCGAACATGTCCGCCCGATCGAAAGAGGGCACCAGCTCTGCCTGATGCAGTATATGTCGCCGCCGAGATTCTGATGAAGCTCAATCGAATCGATAGAGCAGCTGCAGCCGCACGCTCGTCAGCGAGTCGTCCTGAGTCGGCGCGCCGGGCTCGCGCTGCACACGCAGCGGAACGTACAGCACTTCCAGACCGACGTTCCATTGCGCATCCAGGTCCTTGCTTGCGCCGACCGTGGCGAATGGCAGCGATCCGCGGGACACGAGGAGCGAGCGGTCGTGAACGTTGGTAAAAGCATCCACCTGCACGGCGAATTCGGTGCGCACGACGCCGACGCTGGCATGCGCATGCCAGGACTCTGCCGTCCACGCGGATGTCAGTTCGAGGCCGTAATAGTTCAGCTTGATATGGTCGTTGGAAGGCGCCATGCAATTGAATGGATTCTGGTCCCTGTCCGGAATGCCGGCGATTCTCGCCGGACAGGTGATGTCGCCCTGCGCACGGCCATGCTGGCCGAAGACCTGCATCGACAGCGTGAAGCTATCGGTCTCGAACAGGCGGCGCCCGATCGAGAGGGCGACCAGATCGAGCGGTTGCGTGCCGTCGATCGACAGCGGCGGCGTATAGCCGAGTTCCGCGACGAATTCGCCAGGCAGGCCGAGGATGAGCCGAAGCCGACCGAATACCGGCGACCGGTTGAGATCCTCCTGCTTGATGCCATTGAAGCCGACGCGCTGCTGCGACTCGCTCAGCCTGGGGATATAGCCCAGATCAAGGGCGACACCCCAGCGCCAGGCCGCCAACGCCGGCGTCGCTCCGAACGCGGTCATCAGGCTGGAAGCGGCGACATAATTCATCGCCCACGCTTCCGGGCGATGCGGGGCCAGGTTTTCGTCATCGTGGACGACGGGCTGCGCCCGAGCGCTCGAGCCGCACAACAGCAAGCTGGCCAGCAAGAACGCAAGCAGGCCATCGATCCGCAGGTATTGCGTCACTAGCCGCCCCGTCGTGCAGTGGAGTGCTTCATGGTTGCCGCACCGGTCGTGCCATCCGACCGCGACATACAAACAGATCGCGGCGCTGTTCTATTCCCGCGCTCGTGCTGGCAACGCTGCCGATGAACGCCCGCCGATTCCATCGCGCGCTCGAACGAGGAAGAGCGACGCCTACTGCGGAAAGTTGGCGGCTTTTCTCGCTTCGCCGGTCAGCTGCAGGATGTGCAGCCCGGTGTTGGCGCGGTCGACGATATAGACATAGCCCCGGTCGTCGACTTCGACATTGTTGGTCTGGATCGCGGTCTTGCAACGATCTTTTCCATCCACCTTCACGCAGCGAGGCGTAGTCTTGTCGGTGGTCGCCGGAATGTAGTAGCCGATCTCGACCGGGCTGAAAGGATTGCGGATGTCGACGGCGCGAACGCCGGCGTTGAAGTGCGCGAGGAACACGACGCGCCTATAGTAGATCGGCGTCATGCTCTCGTTGGACGAATGCGTGCCGAAGCGTCCGCCCCGCGCGCAGAAATTGCCGCTCGCTTCCGCAACCGTGAAATTGGACACGATCTGCGGCTTGGCTTCCACGCTGACGTCGGCGATCCACGCCATCTGGCGCGCTTCCGTACATTCGTTGACCAGTGATTCGTTGACGATCAGCACGAAGTCGCGCTTGGCGTCGCGGTCGTTGGCGAATTCGGGGTCGGTGAGTCCGAGAATCGGGAATGCCGTGTGCGCACCGGTCTTGGGTGAAAGCTCGAGTTTGCCTACCTGTGGATACAGCAGGTTCTCGTTGGTCGGCGCGGCCGGGCCGCTGAGCAGCTTTTCGCGATCGACGATCTGCATCACGCCATTCTTGTTGGTGCCATAACCGAAATACACGCGATTGCCCGCGGGACCGGTGGAAATCGCGCCGTGCAGCTCTTCCGGAATCGGGCCGGTCGCGTCCGGTTGTTGCCCGGGCTGGCCGAAGTTGCGGATGAATACCGGCTTGGCCGGGTCGCTCAAGTCGTAGATCTGCGTCATGCGACGGGTGCGCCATGCGGGCAAGCCGGATACGAGATACGCGATGCCGGTGTCGCATTCCCAGAAATTCTTGTGCGTGCCCTTGAGGCCACCGATCTGGCTCAGCCGCTTGGGCTCGCTCGGGTCGGTCACATCCCACACCTCGTGCGCGGAATTGCCGAACACGCGCAGCATGTAGAACTTGTTCGGATCGCCTTTGGCCAATCCTTTGCCGGAGCACACGCGTACCATCTGCGCCCCGCCGTTTTCGTCCTGACCTTCCTCGCCCGGAATGTGGTGCAGATATTTTGGCGCTTTGGGGTCGCTAACGTCGATGATCGACGTCCCGTTGAATTCGGCCTGGCCGGTGAGCGGGTTCATCGGCTTGGGCACTGCCGCCGTGCCGCCGTGGTGCCCGACATAGGCGATCCAGCGGCCGTTCTGGTTCTGTATCACCGGTTGATAGGCGCTCCTTGCCTGGAGGTCGTTGAAGCCGACGAGCTCCATGTTCCTTGCTTCCGCGGGCTGTTGCGCGAATGCGGGGAGTGCACTCGCCGTCGCGGCGATGACGCATATCAGGCCAAGCAGTTCCCGGCCGGGACATGGCCCCGGAATCGGCTGTGCGGACGCGGTGCTAGCAGCAGCGCGGCCCGCTCTTGCCATACTTGCGATCGATCGTCTGCGCGAAGAAGTCGCGTCGCGAGAGCAGCGGGTCGCCCGGGTGCTGTGCCGTCATGTGCGCGACATAGCGCTCGTAGTCAGGGATGCCGAACATCTGCCGGCAGCCCTGTCGCAAGCTGCGCGCATACTCGCGCAACCCGGGCCTCGATGCGCCGACAGCGGCATCAGCCGTCGGCGCTACCGTAGGGACATCCTGCACGATCACCTTCATGCCGGTGCCGCGTCGACGCCTGCCAGCGGCGGAATTTCGTGCGCCGTTGGCTTCGCCTGCTTCAACGCCTGCATGCAGATCTTGATCGTAAACACGCACATCGCCAGCACCAACAGGACAAAGAATCCGCAGACAACTGCGTCAAGGTAATTGTTGAACGCGACGCGCTGCATCTCTTCGATCGACTTGGCTGGCGCAAGCACCTTGCCTTCTGCGGCGGCTTCGCTGAACTTCCGCGCAAGCGCGACGAAGCCGATGCGCGGGTCGCTGTGGAAGATCTTCTCGACGCCGGCGGTCAGCGTGGTGATCAGCAGCCAGGCCGTTGGCACGAGCGTGACCCAGACGTAGCGCTCGCGTTTCATCTTCACGAGTACGCTGGTGCACAACAGCAAGGCGATGCCTGCCAGCATCTGATTGCCGACGCCGAACAATTGCCACAGCGTGTTGATGCCGCCGAGCGGATCGATCACGCCCTGGTAGAGGAAGTAACCCCACATCGCGACGCACAAGCCTGTACCGACGAGATTCGCCGGCAGGAACTCGGTGTTGCCCATCGGTTTGTACACGTGACCGAGCATGTCCTGAATCATGAAGCGACCGACTCGCGTGCCCGCGTCCACCGCGGTCAGGATGAACAGCGCCTCGAACAGGATGGCAAAGTGATACCAGAATGCCTCCATCGATTTGCCGCCCAGGGCCTGCGCGAGGATCTTCGCCATGCCCACCGCCAAGGTCGGCGCGCCGCCGGCGCGCGACAGGATGGAGTTCTCGCCGATGTCCACGGCCGTCTGGTTGATCATTTCCGGCGTGATCGCGAATCCCCAGCTGGAAATGACCTGGGCCGCGTTCGCCGCCGTCGTGCCGATGACCGCGGAGGGCGCGTTCATGGCGAAGTAGATGCCCGGGTCGAGGACACAGGCAGCGGTCAACGCCATGATCGCGACGAACGACTCCATGAGCATGCCGCCGAAGCCGATCAGCCGCATGTGCGATTCCTTCTCGATCATCTTGGGTGTCGTGCCTGAGGAGATCAGCGCATGGAAGCCCGACACCGAACCGCAAGCGATGGTGATGAACAGGAACGGGAATAGCGCTCCGGAAAATACCGGCCCCGTTCCGTCGATGAAGCGGGTCGTCGCCGGCATTGCCAGCGGCGGCGCAACGTAATAGATGCCGATCGCCAGCGCCACGATCGTGCCGATCTTGAGGAAGGTGCTCAGGTAGTCGCGCGGCGCCAGCATCAGCCATACGGGCAGACTCGACGCGACTGCGCCGTACAGGATGAGCGCCCAGGCCAGCTGTGGCCCGTCCAGCGTGAACATCGGCCCCCACGTCGGGTCATTGGCCACCGTGCGCCCATAGATGAGCGCCGTCATCAACAGCGCGACGCCGATCACGGACGCTTCTGCAACCCGTCCCGGACGGATGATGCGCATGTACACGCCCATGATCAGCGCGATCGGGATCGTCGCGGCGATGGTGAACAGGCCCCACGGACTGCCCGTGAGCGCCTTGACCACGACCAGGCTCAGGACGGCGAGAATGATGATCATGATGGCGAGCACGCCGACCAGCGCGAGCGAGCCAGCCGTCGGGCCAAGTTCCATCTTGATCATTTCGCCGAGCGACTTGCCGTCGCGGCGGACCGACGCGAACAGCACGATGAAGTCCTGCACCGCGCCGGCGAGCACCACGCCGACGAGAATCCACAAGGTGCCCGGGAGAAATCCCATCTGTGCCGCGAGCACCGGTCCGACGAGGGGACCCGCTCCAGCGATCGCCGCGAAGTGGTGTCCAAACAGCACCCACCGGTTCGTGGGAACGTAGTCCATGCCGTCGTTGTGGCGCTCGGCCGGCGTCTGCCGCGTGTCGTCCAGCCGCAGGACCTTGTCGGCGATAAATTTGCTGTAGAACCGGTACGCAATGAAATAGACGCACACCGCCGCGGTCACCAGCCAGACCGCGCTGACGGTTTCGCCACGGCCCAGCGCGAGCGCCGCAAAGGAAAATGCCCCGACGATGGCAATCACGGGCCACAGCAGGGTGGACATGACCTTGTTCATAACGTCTCCTCCTCAGACTGATTGCTGGAAAGAAAGTCCCCAGCGCGTGCGGCACAACGCGTAATGCGCGCCCTTTCGATCAGGGCTGGAGCAATTCAGCGATGCATTCGAATTGTGAATTCATGGTATGCCTGTGCTTTGGCTCCCGCAAGGTGTCGGCTACAACGAAATTGGTTTTCGCGATTTGGCGACCGGTCCGGCTGAACGCCAGCTTGCGACGCGCCCTTGGTGATTCGGTCGTGCGTCGAGCAGTGACTGGCAAATTGCAGGTATGCCACAATGACGGCAAGTCGCGATTCGGTTCGAAGTTGGCGTTGCAAGTTGTTGATTCGCTGGTTCCTATGCCAGTGTGAGCGCGCCGCTGAGGCCGACGCCTCGGCGTCACCCGACAGGCGTACCGGGTGTCGCGCTCGCGGCGCGGCGACCTCGATCTGGGAGAGAGACATGTCTGAATCCTGCCGCCTGCAATTGAGTTCCATGCGCGGACAATGTTCCGCGGCGGAGTGGCGAACGCGCGTCGATCTTGCGGCTTGCTATCGGCTCGTCGAGTACTACGGCATGTCCGACATGATCGCCAACCACATTTCGGCGCGCGTGCCGGGCGAGGAGGGCGCGTTTCTGATCAACGCCTACGGCATGCTGTACGAGGAGATTACCGCATCGAGCCTGATCAAGGTCGACCACGATGGGAAGATCCTCAGCACACCCGATTTCGGAGCGCTCAAATACGGTGTGAACAAGGCCGGCTACGTCGTCCATAGCGCCGTGCACGCAGCGCGGCCCGAAGTGGACTGCGTGATCCATACGCACACCTGGGCGACGATGGCGGTGTCGTCGCTCGAATGCGGCCTGCTGCCGATGACGCAAACCGCAATGCGCTTTCTGAAGATCGGCTACCACGACTACTGCGGCGTCGTTCTGAAGCTCGACGAACAGGAGTCGCTCGTGCGCGACCTCGACAGCGGGGAGGCGCTGATCCTGCGCAATCACGGCGCGCTCGTCGTGGGCCGCACGATCGGGGAGGCGTTCAACTGGACCCATCGTCTGGAGCTGGCGTGCCGCTCGCAGCTGGCGGCGCTGGCATGCAATACGCCGCTCACCGCTGTCTCGCAACCGGTCCTCGAAGAGACGTGGAGCAACTATCAGCCGCAGACGCGCAGGCCTTACGGCGTCATGGAATGGCCGGCGCTCCTGCGCAAGCTCGACCGCATCGATCCGACGTACAAGGATTGAGCCTGCAAACAATGCGCCACCGCGCCACCATGAGCAGCTTTGACTTCGATCATGAACAACGCTTGATCGTGAGGCGCTGCAGGCGCGTCGTCTGGGGTCTCGCGGCAGCGTGGCTGGCGAGTGCGTCTGTCATGGCTCACGCTCAGGTTTACCCGGCCAAGCCGGTACGCATCGTGGTGGCATTCACTGCGGGCGGCACGACCGACATCCTCGCGCGCAGCATAGGCCAGCAACTCTCCGAGCGCTTGAAACGAGCGTTCGTGATCGACAACAAGCCGGGTGCCGGTGGCAACATCGGCACCGAAATCGTCGTGCGGTCCGCGCCGGACGGTTACACGCTGATCGCCGACTCGGTTGGCCCGATCGCGGTCAATCCGACGCTCTACAAAAACCTGTCTTACAACCCCCTGACCGACCTGGTGCCGATCGTGCAGTTCGCCGACGTGCCGAATGTGCTCGTCGTGAATCCGTCGCTTGGCGTGAAGAATTTCGCGGAGTTGATTGCGTACGCGAAGGCGAATCCCGGAAAGCTGAACTACGGCTCGACGGGCATCGGCACGTCGTCGCATCTGTCCGGATACATGCTGAGCAAGCGCATGAACATCGAGATAACGCATGTTCCGTACAA
>Ga0066789_10000728_pt1 | contig 13775 bp, 18 predicted proteins | sample OrgsoiDNA2013049_FD_70960 | JGI IMG/M metagenome (GOLD analysis project Ga0066789, IMG submission 70960) | Permafrost soil microbial communities from the Arctic, to analyse light accelerated degradation of dissolved organic matter (DOM) -... | ecosystem: Environmental > Terrestrial > Soil >...
AGAACGTGCGCGCCGCGCTGGCGCTGGTGTCCCGGGGCGAAGCCCCGTTCGGCATCGTCTATTCGACCGACGCATGGTCCGACAAGAGCGTAAAGATCGTCGATACTTTTCCGCCGGACAGTTACCCACCCATCGTCTATCCTGCGGCCCTCGTTGCAACCAGCAAGTCGACGGCGGCCAAGCCTTTGCTGGATTATCTGCGCTCTCCCGCGGCGCGTCCGGTCTGGGAGAAGTACGGCTTCGGATTGGCGCAATAGGGCATGCTCGGACTCAGCCCGGACGAAGTCGGCATCCTCGCGCTGAGTCTTCGCGTCGCGGTGGTCAGCGTTGTCTGCAGTCTGCCGCTTGCGATCCTCGTTGCCTATGGCCTGGCACGGTTTTCGTTTCCAGGGAAAACGCTGGTCGATGCCATCGTCCATTTGCCGCTCGTACTGCCGCCGGTCGTGGTCGGCTTCGCGTTACTGGTGCTTCTGGGTCGGCGCGGCCCCATCGGAAGCCTGCTCGATGAATGGTTCGGCATCGTATTTGCGTTTCGCTGGACCGGTGCGGCGCTGGCGTCTGCGCTCATGGGCTTCCCGTTGATGGTCCGCGCGATCCGGCTGTCGCTCGAGTCGATCGATCAGCGGCTCGAAGTCGCCGCGCGCACGCTGGGGGGTTCGCGCCTTTGGGTATTCGCGTCCATCACGTTGCCGCTTGCCGTACCGGGTATCATTACCGGGACACTCTTGTCGTTCGCACGCGGCTTGGGCGAATTTGGCGCGACGATCACGTTCGTGTCCAACATTCCCGGCGAGACCCAGACGCTGCCGCTGGCAATTTATACCTTCACCCAGGTTCCCGGGGGCGACGCCCAGGCGTTGCGCCTGAGCATCATTGCGGTCGTTCTGTCGATCATTGCCCTGGCGACGTCCGAATGGCTCACCCGCCGCTCTTCGCAGTCGCAAGGCGATGATCGACATTGACATCGAGCAACAGCTCGGGGCCTTTCACCTCGCTGTCAAGTTCTCCGCGGAGGCGCCCATCGTAGGTCTGTTCGGCCGCTCGGGTTCAGGCAAGACCAGTGTCATCAATGCGATTGCAGGAATCTCCAGGCCCACGCGCGGCTTGATTCGCATTAACGATGCGGTCTTGTTTGACAGCGCGCAACGCATCGACCTTCCGCCGGAAGTGCGCCGGATTGGCTTCGTGTTTCAGGACGCGCTGCTGTTTCCGCACATGGACGTGGAATCCAATCTGCTCTATGGACAGCGGTTACGCTCGCCCGATGATCGCTTCATTGAAGAAGCGCGCGTCGTCGACCTTCTTGGCCTGGGTGCGTTGTTGCGACGAAAACCCAAGGCGCTTTCCGGCGGAGAAAAACAACGCGTTGCCATCGGCCGCGCCCTGCTCGCTCAACCGCGCATTCTGCTCATGGACGAGCCGTTGGCCGCGCTCGACATCCCCCGCAAGACCGAAATACTCGACTATATCGAGCGCCTGCGCGATGAGCTCAACATTCCGATCGTGTATGTAAGTCACTCCGTCACGGAAATCACCCGGCTTGCCGATACGGTCGTCGTCCTTTCGGATGGAAAGTGTCTTGCCGTCGGCGACGTCGACGAAGTGATGGGTCGACTCGACCTGAAGCCCGCCACCGGTCGCTATGAGGCGGGAGCGGTCCTTGACACCCGCGTCAAGGCACACGATGCCGAGGATCAGTTGACGACGCTCGCTTTCGATGGCGGCGAACTCATCGTGCCGCATCTCGATGCGGCCATCGGGGAACGAGTGCGAGCGCGGATTCGGGCGCGTGATGTATCGCTATCCATTCGCAGGCCGACGGAAATCAGTATACTCAACGTTCTTCCTGTCAACGTCGCTGCTATCGACGATGAGACCGGCCCGATTGTCGATCTGCAACTCGCGGTCGGCGGTTCAACACTGGTCGCGCGCATTACTCGCCGTTCGTTCCAGCAGCTTGGAATCCGCAACGGACAGGAACTCTATGCGCTGATCAAAGCCGTTTCATTCGACCAACGGAGCGTCGGTTATGCGTAGTTGTGGTTCGGAGGATCCATGAAGCCCGAGGTCCGATTTCACATTCGCGATAGCGACCGCGCGACCGAGCTGGCCATTGGCCCGGGGAAAGTCGCGCTCCTGGAGGCCATCGAGCAGACCGGGTCGATTACGTCATCCGCCAAGAAGCTCGGAATGTCGTATCGGCGCGCGTGGCTGCTGGTCGACGAGACGAACCGATGTCTTGTTCGACCCGCGGTGCAAACGGCGGCAGGTGGCCAACGCGGCGGTGGGACCTCGCTGACCCCGGTCGGCGTCGAGTTGGTCCGCCGCTATCGCGCGTTGGAGCACCAGACCGGGTTGGCGGTTACACGCAAACTAAAGGCGTTGCTGCGCACGATTCCCGAGACCAGTCGCTCCGCGAAGTGACGCTCCAGCCATGCAGATTTCCACTAGCCCCACCGGCCCCGAGTACGCCGACGAGCTGCGCGATATCGCAGGGTTCGGATAGAAAAAATCAGGTTGTCGCCGCGACAGTACGCCCCGCTTACCGCATGCGGTAAGCGGGGCAGCAGAACTTTTCAATCCACCATTGGAGGTCCACATGAAGATCAGTGCCCGTAACCAGTTTTCCGGTACCGTGAAGCAAGTGGTCAAGGGCCCGGTCAGCGCCGAAGTCACTGTGTCGATCGCGCCGGGGATCGACGTCGTTGCTGTTATCAGCACCACTTCGGCAGACAAGCTCGGACTCGGCGTGGGCAAGCCGGCGCAGGTCCTGATCAAGGCCAGCAGCGTTCTGGTCGGAGTCGAATAGGATGTGGCGCGACTGACTTGCTGGCAAATCGTACTCGCGCTCCTTGCGTTTTTTCAGCGCGGGAGCCGCGCGATGTCGCTGAATCGCTAGCCAAATCCGGAAGCGAACCGGCGCGCCGTCCTCACACTCATGCCGACACCATTCCGGCAGAAGCGCGATGAATCGCCGCATATTTCGCGGGGTTCTGGCGGAACGTCGACCGCTATCAATACCTTGTCCAGCGCAACGTGGTAATTGCCGCTGTCGAGCGTCCAGCCCAACGACGTCGTATACGGAAACTGTTCCGCCTTGACGAAGTTGCGCCGGCGGATCTCCGCCTTGTCGATGCCGAGCTTTTGCGCCAGCACATCGATCATGCGTTCGATCAGGTAGACCGCCTCGGTGACCCGCAGCGAACAGCGATACGCGACACCGCCAGGCGCCTTGTTGGTGTAAACCGCATCGACGCGGCAGTACGCCTTGGGAATGGCGTAGGAACCGGTGCAGATGCTGAACAGTCCCGCCGGCAGCTTGGTGGCGGAGACGTGCGAGTTGAATGCGCCGTGGTCAGCGAGCGCCGTGAAGCGCAGCGCTTTGATACGGCCGTCCTTGTCGGCCGCGAGTTCGCCGGTGCCGTGATAGTCGCGGGCGAAACCGGTCGTGGAGATATTGTCGATGCGCGACTCGATCCACTTGATGGGCACGCCGGTCACGATCGACGCCACGATCGCGATGACATAGCCCGGATAGACCGGGACCTTGTTGCCGAAGCCGCCGCCGATGTCGCCGCCAATGATGCGGATCTTGCTCTCGGGAATGCCGGACAGCATCGCCACCACGGTGCGGACCAGATGCGGCGCCTGCGAGGTCATGTAGACCGTCAACTGGCCCGTGACCTTGTCGAACGAGGCGACGCAACCACACGTCTCCAACGGACACGGATGCACGCGCGGGTTCAGGATTTCTTCCTTGACGGTCACCTCTGCGCTTGCAAATGCCGCATCGGTGGCGGCCTTGTCGCCGGCTTCCCAGGTGAAGATGTGATTGGGGTGCGTGCGCTTGCCGTGACCGACGTTGTCCTTGTCGGCGATGTCTTCGCGAATGATCGGCGCATCGGCCGCCATGGACTTGTGCGGGTCGACGATGACCGGCAGCTCCTCGTAGTCGACTTCGACCTGTGCTGCGCCGTCCGCAGCGCTATAGCGATCGCTGGCGATCACCATCGCGACTTCCTGCATCTGTAAACAGACTTTTCCATCGGCCAGCACGGCCTGCACGTCGCCGCCGAGCGTGGGCATCCAATGCAACTTCACCGGCTTCAGGTCGTCGGCGGTCAGCACCGCAACGACGCCCGGCACCGCCAGCGCCTTGGCTTTGTCGATCGACTTGATCCGCGCATGCGCATAGGGGCTACGCACCATCGCCCCGAACAGCATGCCCGGCAACTTGATGTCGTCGACGTAGGTCCCCCGGCCGCGGATGAACCGGGCGTCTTCCTTGCGCAACCGGGAACTGCCCATCCCTTGCAGTTTGGCTTCGCGCTCTAGCGTTTCCGTTGAATCAGCCATGATGAATTTCTCCGATGGGGTCGGGGTGATCAGGCGGCTGTCGCCGCGATCTGCTTCGCCGCTTGCTGCACGGCCTTGACGATGTTCTGGTAACCCGTGCAGCGACACAGATTGCCGGCCATCCAGTACCGAATTTCTTCTTCCGTCGGATTCGGATTTTCCTTGAGCAGCCGGTAGGCGCGGGTGATCATGCCCGGCGTGCAGTAACCGCATTGCAGGCCGTGCTGCTCGGTGAAGCCCTGCTGCAGCGCGTGCAGCACGCCACCCTGCTCGAAGCCTTCGATCGTCAGCACCTCGGCGTCCTGGCATTGCACCGTCAGCACCGTGCACGACTTGACCGACATGCCGTCGAGATCGACCGTGCACGCGCCGCAGTGCGTGGTTTCGCAGCCGATGTGGGGCCCCGTGTGCAGCAACTTTTCGCGCAGCGTGTGGATCAGCAATTCACGCGGCTCGACGACGACGTCGACCGCTTTGCCATTGAGCTTGAACGACACCGCTTGTTTCTTGGCCATATCCGTCTCCTCGATGTCGATCTAGCGACCTGCGCGAGTACGCGCCGTGCGCAATGCCCGCTGGGTCATTTCTCCAGCCATCGCCGTCTTGTATTCCGCGTCGCCGCGCTGATCCACCGCCGGATCGCAAATGCTCATCGCCAAGTCCGCGGCGGCGGCGATCGACGCGTCGGTCAGGGGTTTGCCGCGAAGAGAATCCTCGGCCGCGCGCGCCTTGAGCGGTGTAGGCGCGACATTGGTCAGCGCGATGGCGACCTCGCCGACGGTCTCGCCCTTCATGCGCAACGTGACGGCCGCGGCCGCAGTCGCAAAATCGCCGACCTTGCGTTTGAGCTTGGCATAGCAGTAGCCCGTTGCCGGCGCAGGAAGCGGAATCCGAATCTCGGTCATGATTTCGTCGGACTTCATCAGTGTGTCGTAGGTTCCGACGAAGAAACCGTCGGCCAGAACGACGCGCTCGCCCGCCGCCGAGCGCAGCACGAACGATGCGCCCAACGCCAGCATCAGCGCGGGATGATCGTTGCCCGGGTCGCCATGCGAGATATCGCCGCCGATCGTGCCCTTGTAACGCACCTGGGGATCGGAGATGAGCCGCGCACCCTCGACGAGCAATGGGCATTTGGCCTGAAGGAGTTTCGACCAGATCAGCTCGTTCTCCGTGGTCATCGCGCCGATGCGAATGTTGCCGCCCTCTTCGCGTATGCCCTTGAGCTCCGAAATCTTGCCGAGGTCGATCAGGTGACCCGGCTGCGCGAAGCGCATTTTCATCATCGGCAGCAGGCTGTGGCCACCGGCGAGAAGCTTCGCCTCATCGCCGAATTTTTTCAGCAGGCCCAGTGCGTCAGGAATGGACTTGGGCGCGTAGTACTCGAAATCGCCTGGGATCATCGATCGCTCCTCCAACGTACTTGTTTATAGCGAAGATACTCGTCTAACGCACCGCAACAAGACCAGTGCTTTCTCGTTACCTGAACTGCTGCGACTACCGAGCGGGTTCCAAAGCTGGAAGTTCGAGCCGCCAACCGGTCTGCTGCGCAAGCCGCTGCAGGTCGTCCATCGTGTCGAGATCGGTGACGAAGCGGGTGTTGGCGGTCTCGTAGGCATGGACGAGTTCGGGCTCATGCTCGATCAGATGACGGCAACCCAGGTTCGTGCCGCTGGCCAGAATCCGGGACAGCGCGTGATCGTCCAACACGATGGGGTTGCCGCGCTGGCCGTTCACCACGGGCACCACGACGTGACCTGCCGGGCGCTTCTTGAATGCGCCGATCAACTCGGTCAGGTCGCCGGCCCCGATCAGCGGTTGGTCGGCAAGCATGATGATGACAGCATCGAAGGGGCCGCTGAGCGCGGCCAACCCGACACGCACCGACCCCTGCTGTCCATCCGCGTGCGCTTCATTGTGCGCCAGCGTCACCACATAGCTGCGCACTTGCTCCTCGACCGCGTGCCGGGCGTAGCCGGTGACGACGACCACCTCGTCGATGCCGGCGCCGCTCAAGGCGATCAGTTGCCGGCTGATCAGGGGCACGCCCTGTAGGGTGATCAGCGGCTTGGCCACGCCCCCCATGCGCCGGCCCTCGCCTGCAGCCAGCAGGACGGCGCCGATGCGCAATCTCGAATGAATCCCTCCCTGTTTGAGCAGGCATCCCATGATCGCAATTCCCGAGGTTCGACTACGGATCGACGCAGTGTTGAGCCGTCTGCAGCAGTCGAGCTCAACACATTGAGCGGATTATAGGCTTCCGCGACTGGAGTGGCATGCCGGTCGCCGGCCCGAGCGGGAGCCATGCAATCGGCCCGATTTGAAGTTAGAGTCCGTCTGTGAATAGTCTCGGCGAATTGCGAATTCGCGAGGGGGGCGTGTGGCCCACGTAACTTTGTTGGAGCGAGTCAAGAGCGCGTTTGCGCGGCTGCTCGGCCGCGCGCCGCCGGAACCCGGGCGCTTCGTCCCCGGCAGCAAGTTCTCACTGCATGGCTGGCTCGGCTCGACCCCGTGGGCGTGGCCCTCGCGCGAATATCTCGTCTACGTGCCGCGCGGCTATTCGCGTTGGAAGCGTCGCCCGATGATCGTGCTGCTGCACGGATGCAAGCAGACACCGGAAGAAATTGCGACCGGCACGCGCATCGCCGCGCTGGCCGACCGGAACGGCTGGCTCGTGCTGTTGCCGCGCCAGAACGACAAGGCCAACCCGTGGCGTTGCTGGAACTGGTTCGACACGCGCACCATCGCCGGCGATGGCGAAGTGGCGATCGTGCGGGCTCAGGTGCACGCGGTTCGCCGCGCGTTTCGCGCACATCCACGTCGCATTTTTGCTGCTGGCATGTCGGCGGGCGGTGCGTTCGCGGCGACACTCGGTATGGACAAGCGCCAGACGTTCGCCGGTATCTTCGTGCACTCGGGGCTCGCCAGCGGCGCCGCATCGGGTCCGCTCGCCGCACTCGATGTCATGATGCACGGCGCGGACACGAAGTATGAGCGTGTTGCCGCCGCTGCACGGGCACGAAATCCGGGCAGCGTGGTGCCGCTGTTCGCTATGCAGGGCGGTCGCGACGAAGTCGTCGCGGAAATCAACGCCATCCAGCTCGTCCGGCAGTATCTGGTTCGCAACGGCCGCCTCGAGCCAGCGGAAAATCCACCCGCCGAGTTGCCCCCGGCAGATGCGGAATCGGCGCAAACAGTCGGTGGACGCGCCATGACCACCATCGACTACCGCATGGGCGACCGCGTGGTCGTACGGCTGGTGCGCGTGCCTGAACTCGGCCATGCGTGGAGTGGAGGCGATGCCACGTTATCGTACAATGACGCGGAACCGCCGGATGCGACGGCGCTGCTCGGCGACTTCATCGTCGAGCAGATCCGCTACCAGCGAAAATTGGGCTTCCGGAGGACATGATGGCTGTCACGAGCATGAACCACTTTACGATACTCACCGACGATGTCGATGGCACGATTCGTTTCTACGGCGAGTTGCTGGGCCTGCACGCGGGACCGCGGCCCAATTTCGACTTCCCCGGCGCGTGGCTGTATTCGGGCGACGCGGCGATCCTGCACGTCGTCGGCGGCCGTCCCAAAGCCGAGCTCCGCCCCGGCGTCATCGATCACATGGCATTCACGGGCCGCGATCTGCCCGCGACGTTGCAGGCGCTCGATGCGCGCGGCATCGAGCACACATGCCGCAGACAGGTGAGTTCGGGGACTTGGCAGGTCTTCTTTCATGATCTGAACGGCGCGAAAGTCGAACTCGACTTCGACGCCAGCGAAACCGACGCTAGACGCTGATGATCAGCGCGGCGTTCGATCATTTGATCGTCGCCGCGGCGACGCTCGAACAGGGCGAGGAATTCATCGAATCGCGCACCGGCGTGCGGCCGCAGCGCGGCGGCAAGCACGTCGCGATGGGCACGCACAACAGCGTGCTGAAGATCGGCGCCCGCGCTTATCTCGAAGTGATCGCGATCGACCCCGAGGGCGCAGTGCCCGCGCAGGCACGCTGGTTCGAGCTCGACCGGCCGGAGATGCAGGCGCAGCTGCGCGCTACGCCGCGTCTCATTCACTGGGCCGCCAGTACCGCAGGAATCGACGCAGCGCGGCGCGTCTGCACGATCGATCCGGGGCCCGCGCACGCGATGTCTCGCGGTGAATTCAACTGGCAAATCACGATTCCCGAAGACGGGCATCTTCCGGGCGGCGGCGTGTTGCCGACGTTGATCGCGTGGCCGGACGCGCGCCATCCGACCGACACGATGCCCGATACGCGGGTGCGCCTTGCGACGCTGGCAGCAGCGCATCCGGACCCGGGACGTATTCGCGGCGCGCTTGCAGCGTTGGGGCTTGGCGAAGCGCTGCAGGTCACCTTCGCCGCCAAGATCCGCCTCGCGGCGATGTTGCACACACCGCGCGGAGTGATGACTTTGTAGCGCCTGCCGGACTCAGTTCTTGGGTGCGACCGGTTCGCTGACCGCCAATTGCCCGTACACGACGCGCGCGATCGACAACAACTGCTGCTTGTCGATATTGCCGGACAGCGCGTACCCGCAAGCGTCGTCGATCCAGTAGAAAACGCTGACGCCATCTTCCTGCGCGTAACGAAACGCGGTTTCGCGCGAGCGCTCGGCATCTTTGCGCACGAGCAGGGAAATGCGCTGCTTATCGGCATTTTCGTACATGAACATTGCGCCCGGCTTTTCGTTTCCGGCCACGAGCCTTCCGCCGACCAGCGCAAACCCGACGGTATTGAGGTTGGGCGCATGCAGCTGGAAACTCAGGCGCTTGGACAACCAGCGCACCAACCGCTCTTCTTCGTTCGCCCAGATCTCGACGGGACGATTGGCGTCGGCCGCATAGAGCGCATGCGTCAGCGCCGCCTGACGCTGGAACGTGACCGGCGTGCCCGCCTCCTGCAGCATCTCGCCGCGCAGCTGCCAGCCGATGGCGACGCCCACGACCAGCGACGCGGCGGCCGCCAGCGCCGGCCAGGCACGGAATACGCCCGCGCGACGACGGGAGCGTGGGGCTTTTGCCGCAGTGATGAGCGTGCGCGGCAGCGGCTCCGCGAGCCAGGAATCGAGCGCGTCGCGCAACTGGGCGTTGAGGCGGCGTATTTCCGCCACGCGGGCCGCGAGCGCGGGCTCGCGCTCGAGCACCGCGGCGATCTGGCGCGCACGCTCGTCCGTGAGCCGATTATCGGCAAAGGCGTTCAGGTCGTCGTCGGTCAGCGGCAGTGCAGAGTTCATTTGACCACCTTGAACGGTGCGTGTGCGTCCGCATTCATCCGGCGCAGCTTTTCGCGTGCGCGATTCAGTCGCGACATGACCGTGCCGATCGGCACGCCCTGGACGCGCGCGATGTCCTCGTAGCGCAGCTCCTCGACCGCGGCGAGGATCAGCACCTCGCGTTGGTCGGTCGGGAGCCGCCCGATCTGGGTCAGCACCTCGTTCAGCTCGATCCGATCCGATTGCGTCGCACGCACCGGAATTTGCCAGCCGGCGACCGGGCCGTCGTCGGCGTCGAGCGAACTCTCGGCGAGTTCGCGCCGGCGTATCGAGAATTGGTTGACGTGTACGTTGTGCATGATCGTGAACAGCCACGCGCGCAAATCGCTGCCGGCCCGCCACAATTGGCGCTTTTCCCAGGCCCGCGCCAGCGTGTCCTGAACAAGGTCGTCGGCGCGGTTGACATCCCCGGTCAGAACACGCGCATAGCGGCGAAGGCGGGGAAGCGCCGCGACCAGATCAGGATCGGGCAGCGTTTCGGACATCTAGTCCTTCACGACGTGCCACGTGCCGTTGAATCCGTCGCCGGTCATGTCGCCCGGCTTCGCATCCTTGGACCACGTGTACACCGGCTTGCCCTTGTAGGCCCACTGCTTGGCGCCGTCGTCGCGCGTGATGATGGTCCAGTCGCCGGATACCTTGGCGTCCGCGCCCGCCATCGCGGGTGGCCAGTTTGCCGTGCACGGGCCGTTGCACGCGCTCTTGCCTCCGGTATCGCGATCAAAGGTGTACAGCGTCATACCGGCGCCATTGACCATCATGCCGCCCATTTTCTTGAAGTCCTGCGCCAACACTCCGCCAGCCAACACCAGCCCGGCGAACATCACTGCGATACTCGTGCGAACTTTCATCGATCTCCCCTTCGGTTCGTATCCTACGAAGGGGGCAAACACTCGAGCGCAACGATTTATTCCCCGCCCCTGGCCTGCCCACCCCCTGGGGGAGGCGGCGGTTGCTGACGCTTGGCCAACCGCTGTATCGCGAGCGTCATGCTCGCGCGCAAGCGTTCGGTCGCGAGGATGAGCTGGTGGACTTCATTGCGGCTCTTGCGATTGATCCGCGCCGCGCCGAGATCGGCCGCTTCGCCGACCGAAATGCGTTCGGCAGCGACCGTCAGGCGACGGATCGGCCGCACCACGGCAAACTGAATGAACAACACCGCGACCACGAATGCAGCAACGAGCAACGCGATTTGCACCGGGCCAACGACGCTTGCCGCGACCTGCCAGAACGAGCGTATCGGCAGCCGCACGCTGATGATGCCGGCCACTTCGCCTTCCTTGAATCCGAAACCGCGCTCGGTGCCATAACGCAGCTTGACATCCGCGGGCGCATTCTCGGCGCTCGCATGACACGCGAGGCATGATGCTTTCTCATACAGCGCGCGGGCGTAGCGATAACCCTCGGGCAGAACCTCGTAGTATTCGGTCAGATGATTGGTGCGAATCCTGTCGAGCGCTTTCGCCTCGAATGCGTCCGGCTTGTTGACCGGGTTCATGAAGTTGTGCGAGGTCATGCGGAATTTCGCCGGCGACGACGACTTCTCGACGACCTCCGAAAATTCGCGCTGCGCGAGGGCCGGATTCTTCGAGTAGAAGTGCCACAGATCGGGCGCCGGTTGTGCTGCAGCGGTCGCCGTCGCGTCAGCGGGCACCGATGCCAGCGTCACCTGCCCGAGGTAGCTCTTGTTGTCGTCCTTGACCCACACGCGGCCGTATTGCGAGACCCAGCTGCCGAAGGCATCGACGTTATCGGCGACGGTCTCGGCCTGCGATTTGAGCTCGATGCGATACACGCTGTCGAGAACCAGGTAGAACGAACCCACCACGAGCAACAGTGCAATCACAAAGATGAACGTGAACTGGGTGGTGATCGAACGGCTGAAGAGCATGGCGGTCTCCGGTTGCGATCAGACGGGCTGGCTAGACATGGATGCACTTGCGCGCTTCAGCCACGAAGGCTTCGCGTCGCTCGTGGTCCTCGATGTGCTGCGCGAGCAGCGCGACGTACTGCAGGACGTCGTCGGGACGGCTCTTGTTGCCGGTCGCCAGCCATGCTACGCGTGCGTCCTGCGCGAGCTGCGCGCCAAAAGGCCCGACCTCGACGATGAACAGCGTCTCGATCGCAGTGCATATGCGCAGCAGGAAAGGAAGCGCGCGGTGAACGGGTGCCATCGCTCGCGCCGTCAGCGGTGACCTGCGCCGGGGCGCCGGCGGCGGGCTTCGGTCCGTTTGGTTCGTTCCATTGGCGTGTCCTCTGTGCCCGTGTCTGTCGCAGCGGGTCCTGGCCAGCTTGCATCCTGCCCTAGCGCGTTGCCTAGGGCAACTCCGCCGCCGGCATGCGGGCCTGGATGATCGGGATTTTCTGCGCCAGGCCGCGTGAGGCGGGGTTCTTCTCGTAGTGCCGCGGGTTGGGCGCCATCGCGGCCAACCGGGCGGCCTGCTCGCCGGACAGTTGCGCCGCGCTTTCGCCGAAATACCGATGTGCGGCGGCCTCGCACCCGAAAATGCCGCTTCCCCATTCGATCACGTTGAGATAGATCTCGAAGATGCGGCGCTTATCGAGCACGGCTTCGAGCATGAGCGTGATCAATGCTTCTTCGCCCTTGCGCAGGTAACTCCTTTCACCCGACAGGAAAAGATTCTTGGCGAGTTGCTGGGTGATCGTCGAGCCGCCGGCGACGACGCGGCCCTTGCGCGCATTCTTGTCCATCGCCAGCTGGATGCCGTCCCAGTCGAAGCCTTCATGCTCGACGAACTTGGCGTCCTCGGCGGCGATCATCGCACGCTTGAGGTTGACCGAGATCCGGCTGTACGGGACCCAGACGTACTGCAGTTGCGCCTTCGGATTGCGCTCGCGCAGCTCGTTGAGCCTTTGCGCCATGAATGCCGTCTCGCGCGGCGCATGATCGCGCCACCACCAGATGTGCGCGAAATACCATAGTTGCAGCCCGACAAACGCCAGTAGCACGGCCGCCACGACCCAGAGCACCCAGCGAATCACCACACGCATCGGTCAGCCGCGCATCAACGCGAACACCGGTGCCGTCTGCGGACGCACGCCACGCCAGAGCGCAAAGCTTTCCGCGGCCTGCTCGATAAGCATGCCGAGCCCGTCCGCGGTTTTCGCCGCTCCCTGCTCGGTTGCCCAGGCGACGAAAGGAGTCGTGCTGTCGGCGTAGACCAGGTCGTACGCCAGCGCGCCCGGAGCGAACAATCCCGAGGGCCACAGGTCGCGCGGCACTTCGCTCCCCAGTCCGATGCTCGTGGCGTTGATGACGACATCGAAGCGTTGACCTGCGAGTGCCGTGGGAGCGATCGCGGACAGCGGGCCCATCCCTGCGAAAGCCGCCGTCAGCTCGGCCGCTCGCGACGACGTTCGGTTGGCGATGACCACGCGCCGCGGCGCCTCGCACAATAGCGGCTGCAGGATGCCGCGTGCGGCGCCGCCCGCGCCGAGGACCAGCACGTCGTGCGCGGCGATCGTCGCACCCACATTGTGGATGAGGTCGCGCAGCAGGCCCGCACCGTCGGTATTGTCGCCATACCAGTGATCGCCGCGCCATGCCAGCGTGTTGCAGGCGCCGGCCGATGCGGCGCGAGTGCTGCGCTCTCGTGCTAGCGCGAACGCTTCCAGCTTGAACGGAATGGTGACGTTGAGGCCTTTGCCGCCCTCGCTGACGAAGCGGTCGACGGTGACGACGAAGTCATCGCGCGGCGCCTGCAGCCGCTCGTAGGTCAGCTCCTGGCCGGTCGCCTGCGCGAACGAGGCATGGATCAATGGCGACTTGCTGTGTGCGACAGGATTGCCGATGACGGCGTAGCGATCGATGCTCACTGGCTGGTAAGCGAATCGCCAGGTGCGAACGTCCACGTGCGCGTGATGTACAGGATGTCGGTGTCGCGGCGGATGTCCGCGGGGAACGGCGCATAGGGCGCGGCCATCTCGACAATCCGGGTCGCGGCAAGATCAAGTATTTTCTTGCCGGAGGGACGGTCGACCATGACGCTGTCCAGCGTCCCATCGGCGCGAATGCCGACGGTGATCAGCAAGCTGCCGTAGAGCTTCTGTTCGCGCGCCGCGACGGGATAGTTGCGGTTGCCCACACCCTCGACTTTCATCCGCCAG
>Ga0066789_10000729_pt1 | contig 13759 bp, 10 predicted proteins | sample OrgsoiDNA2013049_FD_70960 | JGI IMG/M metagenome (GOLD analysis project Ga0066789, IMG submission 70960) | Permafrost soil microbial communities from the Arctic, to analyse light accelerated degradation of dissolved organic matter (DOM) -... | ecosystem: Environmental > Terrestrial > Soil >...
GGTGATTTGTGCCTGCAAGGAGCTGGGCGTCCGCACGGTTGCGATCTATAGCGAAGCCGACCGCAACTCGCTGCACGTCCGCTTTGCCGACGAAGCCATCTGCATTGGCCCGCCGCCGCTGGCGCTGAGTTATTTGAATGTCCCCGCGGTGATCAGCGCCGCCGAAATCGCCAACGTGGACGCGATCCATCCCGGCTACGGGCTGCTATCTGAAAACGCGAACTTTGCCGAAGTTTGCGAGACCTGCAACGTGAAATTCATCGGCCCGCCTCCGGAAGTTACGCGCCTGATGGGCGAAAAAGAAAAAGCGCGAGCGGCGATGAAGAAAGCGGGCGTGCCCATCCTTCCCGGATCGGATGGTGTGCTGGCCAGCGAAGGCGAAGCGGTGGAATGGGGGCGCAGCGTTGGCTTCCCGGTCATCATCAAAGCCTCGGCCGGCGGCGGCGGACGCGGCATGAGAATCGTCCGCTCGGAAGAGGAGTTGCCCGCACTGTTCCGCGCCGCGCAATCCGAGGCCGCGGCCGCTTTCGGCAACGGCGATCTCTACATGGAGAAATACGTCGAGAATCCGCGCCACATTGAGTTCCAGGTGCTCGCCGACCAGTACGGAAACGTCGCCAGCCTGGGCGAGCGCGAGTGCAGCATCCAACGGCGGCACCAGAAATTGCTCGAGGAATCGCCGTCCACGCAGGTGACTCCACAGTTGCGGGAAGAAATCGGGCAGACTCTGTGCAGGACGCTTTCCGAAATCGGCTACGTGAATGCCGGCACCATGGAGTTCTTAATGGATAAAGACCGGCGGCTCTACTTCATCGAGATGAACACCCGCATTCAGGTGGAGCATCCAATCACCGAGATGGTCACCGACGTGGATCTGGTGAAGAGCCAGATTCTACTGGCGGCGGGCGAGCGCCTGGAAAACGTCCTGCAAGGCCCGATCGTACATCGCGGCCACGCCATTGAATGCCGAATCAACGCCGAGCACCCGGAAAAGTTCACGCCCTCAGCCGGCAAGATTACGACCTTCAATCCGCCCGGCGGAACCGGTGTTCGCGTGGACACGGCCGCCTACGCCGAAGGCACAATTCCTCCCTATTACGATTCGCTGATCGCCAAACTGATTGTGCGCGGAAAAGATCGCGACGAGGCCATCTCCCGCATGTCGCGCGCGCTAGAGATGTTTATCGTGGAAGGCATTTACACCACGATTCCGCTGCACCGGAAGATTCTTGCCGATCCCGAATTTCACGCTGGGCATACTGACACTGGCTTCATTGAACGATTCCTGGCGCGGAACGCGAATGCTAAAGAGAAGGAAAAAGTTCCGGCGTGATGCAAAGCGCGACCTAGGCTCATGATCTCCCTCCCTCGCCTGTACGCGATTCTGGATTCCTCCTGTTTTGCTGACTCGGAAGACCTTTTTCGCGCGGCCGAAGAACTTGCCGCGGCTGGCGTCTCGCTGATTCAGTACCGCAACAAATCCGGCGACGCGCAGACCATGCTGGCGCAGGCTCGCGAAATCTGCAAGCGGTTGCGGGCGAGGGCGCCCGTACCACACACTTCTCAGCCACACACACCACGACTGATCATGAACGACCGCTCCGACCTTTGCCTGGCGGCGGAATTCGACGGGGTGCACGTCGGCCAGGATGATCTCGCTCCCGAGGCTGCGCGGAAGATTGTCGGGACGGAACGGTGGCTGGGAGCTTCCACGCACAATCTGCAGCAGGTAATCGAAGCCGACCAGACCTCGGCGGACTATATCGCCATCGGCCCGGTATTTGCCACGGGCAGTAAGGCCAATCCGGATCCGGTGATCGGTCTAGCCGGGGTGCGGCGGGCGCGTGCTCTTACCCGTAAGGCGCTGGTGGCAATCGGCGGGATAACCCGTGAAAACTGCCGCTTGGTGATCGAGGCGGGTGCGGACTCGGTTGCGGTGATATCCGATCTGATACGGGATCCCCGAAAATCAGCAGAGGAATTTTTGCGCATTCTAGGGTAAAGTCTTGTGGGCGGATACCAGTCACTAGCCACTGACTACTGCCTCCAGGAGGACGGTTGAGCGTTGACGGCAAGCCGGTCGTAGCCAACACCGAAAGCTCCCCCGACCGCGAGTTCGTCAAGGGCCTGGGCCTGACCAGTTCCACCATGCTGGTCACCGGCTCGATGATCGGCTCCGGCATCTTCATCGTTTCCGCCGAAATCGCCCGCGAAGTCAATTCGCCTGCCTTGCTCATCGCCGCTTGGGCGGTGACTGGATTCCTGACCATCGTGGCTGCGCTGAGTTATGGCGAGCTCGCGGCGATGATGCCCCGTGTCGGCGGACAGTACGTTTACCTCCGCGAATCGCTCGGCCCGCTCTGGGGCTTTCTATACGGATGGACCCTGTTCGCCGTAATCCAGACCGGGACCATTGCCGCGGTGGGCGTGGCGTTCGGCAAGTTTCTGGGAGTATTCTTCCCCGCAATTTCTTCCTCCCACTGGCTTTTTGGACTGCATTGGGCGGCTCCCAGTTATCAGATTGGACCGGTGCTGCTGGGCGGAATGCAGGTTGGCCTGAACACGCAGAACCTGATGGCCGTCCTTATGGTGGTCGCGCTTTCAATCATCAATATTTTTGGCATTAAAACCGGCGCCCTTATTCAGGATGTATTCACCTTCGCAAAGGTCTCCGCGCTCCTGGGATTGGTCCTCGTCGGACTCTTCATTGGCCGGAACGCCCAGGCCCTGGCCGCCAACTTCGGCGCAAACTTCTGGCACAACGCCGGGCTCGGCGCCTTGCATCCGGTGCAGGTCGGCGCAGGCGGAGCGGTTGTCCTGGTGAGTACGCTAACCATCTTAGCCGTTGCGCAAGTCGGATCGCTCTTCTCCGCCGACGCCTGGAACAACGTGACCTTCACCGCTGGCGAAGTCATCAATCCCAAACGTAACCTGCCGCTGTCGCTCGCTCTCGGCACGGGAATCGTGATCTCGCTGTACATCGGCTGCAACATCATTTATCTGAACGTTCTGCCGTTGATGGGTACGGCGGACGGTACAACGATTTTGCAACGCGGCATTCAGCATGCCACCGAAGATCGCGTGGCCACTGCCGCGCTCACGCAAATGTTCGGCGCCCTTGGCGGATACCTGATGGCCGGCGCCATCATGATCTCCAGTTTCGGCTGCAACAATGGACTGATTCTGGCCGGAGCGCGCGTCTATTATGCGATGGCCAAGGATGGCTTATTCTTCCGCAGCGCCGGGGAATTGCATCCCAAATACAAGACTCCGGCTGCGTCGCTGATGGTGCAGATGGTCTGGATCTGCATCCTGTGCCTTTCCGGTAGCTACGGGCAGTTGCTGGACTATGTCGTTTTCGCAGTGCTGGTGTTTTATATTCTGACCATCGTGGGATTGTTCGTGCTGCGTTACACCCGTCCGGATGCGGAGCGGCCTTACAAGGCGTTTGGATATCCGGTGCTGCCCGCGATTTATATCGTGATGGCAATCTTCATTGATGTCGTACTATTGCGCTACAAGCCGCAATTTACCTGGCCGGGGCTGATTATCGTGCTGCTGGGGATTCCGGTGTACTTTGCGTGGTCGAGAAAATCACACGACGCGGCCGTTTAGCAGATCACTCTAACCTGTGGGAGAGAGCAAACGAATGGCAAACCTGTTCGCTACTAAGTCGCTGACATCGCTTTTGTCTGAAGCCGGAGAAACGGGCGAACACAGCCTGAAGCGCACGTTGGGCGTTTTTCAACTCACCGCTCTCGGTGTGGGCGCTGTGATTGGCGCTGGAATTTTCGTGATGTCGGGACTGGGTGCCAGCATGGCCGGGCCGGGACTGATGTTGTCCTTTGTTCTCTCTGGCACCGGTTGCGCATTTGCCGCGCTCTGCTACGCCGAGTTCGCCGCAATGATCCCTCTCGCCGGGAGCGCTTACACTTACGCCTACGCGACGCTCGGCGAGCTGTTCGCATGGATCATCGGCTGGGATTTGACCCTCGAATACGCCATGGGCGCGAGCACCGTTTCTTCAGGATGGTCGAACCACTTCATCGAACTGCTGGAAATTTTCCATCTCAGAATGCCTTTGTGGCTCGCGTATGACCATTGGACGGGATTACGAATCGCCGAAAATGTGATCGCGCGGCAAATGGCGCAAGCGTCCGACGCCTCGCTGGTCCCCGGCACCCAAGCCTTCCTGACCAAGGTCGCCGACATTATGAGCGCGCAGTCTCCCGATCTGCTGCAACGCGCGCATGAACTTCTGAACGCCCCCCATCTTTTTGGATATGAGATTGGCGTCAACGTTCCCGCATTCATGATTGCTCTGGTGATCACCGCAATTCTTGCGGTGGGCATCAAAGAGAGCGCACGCTTCAACTCGACCATTGTCGTAATTAAGGTCGCGGTCGTGTTGTTCGTGATTGGCCTCGGATTCAGGTATGTGAACTTTTCCAACTGGGGGCACGACTGGTCGAGCTTTGCGCCCAATGGTTTCGCGGGTATCGGCGCAGCGGCGGCGTACATATTTTTTGCCTACATCGGATTTGACGCGGTTTCGACCACCGCGCAAGAGGCCAAGAATCCGCAACGCGATCTGCCGATTGGAATCATTCTTTCGCTGCTCATCTGCACCGCCCTCTACATTCTGGTGGCCGGAGTGCTAACCGGAATGGTGCCGTGGCGGGATGTGAATATCGAAGCTCCGATTGCACGGGCGTTTCTCGACCGGGGACTCAGCGGCGCTTCGCACATCATTACGCTGGGAGCCTTGGCCGGCCTTACCAGCGTGATGCTGGTGATGCTCCTCGGTCAGACTCGCGTGCTGTATTCGATGGCGAAGGATGGTTTACTGCCCGCGAAATTCTTCGCGGCGGTTCATCCCAAGTGGCGGACTCCGTGGAAAAATACAATCCTCGTTGGGCTTATCGCGGCGATCGTGGGAAGCATTACTCCCATTGACGATATCGGGAGAATGGTAAATATCGGAACCCTGCTGGCCTTCGTAATCGTGTGCATCGCGGTCATGGTGTTGCGAAGCACGAATCCGGGGCAGCCTCGTCCGTTCCGCACGCCGTGGGTGCCGTTGGTCCCGATTCTCGGCATTTTGTTTAACGGATACATGATGATTCGGCTGGGTAAGTGGAATTGGATCCGGCTGGTCCTTTGGTTGGCCATCGGGCTGGTGGTGTACTTCACCTACAGCGTAAAGCACAGTAAGGTGCAGGCGCTGGAGGGAAGTTCCAAGTAGCGCCGTCGCCGAAGTATTTTGTGAAGGCCTTTCGCGGAGACGCGGAGGGCCTTTTTGTTATCGTCGGGCGTTGGTCGTCAGTCGTCGGCCAGACCCAAGCCCGTGTGGGGACGGGCACCCTCGCCCGTCCGCCGAGCGCAGCTCGGCATTCGGAGAGATAATCGAGTTGATATGAAGATTGTTACTTCCGGCGAAATGCGCGAGATCGACCGCCGCACCAGCGAGGGCTTTTGGATTCCGTCGCTCACGCTGATGGAGAACGCTGGATCATCCGTGGCGGAGTTCGCTCTGTCGGCGTATCCCTCGGCCAAGACATTCGGCGTGATCTGTGGCAAGGGCAACAACGGTGGCGATGGTTTCGTGATCGCGCGCAAGCTGCATGAAGCGGGCAGGGACGTGCGAGTGCTGCTGCTGGCCGACGCAACCGAACTGCGCGGCGACGCACGATTTAATCATGGCAAGTTGCCGGTTCAGGCCGTGGAGGCCCGATTCAGCGAAGATCTGAATTCGCCCACCGCGCGTGCCGTGTTTGACTGCGACGTCCTGATCGACGCCATCCTCGGAACCGGCTTCCGGCCTCCGGTGAGCGGCGTGTACGCCGAGGCGATTGCCAAGATGAACGCCGCCAGCACGCCCATGATTGCCGTGGATATTCCTTCCGGGGCCGACGCCGACGTTATGGGAGAACAAACCGGCGCAGTCGCCCGCGCGGATGCGATTGTCACTTTCACCGCTCCCCGCCCCGCGCACATTTTCGGCAACCTGACCTCCGGGCCGACGGTGATTGCGCCCATCGGTTCTCCGGAAGAAGCGATTCGTTCCTCTCTGAACCTGAACGTCATCACGCCCCATGATATTGCTCCGCTGATTGGCCCCCGCCCTCGCGATTCCAATAAAGGCATGTACGGCCACGTGCTGGTCGTCGGCGGATCCATGGGGAAAGCTGGCGCCGCAGCGATGGCAGGCTTCTCGGCGCTGCGGTCAGGCGCGGGACTAGTCACCGTCGGCACGCCACGCTCGGTGCTGAGTACGGTTGCCGGTTTTCATCCCGAACTGATGACCGAGCCATTGGGGGAAACGGAATCCGGCAGTATCTCGACGCAAGCCCTGGGAGCGTTCTGGCACGCCGCGGAGAACAAAACCGTGCTCGCGATCGGACCGGGAATTTCGCGGCATCCGGAAACCGCGGAATTTGTGCGGACGGTTATTCAGAAATCCAGCACGCCGACGGTGCTTGACGCCGATGGCCTGAACGCCTTCGAAGGCAAAGCGGACAAACTCAGCGGGCGCGACCGCCCCTTAGTTCTGACGCCGCATCCCGGCGAAATAGCCCGGCTCACCGGAATGAGCGTCGCCGCCATCCAGCGCGACCGCATCAACGTGGCGCGGACATTCGCGAAACAGTATGAGCTGATTCTGGTCCTGAAAGGCGACCGGACTATCGTCTCTAACCCCAGTGGAGAAGCTTGGGTGAACCCGACTGGCAATCCTGGAATGGCGACCGGAGGGACGGGCGATATTCTAACCGGAATCATTGCGGGCATGCTGGCGCAGAACCCGAAGCGCGCATTTGAAGCCGTGCTGGCGGCAGTTTATCTGCATGGCCTGGCCGGCGACGTGGCGCGGGAAAATCTGGGTGAGCAATCGATGGTTGCCACCGACCTGTTGAAATCCCTGCCCGAAGCCTTCTGGCGATTGCGGGCAACAGCGGGTGAAAAGTGGGTAAAAATCGGTTGAGTGCGCAGGCCTTGGAAACTGGACACGGGCTTCAGTAATCTCGCACCCCACCCCGCCCGGTGCCATAGTTGATTCCAGTATGACCCAATATCCCCAGACCAATCCGACGCATCGTGCTCCTCGAATTCAACTCTCAACCACCCCGGCGCTAGTCAAACTGGGCGACGGCCAAAAGACCAAGGCGAGCATTCACATGGTTTCGGTCACCGGAGGCCTACTGCAACTGGCGCGGGCGCTCTCGGAGGGAGACTTCGTCGAAGTCGCTTTCCAGACCCACTCCGGCAACGTGCACGGCATGGCCGAAATGCTCAACCCGGTTCGCAAAGGGCAGGGCAGCGTGCTGCAGGCGTTCCGCTTCGTGGCCCTGGACGACGAGGACCACGGCACGCTTCGGAGGGTGGTGGAAGCAACGGCCGACCGAAGTTTCGCGGGCCTCCGTTCCAGCCAGTTTTCCTCCCCCAGAACGTAGCTCGGGGCTTCCAGCTCCTGAGGTGCCTGGCCAGCACCCTCTCAGAAGTACCTCAACGGCTGAAGCCTGGGCATATTGGCAGGCGCAATGCAGGACTGGAAGCCCTGCTCCACCCTCGAAATCCTTCCGGCTATACTTGCACTGATCCGGATGACGCGCGAATTCACCACCCACTCAGCCGAAGAAACCATCGCCCTGGGACGCGAGATTGCGCAGCAGCTCACCCCGCCGAAGCTGGTGCTACTGCGCGGCGATCTCGGCGCCGGGAAAACCACGCTGGTTAAGGGAATCGCCGAGGGCTTCCAAGCCGCTGCGGAAGAGGACGTGACCAGTCCGACGTTTACCTTGGTCCACGAATACCGCGGCCCGTCGGCGACGCTCTATCACATTGATCTGTACCGCGTAGACACTCCGCGCGAACTGGAAACGCTGGGCCTGGACGATTTGATGAGTGAAAACAGCATCTTGCTGATCGAGTGGGGGGACAAGTTCCCGCGCTTCGAGCGCGAGAGGGACGCGGAGATTGCGTTGGAGCGAGTTTCGGAGAACGAGAGAAGGATCAGTGTGCGTGAATGATTGCAGATTTTAGATTGCCGATTGCAGATTGAGCGTAGGATTTTCAATCTGCAATCTAGAATCTGCAATCTGAAATCGCTGTCTTCAGAATCCCATAATGTTGTACCCGCAATCCACATAAATCACTTCGCCGGTAATCCCCGAACTCGCATCTGAAGCGAGAAACACTCCGGTCGAGCCGACTTCGTTTACATCCACGTTGCGTTTTAGCGGCGCGCGGTCGGCGTGTGACTTAAGCATTTCTCCCAGGCCGGCTATGCCTCGGGCGGCCAGTGTCTTGATCGGTCCGGCGGAAATTGCGTTGACGCGAATTTTCTTTGGACCCAGATCATTTGCCAGATAGCGTACCGTGCACTCCAGCGCCGCTTTGGCGACGCCCATCACGTTGTAGTGCGGGACAACTTTTTCCGCGCCGTAGTAAGACATGGTGATAATGCTACCGCCGGTTTCATCCGTCATCAGCGGAGCGGCGGCGCGGGAAACGGCGATCAGAGAGTACGCGCTGACATCGTGCGCGATGCGAAAGCCCTCGCGCGTGGTGTTCAGGAACTCGCCTTTCATGTCCTCGGCAGGCGCGAACGCCACACTGTGCACCAGCACGTGCAGCTTGCCATAACGTTCTTTCAACTGCGTGAAGAGCCGCGCAATGTCTTCATCTTTCGAGACATCGCACATGAAGGCCTCGGCGCCAAGGAGCGCCAAAATCAGGTCTTTGGCCTCCAGCTCCAGACGCTCGTTCTGGTAAGTGATCGCCAGCTTCGCGCCCGCCTGATGCAGCCCCTGCGCAATGGACCAGGCAATGCTGCGCTTATTAGCGACTCCGAAAACGACGGCCACCCGGCCTTCAAGGCTGAAAGACATGCTCCCTCCTGGGAAGGGAAAGGATATCAGCGGTGCGGGAGGATGCCAACGGCCGCTCTTGGCTCTTAACTTTGCCCAAGACGGGCATGCTCAGTTTTTAGGCGCCTAGAGCCAACAGCCAAGAGCTGCTATTCCGATATCGCCACCGGCCGCGCCTTCATCAAGTCCATAAACCGGGTGTCTTTGCGCAACTCGGCGAACTCGGGATCGGTCAGGGCGTCATTGACCGCAGGATAGCCGTTCTCCAAAGCCTGGCGAAGATACTTGAGGGAATGGTCGCTGTCGCCCATTTTGGCGTACAGCTTAGCCAGAACGTAGTCGTAATGTGCCCGGTCTTCGGGGGACGACATCTGCGCCGCAATACCGGTATGCGAAGTGTGCTCAAAGATCATCGGATCCAGCCGCACGGCCTGGGTGTAAGCTTCGCTGGCATGCTCGAAATCCTTGCGAGCAAAATAGGCCGCGCCCAAATTGGAGTAAAACGCAGCTGCGTCCGGCGAGAGGTCGATGGCCTTTCTGTACTGCTTTAAAGCTGCTCCATACTTCTTGCGCTCGTATTCCACCACGCCAAGATTGTTGTAAGCCTCGGCAAATTTGCGGTCTTTCTTCAACGCCAGTTCGAAGGTTTTCTGAGCCTCATGGTAGCGCTGGAGCAATAGCTGTACGATCCCCATTTTGTTCAACACGGGAGCATTATCCGGTGACTTGGCGAGCGCGGCGTGGAAGTAGTCGAGCGCGTCCAAATAGGCCTTTTCAGCGCGCAGTTCGTCGCCCTGTTTTTCAAGGTCTTCGGCAGACGCGCCCTTGGAAGGCGGCTGCACCTGACTCATCGGAGGCGCAATCTGAATCTGATCCAGTTCAGATAGCTGTGCGGCGGCGACGGCGGGAGCGAGAACACTAAGAGCTACGACGGGCAGGACGAAACGGGAAATTGAGCGACGGAAAGATTCTCGAGGAAACATCACGGCCACCTCACTTCAAATACACAGCGTCAAAAGCCTTTCGGCGAAGAGCCAACAGCCAAGATCCAAGAGCCGATTCGTTTAGACACCGCGCCCGATCGCCAGGTTCCTTTAGTGAGATGCGCCTCCCGCGTCTGGCGGTTTGGGGACGGCGTTGGACTGCTTGTCGTCCTTAAAAATACCAGTAAATTTCTCCATGAATCCCTTTTTCTTTTCCGCAGGCTGGCCGTTCTGCGGGGGCTCAGCCTGCTGGTTGCCCAACCCGAAAATCCTTGAAAGCACACCCTTTACGCCGGTTCCCTGGTCGCAGGTGCTGGTCGGCTCCGTGCCCACAATGAAAGCCGCGGTATAGGTTTGCGGACACGTGGGGGTCGCCAGCAGGTTGGTGACTTTGTCGAGTTGGACGTCCACCACGCCCGAGGGCTGGGAAAACTGCTTCATGTCGGAATATCGCGGCAGAGCGGAGGCCTTCTTCATGAACTCCGTCCAGATGGGGGCTGCGGTCTGTGCGCCGCTCATGTGGATGTCGCTGTAATCGTCAAAACCGACCCATACGATGCACAACAGATTCGAAGTGTAGCCGGCAAACCAGCCGTCATGCGAACTGCCGGTCTTACCCGCCGCCGGTTGCTGGAAGCCGCGCGCGCGCACCGCCGAAAAGCCCAGCCCGTTATTGATGACGCCCTCCATCATGTCGGTCATGACGTAGGCGACGCGGGGGTCGAGCACCGGACGGGTTTCCGCACTGAAGTTCATCACCGGATCACCCTCCGCCGTGCGCACTGATTTCACCATCGTGGGCGACACGCGCGCGCCGTTGTTTGAAAACACCGTATAGGCGGCGGCCATGTCGAGCGGAGTGGCGTCGTAGGCGCCCAGCGCCATGGCAGGCGTAGCTTTCACCGACGCAATGCCGGCCGACCGCGCCAGATCGGCAACCTTGTCATAGCCAACTTCTTCCGCTAGTTTGACGGTGGCGTTATTCAGCGACATGGCCAGCGCATACCGCGCGGTCACGTCGCCGTGATATTCCTCTTTGTAATTACGGGGCTCGTAAATCTGGTCCCCGTAAGTGAAAGTGGTGGGCTGGTCCGGCACAATGGACGCCGGCGTCAAGACTTGAGTGCTGCCGTCGAGCGCGGTATTCATGGCTGCGGCATACACGAAGGGTTTAAAGATGGATCCCGTAGGCCGTTTCGCGATTGCATGGTCCAACTGGCTGAATCCATAATTGCGTCCGCCGACCAGGGCCAGCACTTCGCCAGTGTGTGGATCCAGAGCAATCAGCGCGACCTGCGCATCCGGTCCGGGTTCGACCTGGGTCTCATATTTTCCTTTGCTGATTTTCACCCGTTTGGTGCGGCGCTTGGTCACCTGATCGTCCACCAGCTTGATTCCACTCTCAACCGCTTGCGCCGCGGCCCGCTGCAGATCAGGATCAAGCGTGGTGTAGATGCGATACGCCTGCTCGTTCATCTCGCGCTCGGGCAATTTGCTGATCACGGTGTCGCGCACCAGGTCCACGAAATATGGCGCGTCGCTGGCTTCGACGTTCGGCGGTGCCAGCTTCAGCGGGGTTGCTTTCGCCTTGTCCGCCTGTTCTCTGGTGATGGCACGAGTTTCGACCATGCTGTCGAGCACAACGTTACGGCGCTCGGTAGCGCGCTCCGGATGGCGGTAAGGCGAAAGATAGCTTGGCCCCTGAATGATCCCGGCCAGCAGAGCGGCCTCGGGCAGGGTGATGTCTTTGAGGTCTTTGTTGAAATAGGTGCGGGAAGCTTCGGCAAATCCGCTGATGGCGAATGATCCACGTTGTCCCAGTGGGACCCAGTTCGCGTAGAACTCAAAAATCTGCTGTTTGGTGAACTTCTGCTCCAGTTCCTCGGAGATCAGCATCTCGGTCAGCTTGCGTTTCACCGTCTTCTCCGGCGTGAGAAAGAAGCCGCGAGAAAGCTGCATGGTGAGCGTCGATCCGCCCTCTTCGTACCGCTGATGGCTTAAGCCCAGCCTCCGGCTCACATCCCCCGCCAGGGCCCCAAACATGCGGATAAAATTCACGCCGCCGTGCTCGAAAAAGCGGCGATCTTCGATGGCCAGCACCGCATCCACCAGTACCTTGGGCATGTCGTCGTAGTGGACGACCTGGCGCTTTGACCGCTGATCCCCTTCGAACAGCGAGGTGATCATTTCCGGCTCGAGTTCGTAAGCATCGAGCTGGCTGCCGTTGCCGCTGATGCTCTCAACCCGGCCGGCGCTGACGCGAATCACCGCTGACTCCGGGCTGTGGTACGACCCCGGGCCGGGCTGCACCTGGATGGTGTTTCCCGCAAGGCGATAGCTGCCCATCGGAGACTCGCCGCTCTTGTCCGAATAGCCCGCATGGCGAAGCTGAGCCGCAATGTCTTTTAGGTCGGCCGTTTGCCCCACCGCCACCGTGGGCGGTTTGGCATAGATTTTGGCTGCATTGGCGAATACTGGTCCCTCGAAACGGCGGGTAATGATGCGGTCGTAGGTCACGTAGTAATACGAGAAAATAATTGCGAAGCTCGCCGCCAGCACGATAAAGACAGCCAGGGCGAAGCGCAGGACGGGATCCCGCCGGCCGCCTCCGGGCTTGGTCTTGCCGCGCGGAATTTTGATCTTAATGGCCACGTTGGTGCGGGCGGGCGTCCTCGCCTGCCTTTGCAGTCTAATCCTCAGCGTTGAGATGAACTCATGTTACTGCTTCGTGAGATGAGGCGGCGCGAGAATTCGTTTCCAGAATCCGGCCCGTAACGGGATACGGATGGCTTCTAGTCTAAATCATTCGATGTAGGGAAGCCCGGCGCCGCGGACGCTGGATTAGAAGACGCTCTTGTTTGCCGTGCCGGCTTCGAAGTGAAGATCCACCGCGTACACCAGGAAGTCAACGTGGACCACGTAAGGCACCTGAATGATGATCATGCCGTTGAACTGTGATCCCTGCCGCTGCACCTGGATGCCCTCTAACGCGACCGGAATATCGTCCTGCTGGGCTAGCTTGAAAATGGTCTCGCGAATGTCGGCCTCGGTCTTGGCAGAGTACGTGTCGTGGGTGGCTTCGTCTTTGATGGCATCCTGGAACTGATAATTCTCGAAGTAGGGCGGCATTAGCTTGAGCGCGGCGAACCCGCCGCCCACAATGATGAAAAGTCCCAACAATAACTTCAGGCTGCCCATAGCGCTCCGCTGAGGCCGCGGCGGTGATGCTATTTCGGCGCCGGGCCCAGAACTCGTTGAAAATATTCCGTTACTGCCGCGATCCTAACATCGTCGGATTTACGAGTCGAGCGCTGAACCACCTCCACAGTATCTTCGGTAACTTTCTTTCCCACATTGATTCTAAAGGGGATACCGACCAGATCGGCGTCTTTGAACTTGACGCCGGGCCGTTCGTCCCGGTCGTCGAGTAAAACCTCATAGCCGGCGGCCTCAAGACGGCCGGCGATGTCCTCTGCGGTCGTTCTGAGCTTCTCGTCTCCGACGTTCGTCGGGGTGACGACAATTTGAAACGGAGCAATTTGCGGCGGCAGCCAGAAGCCGTTCTCATCATTGCTCTGCTCGATAGCGGACGTGAGAATGCGCTCAATTCCAATGCCGTAGCTGCCCATGATCGGCGTCACTTCCTTGCCGTTCTTGTCGAGCACGCGCGCGCCCATGGAGGTCGTGTACTTCTGACCAAGCTTGAAGATGTGCCCGATCTCGACCGCTGTGTCCATGCGTAGCGGCGAACCGCAATTTGGACAGGGATCGCCACTGGCAACGGCGCGAAGGTCGGCGTAAGCGGTAGGATGGAAATTGCCTCCCGGAGTGATGTTCTTGACGTGGTAATCCTCTTTGTTGGCACCGGAGATCAGGTTGGTCCGGCCTTCGAGGGCTTTGTCGACGAGA
>Ga0066789_10000730_pt1 | contig 13751 bp, 7 predicted proteins | sample OrgsoiDNA2013049_FD_70960 | JGI IMG/M metagenome (GOLD analysis project Ga0066789, IMG submission 70960) | Permafrost soil microbial communities from the Arctic, to analyse light accelerated degradation of dissolved organic matter (DOM) -... | ecosystem: Environmental > Terrestrial > Soil >...
GGCTGAGCCCGAAGAAGTGCACGTAAACTGCGGCGTCATTTACAGCGATTGCTTGCATCAGTACGAGGCGGCGGAGCGCGAGCTCAAGCACGCCCTTAGGCTGAACCCCGCGTATCTGCCGGCGCTTATCAATCTCGCCAACTTGCACGAGGATCTTGGCCGCCGCGAGCTGGCGGCGGAGCTTTACGAGCGGTTATTGGTCCTGGCTCCGGATAACGCGCAAGTGCTTGCACGGTACGCCGGACTCAAGACGGTCACAAATCTCGATGATCCCATGATTGGACGTTTGCGCAGCGCGCGTGCGAAGCCCGGAATGGCACCCGGAGAGTCGGCCGCTGTCGAGTTCGCTCTCGGCCGTGCACTCGATGCCTGCGAAGCTTATGACGCGGCGTTCGAGGCCTATAGAGCGGGGAATCGCCACAGCCGCGAAAGTGCGGGACCCGCCTTCCGCGACTACGATCTAAAGAGCCAGGAGCAGTTCGTCGATCGGCTGATAGCGGCTTTTCCCCATGGAACTCGGGTCGACGCGCCCCGCATGATATCGCCCCGAACCTCGCCGCCGCGTCCGATATTCATCTGCGGAATGTTTCGCTCGGGCTCGACGCTCACGGAACAGCTCCTCGCCGGCCATCCGCAAGTGATGAGCGGCGGCGAACTGAATTTTCTGCCGCGCGCCGTGCAACTCCATCTTTCACCCTTTCCCGAGTCAATCGCTTCGGTGTCGTCGGTTCGCTTGGAATCACTCGCCGCCGAATACCTCGACATGCTGCACGATCTTTTCCCGAAGGCTGCGCATGTCACCGACAAGCGCCCCGACAATTTTCACTATATCGGGCTCATCAAGATGCTGTTTCCGGACTCGAAGATCATCCATACGACCCGGGACGCGCTCGACAACTGCCTGTCGATTTACTTTCTGCATCTGGACCAGCGTATGAGCTACGCGCTCGATCTCATGGATATCGGGCACCACTACCTTGAGTACCAGCGCCTGATGGCGCACTGGAGAACCCTGTTTGGAGCGGACATTTTCGACCTGAGATACGATGAATTGGTTAAAGACCCGAAGGCTGTAGTCGAGCAAATGCTGGCGTTTCTAGGGCTCAATTGGAATGAGGGGTGCCTTTCCGTCCCGGAGACCGCTCGCACCGTCAAGACCGCGAGCGTGTGGCAAGTCAGGGAGCCTCTATATCAGCGCTCTTCGGGACGGGCGCGTCACTATGAGCGCCACTTAGGCGCTCTGCGCGACTACCTCAACCACCCGCGGTGATAATTCTAGGTGTTGTAGCTAAAAAACAACGAGAAATCCACTGGGTGAACATTCCGATTTGATCCGGCCATGACTCCGTCAATAACGAGCGCGCGGCTCTGTGCATCGGCGCGGACGCCACCGAGTTCCGCGGGCGTCCCGGATCCAAAACGCCAGCATCTGTGCCGGCCGGCGAATTTGCCGGAGAAGGGCAACTTTGCCATTGAGGCGTCTTGGCAACACCCAATTAGCATGTTGTAATTGCAACATAACTCTGACTGACGGCTTTGGGATAAGTGCGCAGACGTTGCGTAAGTCAGTCGGACCGTACTGAATTTAACGCTTTAAAAGTTAGGGAGTAACAAATGGGGAATAATCGCAAATTGCAATTTGCAATCCGCGCTGCGCTCGCAACCGCGGCTGCAACGGCCGCCGTTCCTATAGCGCTGTCGCAGACAGTCTCAACTACACCGGCGCCCTCGCCCGCTCTGGAAGAGGTGGTTGTCACGGGATCGCGCATCCAATCGCCGAATTTGCAGTCCATTAGTCCAATCACTAGCGTCACCGCGGCCGACATTACGGCGACCGGTCTGACGCGCACCGAGGACATTCTCAACAACTTACCCATGGTTTTCGCCGGCCAGAACTCGACCGTATCCAACGGCGCGGACGGTACAGCGACGGTTGACCTGCGCGGTTTAGGTCCGCAGCGTACCTTGGTTCTGGTCAACAGTCGCCGCCTCGGACCGGGCGCAGGCGACGGCCGCAGCTTCTCCGACATCAACCAGATTCCCGCCGCCCTGATCGAGCGCATCGACATCCTTACCGGCGGCGCCTCGGCCGTTTACGGCGCGGATGCCGTGGCGGGCGTCGTGAACTTCGTCCTCAATACCCATTTCGAAGGCATCAAGATCGATGCCGGCTACAACTTTTTTGAGCACAACCAGCACAACTCAGTCGCCAGCGTGGTTTCGGCGGCGGGCGATGCGTTGCCCGACAAGACTGTCGATACGGGCTTCGGCAAGAACGTGTCCATCCTGATGGGATCGAACTTTGCGGACAACCGAGGCAACGCGACCTTTTACGCGACCTACGACACGAAAGCGCCCGTGCTGCAGTCCAAGTACGACTACTCTTCCTGCGTTCTGGACGCGACGAAAGCCGGCAAGTTGAAATGCGGTGGTTCTGGCACGTCGGCGAAGAACGGCGCCGGCGGCTACTTCCAGGCGTATGGAAATTCGGGCAACGCGCTGTTCACGAACACGGTGGACGGCAAGACCGGCCAATTCCGACCATTCGACTTTGCGAATGACCTGTACAACTTCGGACCGCTGAATTTCTACCAGACGCCGAACACGCGCTGGACCGGCGGCGCGTTCCTGAACTACCAGATCAACGATCACATGACCGCCTACTCGGAAGTCATGTTCACGCGCAATACGACCAGAGCGCAGATCGCAGCGAGCGGCGACTTCTTCAACAATTCGTTCATTCCCTGCTCGAACCCGCTGTTGACCGCTCAGGAACGTGCGATCATCTGCTCGCCGGCGAACCTCGCCGCTCAGCCTTCGACCCAGACCTTCGGCGGGACGGCCTTCACCGGCATCAACATGTACATCGGGCGGCGCAACGTCGAGGGCGGCGGCCGTGTCGCGTCCTTCGCAAGCGATGCGTTCCGCACGGTCGTCGGCTTGAAGGGCGACATCACCGACGCCTGGACCTACGATCTGTCCGCACAGCGCGGCACGGTGGATGGCCAGAACGCGAACCTGAATTACTTCAGCAATGCCTACCTCCAGAATGCGCTGACGGTGATCACCGGCCCGGCGCTGCTGCCGAGCGGCAAGGTCAATCCGTTTGCGGGCCAGCCCGAGTGCGCCTCGGTGTACGCCGGCACTGACACGAGGTGCGTGCCGTGGAACATCTGGGTGCCGAACGGCGTGACCAAGGCGGCGCTCAACTATCTGCAGATTCCTCTGCTCATCCAGCTCACCACGACCGAAGAAATCGCGGGCGGGTCGATCACGGGCGATTTGGGCAAATATGGCCTGAAGCTACCCACGGCCAAGGATGGTGTGAAGGTGAACTTCGGTGCCGAGTACCGTTCCGAGTCGGCGGACTTCTCGCCGGACCTCGAGAGCGAGCTCGGCAATGCCGGGGGTTCAGGCGGGCCCACCACGCCTGTCACGGGCGGCTTCAGCGTCCGCGAACTGTACGCAGAACTCGGCGTGCCGGTGCTCGACCAAGTGCCGGGCGCGGACTCGCTGTCCTTCGAAGCAGGCTACCGCTGGTCGAAATACAGCGAAGGGTTCAAGACCAACACCTACAAGGCCGGACTGGAGTGGGCGCCGGTACAGGACATCAAGATCCGCGCCAGCTACCAGCGTTCCGTGCGGGCGCCGAACATCCTCGAACTGTTCGCCCCGGACTCGGTGGCGCTCGACGGCTCCACCGACCCGTGCTCGGGTGCGACGCCCAAGGGAACCCAGGCACAGTGCTTGCTCGCCGGCGTCTCGGCCGCGCAGTACGGCCACGTCGCTCCTAATGCGGCGAGCCAGTACAACGGCTTCCTGGGCGGCAACTCCGGCTTGACGCCGGAGACCTCCGATACCTATTCGGCGGGCTTCGTCATCACGCCGCGCATCGTGCCGAACCTGAATCTGTCATTCGATTACTTCAACATCAAGCTGAAGGACACCATCGGGCCGATCGGCGCCGATACCATCCTGGCGAACTGCATCTCGACCGGCCTGCCGGTGTATTGCAGTGCCATTCATCGCGACGCTACGGGCTCCTTGTGGCGCACGCCGGCAGGCTTCGTGACGGACACGAACGTGAACTTCGGCTCGCTGACGACCCGCGGCATCGACGCGAAGGCGAACTACCGGCAGCCGCTGCCGGTCGGCTCACTGTCCTTCGGGCTCGAAGGCACCCGGCTGATGAACTTGGGCACCCAACCGACGAATGGCGGCCCGGCCTATGATTGCACGGGCTACTTCGGCGTGACCTGCGGTGCGTCGAATCCGAAGTGGCGGCACGTCTTCAACACGACGTGGTCGACGCCGTGGGATGCGCTCGCGGTTACCCTGCGATGGCGCTACATTGGCTCGGCGAATTCGGAGTACACCAGCACCAATAGTCAGCTGATCGGTAAACCGTTGCCGCTGACGGAGCACGTCGGCGCGTACAACTACCTGGACTTGTCGGCGCAGTTCGCGCTGTACAAGACGATAACCCTGCAACTCGGCGTCAACAACATCACCGACAAGGATCCGCCGATCATGAACTCCGCGGGCGGTGGCTTCGGGTCGAATTGCCCGACGATCACCAACACTCTCAGTTCCTGCAACGGCAACACCTGGCCGGGAACCTACGATGCGTTGGGCCGCTTCCTGTTCGCTCACGTTACGGCGCAGTTCTAGACCAGACGAGGATGGGACACCTCAAGGGCGGGCTTCGAGCCCGCCTTTTTTATTTGAGGCGGTGCGTGCGGTGCGTTCGGCCGTCGGGCGTGGTCATGAGATATGACCCGAACGCGGCGCGCCGGATGGTCACAGAGTCGCCGGCCCCGAGCAGCGGGTCCGCATCATCGAGTTCCCACAGTTGGCCGCCTTCGAGGGACACCGTGACGCGGCCGCGGGCACTCGAGCCGAGTCCCGCGACCTTGGCCGAGAGCGCTGCGGCGGGGGGGGTGGGCGCGTGCGGATGCTCCGCCGCGGACAGTCCGAAGGATTCCGGCGACGCAGCCGCCGCAGGGGCTGAAGCCGCGGCAGGCGCCGTCGGCGCGGCCGAAGCGCCCTTGGGCGGGATGCGTCCGGCGAGCTGGTCGTAGCAGGCGAGCCGCTCGCCGGGCGGCTCGATCGCCGCACACACCTTGAGCCCGTTGTCCGCGGCCGGTGCCGCGTGCGCGGCAGCGGCCACGACGACGGCCGTGCTCAGGCCCGCGAGCGGCAGGACACGCCCGGCCATGCGCCAGCTCATGCTAGGCCTGCCGCGGTCTCGCCGTAATACGTGCCGACGACTTCGGTCGCGGCCCGCACCAGGTCGCGCTCCGCCTCATTGAGGTAGGGATTCCAGATGTCGAAGATCAGCACCGCTCGCGGCACGTCCGATCGATTCCAGGCTTCGTGCTCGATGGTATCGTCGAACACCCAGGCCTTGCCGGGAACCCATTCGCGCGTCTCGCTGCCGACGCGAAAGCCGCAGTCCGGCGGTACGATGAGGGGCAGATGAACGGTCACTCGCGTGTTGGTGACGCCGTGGTGCGGTGGTATGTGCGTGGCCGCATCGAGAATAGAAAAAAATGCGGTGGGTGCGCGTTGTGCCACGTCGCATAGCGGCGCGCCCTTGAGCAGCTCCGCGGTGCGCGGACAGCGCGCCAGATGGGCCGGCTGGGCGATGCCCTGGTTCCACAGAAAGTACGCGCTCCAGCGCCGCGATTTGTTGAGCTCCTTCCAGCGGTCGAGCGGCACGCCGTCGGGGTAGGCGATGTAGGGTTCGAGGCCGGCGCGGTCGGAGACGAGCACGGTGGTGAGCTCGGCGCGGATGTCGTCAGCGGCTGCTTCGATCGCATCCAGCCACGGGAACTCGGCGCGTTCGAAGAACTCCACCACCGGGAGTTCCGGAAAGTACATGAACGTCGGCTCCGGGAGGTAGCGCCGGCGTTTGCCGGTGAGAAGCTCGACGCAGCGGTCCGCGCGCCGGAAGTTGCCACCCAGGTGCCGGCCGCGAATCTCCGTGAGACGTTCCTCGAGAGCGGCGGCGAGCGCATCATCGTCGGCGCGCACTGTCTCGCGCGCGCGCTCGACCGCGGCGCTCACCGCCGGCGGCGAGGCTTCGCCTACGCCTAAGGTCGCGAGGGCATTGCGGTAGGCGCGCGCGGCGTTGCGAACGTCGCCGCGCGACTCGATCAGCGCCGCCTTCTGCAACAGCGATGCCAGGTGCCGCGGTTCGATCGCGAGCGCCCGTTCGATGGCCTCGTTCTCCTCCTGCAGTAGGTCGAGCGCATGCAGGCTGGCAGCGAGGTTCGACCACAGCGACGGGTGGGAAGGATCGGCCTGCGTCGCGTGCAGGAAGAGTTCGCGCGCCTTGGCGGCCTCGCCCCGCTGCATCATGCGCAGTCCCAGCTCGTTCAGAACCGCCGGGTGACCGGGCGCGAGCTGCGCGGCGCGCGCCAGCAGCTGATCAGCCTCGCTCGAACGGCCGGCGCTGCCCGCGGCCTTGGAGGCCTGGATCATGCGCATGATGGTCGCGCCGTCCGCCGGCGCGGGATTGACGTTGCTCAAGAAATTCACCTATGGTGATAAAGTCTGGGCGCGATTCTAGCGCGGTTCGTGAAGGGAGAGCGCGTTGGCAGGAGCGGATGCGGCGGTCGATTTCAAGCTGATGCGCGTGGCGGCGCTGCTCGACAGCGATCCATCGGCCGCGGCCCGGCAGGCCGCCGATATTCTCAAGGAACATCCGGGCCACCGGGCGGCCATGCTCTTGCTCGGCACCGCGGCACGCAGCGCCGGCGACGGTCGACGAGCGGCGGAGGTGTTTGCCGCGCTCGCTGTGGCGCAGCCGGATTCGGCGCTGATGCAGCTCGAGCTGGGATGCACCCTCGCCGCCGCAGGCGAGCAGGCCCAGGCGCTAGCTGCGCTCTCCCGAGCGGTCGAACTCGAGCCGAACCTCGCGGAGGCCTGGCGCGAGCTCGCGGCGCTGCATGCCGCACGCGGCGATGATGCGCCCTGCGATGCGGCGTACGCTCATTTTACGCGGCTCGCACCTCTCGATGCCCATCTCGGCGAGGCCGCCGCGGCCCTCACCGGCCGACGCTTCCGAGTGGCCGAAACCTTGCTCAGGCAGCGGCTCTCGCTGGCGCCGGGGGACATCGCGGCACTGCGCATGGCGGCCGAAATCGCGGCCGAACGCGAAGACTATGTCGAGGCCGAGCGCCTGCTCGGGGAATGCCTGCGGCTCGCGCCCGGCTATGGCGAGGCGCGCTTCGACCTGGCCCGCCTGCTGTACACCCAGCAGAAGGCGAACCCAATCCTGCCGCTGCTCGAGCGGCTGTTGAGGCTGGAGCCGGACAACCTGCGCTACCGGTCGCTGCAGGCCTCCGCCTATGGCCTGCTCGGACTCAACGACCGCGCGCTCGAGATCCTCTCCGGACTCCTGCACGAACATCCGGACGACGAGCTGCTGTGGCTGGCGCGAGGCCACGCCTCGCGAGCCGCGGGGCGCCTTGCCGATGCGATCGACTCGTACCGCAAGACCATCGAACTCCGGCCCGGCTTCGGCCAGGCCTGGTTCAGTCTGGCCAATCTCAAGACCGTGCGTTTCAGCCCCGCTGACATCGAGACCATGCAGAGCCAGGTGGCGCGGGCGGACTTAGGCGCCGATGACCGGCTGCAATTCGAATTCGCGCTCGGCAAGGCGCTTGAAGACGCGGGCGAGTACGCCGGCTCCTTCGCGCATTACGCCGGCGGCAACGCGCTGCGGCGCGCCGAGATCCCCTACGACGGTGGCGGCAACACTCGTCTGGTCCAACGCAGCCTGGCGCTGTACAGGCGCGAGTTCTTCGCACAGCGGGCCGGTTCCGGCTGCCCGGCCCCCGATCCGATTTTCGTGCTCGGGCTGCCGCGCTCTGGCTCGACGCTGCTCGAACAGATTCTCGCGAGCCATTCGCAGGTGGAAGGCACGCGGGAGCTGCCGGACATTCCGGGGTTCGCCTTGGAGCTCGGTGCGCGCGAGGCGCCGGGCCAGCCGGCGGCGTATCCGCAGTCGGTCGCGGGCCTTGGGCTGGACGCGCTCGCGGCGCTCGGCGAGCGGTATCTGGCGCAGACGCGTCCGAACCGGCTGCTCGGCCGGCCGCACTTCATCGACAAGATGCCGAGCAACTTCTTTCACATCGGCCTCATCCATCTGATCCTGCCGAACGCGCGCATCATCGATGCCCGGCGCTCGCCGCTTGCGTGCTGTTTCGCGAATTTCAAGCAGCATTTTCAGCAGGGCGTGTGGTTCACCTACAGCCTCGAGGATATCGGTCATTTCTATCGCGACTACGTCCACCTGATGAGGCACTTCGACGCCGTGCTGCCCGGACGCATCCACCGCGTCCGCTACGAGAACCTGGTCGCCGACCTCGAGGGCGAAGTGCGCCGCCTGCTCGATTACTGCGGTCTGCCGTTCGAAGCGCAATGCCTGCGGTTCCACGAAACGCGGCGCGTGGTGCAGACCGCGAGCTCCGAGCAGGTGCGCCGGCCGCTGTACGCCGACAGCGTCGAGCACTGGCGTAATTACGAGCCGTGGCTCGGTGAATTGAAACGAGCGCTCGGCGATGTGCTCGAGCAGGAATCCTGATGCAGCAGCCTCTCCCCATCAAGCCGCCGGATCTCATGAACATGTTCAGCGTGCCGTTCACGTTCAGCCGCCATCCGGCGCACGAACGGCTCAATCCGGCGCTGAAGCACTTCATCTACGCTCAGGAGAAGAGCGGCCCGCCGAACCCGCGGCCGCTGACTCAGCGCAATGCCGCGCTGTTCGAAAGCGATTTCAACCTGTTTCGCGCGAACGATCCCGCGGTGCAGGAGTTGAAGGTGTTCTGCTGGAATCAACTGTTCTCGCTGGTGGGATTCTTGAATGGTTACGATCCGCCAACCCTCCAGCGGCTGCAGCTATACAATGACTGCTGGTTCCATGTGACGCGGCGCGGCGGGTTTTTCGGCGTGCACAATCATCCCAATGCGTCTTGGAGCGGGGTGTACTGCGTGGACCCGGGGCGGCACGATCCCGGCAAGAAGGACAGCGGGGTGTTGAGCTTCGTCAATCCGATGATCATGAGCGCGATGCACATGGATGCCGGTGTTGCGCGAATGCAGCTGCCTTACGGCTATCAAGTCGCCAACGTGTCGCTCGACGCGGGTCAGCTGGTGTTGTTTCCCTCGTGGGTGCTGCACGACGTGAAACCCTTCGAGGGGGAAGGCGAACGCATCACCATTTCATTCAACTGCTGGTTTACGTTGCCGGATCCGGCTTGATCGCCTAGCACCCAAGCGCGCCATCGTGAGAAACCCCCTCGCGCCAATTGACGCGAGGGGGGCATATCAAAACTTGTATATGACTCTCGCGTTCCAAAATGCGCCCGGCAGGTCGTAGGTGGCTGCATCATAGCCGTTGAGCGTGCAGGTGAAGCAGATGGGCGGGTTTTGGCCAAATAGGTTATTCACCCCCACAGCGACCCGCAGGCCGCTCAGCGACAGCGCGTTTTTCCACTCGAGCTGGACGTCGTTGTAGACGATCGCCTTCAAGACGTGGAAGTCGGTAGAAGTTTCGCAGCCGGGAACGCCCGTTATCGCCGCATTGCTGCAAGCTTCCGTGACGGAATGGATATAGCGCACGATCCAGCTCGCTTGCCAGTCACCCACGCCCCACCCGATCTGAGAATTCAAGCGAATTCTCGGAATCGTGCTGTTATTGACTTCAACTCCCACCTGCCGCTGTGACACATTGCCGTAACCATCGATGGCTTTGTAGCTGCTGACGTAGGTCGCCTGAACCGACGTCGTGAAGCGCCCTACCGGCGTGGCAGCGCCGACCCAGTCAAGCTTGAAATCGACGCCGCCCGTTTGGATCTCGCCGAAGTTCTGCAGGAAATTCTTTGGCGGGTTCAAGTTGCCGCTGGCCTGTCGTGAGAACGCCGAACACAGCGTGGCGTTGGTCCCCCCGGCCGCGAGGCAGGCGTTTAGCAGCGCCTGTAGATCTGCCGCCTGTATCGCACCGGTAATTTTGTCGTGGTAGTAGTTGGTCTCGAGCGCGAGCTTGTCGGTCACCTGGTTCTCCGCCCAACGCGCGCGGTATTGCACCCCCAGCGTGTAGCTGTCGGATTTCTCCGGGTTCAGCGCCTTGTTTCCGCCGGTGAACGAGGTGATTTGCGTGTTGGCCTGTACGAAACCCACCGGCACCCCCTGCGCCACGCACGCTTTCTGCAGCGCGGTGACGGGCGGTCCGGTGACGACGGCGCCACCGTTTGGGCCGCACGGGTCGACCAGCGTCGGGGCGAACTGAGTCAAGCCGTAAAGCTCACCCAAGTTCGGCGCGCGGAAGCCCTTGGAGTAAGTTCCACGCGCTGCCAGATCCTTGATCGGCTCCCATCGAAAGCCAACTTTTCCAGTCGTGTCGCCGCCGAAAGTTGAATAATCCGAATATCGCACCGCCGCGCTCGTACTCAAGCTGGCAAGCAGCGGGAAGTTGAACTCGGCGTACGCTTCGTTGACATGGTAGGCCGCGGCGACCGGAAACGCCGGCGAGTCCTGCGACTCGCCTTGCTGCCGCAGCGGGTCAGGATTGAACGCCGCCTCATACTTTCGATGCTCCACGCCGACTGCGAAGCCCGCGGACCGTTCGCCGATATGGAACATGCTGCCGGTGATATTGGCCGTGAAGAGCTGCAGCTTCTCATCGCTCGAATCGAGCTGCGTGGCCTTGATGTAGTTGATCATCGCCTGCGTCATCTGCCGGCCTTGTCCGCCGAATAGGTCCAGCGGGACGCAACCCGGGACCGCGAGACAGACGTTGACGTCACCTAACGCGAGTTTGATCTTGGCGATGTTGAAGCCGTTGTAGAAAGTCTGATCCGCCTTGTTATCGGCGTAGGCGTAGTTGGCGTCCCACGAGAAGCCGTCGCCAAAGTGCAGCACACCCTTCAGACCCACATTGAAGTAATAGGTGTTGACGTCCTGATTGAAGATGCGTGGTCCGACCTCGAGCGGGCGGCGCGTGACCCACCCAAAGTTGGTTGCTGGATCAAGCGTGATGCCGAATGGATTGTAAGGATTGTTCGCCGCCACAGAGATCCCATCGGCGATACCGGCCGTACCGGCGTAGGGTCCGACGAAAATAGGTTCGGGCGCCGCTTGATTGGCGGACTGCCGGTTGTTGAAGAGGCCCTTGACGTGCAGCTCCACGTCATCGTTGATGTTGTAGGCCAGGTTCGTGAAAAGCGACTTGCGCTGCGACGGCGTCAGTAAGTCGTTGTACGGTGCGAAATTGAACCGATCCTGGCTGCCTACCCAGTTGTGATAGGTACCGCTGGTTGGATTCGCCGGATTCCATACGGGCGTGGTGGTGCCGTTGTTCAGCGTCACATTGTAGTAATTCCCCTGGTCCGGCGTGCAGGATCCGTAGTTGGGAACCGCTACTCGGGGATCGCAGAACGTATAGCGGCCCTGCGGCGTGGCAGAGCTCCCGGCCGAAAGGCCGGTCAGTGGTTCTGGAACATCAGATTGCCACCATTTCGAGGAACTGATCGCGTCCTGGTTGAAATAGCTCGCAACGAAGACCGCGGAGAACCTGTCCGTGGAACCGCCGGCCGTGAGACTCGCTTCCGTCGTCCGGCCGCCTTTGCCGTATTCGCCGGCGTAGCCGTTGATTTCGACGCCGTCGAACTTCTTACGGGTAATGACATTGACTACGCCCGCGATAGCGTCGGAACCGTAAACCGCCGACGCGCCGTCTTCGAGAACTTCGATGCGATCGACGACGGACAGCGGAATCGTATTGAGATCCGCGCTGCCGCTGACGCCGGAGGCTGATGACTCGTTTACCCATCGAATACCATCAACCAGGACGAGGGTGCGCTTGGAGTCCAAGTTGCGCAAGGCAACCTCGGACGATCCGGCGCCAATGCCGCCGCCATCCGGCGGGTAGCCGAAGTTGCCGGAGGAATTGAATTTGGTGTTGAGCGCGCTGCCGCCGGTAGTGAGTTCCTGAAGAAGATCGCCGAGGCTCTGCAGGCCTGTCTTCTCGATAATATCGCGGTCAATGATCGACACGGGCTGTGCGCCCGCTCCGGATTGAGTGATGCGCGAGCCGGTGACGACCACCGCCTCCAATTGCCCTTGGTCGACGGCGGTTTGGGCTTGAGCGACCCCGACCGTTAAACTGATGAGCGCCGCGACGGCACGCGGCACCGCTCCACGCAGTAGATTTTTTCCCATGTTCATCCCCAAGCTTGTTAATTTTCAAATCGACGATGCTTATCTAAAAGCCATGGTTACAATAATTCGTTGCAATTGGAAGTAGAATTCTTGATTTCCCTGTGGCACAAACGCAACACAAGGGCGATTGAATCGGAACCGTCTCAATTGACCGTGCGTGTGAAGGGTCCGCGCAGCCGGATCTCGAATAATTTCGGCCAGTTCTTGCCGGTGACGAACAGGCGGTCGTTCTTCGAGTCGTAGGCAATCCCGTTCAGCACATCCGTCTGCCCCGCGACGAAGTCTTCGCGCTTGAGGAGCCCGGCACAGTTGATGGCGCCGACCACGCGGCCGCTGCCCGGGTCGATGCGCACGATCCAATTGGTCTGCCACACGTTGGCAAAGATTTCCCCTTTCACCCATTCCAACTCGTTCACGTTCTGCAAGGCCTTGCCGTCGAGGGTGACCTCCACCCGGCCGGTTTCCTTCAAGGTATTGGGATCCAGGAACCGGAGCTGCGGAGTTCCGTCGCTCATGATGATTTGCTTGTCATTGCGCGTCAGCGCCCACCCCTCTCCCTCGTACTGGAATTGTCTTTGCAGCTTGAACGTCTTGAGATCGAACACGAATCCGAGGTGCGATTTCCAGGTCAGGCTGATGAGATGCCTGCGCCAATTCACGATTCCCTCGCCGAAATACTGCGCGGGAATAGCGAGCGTCTGCACCACTTCTCCCGTTTCGAGCCGCACCTTGCGAATGGTCGAGTGTTCCTCGAGACCGGTGCTTTCGTACAGATACCCATCGAGGTAGAACAGCCCCTCGGTAAAGGCCGATGCATCATGCGGATAGGTATGAACCACCTCCACGTCGTAGATGGGCGTCGCCGCCTGCGGCGCCGTCGCGCAGGCCATGAAAAAGCCGAACGCAAACGCGGTCTTCAGCGTTGCCATTATTTGGCGGTCATTTGACCGAGCGACGTCTCATTCTGCGCATCGTAGGCCACGAGGCCCGCGAATTCGAAGGTGCTCACCAAAACCGCATCATTGCCGCGCACCGCATGGGCAGGCTGCGTGCAAAATCCACGCGCTTCGACTCTATACGAGCCCTTAGGTGTGAGCGGCAGCTGGGTGAGCGAGTCGACGGTGCAGCGCGAGTCGCCGAGCGTTCCGTAGATCCGGTTCGTCCCTTGAACGATGACGGTGAGATTCACGCCGGCGGCGCGCGCCGGCCTGCCCTCGCGCACCCCGGTGATGCCGAAAACGAACAGCAAATCCGGGGAACCGCCCGCCACACGCTGGAAGCTCAGGCGCACGCCGGGCGGCTTGTCCTTGGGCTCGCCCTGGCAGCGTGTGCCGCTATTGGGCCAATCGATCTTGGCTTCGATGGCGCCGCCGAGTTTGGCCCGCAAGTAGCCATCGCCGGATTCGAGACAACCCGCCGGCACTGCCGCCGGCGTTTCCGCAGGGACGCTTGGCGGCGCGGCCGCGAGGCCGATCCCGGCAATCGCAATCCCCATGAGCGCCCGGCGCGTGCGCCGCAGGCGC
>Ga0066789_10000732_pt1 | contig 13741 bp, 8 predicted proteins | sample OrgsoiDNA2013049_FD_70960 | JGI IMG/M metagenome (GOLD analysis project Ga0066789, IMG submission 70960) | Permafrost soil microbial communities from the Arctic, to analyse light accelerated degradation of dissolved organic matter (DOM) -... | ecosystem: Environmental > Terrestrial > Soil >...
GATTATCGGCATCGCGTTGGCGGCCATCATCCAGCAGCTCACGGGCTACTTCACCGAAACCAACCGCCGTCCGGTTCGCGATATCGGCAAGACGTCGCTCACTGGACCCGCGACGGTCATCTTGGCGGGTGTATCTGTCGGCCTCGAGTCGGCGGTGTACGCAGCGTTGATCGTCGCGGCCGCGGTCTACGGCGTTTTCTTGCTCGGGGGCGGGATCACCTTGCTGTCGCTGTTCGCCGTCGCGTTGGCCGGCACCGGCCTGCTGACGACCGTCGGCGTGATTGTCGCGATGGATACCTTCGGTCCGGTCTCAGACAATGCCCAAGGCATCGCCGAGATGTCGGGCGACGTCACGGGCGAGGGTGCCGTCGTCCTGACAAAGCTCGACGCGATTGGCAACACCACGAAGGCAGTGACCAAGGGCATCGCGATCGCGACCGCAGTTCTCGCGGCGACCGCGCTCTTCGGGTCGTTCACGTCAGCAATCAGCGAGGCGCTCGCGAAGGCCGGCACCACGGCGGCCGGCGTCACCGGCATCACTGCGGCGAGCTTGTCGACCGACGTCACCTCGCCGAACGTCATCGTGGGCGCGATCATCGGCGCCTCGGTCGTGTTCTATTTCTCCGGTCTGCTCATCAGCGCTGTCGCCCGGGCGGCCGGCGCGGTGGTGTACGAGGTCCGGCGCCAGTTCCGCGAGATCGTCGGGATCATGGAAGGTACGGCGTTGCCCGAGTACGGCAAGGTCGTCGACATCGTCACCCGAGACTCGCTGCGCGAACTCGCGACGCCCGGGCTGATGGCCGTGCTCGCACCTATCGCGACCGGCTTCGCCCTCGGAGTCGGTGCGCTGGCCGGATATCTCGTCGGCGCGATTGCCGCGGGTGCGCTCATGGCGGTGTTCCTGGCCAACTCGGGTGGGGCCTGGGATAACGCCAAGAAGCTGGTCGAGGAAGGCAGCCATGGCGGCAAGGGCTCGCCGGCGCACGAGGCGACGATCATCGGCGACACCGTCGGCGACCCGTTCAAGGACACTGCCGGCCCGGCCATCAACCCGCTGCTCAAGGTCATGAACCTGGTGGCGCTGCTGATCGCGCCGTTGATCGTGCGCTACAGCGTCGGCCTGCACCACAATGCGCCCCTTCGGGTGGCGATCGCGGTCGTCGCGTTCGCCATCATCGTGGCCTCGGTCATGGTGTCCAAGCGGCGCAGCGTGGCGGTTCACGCTGGTGAGACCCCGGCCGACGCGCCGGTCTCGCCGGCGCTCTAGCGCTGCGGCCAGCCGCCGACTCGGCCGCTCACGGCGGCGCCGTCCAGGCGTGCCGAAGGGTTAAGCAGGCTATGGCCAGCTAACCCTTCATGATCATGAAGCCTCCGAATTGGTGGCTTCGTGATCATGAAACGGACGGCGAAACGGAGGGCGCGGGGTGGGGCGCTTCCGACATCGGCGGCCGCGAGCCGTTACGGTGTGCCCGGACGCCGCCGCGCCGCCGCCGTCCGCCCGCCGACCTGAACCCCGCCGGCCCGGACCCGCCGGCCCACCCTGCTGATCCCACCCGCACCGCCCGCCCCGCCCGACCCGACCCGACCCGCACCAGACGAGGAGCACCGCCCCGTGGCCACCGATGAGGACAGCACCCGCCGTCTGGTCATCGTTGAGTCCCCGGCGAAGGCGAAGACCATCGCTGGCTACCTCGGCCCGAACTATGTGGTCGAGTCGAGCATCGGGCACATCCGCGACCTGCCGACGTCGGCCGCCGACATCCCGGCGAAGTACAAGAAGGAGCCGTGGAGCCGACTGGGTGTCGACGTCGACCACGGATTCGAGCCGCTCTACGTCATCAATGCCGACAAGCGCCAGCAGGTCGCCAAGTTGAAGGCGGCGCTGGCCACGGTCGATGAGCTCTACCTCGCGACAGACGAAGACCGCGAGGGCGAGGCCATCGCGTGGCACCTGCTCGAGGTGCTCAACCCCAAGGTGCCGGTACACCGCATGGTGTTCCACGAGATCACCCGCGACGCGATTCGCGAAGCGGCGCGCAATCCGCGAGAGCTCAACCAGGCGCTGGTCGACGCGCAAGAGACGCGAAGAATTCTCGACCGCCTCTACGGCTACGAAGTCAGCCCGGTGCTCTGGAAGAAAGTGATGCCCCGCCTCAGCGCGGGCCGGGTGCAAAGTGTCGCCACCCGCATGGTTGTCGACCGCGAACGCGATCGCATCGCATTCCGCACCGCTTCGTACTGGGATATCGACGCCACCTTTGACACCGCGCCGACGTTCGATGCCACCTTGGTCGCCGTTGATGGCAAGCGAGTCGCCCAAGGTCGCGACTTCGATTCGCTCGGGGTGCTGAAAGCCCGCGACCTCAAACACCTCGACGAACCCCAAGCCAGTGAGCTGGCCACCGCTCTGACCAACACCGAATTCGTGGTGCGCAGTGTCGAGAGCAAGCCTTACCGCCGCAGCCCGGCAGCGCCGTTCATGACGAGCACGTTGCAGCAAGAAGCCAGCCGCAAGCTGCGCTTCAGCAGCCAGACCACCATGCGTATTGCCCAACGGCTCTACGAAAACGGCCACATCACCTACATGCGTACCGACTCGACAACGTTGTCGGAGACCGCGCTCAACGCGGCGCGCAATCAAGTGCGCGAGCTCTACGGCAGCGACTTCTTGCCCGACACACCGCGCCGCTACGAGAAGAAGGTCAAGAACGCGCAAGAGGCGCACGAAGCGATCCGGCCGAGTGGCGACAGCTTCCGCACACCGGGCGAGCTGGCCGGCCAAGTCAGTGGCGACGAAGCGCGGCTCTACGAACTGATTTGGCAACGCACGGTCGCATCGCAGATGACCGACGCGACCGGCAACACGGTGACGGTGCGGCTCGGTGCCACCAGTCGCCCCACAAGCACAAGCGACGGCGCGGACGTCGAGTTCTCGGCGTCCGGAACAGTGATCGTTCACCAGGGCTTCTTGAAGGTCTACGTCGAGAGCACCGATGACGACAGCTCTGACGACGCGAGCAAAGAGCGCCGGTTGCCCAATCTCAGCGAGGGCGACACCCTGGCGGCGACCCGGCTCATCCCGGTGGGGCACAGTACGAATCCGCCCGCGCGCTACACCGAAGCCAGCCTGGTGCGTGCTCTCGAAGAACGCGGCATCGGCCGGCCGAGCACGTTCGCCAGCATCATGAGCACGATCCTCGATCGCGGCTACATCTTCAAAAAGGGCAGCGCGCTGGTGCCCACATTCCTTGCGTTCGCCGTGGTGCAGTTGCTCGAGCAACACTTCGGCGACCTCGTCGACTACGACTTCACCGCCGAGATGGAAGAAGACCTCGACCGCATTGCCGACGGCGAGACCGCGCGCACGGCGTGGCTCACCCACTTCTACTTCGGCACTCCGCCGAGCAACGCCGACGCAACAAAAAGCGGCCCCAAACCGGGGCACGACGACAATCCCGGGCTCAAGGCGATGGTCTCCGACCGGCTCGGCGAAATCGACGCCAGGGAAGTGAGCTCGTTCCCGCTCGGCACGTCCGGCATCGTCGTCCGCGTTGGTCGTTACGGCACGTATCTCGAACGCGACGGCCAACGGGCGAACGTGCCCGAGGGTGTCGCCCCCGACGAAGTCACACCCGAATACGCGCAGGCCCTCCTCGACAAACCCAGTGGCGATCGGCCGCTCGGCAAGGATCCCGCATCGGGTCATGAGCTGTTGGCGAAAGACGGCCGCTACGGCCCGTACGTCACCGAGATCTTGCCGGACGAAAGCAAGGCGAAGCCGCGAACCGCGAGCCTCTTCCAGTCGATGTCGCTCGACACCGTCACGATCGACGACGCGTTGAAACTCCTCACGCTGCCGCGCATTCTGGGCGCCGTCGATGCCGAGGAGGTCGTCGCCAGCAATGGCCGCTACGGCCCCTACGTCAAGAAGGGGGCCGAGACCCGGTCGATCGAATCCGAAGAGCAGCTGCTGACGATCAGTCTCGAGCAGGCCCTTGAGGTGCTCGCTCAACCTAAGCTGCGCGGACGCCGATCAGGGCCCGCCGCCGGACCGCTGCGCGAACTCGGGGCTGACCCGGCAAACCCGGCAAACGACAAGCCCATCGTCGTCCGCGATGGTCGGTTCGGGCCGTACGTGACCGACGGCGAGACCAACGCTACCCTGCGCCGGGGCGACGATGTCGCGACGATCACGCTCGAACGCGCGTCGGAGTTGTTGGCCGACAAGCGGGCCCGCGGGCCCGCGCCGAAGAAGACCGCGGCTCGCAAACCGGCGAAGACAGCCAAGACAGCGGCCAAGAAGTCGGCAGCGAAGAAGACCGTGGCGCGCAAGGCGTCCGCCAAGAAGGCGTCCACCAAGAAGGCTGCCGCCAAGCGCAGCTGAGGCCGACCGCGCGATACTGAACGCGTCGTAACGGTCAGTCGAGGCAGTCGGGAGCAGCCATCTCTGAGCCAGTCACGTCCGAGCCAGTTGGCTCAGACCCGGGCGGGTTTCGGGGCGTGCTGCGCATCAAAGCCTTCCGCAAACTGTGGTTCGCGTTGTCTCTGTCGAGCTTCGGTGACTGGCTCGGTTTTCTCGCCCAGACGTCGCTGGCGTCGTCGCTCGAGAGCGGCAACGGCTACCTGAGGCAGAACTTCTCCGTGGGCATCGTGGTGTTCTTCCGGCTGCTGCCAGCGGTCGCACTCGGCCCGCTGGCGGGCGCGTTCGCCGACCGATTCGATCGCCGGCGCATGATGGTCGTGGCGGACATTGCTCGGTTCTCGCTCTACGTCTCGATCCCGATCGTGCACACGCTGTGGTGGCTGTTGGCGGCCACTTTCCTGATCGAGACGATGAGCCTTTTCTGGATCCCGGCGAAGGAAGCCTCGGTGCCGAACCTGGTGCCGCCTGAGCGACTCGAGCAGGCCAACCAGCTCAGCCTGCTCACCACCTACGGGTCGGCGCCCGTGGCCGCATTGGTGTTCTCGGCGCTGACCCTGTTCACCGGCGTGCTCGCGCGGGCGATCCCGTTCTTCACCACCAACCGGGTCGACCTGGCGCTCTACTTCGACGGCGCCACGTTCCTGGTGTCGGCACTGACCATCTTCAGCCTGCGCGAGATTTCCCTTTACGGCCGGGCGACGGCACGGCCGGCCATCATCGTGCCCAGCGTTTTAGGCGAGTCGGCCGGGCTGGGTGAAAGCGCCGCTGACCTTCTCGCCGAACCGATCGGCCACCTCGCCGCCGGCCCGTCACTGGGCCGCTCGATCGTCGACGGATGGCGATTTATCGGTGAGACCGCGCTCGTTCGCGGGCTGGTGATCGGCATGCTCGGCGCTTTCGCCGCCGCCGGTGTCGTGGTCGGCCTGGCGAAGATCTACGTGCGCGACCTCGGCGGCGGCGACCCCGCCTATGGCGCTTTGTTCGGATCGGTGTTCGTCGGCCTGGCCGGCGGCATGTTCTTGGGTCCGCGCTTCCTGCGTGGCCTTTCCCGTCGTCGGTTGTTCGCGACGTCGATCGCAGCGTCGGGCGTGCTGCTCGCCGGCACCGCCATCGTGCGCAACTTGGTGCTCGTCGTGCTCGGCGCGTTGGTGATGGGCGCGTGCTCGGGTGTCGCCTGGGTCACCGGCTACACGCTGCTCGGCCTTGAAGTCGAAGACTCCAAACGCGGCCGAACATGGGCCACCTTGCAGTCACTGATGAAGATCGACCTGCTCATCATGGTTGCGGCTGGCCCCTTTGTGTCGGGGGCGATCGGACTGCACCGCATCACGGTGGGGCACGTCGTGTTGCGCGAGAACGGCTCGTCGTTCACGTTGCTCGGCGCCGGCATCGTCGCGTTCGTGGTCGGCGTCATCGCATACCGACAAATGGATGACCGCGATGTGTCGTTGTGGCATGACGTTATGGCCGCACTCCGCGGTCGGCACCCACTCGACGGCCGCGGTGTCGCCACCGGACTCTTTGTTGCGTTCGAAGGTGGCGAGGGCGCCGGCAAATCGACACAGAGCGAATTGCTTGCCGGCTGGCTGGTCGAACGCGGGTTCGAGGTGGTGGTGACGCGCGAGCCTGGTGCCACGGGCATCGGGCGCCAGCTGCGCAAGTTGCTGCTCGACCCTGACAACGGTGAGCTCGCACCGCGCGCCGAAGCATTGCTGTACGCCGCCGATCGGGCCCAACATGTGGCGACCGTCATTCGGCCCGGGCTGGCCCGAGGTGCGATCGTCGTCAGCGACCGGTACGTCGACTCCTCGCTTGCCTACCAAGGCGTCGGGCGGGCGCTGTCGACCGCCGAAGTCGAGCGGCTCTCGCAGTTCGCCACCTCAGGTCTGAAGCCTGATCTCACGGTGTTACTCGACGTCCGCGTCAGTGATGGTCTGACCCGCACGTCGCAGCGTGATGCCCGGCCCGATCGGCTCGAGGCCGAGCCCGCGGAGTTTCACGAGCGGGTGCGGGCGGCGTTCCGGGCCTTGGCGGACGCCGCTCCCGACCGTTATCTCGTCATCGACGCGTCGTTGTCGCCCGCGCAGATTCACCACCGGATTACCAGCCGGGTTGGCGACTTTCTGCCGGCGCTGTCACCCGACTTGCGGCCGACTGTGCAACTGAAAGTGGGTCGGCGGTGAGTGTGTTCGACGACCTCGTCGGCCAAGAGCGGGTGGTCACTTTATTGCGCGCGGTCGCGATGTCGGCGGCCGAAGCGGTGTGGGCGCGCGAACTCGGCGTTGACTTGTTCGACGCGCTCGACGACGAGGTGCCGGCCCCGTTGCCCGATGCGGGCGCGCCGGGTGCCGTACCGGGCGCGGCGATGACCCACGCGTGGCTGTTCACCGGCCCGCCGGGATCCGGTCGGTCGGTGGCTGCGCGGGCATTTGCAGCGGCGTTGCAATGCACGGCCAGCACGTCGACCAGTTTGGTCGAGCCGGGTTGCGGCGTGTGCGCGGGTTGTCACACCGTGCTCGCCGGCACCCACGCCGACGTCGAAATCGTTCGCCCGCAAGGACTTTCGCTTGGTGTGCGCGAAGCACGCGAGCTGGTCAATCGGGCTGCGCTCGCGCCGTCCGGTCGGCATTGGCAGATCATCGTTATCGAGGACGCCGACCGCCTGACCGAGGGTGCGGCGAACGTGCTGCTGAAGGCGATCGAAGAGCCATCACCGCGCACGGTTTGGTTGCTGTGCGTGCCGTCGTCGCAAGACCTGGTGGTGACGATCCGATCGCGGTGCCGGGTGGTCTCGCTGCGCACGCCGCCGATTGACGCGGTCGCGGCTGTGTTGGTGTCGCGTGACGGCGTCGAACCAGAGTTAGCCGAATTTGCGGCCCGCGTAGCACAGGGGCATGTCGGTCGGGCCCGTCGGTTGGCGACCGACGCGGTGTCGCGCGAACGACGACACGCTGTTCTCCAGCTGCCGACCGCGGTGAATGACGTGGGTGCGTGCTTGGCCGCGGCCGAGGCGTTGGTGAAAGCCGCCGCAGCTGAAGCCGCCGAAGTCACCACGGCACTCGATGATGCCGAGACGGCCTCATACAAGGAGGCGTTCGGCGAAGGCGGCACGGCTACCGGGGTGGGCCGTGCGTCAGCCGGCGCGGCCGGTCGTGGTGCCTTGCGATCGGCGGCGGCTGCGTTGAAAGACCTCGAGGGCCGGCAGAAGTCGCGGGCCACGCGCACCCAGCGCGATGCGCTCGACCGGTCGTTGACCGACCTCGCCGGCTTCTACCGCGACGTGCTGGTGACCCAACTCGCTCCGGCCGGGTCGGCAAGCATCGCGAATGTTGACGAGGCAGCCGCGATCTCGACGCTCGCCGGGTCGTCGTCCGCTGAATCGACGTTGCTGCGGTTGTCGGCTGTGCTGGCGTGCCGCACGTCACTTGATGCGAACGCGAATCCGTTGCTCAGCGTCGAGGCTCTGACCCTCGCGCTGCGGGCCGGCTAGCAGCGCCGCTGCCTATTGCCGCCTAGGGCTAGGTCGTTGGGGTGACGCGCTGAGGATGATCGCCTCAACTCGTCGCAAACGGGCGCCGATGAGTCAACGTGGGCACCCAGGGGCAAGGCCAGCGACCGTTCAATCGCATTGTCTTCACCTATGCATGGGTCATAGGCATTGGTCTGGTGATCGTCATTGCGCACACACTTTCAAAGTCAAGGGCGGGTCCGTCCTACGCTGGTGGCGTTTCGCAACTACCGCTCGATGCGTCGAGCGGTTCCGACATAGGCCCCGCCGCGACGTCGGCGGCACCAGGCACGACGGTCGGTGCAGCGCAAGCATCGCCGATCACGGCCAAGACCGCACTGCATGCAGTAGGTGGTGTGCCGGTGTACAGCACCGATTTTGCGCAGCCAGACCGAATCGTTGCCGGATGGCCGATCGGACCGCAGCAAAACGTCGACATCGAACTGCACCCCGATGGCTACGCCATTGTCGGTTCCGGCCGATACGTCTCGCTGGTCGATGCGCCGGTCGATCAGTCGTACAACCAGATCGAAGTGAGTGCGCGTGCAAAGGAGTCGACAAATCCGCCACCGGGAGCGGGGTTCGGCGTCTTTTGCGGTCTCGGCTCGACGGGGTACGACTTTGACGTTAGCGCCAATGGCACCTGGTCGATCAGGCGAGGCGACGCACCTCAGTTCTTCGAGATACGCGACACGTCAATTGCCATCGCGCATGGTCCGCTCACTGCGTCGCTAACTTCGGGCGTTTCAATTGTAGGCGTGTGCGCGCAGCTGCCAGGCAGTAGCAATGTGCGGCTCGCCATGTTTGTGGACGGCGCCCAAGTCGCCGACCTTCTCGACACGCAGCCCACCGGGATCGGCTGGCGCGCGGGCATCGTGAGCACGGACGCCGACCTCTCGAGTTCGACGACCACCTTTGTGAGCTTCGCGGAGACGACCTTCGACATGACTGCCGAGCCATCGCCTCCTCAGGCGCCGAGCCCGACTGACAGTTCCGGCGTGCAGACGTAACGCCGTCTAATCCTCGAAGCGGGCGTGCCGGTTAGGGTCGGTCCATGAAATCCAGCCGGGTCGTGGCGATCCGCCTCGTGGCAGGCGTCGCGGCCGGTGCTCTTGCGATGAGCGCGTGCACGTCGGGGTCACACCACGCGGGTCCGGCAGTGTCGTCGGCCCCATCGTCATCGGGCGAATCGTCGTCGACGGCGCCCAGCGGGTCGGCGTCCGCGCCAGTTTCGTCGCTGCCGGCACCGTCGTCGGCGCCCGTATCGACGCCGCCCACGTTGGCATCGTCGGCAGCGGCCGGCTCCGCACCGACGCCAGCTCAGCTGCCGCACATCGACGATGCCACGCTGCGCGCATTCACGACGCAGACCCTGAGTTGGCACAGCTGTGCGGGCGGAGTGCAATGCAGCTCGCTTACGGTGCCGCTCGACTACACGCAGCCGTCCGGGCAGACGATCAATCTCGAGGTGGTGCGTCGACGGACCACCTCGAAGAACCGCATCGGGTCGGTGGTGCTGAACCCCGGAGGCCCCGGCGCGTCGGGCGTTGACTACGCCAAAGCGGCTGCGCCGCTCATCAGTACCGTGCTCGGCGGCGCGTTCGACGTCGTCGGGTTCGACCCACGCGGGGTAGGTGCGAGTGCGCCGGTCAGATGCTTGACCTCGGCGCAGCTCGATGCCTGGGTGGCCTTCGAAGCCGACCCCAACTCCGCCGCCGATGTCGCCCAACAAGACGCGCTGGCAAAGGGTTTCGCCGCCGGGTGCCAGGCGAAATCGGGGGCGTTGCTTGCGCATGTCAGCACGGTCGACACCGCGCGCGACCTCGACATCTTGCGGGCCGCGCTCGGCGACAAGACGCTCACCTACATCGGGGCGTCGTACGGCACGTTCCTTGGCGCGATCTATGCGCAGCTCTTTCCCACACATGTACGGGCGCTCGTGCTCGACGGCGCGCTTGACCCATCAGCGTCAGCCGCCGACCTCAATCACGTGCAGGCCAAGGGATTCGAGGTCGCATTGGCCTCCTACATCGCGACCTGCGTGAAGTCGTCGCACTGCCCACTCGGCACGTCGGCAGCCACCGCCGAGGCAAAACTCGATGCGTGGATCGCGACGATACGCACAACTCCGATGCGGGCGAGTAGCGGCCGTGTGTTGACCGTCTCTCTTGCTGTGCAAGGCGTTGCGGCCGCGCTGTATTCGCCAGTGAGGTGGTCAACGCTGACCTCAGCACTCACTGCCGCGTTCGCGGGGTCGCCGGCGGAATTACTCGACCTCTCCGACGAAATTGACGGCCGGCATGCCGATGGCAGCTACAGCAACCTGATCGAGTCGAACACGGCTATCGACTGCGCCGACCGGCCCGCACTCGGAGCCGGCCTCGACGCCTACGCGAAAGAGGCCGCACTCGGCGCGCAAAACGGGCCAACATTCGGTGAGTTCATCTACTGGGGCAACGTCGCCTGCGCCGACTGGCCGACGCCACCAGAGCTCGCGCCCGGTCCGGTGAGCGCACCGGGTGCGCCGCCGATCCTCGTCATCGGCACACTGCGTGATCCGGCCACGCCCTACATCTGGGCGGAAGCCCTTGCCCGCCAACTCGGCGGTCCGCTCCTCAGCTACAACGGCGATGGCCACACGGCGTTTCTGCGATCGGGGTGCATCGACTCGGCGGTGAAGTCCTACCTGGTGGCCCTCAAGATGCCCGCAGTCGGCACGACCTGCAGCTAGCGTCGTCCGCCGTTGTGGTTTTGCACGCCTGGACGGCGACGGGTTGGTGCGCCGGTCAACCAGTAGACTCGGTAGGTCGTCGTCTCGGGGCCGGCTCGGGCCGCGCTGGGTAGATGGCGCGCCGCCTTAGCTCAGTTGGCAGAGCAACGCACTCGTAATGCGTAGGTCTGGAGTTCGAATCTCCAAGGCGGCTCCACAGCCAAATTTCCACCGGCGAATCGAGTTTGTTAGACGTTCGCGGCGCTCTTAAGCCGTTTCGGTCTAACAGTCGCGCGGAACAGCTGCCGGACCGTGCCGCACCGCACCTATTGCGCCACCGCGCCGCGCACTTGTGCGATTGCCTCATCGAGGTCTTGATGGAACGAAACCGTGGACGGGTCGTGCATCCCGGGTGCCGTCGTGACCCGGCGCTGTTGCATCGTGGTGATCACGCTGGTCGACACCATCGCGATGCGCACGACCTTGTTCGCGACGACGAACTTGATGAGACTCTGGATCAGCTCCTGCACCTCTTCGGACTGCGCCGGCGCGCCACGCGTGTCGACGACTGCTCCCCACCGACCCGGAGCCTTCGCGATCGCAAGCTTCGCAGCGGCAATGTATTGCTCCGCTTGCTCGACAGTGAGGCTGCCGGTGCGTGTTTGCAGCAGAACGCCGCCGGGCAGCCACTCGACTTTGAAGGATCCGGCCATAGCTCGTCCGTTCTCTGAGTAGGCGACGCAAGGGCTTCACTGCCGGCGACCTTGGGATCGACCCGACAAACTGTACGACGCTACTTCGGTGGCCGGGTTGCGACCAGCCGAGCGGGGTAGTCCGCTTTTGGGGGCACAAAGGGAGTTCGATGGAGAAGTTCTCGTTGACGGCGCTGGCGCGCGAGCAGCTCGAACTCGCGAACAACGTTTCCAGCGGCCGCGCATCCCATACGGTCTACGGCGGGCATGAGCATGTCTTACGGCAAACCGTGATCGCACTCGCGGCCGGCCAGGTGCTCGATGAGCATGAGAACCCCGGCGAGTCGACTGTCCACGTTCTGTCCGGGCGGGTCCGGCTGGCGGCCGGTGAGACGTCGTGGAACGGCTCACCAGGAGACCTACTCGTCGTGCCCAATGCCAGGCACACGCTCGAGGCGGTCGAGGCATCGGTTGTGCTCTTGACGGTAGCCAAGCTCCCCTAACACCGTCTTGCACGCGTCCCCTATCGTGCGTGGCACGACCGCGCGACGATCGCAGACGAAGGAGACACGAGCGTGACCGCTACGTTGCCGACGGCCACTGTTGAGCTTGACCCCCGACGTCACAGGGGGCCTATCGACCGCAGGCTTTTTGGCTCCTTCGTCGAGCACATGGGCCGAGGCATCTACACGGGGCTGTACGAACCCACGCACGCGACCGCCGACGCTTTCGGTTTTCGACAGGACGTCGGAGAACTGATCGACGAGCTCGGTGTGACGGTCATCCGGTACCCAGGTGGCAACTTCGTTTCCGGCTACGACTGGCGCGACGGCATCGGTCCCAAGGAAACGCGCCCCCGACGCCTTGACCCGGCGTGGCGCACGATCGAAACGAACCAGATTGGCACCGACGAGTTCTTGCAGTGGACGAAGCGCCGCGGCGTCGAACCGATGATGGCGGTGAACCTTGGCACCGCAGGCGTGAGATCCGCTGCCAGTCTTGTCGAGTACTGCAACATCGCCGGCGGCACATCATGGTCAGACCTCAGGCGCCAAAACGGCGCGGCCGATCCCTACGGTGTCGCCTTGTGGTGCCTCGGTAATGAGATGGACGGATCCTGGCAACTAGGGCATACAGATGCCGAGCACTACGCCGCCCTTGCGGCTGAAGCGGGCAAGGCGATGAAGTGCGTCGATCCGACGATCAAATTGATCGCTTGCGGTAGCAGTTCGGATCTCGAGCCCACCTTCGGCTACTGGGATTCGACCGTGCTCGAGCGTTGCTGGGACACCGTCGACTTCATCAGCATGCATGGCTACTACTACGAACGCGACGGCGACCGACGAAGCTTTCTCGCGTCAGGCGCTCACATGGATGAGTACATCGACGGGATTGCGGCAACGATCGACGCGGTCGGTGCGCGCAAGCACAGTCGCAAGCAAATCGGCATTTCGTTCGACGAGTGGAACGTCTGGAACATCCCCAGGTTCCCGAGTCCGGCGACGATGCCGATTGACGTCGGCGGCCCTCGACTTGAAGAGGTCTACAGCACCGTCGACGCCGTTGTGGTCGGCGACCTCATCAGCAGCCTCCTCAACCACAGCGATCGAGTGGCAATCGGCTGCCAGGCGCAGTTGGTGAACGTCATTGCCCCGATCGTGACCGCGGCGGGTGGCCCGGCCTGGCGGCAGACCATCTTCTATCCGATGGCGACAGCAGCTGGCCTAGCGCGGGGGAACAGTCTGCAGGCTCTCGTTCGCGTCGACAGCCTCGCTACCGGTAGGTACGGCGATGTCCCTGCCCTTGCGGTGTCAGCAAGTCACGACGTCGAAACCGGCGAGGTAGCCGTCTTTCTGACAAACAGAACGGAGTCAGAACTTGTCGTTAGCCTTCAATGTCGGGCGTTCGACACTGTTGCCGTTCGCTCGGCCGTCGTGATCTCAGCAGATCGTCGCGGCCCGCTTGCACGAGACGACGCCTCTTCGGCAGCGCCGAAAGCCTTGACCGTTACGGCTGACGGCGCTGCGGTTTCCGTCGTTCTTCCGGCCGAATCCTGGTCAGCTCTGGCTTTGCAGACGACCAGTTAGACGTTCGGCGTGTCGCTGGGCACCAGGCTGAACGCGCTCTCTTCCTCCTGCGCGTTGTGTAGTTGCAGTACGGCGTAGAGCCCGTAGAGGATCCGCCTGAGTTCGACGATGTCCTCTGGCTGCACGGTCTCGGTGTCGAGGTCGGCCAGCAGCCGGTGCACGCGAACGACCTGGTGTTCGATCTCGGCGTGCGTGCGGCTGATTGCTGCCGTCGACTCGCTCCCCCCGAGTGCCCTGGCAACGAGCGGCATCAGGACCGTCTCGTCGGCGCGCTCATGCGGGACCAACTCGTTCTCAAGTTTGTCGAGCAGAGCGCGCGCT
>Ga0066789_10000734_pt1 | contig 13738 bp, 7 predicted proteins | sample OrgsoiDNA2013049_FD_70960 | JGI IMG/M metagenome (GOLD analysis project Ga0066789, IMG submission 70960) | Permafrost soil microbial communities from the Arctic, to analyse light accelerated degradation of dissolved organic matter (DOM) -... | ecosystem: Environmental > Terrestrial > Soil >...
GTGCCCATTCCAATACCCGGGATCTCCTTGATCTCGACGCCCTGATGGGCCGCGACCATGATGTCGTGCCAGGTCTGCGCCGGCAGCGAGCCGCCGGTCATCCGGTTGGTCGGTGAGTAATCGTCGTTGCCGTACCAGACGGCGCAGGTGAAGTTGCCGGTATATCCGACGAACCATGCATCGCGATAGGCATTGGTGGTCCCGGTCTTGCCGGCGGTCGGAATGCCGTCGAGGGCGGCGCGGCGTGCGGTACCTTCGCTGACGACGTGGCTCATCATGCCCGCCATATCGGAAGCGACCGATGCCGGAATGGCCTGCAGCGGCTTCTTGCCGTCGCGGTCGAAGCGCCAGACCAGATCGCCGGTGCCGGTGCGGACTTCCAGCACGGAATGCGGCGTGACCGATTTGCCCTTGTTGGGGAATGTCGCATAGGCCACGGCGTGCTCGATCACGGTGACTTCGTCGGCGCCGATCGGCAGCGATGGCGTATCCGGCAGCGGCGCCTTGATGCCGAAGCGGCGCGCCACCTCCACGATCTTGGCGCGGCCGGCCTTCGGTCCGCCCTTGCCGCCGATGGCGATCGACAGTTTTACCGGAACGACGTTGATCGAGCGGGTGATCGCCTGGGTCAGCGTCACCGCGCCGGAATAGGAGTGGCCGTAATTCTGCGGACACCAGTTGCCGATGCAGACCGGGCCGTCGACCACGATCGAGGTCGGCTTGAAGCCGTTCATCAGGGCGGTCGAGTAGACATAGGGCTTGAACGACGAACCGGGCTGCCGGTAGGCATCCACGGCGCGGTTGAACTGGCTGGCGCCGTAGTCGCGCCCGCCGACCATCGCGCGCACGCCGCCGTCGAGATCGGCGACCACGGTGGCGGCCTGGGTGGCGTGATAGTCGCGGCCGAACTGGCGCAACTGGTTTTCGATGGCGTCTTCGGCGGCGTGCTGCACGTTCATGTCGATCGCGGTGCGCACCACGAAGACGCGCTCGACATAGGATTTCGGAAAGGTGTCGACCAGCTTGCGCATCTCGTCGAACGCCCAGTCGAGATAGTAGTTCGGCGATGCCTCATCGCGGCGGTCGACCGCGGTGGCCGGATTGCGCCGGGCGCCGAACACCTGGCCCTCGGTCATGAAGCCGGCGTCGACCAGATTGTCGAGCACCACGTTGGCGCGGGCGCGGGCGGCGGGCAGGTTGATGTGCGGCGCGTATTTGGTGGGCGCCTTGAACAGGCCGGCGAGCATCGCGGCTTCCGCGAGATTGACGTCGCGCGCCGACTTGTTGAAGTAGAAATGCGCGGCGCCGTCGACGCCGAAGGTGCCGCCGCCCATATAGGCGCGGTCGAGATAGAGTTTCAGGATTTCGTTCTTGGAAAGCCGCGTCTCCAGCCAGATCGCGAGAAACGCCTCGTTGACCTTGCGCTCGATGGTGCGCTCATTGCTCAGGAACAGGTTTTTCGCGAGTTGCTGGGTGATCGATGAGCCGCCCTGTCGCACGCCGCCGGCCTGCGCATTGGTCAATAGCGCGCGCGCGGTGCCGGCGATGTCGATGCCGAAATGGTCGTAGAACCGGCGGTCCTCGGTGGCGAGGGTGGCCTTGATCAGATTGTCAGGAAAATCCTCCAGCGGAATCGAGTCGTTGTGCTTGATGCCGCGGCTGCCGATCGGATTGCCGTAGCGGTCGAGGAACGTCACCGCGAGTTCGGATTTTTTCAGCCAGTCGTCGTCGGCGGTTTCGCGGAAGGCCGGCACGGCCAGCGCCAGCATCAGGATCAGGCCGCCGAGGCCGATGGTGGCGGCCTCGGATAGCGGTTCGATGAAAACCCAGCGTTTCCAGCGGCCGACATAGAACCGGTCCATGAACGTCGAGTACCGCTCATAGAGTTCGCGCGCGCCCTTGCCGGAGGAGAACAGCGTCGAGTCGATGCGCGCATCGAAATCCAGCAGCCAGTGCCGGATTTTCCTGTTCCATTCTGGTGGTACGATCTGGCGCACCGGGACCCTTGGTCAGTTCGCAGCGCTCAGGCACCCCGGCTGGGCACCGCTGAGACGTCTTGCGGGAATGTTGCGGCAAACCCAAGGCGCTTTCGCGCCGTCGGGTGTTCGCTCTCTATCTAACCGAGTGGCCGGTACAAACCAATGGTGCGGCTACGATTTTGAACAGCAGGACTAACGCCGCCCACTTGGCTGTGCTACCGCGGAACCTTGCAAGCTTGCGCGTCATTGCCGATGCAGCCCTCGCGAGGGCTTGAGCTGGCGCCGTTCAGGAAACGTCAGAATTCATGACCGTTCGATCCAGGCCGCCCTCGGGTCAAGAGGGATTCTTTTGGAAAACCAAGACGTTGGAGCAGATGTCCAGCTCCGAATGGGAGAGCCTGTGCGACGGCTGCGCGCGCTGCTGTCTCGAAAAGCTCGAGGACGAGGATACCGGCAAGATCTACTTCACCCACGTTTCTTGCCAATTGCTGGATGCCGGGCTATGTGCCTGCAAGGACTATGCGAACCGGTCCGACAAGGTTCCGGACTGCGTCCGGCTCACGCCGGCGAATGTCCGCACCCTGAACTGGCTGCCGCCGAGTTGCGGCTACAAGCTGGTCGCCGAGGGCCGCGATCTCTATTGGTGGCATCCCCTGATTTCCGGCGATCCCAATACGGTTCACGAGGCCGGCGTCTCCGTGCGCGGGCGGGTGCAGGGGACCGAGAACGAAATCGCGGACGCCGACCTTGAGGACCACATCGTGCAATGGCCGGCGCATTTGCCGAGGCGGGCTCGGCTGAAGAAGCGGCCGCAATCCTGAAGACCGCCTGCTGATCTTCATCCGATTGCGACGGTCCCTTCGCGGCACCCACGCCTGCGCTATTGACCCCCGGCACCCGCGCGCCGGCCACCGTCCCACGCGACCTCAGGACGCGGGCGATCGGTCTTGATCCGCTCCGTCGCTGCTGCTACCTTGGCGTGTATTAAAGCAACGCGAAGTTCGTGTGACCTTATCTCTCCGGCGACGACGCCTGCGGTGAAGATCGAAGCGCGAGCATCACCTACAAGCTTTTCGAAGGCCGCAGCTACCTTGCGCGACTTCGTCTGTCTCACCCGGGCCCAACGGGGCAGACGTCCCTGATTTCCTAGCCCTGCGCAAGTTCCTGATCGATCTGCAACGGGTCTCGCGCTGACCGATCACGCATTTGCGATTGCCTCTATGCGGGATGCACCCATGCGCATAACCCGCTGCCGGAACTCGGGTTTGCCGCTTAGATAGACGACATAGCGATTCCGTGCGACCCCCCGTCGCGCAGCCAATTAACACGCATACGCATGAACAAATTTGAACGGCAGGGCCGTCAACCGGCCGACCAACAGGCTTTGCCCGAAGCCATCGAGCGCGAGCTGCCGGAGATGGCCGCCGAGGTCGTCGAACTCGGCGACGCGCCGCCGCTCGCGCCAAAGGCGCCGCTCACGCAGAGCGAAGTCCGCACCATCCTGATGAGCCTGATGCTGACGATGTTTCTGGCCGCGCTCGACCAGACCATCGTGGCCACCGCGCTGCCGACCATCGGCCGGCAATTCCAGGACGTTTCCAGCCTGTCCTGGGTGATCACGGCATACCTTTTGGCCTCCACCTCGGTTGCGCCGGTATTCGGCACGCTGGCCGATATCTACGGCCGCCGCGCCATGATCATCGCGGCGCTGAGCCTGTTCGTCGCGGGCTCGATCCTGTGCGCTCTGGCGCCGAACATGCCGGTGCTGATACTGGCGCGCGGGCTGCAGGGGCTCGGCGGCGGCGGCATTATGCCGATTGTGCAGACCGTGATTTCGGATGTGGTGACGCCGCGCGAGCGCGGCCAGTATCAGGCCTATTTCAGCGGGGTATGGGTCGCGGCGGGAATCGGCGGGCCGATTCTGGGCGGCGTGTTCGCCGAACACCTGCACTGGTCGATGATTTTCTGGATCAACGTGCCGCTTGGGCTGGCGTCGCTGGCGATGCTGCTGCCCAAAATGGGCAAGATCCCGGTATTTCACCGCCGGCGCAAGGTCGACTGGCTCGGCGGCGTGCTGCTGATGGCCGCGGCCGTTCTGTTCATGCTGGTGCTGACCTGGGGCGGCAATCGCTATCTCTGGCTGTCGCCTGTCATCATCGCGATGGTCGGCGCCTCCATAGCGCTCGCCCTTGGGTTCGTGTGGCATGCCCGAAATGCCGAAGAGCCGTTCCTGCCGCTGGCGCTGATGGGCGGAACGGTGGCGCCTTACGCGATGGCCTCCGGCGGCTTTGCGCTTGGGGCGATGCTGGGACTGACCGTGCATCTGCCGCTCTATTACGAGGTGGTTTATCACCTCAGCGCCAGCGAGGCCGGGCTCGCGCTGATTCCGCTGGCGGCCGTCTCGACCGGGGGAGCCGCGATCGCCGGCCGCGCCATGGCGCGCGCCAGACACTACAAGCGGGTCGCGATCATCGGAACGGGGTGTGCGGCGCTGGCGGGATGCGCGCTGGCGCTCACGGCGCTGCCGCTATGGGTGCTGCTGGTGCTGCTGTCGGTATTCGCGCTGGGCCTTGGCACGGCATTCCCGATCAGCGTGGTCTCGCTGCAGAATTCGGTGGCGCGCTCGCAGGTCGGCACCATCACCGGCGCGATGAATTTCTTCCGCGCGCTGATGGCCTCGTTCACGGTGGCGGCGTTCTCAGCGATCCTCCTGATGGCGCTCGGCGCGGATATTTCGCTTGGCGGAGAGCATCGCGGCCCGGTGAGTTCGATTCCGGTCGCCGACATGATCGCGGCATTCCGCTACGTGTTCGGCGCCGCCGCTGTCATGCTTGCCGGCGCGTCGCTGTGCAACATCCTGATGGAAGAAAGGCCGCTGGCCGGCCCGGCGACGCCCGTGGAGATGGCGGAGTAAGGCGGCGCAGGCCCATTGCGTGCCGTCCGCCCCCCGGCCTTGGCTTTTCACGAGCCGCGATTTGATCTAACAGCGGCGCCGGCAAGTCAGACACCGAAATTCGAGCGAAATTCTGGAAGGAGCCGGCCATGAGCAAACCGACCATCGAGCAGACCCGGATGGGCACCGAAGGCATCGCCTTCTGCATCGCGCGGACCCTGATCGAACGCGACCCCTCGCTGAAGGCGCCGCTGCGCGCCAACCTGCGCAAGATGTGGGAGCTTTTGGAGGAGCGCGAAGACCACGCCGCCGCCGACATGGTGGACACCATGATCAAGGCGCTCAACGATCCCGCGTTTTTCAAGCCGTGAACTCTTTCCTCCCCTGATGTTTGTCGCCAGGCAGATTGCCGGGAATTGAGCGAAGCATCTGCTGGAAGTTCTGCGATATCCGGTCTCGATAGGGTCTGGCTCGAAGGCAGTTGCAGCCTAAGGCACTGATATCGCGTGCGTGTTTCCTCAAAAGTGCTTCATGTGAAAAATAATTGAAAACCGGCGGAACCTTTTGCCCGGCTGGGAGTCTGCCTCAGCCCTGATAGCGTTCGGAAGGGCTCAGCCAGCCGTGGTTCCGGCAGGAAGAGTCCGGTAGTCGCGATTCTGGTTGTCACGGCAGAAACAGTCCTTATGGCCGTGATCCTGATTGTCGAAGATGACGGATTTCTCCGCGACGACGCGGAGATGATGATTAAAGACTGGGGTCACGATATCCTTTCCGCTTGCGACGTTGACGAGGCGCTTTCGCTGCTGCGTTCTTCCCGACAGATTGATGCACTTTTTACCGATATCTACCTCAAGAAAGCAATCCATGGCGGGTATGAACTTGCCCATCAGGCCATCAAGCTGCGGCTGAATTTGCGGGTGCTGTATACGACCGGCAGCACCATCAACGATGCGATGAAGACGTTGTTTGTCGGCGGCGCACACTTCCTTCAGAAGCCGTACACCCGATTTCAACTCCAGAATTCAGTTGAAGTGCTGCTCGCATCGTAGCGTTGAAACCGCGTAATCGATCCCTTAAGCGGGGCAGGCAGACGAGTTATCGGGGGAAATGCTTTGTCTAATGGAGATGACGCGACATGGAGACGAACCGGCGTCTCCGAGGGCATCGGAAACGCTGTGCCAAAACAGGCGGAAGATATACTGCTGGAGGCCGGCGCGCTGCAGAGCGCGATCTTCAACAGCGCCAACTTCTCCAGCATCGCCACCGACGCCAAGGGCGTCATCCAGATCTTCAACGTCGGCGCCGAGCGCATGCTTGGCTATACCGCCGCCGAAGTGATGAACAAGATCACGCCGGCCGACATTTCCGACCCGCAGGAGCTGATCGCGCGCGCCAAGGCGCTGAGCGTCGAACTCGGCACCCCGATCACGCCGGGGTTCGAGGCGCTGGTTTTCAAGGCCTCGCGCGGGATCGAGGACATCTACCAGCTGACCTACATCCGCAAGGATGGCAGCCGGTTCGGGGCGGTGGTGTCGGTCACCGCGCTGCGCGACGCGCAGGACGTCATTATCGGCTACCTGCTGATCGGCACCGACAATACCGCGCGCCAGCAGGCGGAAGAGGCGCTGCTCAAGGCGGGGGCGCTGCAGAGCGCGATCTTCAACAGCGCCAACTTCTCCAGCATCGCCACCGACGCCAAGGGGGTCATTCAGATTTTCAATGTCGGCGCCGAGCGGATGCTTGGGTTCACGGCCGCCGAAGTGATGAACAAGATCACGCCGGCCGACATTTCCGATCCGCAGGAGCTGATCGCGCGCGCCAAGGCGCTGAGCGTCGAGCTTGGAACCCCGATCACGCCGGGCTTCGAGGCCCTGGTGTTCAAGGCCTCGCGCGGGATCGAGGACATCTACGAACTGACCTACATCCGCAAGGATGGCAGCCGGTTCCCGGCGGTGGTGTCGGTTACGGCGTTGCGCGACGCGCAGGGAACCATCATCGGTTATCTGTTGATCGGCACCGAACTCAAGGCGGGCGCGCTGCAGAGCGCGATCTTCAACAGCGCCAATTTCTCCAGCATCGCCACCGACGCCAAAGGCGTCATTCAGATCTTCAATGTCGGCGCCGAGCGGATGCTTGGCTACACCGCCGCCGAAGTGATGAACAAGATCACACCGGCAGACATTTCCGATCCGCAGGAGCTGATCGCGCGCGCCAAGGCGCTGAGCGTCGAGCTTGGCACCCCGATCACGCCGGGGTTCGAGGCGCTGGTGTTCAAGGCCTCGCGCGGGATCGAGGACATCTACGAACTGACCTACATCCGCAAGGATGGCAGCCGGTTCCCGGCGGTAGTGTCGGTCACCGCGCTGCGCGACGCGCAGGATACCATCATCGGCTATCTGCTGATCGGCACCGAGCTCAAGGCCGGCGCCCTGCAGAGCGCGATCTTCAACAGCGCCAACTTCTCCAGCATCGCCACCGACGCCAAGGGCGTCATCCAGATCTTCAATGTCGGTGCCGAGCGAATGCTTGGTTATGCCGCCGCCGACGTCATGAACAAGATCACGCCGGCCGACATTTCCGATCCGCAGGAGCTGATCGCGCGCGCCAAGGCGCTGAGTGTCGAACTCGGCACCCCGATCACGCCGGGCTTCGAGGCGCTGGTGTTCAAGGCCTCGCGCGGAATCGAGGACATCTACGAGCTGACCTACATCCGCAAGGATGGCAGCCGGTTCCCGGCGGTGGTGTCGGTCACCGCGCTGCGCGACGCGCAGGACGTGATCATCGGCTATCTGCTGATCGGCACCGACAACACCGCGCGCAAACTGGTGGAAGAAGAGCAAAAGAAACTCGATCAGCGTCTGCGCGACCAGCAATTCTACACCCGCTCGCTGATCGAATCCAACATCGATGCGATCATGACCACCGATCCGTCCGGCATCATCACCGATGTCAACAAGCAGATGGAGGCGCTCACCGGCTGCACCCGCGACGAGTTGATTGGTGCGCCGTTCAAGGGTTACTTCACCGATCCGGAGCGAGCCGAGGCGGCGATCAAGCGCGTGCTGAGCGAAAAGTCGGTCACCGACTATGAGCTGACGGCGCGCGCCCGTGACGGCAAGCAGACGGTGGTGTCCTACAATGCGACCACGTTTTACGACCGGAACCGTACGCTGCAGGGCGTCTTCGCCGCGGCGCGCGACGTCACCGAGCGCAAGCGGGTGGAGGCGGAATTGCAGCAGGCCAAGGCCGCCGCCGAGAGCGCGAGCCGGACCAAATCGGATTTTCTGGCGAGCATGAGTCATGAGATCCGAACCCCGATGAACGCGATCATGGGCATCGCGGACCTGCTGGCGAAAACCGCTCTCTCGCCGGAGCAAGACAAGTATGTGCAGATCTTTCGCCGCGCCGGCGACAACCTGCTGAATCTCATCAACGACATCCTCGATCTCTCCAAGGTCGAAGCCTCGCAGCTCGAGCTGGAACGGACTGGGTTCGCGTTGAACGATCACCTGGAGAAGGTGACGGAGATGGTGGTTGGCCGGGCCCATGAAAAAGGGCTGGCCCTGGTGTGCGAGATCGCGCCGAACGTACCCACCGACCTGGTTGGCGATCCGACGCGGCTGCGCCAGGTGCTGCTTAATCTGCTTGGCAACGCGATCAAGTTCACGGAATCCGGCGAGGTGTCCCTGCGTGTCGATCTGGATGCGAATCCCTCGGTCCCAACCGCATTGCGCTTCACAGTCTCCGACACCGGCATCGGTATTCCGCACGAGAAATTGAGCCGGGTGTTTGAACGCTTCACGCAAGCCGACTCGTCCACCACGCGCAGGTTCGGGGGCTCGGGGCTGGGGCTGACGATTTCGAGGCGCCTCGTGGAACTGATGGGCGGGCGCATCTGGGTCGAAAGCGAAGTCGGCAAAGGCAGCGTGTTTGCTTTCGCCGTACCATTCGAGATCGCGGCTATGGTCAACCGGCCGGCGGCCGCGCCGGTCGGCACAGGTCCCGTGCCGGCGCTGCCGGCGCTGCGCATTCTCCTGGCCGAGGACTCTCCCGACAATTGCATCATCACGATAGCCTATCTGGAGGATACGCCGTACCAGGTCGAAATCGCCGAGACGGGTGCCATCGCCTGTGAAAAGTTCAGAGCTGGGCACTACGATCTCGTCCTGATGGACCGGCAAATGCCTGTCATGGATGGGTTGACCGCGACGCGGACGATCCGGCAGTGGGAACAAGCGAACGACCGGCCGCCCACCCCCATCATCGCGCTGACGGCGTCGGCCTTGAAGGGAGACAGGGAGAAGTGTCTGGCGGCGGGATGCACGGCTTTTTTGACGAAACCAATCAAGCAAGAGGTGTTGCTGCAAGCGATCAAGGAGCACTCGCTGGTCGCGCTTGGTTCATCCAGTGAGGAAAGCGAGCCGATAGACCCGGTACTCTGGCGCGCGAACCTTAAATTCGCAAACCGGATTCCCGCATATCTGCAGAACTGCCGGCAGAATGTCGTCGTGATGCTGGACGCCTTGGATAGGGTCGATTTCGAGACCGTAACGAGTCTGGGACACCAGATGAGGGGCTCCGGGGGAGCCTATGGATTCCAGGCCATCACCGACATCAGCGCCGCCATCGAGCAGGCGGCCGAGAGCGCGGACAACGACGTATCGCGCAAATGCCTTAGCGAATTGTCCAACTATCTCGACAGTATCGACGGCGATGTTCGAGTCGGGTCATAACGCGGAGGGGTCGAGAACAATGAGCAGCCAGCGGTTCAGCTGGCGCGTTCCAGCCGGGTGTCGATTTCTTCCCTGAGCAGGCCGAAGTCGATCGGCTTGGTCAACAGGCCGGTCGCGCCGCTTTCGATCGCCTTGCGCCTGGTTTCGGGATCGCCGTAAGCGGTGATCATGATGACGGGAACATCAGGCCGCATTTCCTTGACCATGGGCAGCATTTCAAGGCCGGTCATCCCGGGCATGTTGATGTCCGACAGGATCAATATCAGCGACTGTTCGATGGTGCTGGCGATGCGCGCCAGCGCGTCCGCTGCCGAAATCGCAAAGTCCATGACGAAACGCTGTGCGCGCAGCTCCCGCCGGAATTGCTGGCGGAACAGCGCCTCCACGTCGGGCTCGTCATCGACCACCAGAACCAGCACGCTCACGTTTGACCTCGCTTTTTGTCGTGCAGACCGCTCGTTCGTGGCAAAACGATGGTGAACTCGGTGAATTGCCCGGGCTCGGTCTCGACATCGATAGTGCCACCATGTTGTTTCACGACGATGTCGTGGCTCATCGAGAGGCCAAGACCGGTGCCTTCGCCGGCCGGTTTTGTCGTGAAGAACGGATTGAACATCTTTTCCCTCACCTTGGCCGGGATACCGATGCCGTTATCACGGATGCGGATTTCCACCGTATTCCCGAGATTTCTCGTGATCGCACGGAGGCGCGGTTCATAAGCTGAATTGCCGAGCTCGGCTTTGCGCTTGGTCACCGCATAAAATCCGTTCGCGATCAAGTTCAGGAACACACGGGTGATTTCCTGCGGAAACAATTCGATCTCGCCGGCGCTCGCATCGAAGTCTCGTTGCAAGGTAACATTGAACTGCGGCTTCTCGGCGCGCGCGCCGTGATAGGCGAGATTGAGGCTCTCATCCAGCAGCGCATTGATATCCGAGGGCCGGTGGTCGCCGGAGCCTTCGCGCGAATGCAGCAGCATGTTCTTGACGATCGAGTCGGCACGTTTGCCATGCTGGACAACCCTTTCTAGATTGTCCTTCAGCGTTTGCGTCAACTCGTCGACCTCGTTGCGCGTGTTGCCGTCGAGGGTCGCCGGCATGAGAAGGCCGGTCAGTTCATCGATCAGCTCGGCCGAAAGCGCTGCGAAATTGTTGACGAAATTGAGCGGGTTCTTGATCTCGTGGGCGATCCCCGCCGTGAGCTGGCCGAGCGAGGCGAGCTTTTCGGTTTGCACCAGCCGATCCTGCGCGGTGCGCAGTTCATCGAGCGATTGCGACAATTGCTTGGTTCGTTCCCGTACCTGCTCGAACAACCGCACATTCGACAGAGCAATGACGGCCTGGTCGGCGAAGGTCCGGACCACCTCGATCTGTCGCTCGGTGAAAGGCGCCAGGTGAGATTGGCGCATGGTGATGACGCCGATCGCTGTGCCCTCGCGCATCAGCGGTACCGAGAGTAGCGCCCGCCGTTGTCCCACCGCCATCGGGCCCTGGCCGAACTCCGGGTCCGCGCCGATGTCGGGAATGTGCACCGTGCGCTTTTCACGCGCGGCCCTCGAGGTCGCTGACCCCGGTTGGTCGATTGCGATTGGATTATTTCGCAGGAACTCCAGATATTCCGGCATCGTGCCCGACGCCGCCGCGATCTCGAATTTTTCGTCCCTTAGCAGGAAGATGGTCGAGGTCTCGGTGCCGCACAAATGCCGGGACGTATCCACGATAACGTCGAGCACCGGTTGCAGCGCATCCGGCGAACTGCTGATGACTTTCAGCACATCCGATGTCGCGGTCTGGAACTGCAGGGATTCGCGCAAGTCCTCGGTGCGCGCCTGCACCTCGTCAAACAGGCGAACGTTCTCGATTGCGATCACGGCCTGGTCGGCGAAGGTCGCAGCAAGGTCGACATGGCGCTTGGTGAAGGGCTGCACCCTCTTGCGGAAAATCAGCAGGAGACCGATCGCGGCGCCCTCGCGCATCAGGGGCACGCCCAACATGCTTCGCATCCCGATTCGGCGCTGAAAAGCGCCAAAGGTGTATTCGGGATCGCTCTCGGCGTCATCGATAAGTACGGGTGCGTTCTCGAAAAGCACGCGCGCACCAAGGGATCCGCGACCAGGCTTGTGCGCGATGTCCATGACAGCGCGGTGATGATCTTCAGGCAAACCGAAGCTCGCCGCACCTTGAAAACTGTCACCAATACTACGATGGATGACGACGATGTCAGCCTCGCACAAACGAGCTGCCGATTCCGAAAGAGTGTCCAGCACCTTCTGCAGATCGAACGCGGAACGGCTGATGACCTTGAGCACGTCGGCGGTCGCGGTCTGCTGTTGCAGCGCCTCGGAGAGATCGCTTGTTCTTGCCTGAAGCTCGTTGAACAGGCGGGCGTTCTCGATGGCGATCACGGCCTGGTCCGCAAAACTCTGCTGCAGGGCGAGCTCTTCAGCGGTGAAAGGCGCCGGCCGGTAGCGGTAGACGATGAGGACACCGATCGCCTTGCCCTCGCGCCGAAGCGGCGTTCCCGCCATGACACGGGTGCCCGCCGCGCGCGCAGGCGGGAGGCCGGGCCAGCCCGCGATGTCAGGATCGACGTGGTCGATGTCGGGAATGTGAATCTGCCGGTTTTCGAGCAGGACCGTGCCGGGCATGTTGTGCCCGCCAATCCGCAGCTGGGCATCCGAAACTTCCATGCCGATCCGTTTCGAGCTGTCACCGACGCGGATGGTCCGGCCCCATTCGTCACCCTCGGCGATGTGGAGCGTGACGCTGGGGGCGTCGAACAGCCGCGCGGTGGTCTCGGCGATCTGCTGCAACGACCGCTCGGCATCGCCCGACGCGTTGGCAATGGCACGCAGGATTTCGGCGCTGCCGGTCTGGCGATCCTGGGCGGCGCGCCAATCGGTCGATAGCCGGGCGTTCTCCAGCGCTATCGCAGCCTGTTGGGTGATCGCTTTGTCGCGCTCAGCTAAACCTGACTGGAGCCGCTGCTCAAGGTCGGCAATTCTCCGCCTGAGATCGGCTACCACGTCCTGGGGAAGCGCGGTCATTCACTCGATCCATTTGCCCCGCGCGCGGCGCGGCGCTCAAATAACAACATGCCCGGTCCGGGCCCCGATTATCCCATTCCGGGCGCCTCCGAACCAGCGCCATCAGGCCATTTTCGCCTGTTGGCGTTAATGCTTGCCAAGTGCCTCGAATGGCTCGAATCGTCCAAATGCGGCCAAAACCGATGACGGCTCACGTCCCCGGCCTCGAGACCTCCGTCTCCTTGCTGGTGATGAATTCCAGCAGCACCGGGATGCCTTCCCTGGTCTTCTGGATGCCGCGCCGGATCGCCGGGATGATGTCCTCCGGCCGCGTGACCCGCTCGCCGTGGCCGCCGAAGGCGCGCGCCATCGCGGCATAGTCGCCGGAGATGTCGGTCGAGCGATATTTTTCGGTCGAAATCGGCATCACCTTCAGTTCGATCGCCATGCTGAAATTGTTCAAAAGGATCGACATGATCGGAATGCGCTCGCGCACCGCGGTCTCGAAATCCATCCCGGTGAAGCCGATCGCGGCATCGCCCCAGACATTGATGCAGAGCTTGTCGGGCTTTGCGAGCTTGGCGCCCATTGCGAGGCCCAGTCCGTAGCCGAGCTGGGTGGTCTTGCCCCAGCCGATATAGGATAGCGGTTCGACCGGCTTCCAGAACGGCGACAGCTGGTCGCGCGGACTGCCGGCGTCATGGGTGATGATGGTGTTCTCGATGTCGACCGTGTGCTGCAGATCCCAGAGCACGCGATAGGGATTTAACGGCGCGTCGTTGCTGGTCAGTTTCGGCATCCATTTCGCGAGCCATTCCTTGTGCGACGCCGCGATCTCGGCGGCCACCGCGGATGCATCGCGGTCGGATTTGACGCTGCCGTTGATCTCTTCCAGCAGCGCATCGAGCACCAGTCCGGCGTCGCCGACCAGCCCGATTTTGGCCTCGACATCCTTGTTGAGATGGGCGGGGTCCAGCGTCGAATGGATGATGGTCTTGCCCTTGGGCATGGCGATGCCGAACGAGGTTTCCGTGAACGAACAGCCGATGCCGAAAATCACGTCGGCTTGCCCAAGGAATTTCGGCACCGCGCGCGGCACGGCCAGGCC
>Ga0066789_10000736_pt1 | contig 13727 bp, 10 predicted proteins | sample OrgsoiDNA2013049_FD_70960 | JGI IMG/M metagenome (GOLD analysis project Ga0066789, IMG submission 70960) | Permafrost soil microbial communities from the Arctic, to analyse light accelerated degradation of dissolved organic matter (DOM) -... | ecosystem: Environmental > Terrestrial > Soil >...
GTGCACCTGCGCGAGCCATCGTTCGTCAATCTGCAAGCCGTGCCGGCGGTCTGCGAGGGCAGCTTGATCGCCGACGTCATCGCATCGGTCGCCAGCCTCGACCCGGTGATGGGCGGGTGCGACCGATGAGCGGCGAACAGATCAGCAATGGCTTGCCGACTGTGACGCTCGATCCACGACTTGGCCCTGGCGCGGCCGCGGCCGATCCGCTCTCGGCCGAGGCGCGGGCGCGGGCGCGAGCGTTGAGTGTTGAGGTCATCGCGCGGTACCCGCGGGCGAGGTCCGCGATCATGCCGTTGTTCTACCTCGTGCAGGCCGAGCAGGGGTACGTATCACCCGATGGCATCAAGCTCGTCGCCGAACTGCTCGGGCTGACCACGGCCGAGGTGGCTGCCGTCAGCACCTTCTACACGATGTACAAGCGACGCAGCTGCGGCGACTATGAGGTCGGTGTTTGCACGAACACGCTGTGTGCCGTCTTGGGTGGCGACGCGATTTTCGCTGCGCTCAAAGAACATCTGGACGTCGGCAACAACGGCACGACGCCCGACAACAAGGTCACCCTCGAGCACATCGAATGCAACGCGGCCTGCGACTACGCGCCGGTCATGATGGTCAACTGGGAGTTCTTCGACAACCAGACAATCGAGAGCGCGAAAGAACTTGTCGACCGACTGCGCGCCGACGACCCGCCGCTGCCGACCCGCGGCGCCCCACTGGTGAAGCACCGAGAGATGTCGAAGGTGCTGGCTGGCTTTCCTGACGGCGCTGTGGGCAGGGGCGTGTCGGCCGGCCCGGCGTCGACCATCGGCCTCGACCTCGCCAACGAACGCAACGAATCAGCGCCTCCGCTACCTGGCGGCGGCCCAAAAACCGCCTCCCCGCTACCTGGTGGCGGTCCAAAAACCGCCCCTCCGCTACCTGGTGGGAGGCAGAACGCATGACGTTCGCTCTGACCCCCGTGCTCACGGCCAACTGGGGTGCCGACAGGTCGTGGACCCTCAGCGCCTACAAGAAAACCGGTGGCTACAGCGCGCTTGGCACTGCGCTTGCGATGCAGCCCGACGCGTTGATCCAGCTGATGAAAGACTCCGGTCTTCGCGGCCGCGGTGGCGCCGGTTTTCCCACCGGTATGAAGTGGGGATTCATCCCGCAAGGTGACGGCAAGCCGCACTACCTCGTCGTCAACGCCGACGAGAGCGAGCCCGGCACCTGCAAAGACATCCCGCTCATGATGGCCAGCCCACACACCCTGCTCGAAGGTGTGTTGATCGCCGCGTACGCGATCCGTGCGAACCGGGCGTTCATCTATGTGCGCGGCGAGGTGCTGCACGTCGTCCGCCGGTTGCTGCACGCGGTCGAAGAAGCGAAGGCGGCCGGCCTCATCGGCACCAATGTGCAGGGCTCCGGCTTCGACATCGACGTCGTGGTGCACATCGGCGCGGGCGCATACATCTGCGGCGAAGAAACCGCGCTGCTCGAATCGCTCGAAGGGTTTCGCGGGCAACCTCGGCTACGGCCGCCGTTCCCTGCGATCGAAGGCCTCTATGCCTGCCCGACCGTCATCAACAACGTCGAAACCATTGCGAGCGTGCCGGCAATCGTGCGCGGTGGAGCCGCCTGGTTCAAGAGCATGGGCACCGAGAAGTCGCCGGGATTCAAAATCTTCTCGTTGTCCGGCCACGTCACCAATCCAGGTCAGTACGAAGCGCCCCTTGGCATCACCCTGCGCGAGTTGCTCGACGCCACCGGCGGCATGCGCGCAGGCCACGAACTCAAATTCTGGACGCCGGGTGGCTCGTCGACTCCGCTGTTTACCGCCGAACACCTCGACGTACCACTCGACTTCGAAGGCCCGGTCGCGCACGGTTCGATGCTCGGCACGACGGCGTTGCAGCTGTTCGACGAGACCACCTGTGTGGTGCGTGCGGTGTTGCGCTGGAGCGAGTTCTACGCACACGAGTCGTGTGGCAAGTGCACGCCGTGTCGCGAGGGCGTCTTCTGGTACGTACAGATTCTCGAACGTCTCGAACGCGGTGAGGGCGACGAGCAAGACATCGAAACCTTGCTCGACGTGTCCGACAACATTCTCGGGCGTGCATTCTGCGCCCTCGGTGATGGCGCGACCAGTCCGGTGACGTCATCGATCCAGTACTTCCGCGACGAATACATCCAGCACTTCAACGCCGGCGGTTGCCCATTCGATCCGGTCGCCTCGACCGTCTTCGCAGGAGCCGACGCCTGATGACCGTGACCACTCCGCCGGCCAGCGGCGGCGCCCACCCGGGTACGGGTGGCGCCGGCGGCAACAGCGCTGGCGGCGCCAGCCCGGCGACGTCCGACCTGGTGAACCTGATTGTTGACGGGTTCGAAATCTCGGTGCCGAAGGGCACCCTGGTGATACGCGCGGCCGAGTTCCTCGGCATTCAGGTGCCGCGGTTCTGCGAACACCCATTGCTCGACCCGGTGGGTGCATGTCGGCAATGCCTGGTCGAGGTCGAGGGGCAGAAGAAGCCAATGGCGTCGTGCACGACCACGGTCACCGAAGGCATGATCGTGAAGACGCAGTACACGTCCGCAGTTGCTGAGAAGGCGCAGAACGGCGTCATCGAATTGCTGCTGGTCAACCACCCGCTCGACTGCCCGGTCTGCGACAAGGGCGGTGAGTGCCCGCTACAGAACCAGACGATGACCAACGGCTACTCCGAATCGCGCTTTCGCGATGTGAAGCGCACCTACCCCAAGCCGATCGCGATTTCGGCGCAGGTGCTGCTCGACCGCGAACGGTGTGTGTTGTGCACGAGGTGCACGCGCTTCGCGCAGCAGATCGCCGGCGACCCGTTCATCGAGATGCTTGAGCGGTCGGCGCTCGAGCAGGTCGCGGTCTTCGAAGACCAGCCGTTCAACTCCTACTTCTCCGGCAATACCGTGCAGATCTGCCCGGTGGGCGCGCTAACGGGCACGCAATACCGGTTCCGGGCGCGGCCGTTCGACCTGGTCTCATCGCCGAGCGTGTGTGAACACTGCGCCTCGGGCTGCCAGCAGCGCAACGACCATCGGCGCGGCAAGATGCTGCGTCGGCTCGCCGGAGTCGAGCCGCAGGTCAACGAAGAATGGAACTGCGACAAGGGCCGGTGGGCCTTCAGCTACGCCACCGCGCCCGACCGTCTCGATACACCGTTGGTTCGCGACGAAGCTGGCGAGCTCGTGCCCACGTCGTGGCCGGAGGCACTGCGGGCCGCGGCCGCCGGGCTGGCAGCCGCTCGCGCGAGCGGTGGCACCGGCATCTTGACCGGCGGGCGGCTTACCGTCGAAGACGCCTACGCCTACGCGAAATTCGCCCGCGTCGCGCTTGGCACGAACGACATCGACTTTCGGGCGCGCGTGCACTCCGCCGAAGAGGCCGCCTTCCTGTCAGCGCGCGTCGCCGGCCGCTTCCTCGAGGTCAGCTACGCTGACCTCGAGGCGGCGTCGACCGTGCTCCTCGTCGGCCTCGAGCCCGAAGAAGAATCGCCGATCATCTTCTTGCGGCTGCGCAAGGCCGCGTTCAAGGGTCAGGCGAAGGTCGTCTCCATCGCACCGTTCGCCACGCGTGGCCTCGACAAGCTTCTTGGCCGTCTAATCGCTACCGTGCCCGGCGGTGAAGCTGCGGTCTTGCAGGCGTTGGCCGAAAACGCAACGTTGCCCGCGCCTGCTGGAGTCGATGCGGGCTCGTATGCGTCGCTGCTCACCGCGACGTCGGCTGCTCTTGCGGTGCCTGGCGCAGTCATCGTGGTGGGCGAGCGCATCGCAGGGGTGCCGGGCGCGTTGTCCGCAGCCGCTGCACTCGCCGATGCAACCGGCGCTCGCCTCGCTTGGGTGCCGCGTCGGGCCGGCGAACGTGGTGCGGTCGAGGCCGGCGCGCTGCCCAACCTGCTGCCAGGTGGCCGGTCAATATCGGACGCCGGCGCGCGTGCGCAGGTCGGATTGCGGTGGGCCACGGCCATACCGGCAACAGCAGGCCGCGACACCGCCGGCATCATCGCGGCCGCGACGGCCGGCAAGCTCGGCGCGCTGCTGGTGGCCGGCGTCGACCCTGACGATCTGCCTGACCCGAGGGCCGCTCTCGCCGCTCTCGATGCCGCTGCCTTCGTCGTCAGCATCGAACTTCGGCCCACCGCGGTGACCGAGCGGGCCAATGTGGTGTTCCCGGTCGCGGCCGCGGTCGAGAAGGCCGGTACCTACCTCGATTGGGAGGGTCGGTCGCGTCCGTTCGCTGCTTCGATCAGCGACACCGGGCGGTTGCTCGATCTCGAGGTGCTGAACGCACTGGCCGATGCGCTCGACGTCCATCTCGGCCTACCTGATGTGCGCACCGCGCGCGCGGAGTTGCAAGCGCTCGGCACCGTCGTGGCCGCGCCTGCGCCTTCAATGCCAGCCATCAAGCCGGCCGCCGTGACCAAGCTAGGCGCCCAGCAGGTGGTGCTCGCCAGCTGGCACGAGCTGCTCGACAACGGCAGCTTGCAATACGGCGCGCCCTATCTCGCCGCGACCGCAAAGCCGCTACGTGCACGGCTGTCGCCGGCGACTGCGAGCGCGTTGGGTGTCGCCGATGGCGCGGCAATCACGCTGGGCACCGATCGCGGGTCGATCACGCTTGAGCTCGTTGTCACCGCCATGCCCGACGCAGTGGTCTGGGTGCCCACCCGGTCGAACGGCAGCGAGATCCACCGCACTCTCGGCATCGGTGCCGGCGGCATCGTCAAGATCGCAGCGGGCACTATCGCGGCGGGCCGCAAATGAGCGCTCAGGTGTTTGCCGCGAACATCCTCGCGTCCGCCGTTACCCCCCCGGGGCACCGTGACGTGTGGTGGCTCATCATCTTGAAGACCGTCATTCTCTTCGGCTTCTTGATGGTCATGACGCTGTTCATGATTTGGGCCGAGCGTCGCGTCGTTGCCCGCATGCAGCAGCGGCTGGGGCCCAACCGGGTCGGGCCGTTCGGTCTGCTCCAAGGTCTCGCCGACGGCATCAAGTTGGCGCTGAAAGAAGACCTGATCCCGACCGCGGCCGACAAGATTGTGTTCATCATTGCGCCGATCATCTCGGCGATTCCCGCGTTCATGGCGTTCGGCGTCATTCCGTTCGGCCCGACGGTGTCGATCTTCGGCAAGCACACCGACCTTCAGCTCAGTGACCTGCCGGTCGCGGTGCTGTTCATCCTCGCGATGAGTTCGATGGGTGTGTACGGCATCGTGCTCGCTGGCTGGTCGAGCGGCTCGACCTACCCACTGTTGGGCGGCGTCCGGTCGGCGGCGCAGATCATCAGCTACGAAGTCGCGATGGGCTTGTCGTTCGTCGGCGTGTTCATCCAGTCGGGTTCGCTGTCGACGTCCGACATCGTCAATGCGCAGGCGCACAACTGGTTCATCTTGAGCGCGTTCGTCGCGTTCGCGGTCTACGCGATCTCGATGGTTGGCGAGACGAACCGGGCGCCCTTCGACCTGCCCGAAGCCGAAGGCGAGCTGGTCGGTGGCTTCCACACCGAATATACCTCGCTGAAGTTCGCGCTCTTCTTCCTCGCCGAGTACATCAACATGGTCACCGTGTCGGCCTTGATGACCACGCTGTTCTTGGGCGGCTGGCGGGCACCGTGGCCGATTTCGCTATGGCACGACGCAAATACCGGCTGGTGGCCGATGCTGTGGTTCTTCGGCAAGCTCTTCGGCGTCCTGTTCGTCTTCATCTGGCTGCGTGGCACGTTGCCGCGCCTGCGCTACGACCAGTTCATGAAGTTGGGCTGGAAGGTCCTGATCCCCGCAAGCCTGATCTGGATCATGGTCGAAGCCACCATCAAGGTGCTCGATCGCAAGCAGGAGATCTACGGCATCGGCGGGGCGGCGATACTCGTCGTCATCATCTCGTTTGTGTACGACAGTGCCCAACAGAAGAAGCAGAACGTGATCGATGCGCAAGCATTGGTCGATGCGAACGCACCGTTCGATCCGTACGCCGGCGGGTTCCCCGTGCCCCCGATGCCTGGTCAGCACTTGCCGTCGCGCCGTCCAGTCGCGGCCGCGGTCCGCACTACCTCGAGCGCCGTTGATGCAAGCAGTGGTGATGCTGCGGTCATTGACGGGTCAGATGAGGTGACCGATGTCTAGCTTCCTCGGCCCGATCAAGGGTTTCGGCGTCACCTTCGCCACGATGTTCAAGCCGGTCAACACCGAGCTGTACCCCGAGAAGTACAAGACGACGATGCCCAGGTTCCACGGGCGGCACGTGCTCAATCGGCACCCTGACGGTTTAGAGAAGTGCGTCGGATGTGAGCTCTGCGCATGGGCTTGTCCGGCCGACGCGATCTATGTCGAAGGCGCCGACAACACCGATGACGAGCGCTTCTCGCCGGGCGAGCGATACGGCCGCGTCTACCAAATTAACTATCTGCGGTGCATCTTGTGCGGCCTGTGCATCGAGGCGTGCCCGACCCGTGCGCTGACGATGAGCAACGAATACGAGATGGCCGACGACAACCGGGCCGACCTCATCTTCACGAAGGAGCAGCTGCTCGCCCCGCTTGCCCCCGGCATGGAGTTGCCCCCGCACCCGATGCGCCTCGGTGACGCAAAGGACTACTACCGCGGCACGCCAGCCGCACACGTCATGAGCGGCGACGCCGAGACGCTAGTGCCGGACGACGCCCCTGAAGGAGCGACGGACTAGTGCCCGCCGTCCTCGCTACTTCGTTGCATGCCGGCGCACCCGAAACCGCCATCTTCTGGATTCTCGCGCCGCTTGCCGTGCTCGCGTCGCTCGGCATGGTGCTATCACGCAACACGGTGCATTGCGCCTTGCTGCTCGGCAGCGTGATGCTGTCACTCGCGGTCTTCTACGCAGCGCAGGGTGCGCCTTTCCTGGCGTTCGTGCAGGTGATCGTCTACACGGGCGCCGTCATGATGCTGTTCCTCTTCGTGCTGATGCTGGTGGGCGTCGACACCCGCGACAGCTTGATCGAGACGTTGCGAGGGCAACGCCTCGCCGCTGCCGTCGCCGGCATCGGTTTCTTGCTGTTGCTCTTTGCCGGCATTAGGCAAGCCGCCATCACGTCGAGCGTCGGCATCGCCGAGCCGCCCAAGGTCACAGATGATCAGGGCAACGTTCTGCCAGGCCAGGGGAACATCTTTGAGATCGCGAAGCTGCTGTTCACCCGCTACATCTTCGCGTTCGAAGTCACCAGTGCGCTGCTGATCACCGCCGCTCTCGGGGCGATGGTGCTCGCGCATCGCGAGCGGCATGAGCCCAGGCGCAGCCAGTTGGAGCAGATGCGCGACCGGTTCAAGGTCGGTACGCACCCGACGCCCTTGCCGGGCCCGGGTGTGTACGCCAGGCACAACGCTGTCGACACCCCTGCGCTGCTACCTGATGGATCGACGTCCGATCTGAGTGTGCCGCCGGCGATTGAGGAGCTGCGGCTCGAGCGCGGCCGCAACCCTCAACCCGCGCGACTAGGGCCGGCGCAATCGAGCTCACGTGCGACGTCGAAGCAACCGCCGTCAGGGAAGGGGAATCTGTGAGCCCCACCTATTACCTGTATCTGTCGGCGATTCTGTTCACCATCGGCTCGCTCGGTGTGCTGTTGCGACGCAACGCGATCGTCGTGTTTATGTGTGTCGAGTTGATGCTCAACGCAGCCAACCTCGCGCTGGTCACGTTTTCGCGTATCAACGGCGACCTCAACGGTCAGATCATCGCGTTCTTCGTGATGGTGGTTGCGGCAGCAGAGGTCGTCGTCGGTCTGGCCATCATCATTTCGGTGTATCGCACCCGGCGCTCAGCTTCGGTTGACGACGCCAGTCTGTTGAAGTACTGATGACACTGACGGCATCGAGCGGGGTGTTCTCCGCCACCTGGCTGCTGGTTGCGATCCCGCTCTTCAGTGCGGCGATCCTGCTGATCAGCGGTCGTCGCGCCGACAAGTGGGGGCACTATCTCGGCGTCGCCGCACCACTGGCTTCGTTCGTGCTGGGCGTCGTCTTGTTCTTCAGTCTCATCGGTAAGCACGCTGACGGTCGGCACATCGACAACCACCTCTTTAGTTGGGTGCCTGTCGCCGGTTTCCGCGCGAACGCGAACTTCCTGATCGACCCACTGTCGATCTGCTTCGTTCTGCTGATCACCGGGGTCGGCTCGCTGATCCACGTCTACTCAGTCGGTTACATGGCGCACGACCCAGGTCGGCGACGTTTCTTCGCCTACCTCAACCTGTTCGTCGCGTCAATGCTGCTGCTGGTCCTCGGTGACAACTTCGTGGCACTGTATTTCGGCTGGGAGGGCGTCGGCGTCGCGTCATACCTGTTGATCGGATTCTGGTCGCACAAGCCTTCGGCCGCCACCGCGGCGAAGAAGGCGTTCGTGGTCAACCGGGTCGGCGACTTCGGTCTGTCGATCGCGATCATGGTGATGTTCGCGACGTTCGGCAGTTTTAGCTTCGTTGATGTCGCGGCCGGCTCCAAGACCGCTTCGACGGCGACGATGACGTCGCTCGGTCTACTGCTTCTGCTCGGCGCGTGCGGCAAGTCTGCGCAGATTCCATTGCAGTCGTGGCTCGGCGATGCGATGGAAGGCCCGACCCCGGTGTCGGCGCTGATACACGCGGCCACGATGGTGACCGCGGGCGTCTACCTGATCGCTCGTTCGAACTTCATCTTCGACGTTGCCCCCAACGCCCGGTTGGCGGTCGCGATCGTCGGCACCGCCACGTTGGTTTTCGGAGCCATCGTCGGGTGCGCGAAAGATGACATCAAGAAGGCGTTGGCAGCGTCAACGATGAGTCAGATCGGCTACATGATGCTGGCCGTAGGCCTCGGCCCGGCCGGCTACGCCTTCGGCATCGCCCATTTGCTCACCCATGGCTTCTTCAAGGCGGGCCTGTTCCTCGGCGCTGGATCGGTCATGCACGGCATGAACGACGAGGTCGACATGCGCAAGTACGGGGGCCTGCGCAAATTCATGCCGGCCACCTTCATCACCTTCGGTCTGGGGTATCTCGCGATCATCGGTTTCCCCGGTCTGGCCGGTTGGTTCACCAAAGACGCCATCATCGAAGCTGCCTTCCACAAGGGCGGCACGTCAGGTGCGATCTTCGGCGGTTGCGCGCTCGCCGCAGCTGGGCTGACTGCGTTCTACATGACGCGGGTCATGGTGATGACGTTCTTCGGCGACAAGCGGTGGGCCGAAGGCACGCATCCGCACGAGTCGCCGCGGACGATGACCGTGCCTATGTGGATCCTGGCGATCGGATCGGTTGGCGGCGGTTACGTGCTCATCTTGAGTGGCCGACTGGCGAAGTTCCTCGCCGCCGCGGTACCGAAGCCCGACGATCTTGCCTTCAAGCCGATCGGCGTGATCGGCTTGGCCACTGCGGGTGTCGTGCTTCTCGGTGTCGCGGGCGCCTGGTTCATGTACGCGCGTCGGCCGGTGCCGGCCATCGCTCCGGTCGGCAGTCCGCTCACCGTTGCTGCGCGGCGAGATCTCCTGGGTGATGCTTTCAACGAGTCGGTGTTCATGCGGCCTGGCCAGTACCTGACTCGGCTCTTGGTGTTCTTCGACAACCGCGGGGTCGATGGCTTCGTGAACGGCTTCGCAGCGTTCGTCGGTGGCACATCGAGCCGGTTCCGTCGGTTCCAAAGCGGGTTCGTCAGGTCGTACGCGTTGTCGATGTTCGGTGGCGTTGTCGTTATCTTGGCCGCCCTTCTGTTGGTCAAGGGCTGAGGCGGCGATGACCTTTCCCTGGTTGACCGTGATCGGCGCGGTGCCGCTCGTCGGTGCCGGTGTCGTGGCGTCGGTCCCTACCGCGAACGTCAAGCGCATCAAGCAGGCCGCTCTCGGCGTATCGCTGCTAACCCTTGCGCTCACGATCGCGATGGTGACCCAGTTCGCCCCGCACGGCGACCGGTTCCAGTTCAACCAAGACGTCAGCTGGATCCCGGCATTCGGTATCCACTATGCGGTCGGAGTCGACGGCATCGCGCTGGTGCTGATCCTGCTGACCGCCGTGTTGTATCCGGTCGTGATTTTGGCGTCGTGGCATGAGTGCGAGAGCACCAAGCGGAGCGCGAAGACCTACCTCGTTCTCATGGTGGCGATGGAGTCACTCCTGATCGGTGTCTTCGCCGCGACCGACGTCTTCATGTTCTATGTGTTCTTCGAGGCCATGCTGATCCCGATGTACTTCATCATCGGCAGCGCGGGCACGCCGCGATCGTCGTACGCGGCCCTCAAGTTCTTGCTGTACAGCCTGTTCGGCGGCCTGCTGATGTTGGCGGCCGTGATCGGCCTGTACGTCGTCGGCGGCCACACGATGCTCTACTCCTCATTGCAGCACCTGCACCTTGCCGGCAATGACGAGCGCTGGCTGTTCCTCGGGTTCTTCATCGCCTTCGCGATCAAGGCACCGTTGTGGCCGTTCCATACCTGGCTGCCCGACGCCGCGGCTGAGTCGCCGGTGGGTGGCACGGTGCTGCTGGTCGGCGTCCTCGACAAGGTCGGCACGTTCGGCTTCCTGCGCTATTGCCTCGGGTTGTTCCCGCACGCGTCGCACTGGTTCACGCCAGTCGTGCTCACCCTCGCCGTCGTTGGCATCATCTACGGCGCGCTTCAGGCGATCGGGCAAAAGGACATGCTGCGGCTGGTGGCCTACACATCGGTCTCGCACTTCGGCCTGATCACGCTCGGCGTGTTCGCGTTCACGAGTCAAGGTCAAGCTGGCGCCACGCTCTACATGGTGAACCACGGCTTCTCGACCGGCGCATTGTTGCTCGTCATCGGCTTCATGATCGCCCGCCGCAAGTCGCGCGGCATCAACGACTTCGGCGGCATGCAGAAGGTCGCGCCGATCCTGGCTGGCACCTTCCTGATCGCCTGCCTGTCGGGGCTGGCACTGCCTGGCCTCAACACCTTTGTCAGCGAATTCCTCGTGCTGGTCGGCTCATTCACGCGTTACAAGGTGGCGGCGAGCATTGGCACCGTGGGCATCATCCTGGCGGCGCTCTACATGCTGATCCTCTATCAGCGCACGATGACCGGCCCCGTTTCGCCTGACGTCGAGGGCAGCCGTGATCTCTCCCTTCGCGAGAAGTGGGTGATTGCGCCTGTCGTCGCCATCATCGTCGTGCTCGGCTTCTACCCACGACCGTTGCTCGACGCGATTACGCCTGCGGTCAGCTCGACGTTGCAACAAACCGGCAATACCGATCCGAAACCCGCGGTCCCGCTGGCCGCCGGGTCGGCAGTTGGCTCCGCTGGCACGGCAGCTGGCTCCACCACGACGGCTTCGGGAGGTTCGTCGTGACCGCCGCCGCGCTCGTGCTCACGTCGATGGTGTCAGCGGCTGGCGACACCACCGACAAGCTGGCGATCCACGCGCCCAGCATCGAGTACGCCGCGCTTGCCCCGATGCTGATCGTGTTTGGTGCGGCAACAGTCGGCGTGCTGATCGAGGCGATGGTGCCGCGGCGAATACGCGCCCTGACCCAGACCACGCTCGCTCTTGGCGGCCTGGTGGCGGCCCTGTTTGCGGTGCTGCTCAACGCCAACACCCGCAAAATCGTGGTCGAAGGCGCAGTCGCGATCGACGGGCCCGCCCTGTTCATCCAGGGCACAATCCTGGCCGTGTCGATCGGTGGCTTGCTGCTCATTGCCGATCGCTCGTTCGGCGCCGATACAGACTTTGTTGCACAGGCTGCCGACGTGCCAGGGTCGGCCGACGAACGCGCGAGCGTGCGGGCCGGCTTCAGCCACACTGAGGTGTTCCCGCTCGCGATGTTCGCCGTGGCCGGCATGCTGCTGTTCGCCTCCGCTAACGACCTGATCACGATGTTCGTTGCGCTCGAAGTGCTGTCGCTGCCGCTGTACCTTCTCGTGGGTATGGCCAGGCGCCGGCGGCTGCTGTCGCAGGAGGCGGCGGTCAAGTACTTCTTGCTGGGCGCCTTTTCGTCGGCGTTCTTCGTCTACGGCCTGGCCATGGTCTACGGATTCGCTGGCACGGTGCAGTTTTCTGGCATTGCCGATGCCATCAGCGGTTCGAGCACCATTGGCGGGTCCAGCAGAGGCGACTCGTTGGCATTGCTGGGTGTCGCTCTGGTCGCCATCGCGCTCTTGTTCAAACTGTCTGGCGCTCCGTTCCACTGGTGGACTCCCGACGTCTATCAAGGCGCACCAACCTCGATCACCGGCTTCATGGCGGCGGGCACCAAGATCGCGGCATTCGGCGCCTTGATGCGGGTGTTCTTCGTCGCCTTCGGCGGCTTGAGCTGGGATTGGCGACCGATCATGTGGGCCGTCGCGATTCTCACGATGGCGGTCGGCGCCATTGTGGGTGTCACGCAAACGGATGTGAAACGTCTGCTGGCCTATTCGTCGGTCGCGCATGCCGGGTTCTTGCTGACGGCGATTGCTGCGCTCGCCCCCGCGAGTGCCCGCGACAGCCTCTCGGGTGTGATGTTCTACCTGGTGGCCTACGGCTTCATGACGATCGGCGCATTCGCGATCGTGATGCTGGTGCGTGACGGCGACGGCGAAGCTAACCATCTGTCGCGGTGGGTTGGCTTGGGCCGAAGGTCGCCGCTGGTCGCGGGCATCTTCGCGTTCTTCCTGCTCGCTCTAGCCGGGCTCCCCGGCACCAGTGGGTTGTGGGCGAAGGTGGCGGTCTTCAAGGCGGCTGGCGAGGGCGGCGGTTGGCCGCTCGTCGTCGTCGGTGTGGCCGCCAGCGCGCTGACCGCCTACTACTACTTCCGCATCGTCGTCCTGATGTTCTTCCAGGAGCCGCTCGCGGACGGCCCGACGGTGGAGTTGCCGAAGTTCTTCACCTCCGCCGCCATCGGCCTGGGGCTTGCGGTTACGGTGGTTCTCGGGGTGATCCCGCAGCCGTTGTTCAACCTGGCTGACAAGGCGGGGTTGTTCCTTCGGTAAGGCATGTCAGGCAGGAGACCGCCGGTGAGCAGCGAAAGCCCGTTCGGGCTCGTCGTTCCCGATGCCGCGCTTGAGTCCGAGCTGCGCTCCGCGATTCACGCGGTCGAGGGCCTGCTTCGCGACGCGGTGAAGAGCGACTATCCGTTCGTGACCGAGACGTCGCGACACCTCGTCGACGCAGGCGGCAAGCGATTCAGGCCCTTGCTCGTCCTTCTGGCAGCCCAGTTCGGCGATCCGGCTGCTCCTGGCGTGCTGCCCGCCGCCGTCGTCGTCGAACTGACCCACCTCGCCACCCTCTACCACGACGACGTGATGGACGAAGCTCTCGTTCGGCGCGGCACCATCAGTGCGAATGCCCGATGGTCGAACACGATCGCGATCCTCACCGGCGACTTCTTGTTCTCGCGCGCGTCCGATCTGCTCGCCGATCTCGGGCCTGAGGCCGTCCGCATTCAGGCTCGAACCTTCGAACGGCTGGTTCAGGGTCAGATTCGCGAAACCACCGGCCCGCCCGCGGGCACCGATCCGCTCGAGTACTACCTCCAGGTCGTTGCCGACAAGACCGGGTCGCTGATTGCAACTTCGGCGCGGTTCGGTGCCATGTTTGCCGGCGCCCCCGAGTCAGTGATCGAGGTGATGATTCGCTACGGCGAACGCATCGGCGTCGCGTTCCAGCTCTCCGACGACTTGCTCGACATCACCAGCGATGGCGAGACCCTCGTCGGCGTTGACGGTTCGGTCTCCGGATTCGGCAAGACACCAGGTACAGATTTGCGCGA
>Ga0066789_10000738_pt1 | contig 13711 bp, 14 predicted proteins | sample OrgsoiDNA2013049_FD_70960 | JGI IMG/M metagenome (GOLD analysis project Ga0066789, IMG submission 70960) | Permafrost soil microbial communities from the Arctic, to analyse light accelerated degradation of dissolved organic matter (DOM) -... | ecosystem: Environmental > Terrestrial > Soil >...
CGAGAGTCAGCAGAGGGTAGTACAGATCCGGCCGGCGATCGCGAAAGACACCCCAGGACTGACGGTAGCGGCGCACTTCGTCCAAATCGAAGTCGGCTGTCAACACTGTTTCACTCACGCGGTCCGCTTCGGCGACTTTCTCTCCGGTCGGCGAGGCAATGAACGACGAACCGTAAAACGTCATGGTGTACTTTTCGCCCTGCTCCGTACCGATACGGTTCGAAGCCACCACCGGCATGATGTTGGCCGCGGCATGGCCTTGCATCGTTCGCTGCCAATGGCCGCTCGAGTCGATGCTCGGATCCTGCGGCTCCGAACCGATGGCGGTGGGATAGAGCAGCATGTCGGCGCCCATCAATGCCATGGATCGCGCCGCTTCCGGAAACCACTGATCCCAGCAGATGGCGACGCCGAGCTTCGCATATCGGGTGTCGAACACCTTGAATCCGGTGTCGCCCGGCGAGAAATAAAACTTCTCGTGGTAACCCGGCCCCTCCGGAATATGCGACTTGCGGTAACTCCCGAGCACCGCCCCATCGGCATCGACGACGGCGATGGAATTGTAAAACGCGTTGTTGGCGCGTTCGAATATGCTGATCGGCAGCACGACGCTCAACTCGCGCGCCACCGCGCGGAAATGTTCGACCGCGGGATGAGCATCCAAGGGCTTGGCCAGTTCCAGATGCCGCGCGGAGTGATCCTTGCAGAAGTACGGCGTCTCGAACAATTCTTGGATCAAAATCACCTGCGCACCGCGGCTCGCCGCTTCGCGAATCAGCTTGTCGGCGCGTCCGATGTTCGCGTCGCGGTCCCAACTGCAGGCCATTTGAGTGGCCGCCACCGTAATCTTGCTCATAGGGTTGTATGCTACCTGATCGATGGGCCTGGAACCCAGGCGCGGATTGACCTCTGTGCCTGTCCACTATCGGACGGGGTCGCCGCGACCCCGTAAATCCGGCGCGCCAGCGCCTAAAAGGTCGGGGGCGAACTGGCGCTGACGATCTCGCATTCGTCGCGCCCGATGTTGCGGAATCGATGCGGCAGAGAACTCTTGAAATAATAGGCATCGCCGGGCCCGAGCACCCGCGACTCGCCGCCGACGGTGAGTTCGATTTTTCCCTTGACGATCACGCCGCCCTCCTCGCCTGCGTGCGTCAGCATCTCCTCACCGGTATCGGCATTCGGGGCGTAGCGCTCGTGCAGGATCGACATGCTGCGTTTGGCCAGGCGGCTGCCGACGAGACGCAGTTCGACGCTCGCGGTGCCGATGTCGCTGAGTTCTTCCCGCGGAAAAAACACCTGCGGTTGGCCGCCGAGATCCAACGTGAAAAAATCGGCGAGCGCCATGGGAATGCCGTCGAGCACCTTTTTCAAGGAACTCACCGAAGGACTCACTCGGTTCTGCTCGATCAGCGAAATCAAGCCGTTGGTCACGCCGGCGCGCTTCGCCAATTCGCGCTGCGACAGCCCGTACATTTGCCGTACGGCTTTCAAATGGGTACCCACGTCCAGGCGCATTCGTCTATTATAATAGACAGATGGCGGGATATTTGAGCGAAAATTGAGCTTAGTGTCGATTTTCCTTATCATCTGCGCCATTCGATGGCCAAAACCGCTAAGGATCCTCAAGAAATGAACGCCAAGCTATCCCCCGCTCACTCGAACGGCGATCTCGACGCATTTTGGATGCCATTCACGGCGAATCGACAGTTCAAGGCGAATCCGCGCTTGCTCGCGCGCGCCGATGGTATGTATTACTGGACGCCCGACGGCCGCGAGGTCCTCGACGGGGTCGCTGGCTTGTGGTGCGTGAATTTGGGGCACGGGCGGCGTGAAATTACGGAAGCGGTCACGAAGCAGCTCAGCACCATGGAATACGCTCCGGCATTTCAAATGGGGCATCCCGCCGCATTCGAACTTGCCAATCGGCTGGCCAAGGTCGCGCCTTTAGGCCTCGATCGCATTTTCTTCACGAATTCAGGCTCGGAGTCGGTGGATACCGCGCTGAAAATCGCGCTTGCCTATCACCGCGCTCGCGGCGCCGGTCAGCGCACGCGCCTCATCGGCCGCGAAAAGGGCTATCACGGTGTGGGTTTCGGCGGCATGTCGGTCGGCGGAATGGTCAACAACCGGAAATTCTTCGGCGCCTCGATGCTGCCCGGCGTGGATCATCTGCCGCACACCTTGGCTATCGAGCACAACGCGTTCTCGCGCGGACTGCCGCAGTGGGGCGCCCATCTGGCCGACGAATTGCAGCGGCTGATCGCCCTGCATGACGCATCGACCATTGCCGCGGTCATTGTCGAACCCATCGCCGGATCGGCCGGAGTGGTGCTGCCTCCCATTGGCTACCTGAAGCGCCTGCGAGAAATCTGCGACAAGAACGACATTCTCTTGATTTTCGACGAAGTGATCACGGGTTTCGGCCGCGTCGGCAAGCCCTTCGCGAGCCAAGCGTTCGACGTTACCCCCGACCTCATGACCACGGCGAAAGGCCTCACCAACGGCGCCGTCCCCATGGGTGCGGTGTTTGCTCACCGCAAAATCTACGATGCTTTCATGCAGGGACCGGAAAATACCATCGAACTGTTCCACGGCTACACGTATTCAGCGCACCCCATCGCCTGCGCCGCCGCGCTGGCGGCGCTCGATGTGTATACGAGAGAGGGGCTGCTGACTCGCGCCGCATCTCTTGCACCCGAGTGGGAAAGCGCCATGCATTCGTTGCGCGGTCTTCCGCATGTGCTGGACGTGCGCAATTACGGTCTGATCGGTGCGGTGGAACTCGAGCCGCGAACGGGCAAACCCGGTGCGCGCGGCTTCGAAGTTTTCCTCGAGTGTTTCGAGCGCGGGGTCATGGTGCGTCAGACGGGCGATACGATCGCCATGTCGCCGCCATTGATCATCGAATCCAAGCAGATCGCGCGCATCGTCGAGACGTTGGGCTCCGTGCTTCGCGAAACGGCGTAATGCTCTAACCCTTGGCCTCGAAAATCGAGTACCACTTCTTGCAGGGCTCGATAACCTCCCAAATGCCCACGAAACCCGCGGGTACGATGAAGGCATCGCCGGCGCGGAACTCGTGTTTCTCGCCGGTGACCGACTCGATGCGAACGCGGCCTTCGATGATCACGCAGAATTCGTGTTCCGTGTAACGCACGCGCCATTTGCCGGCGGTGCTGGTCCAGATGCCGCAGAAGAACTGCTGAGTCGGCTCGGTATACTGATTCGATGCGCGCGCCCGCGGAATTCCGGCGAGAATATCCCCGGGCGCCGGATTGGCGGACTCTCCCGTCAGCAGACGGTCCAGGACGACAATCTTGGGGTGCGCACTCATGCGCTATCGTAGGCTTCGGAAGCCGGCGGAAACAAGTGCGGCCCGGAGCAATACAGGCGCTCCGGGCCGCGAGAAGCTACCGCTCTCGGCAAATCACTTGTTCGCGCCCACCTGAGCAACTGCTGCGCCGCCTTGCGCCTGCAGCGTCAATCGCACCCGCCGTTCGAGCGCAAAGCCATCGCTGTCTTCAGCGACACTCTGACTCTTGCCGTAAGCATTGACTTCGAGCACCTCATTGCCGATCCCGGCGGCAAGAAACAGATCGCGCACGGCGTTGGCTCGAGCCTCCGAGAGCTTCAGATTGATATCCGCCGTTCCGCGTGGATCTGCATACCCGTCGACCCGCACCTTGAGCGCAGGAGACTTCGCTACCGCCAGCGCCAGCACTTGAATCTGATGCGCAATTTCCGGCGTGATCTCGGCGCTGCCGGTTCGGAACAGTACATCGCCCTGGAGGCCGTCGAGCACTTCACTGCCATCCATCCGGACTTTTTGGACGGCCTCCACCTTTTGAGTCAGATCATCGAGCCGCGCGGTCAAGCGGCGATTGGTCTCGATCAGCGCGCTCTTGTCCTTCAGCAGCGTCGATTTCTCTGCCTGCAATTCGGTTTCACCGGTCTGCAACGCAGCAACGGTCGCCTCCGCCTTGGTGGCGTCGCCTGCGCGATGCACGCGGTTTCCCAACCAGGTGCCGAGTCCTGCGCCGATGACCGCGCCTACCGGACCCGCGGCAAACGCGCCGATTACTCCGCCCATCACAAATCCGACCGGCTCATGCGGTGTCGCGGGCGTTGTTTGGCCCGCCAAGGCCACCGCGCTGATGCTCAATAATCCAATTGTCCCAACCGCCCTGGTAATTGCAGTGTTCATAAAAGCTCCCATAAACTAGGTTCGCCAAGAGGCGGCGACCGCCGCCTCATGAGAGCTATTACGGGGTTAGATTCGGGCGTTGCCCGGGCAGGCTTGAGGCAAATGATGGCGAAGCCGCGGCGAATTCGTAGGACGGCCATGGAATTCTCGGCCGCAGGCGCGGATAACTGCCGGCGGGCGCCCCGGGGGCCTAGGCCTTTAGCGAGAACGGTGTGAAATTGGTATCGGTGTCGTAGTAATCCTCGTTCTCAGCCTTTTTAAGGAACGACACGACGCGGTACGTGAGGGGCGCCGCGAGGATTTCCCAAGCGCTTTTCAGTGCATATTGAGTGAACATGAGGGCAACGAGCTCTGCCTGCGGCAGGCGGCCATAAAAGGCGACAAAATAGAAAATCACCGAGTCCACCAGCTCGCCGCAGACGGTCGATCCGACGATGCGGGTCCACAGCCAGCGCCCGCGAGTCCAAATTTTCATCTTCGCGAGCACGTAGCTGTTCACGAAGGTTCCGCATAAAAATGCAGTGATCGATGCCACGACGATTCGTGGTGTGTTGCCGAAGACCGCATCCACCGCTGCTTGTGTGGCGCGCGACGATGCCGACGGCGGCAGGTGAACCACGACGGCCGCCATGACCGAGGCGAACGCGAGTGCGGCAAACCCCGCCCACACGACCCGCCGATCCCGTCCGTAGCCGTACACTTCGGTCAAAATGTCGCCGAAAATGTAGGAGATCGGGAAGAACAGCACCCCGGCCAGAAAGGTGACGGTACCGAATATCGGCACTTCTATCGATGTTTCCTTGGCCGGACCGATCAGGTTGGAACACAGCAAAACGCAGACATAAGCCGCCATCACGAAATCGTAATAGCGGTATTGACGGGATTGCCGTGGCGCAGTCATGGCCGCAAGTGTAGTCGGAAGCGCAGGCGGTTTTGCCATGATATGTCACAACGGCAACCCCGCTGTCGCGTTTTGGCGAAGAGCATCACAGCAAGAAAAGTGCTTGTACGGTAGATATACAGGCTCAAATCTCAAGTAGCGGATCTAATGGAGCAGGGCAAACCCTTGAGCACGACCGGCGGTCCGCTCGTCGATTACAAAGCCGTCTGCCAGAAAGTGCGCGCAGCCATCGAGCCCGCGCGCGCGCATGCCGTGTCTCTGCACGACCAGCGCGGCGATGTGCTGTGGCTGAGCGAAAGCTCCATGGGGCCCGATGAACACAACGCGGTCCGCGAAGCCGTCGAGGCGTTTTCCAGCGAGGACGGGCCGCCGGTGCTGGTAGCCGATCTGGGCGACTCTCGGTCCGCCGTGCTGCTGCGCGCGGTCAACGGTCGACGCATCATGGTTGGAGCGATCATGGTTGTCATGGATGCCCGCGTCGTCAGGCAGGACGCTCGTGGCGCCCTCAAAGTAATCACGCCAAAGCTGCAGCGCGCGCTCGCCGACTTCGCCGCGATGCGCCCCAGCACCCCGCCGGCGACACCCGCAAGAGCCCGCGCGGCCGTCCCCCTCACCTTGGTTATCGATGAGCCGGCGACAGCCCCGCGCACCCCAGCGGCGGCAGCCTCGCGCACCCCGCCGCCGACAGCCCCGCGCATCCCCCCGCCGACAGCCCCGCGCACCCCGCCGCCGACAGCCTCGCGCACCCCGCCGGCGCCAGCCCCGCGCACGGCTCCCGCAGCCAAAGGGTCACCGCCCGCTGCGGCCCCTCGGGCGCCCATGACTTCGATGGGAGCCTCGGCCGGACAAACGAATAAAGGCCTGCGAGGCGGAGTGACGCCGGAAATCGACCGGCTGCACGACGCATTGCGCCGCAGCCCCATTGCGCTGCATGTGCAACGCCTGGTCGCGTTGACCAAGGGCAGCCAACTCAGACGTTACGAGGTGCTGCTACGCTCAAAGTCCGATAGCGCGCCGAATGCAGCCCCAACTGCGATGTTGAAGGCCGCCGTCGAGAACGGCCTTGGATCGATGATCGATCGCCGCGTGGTCACCGAGCTCATCGGCTATTTGGTGAATCATCCGGAAATCTGGAGATCCACCGCGGTCATGTTTTCGGTGAATCTCACGACCACCGCGCTGCACGACGATCATTTCATCAAGTTCGTCGAACTGTGTTTGGCGAAGTCGTCTCTCCCGAAAGGAATGATCGCTTTCGAAGTCGATACGGCAACCGCGGTCAAACTCGCCGACAGAATCTTCGAAGTCGCCGCCTCCCTGCACCGCCTCGGGTGCCCATTGGTCCTCGATGACTTTGCGCTGAAAACCGAGTGTTTCGATCTGTTGCGCCTGCCCGGAGTGCACTACGTCAAACTGGCGCCCGCGATCACGACGAAGATGCGCACCGACAAGTTGTCGCAGGCGGCCATTACCGCCGTCGTGCAAATGGCCCGGGTACTCGGCATGCACACCGTGGCCAAGCGCACCGAGACCGCCGCGGAACAGGAGTGGTTGACCGCCCTGGGTGTCGACTTCATCCAGTCGAATTCCCTGTCGCCGCCGGTCGCGATCGAAACGCTGGCGAAGCCGGCTAGCTCGCCGAAACCCGTACCGACGCATTAATTTCTGCGCGAAATCCGGTGCGGGTTCTCGCGCCATCCACCGCCGAGCGCTTTCACGAGGTAAACCGCGGTGGCGAACTGTTGGCCGCGCACTTGCACCGCCTGCCGTTGATTGCCAAGCAGAACCTGCTGCGCCGTGATCATTTCCAGATACGTATCCACACCGCCTTTGTATCGGGCGGTGGCGATGTCGAACGCATCTTGCGCGCTGCTCACGCTGGCGTCAGCCTGCGTCACGGCACGATCGAGTCCGACGGGAGCCCCACAGGTATCGCCGGCAGCGACGAGGTGGCGAGCGCGGCGGGTATCGCGAAACCCGGCGCAGGCGTGCCGAGCAGGGTGGCGATCGCGTGCTCGTATTGCGCCCTTTGGTAGTCCAAGAGTTCGAGCTGGGTGGCGCTCGCGTCGACCAAGGCCTGCTGCTGCGCCAAATCCAAACCCATGGCGAATCCAAGATCATGCCGCGACGTAATGAATCCCAATGCATCGCGCTGCAACTCCAAGCTATGGCGCACCACCGCGAGTTCGGCGTCGAGTTCGCGCGTGGCGAAATAGTCCGTCACGAGTTGCGCCGTCAGCAAGAGACGCGTGTTTTCGAAATCCGCTTCGGCCTGCTGCGCGGAAGCCCGCGCTCGCTCGACTTCGCGGCGCACCCGGCCGGAAAGGCCCGCTTCGTAATTGACAGTGGGACCGAGTTCGAAATTATTTTGCACAGTCGACTGGTTCTGCAACGAATACGCGGCCAGCGGACGATTCGCCGAAGATTTCGCGCGCGCTGCCGCAGCGGACAGGCTTACCGCACAGCCGCCACCAGCCGCCCTTCAAACCAGCGTCATCCGGCGCGGCGAAGGCGCTCACCGCTATTCGCCCTTGGGTGAAGGCGCGGGCAGCGTCACTACGTCACCGTCGGCGAGCGAATCCGCCGGATCCAATACGATCCGATCGCTGGCGTTGAGCCCGCTCAATACCTCCACGCTGGTACCGAAATCCGTGCCTAATTTCACCGAAGTCAAATGCACCCGGCCGCCAGAGTCGACCAACGCGACGCGGGTGCCCTCGGGCCGAAACAACAAAACGTTCGTGGGGACCACCAGTGCTCTGGCGTCGACATTGATCGGCAGCGTGACCTGCACGTAGGAACCCGGATTCGATGTGCTCGATGTCGTTGACCGTGGTCGTGAGGCTGCGCTCATTGACCGCGGTGATGCGTTGGCCGACTTCCTGAGCTTACAAGCCACCGTAGGTCCAAACGATGCTGATGACCGGAATATTGATTTCAGGGAAAATGTCGGTCGGCATCTTCAGTAGCACGAGGGGCGTTGCAAGGAGAATCAGCAGCGCCATCACCAAGAACGTGTATGGCCGCCGCAGCGCAACTTCAACGATCCACGTTAGCTACACAACCTTAAGCTGCGCTGCGCGCGCACCAATTCCGAGGTGAGAGGGGCACACGATTGCGATTTCAAGCGCTACCCTGGGGCCAACGTCGTTAACACCGGGTTGTCAATTTACTAAAGTCCGTTAATGAGTGCACCTGCTCGCCAATACCGCATTCCAAGACAAAACTTGCAAATCATTGGAAACAAAGCAAACTATGGGGGTCTGCAACGAGACACCGGGACCGGGCTAAGTGTTTTGTTAGTCCCATGAGGTTCGGTTCCGGTTCCCGTTAGACTTCCCCCATGACATTCACCGCACTGATCGTCGTCTTCGCGCTCGCGGGAATTCTGTTCTTCTTCGCCGCGGTCCGCCGCCTACGCCGGCGCAGGCATTTCGGCGGAGTATTGAGCGGAGCCACTGCACTCGTACTCATTTTGCTCAGCGCCTGCGCGGCGCTGATCGCCGCCAATTTGCGCACATACCAGCGCCTGAGCTTCGAACAACCCGCCGGCGAGCTGCAATTGACGCGCACCGGGGAGCGCGAGTTCAACGCGGTTTTGACCTACCCGAGCGGCGAGCGCGCGAATTTCGCGTTGCGCGGCGACGAGTGGCAGGTCGATGCTCGAGTGCTCAAATGGCACGCATTTGCCAATATGGTCGGGTTCGACACCGCGTATCGCCTGGAGCGCATCAGCGGCCGGTTCGCGCATATCGAAGATGAGCGCAGCCAGGTTCGCACCGTGTATTCCCTGAATCCGGCGCAGCGCATTGACCCTTGGGAACTGGTGCACCGCTTTCACTCGTGGGTGCCATGGATCGACGCTAAGTACGGCAGTGCGACCTTTCTACCCATGGCCGACGGTGCACTGTATGAAATCAAGGTATCGCAAAGCGGGCTGCTCGCCCGCCCGCTCAACCAGGCCGCGCGCGATGCGGTGGGCAGTTGGCACTAGTGAAACGCCTTGCGCGGATCGCTCTGATTGGGGGCGGCGTGACCGTGCTGGTCATGACGCTTGCCATGTTCTGGCTCAAAGCTCATGAAGACGAACTGGTCTTTGCGGCGGCGCGCAGCCGGCAGCACCTATTGACGGCATTGCCCGCGGGCGCGGAGCGCGTGTCGGTCCGTGAGCCGGGCGGCGCCGAACTCGCGGGCCTCGTGTTTCACGCCGATGGCGGCGCTGCCGATGCCTTTTGGGTGTTGCAGCTGCATGGCAACGCGGACTCGGCCTTCTCGCCGTGGCAGGTGCGCCATTGCGAGGCGCTGCGCCGGTCGGGATTCAATGTCCTGGAGATCGATTACCGCGGATTCGGCGCGACCCCCGGCCGGCCATCCGAAGTTGCAATGAACGAGGACGCGGAAGCGGCATATCAGGCGCTGCTGCGACGCGGCGTCCCCGTCGACCACATCATTCTGTTGGGTCACTCGTTGGGATCGGGACCGGCGGTGCTGCTCGCGACCCGGCACAAAGCCGCGGCGCTGGTGCTGTTCGGCGCATTTACCTCGATACCCGATGCGGCTGCAGGCAGGTATCCCTATCTGCCGGTGCGCCTTGCCGTCGCGATTCAGTTCAATTCGCTGGCCCGCATCGGCGACGTACACATGCCGGTCATCATCGCGCACAGCCGCGAGGACACGCTGATCCCCTATTCCCATGCGCTCAAGCTGTTGGCGGCGGCCAACGAACCCAAACACCTCGTCACGTTCGACGGGCCGTCGGAGGATGGATTCGGTGGTCATGTCGACGCGCTTTACGAGCACGCGGATATGCTCCAGGCGGCCCTCGCCGGACTCGTACCGGCCATACCGCCGCCGCATAAACTATGACCGTCGCGCAGAACATATCCGCGCGCGGGCCGGCGAGTCACCTTCACGAACAGCTTCGCCATCGAAGGGCGCGCCGGGCGTGAATGTCAAACCCGTAGTGGTCGGCGTGGAAATCGCGATCCGCTACATCACCCGCGCCGACGAACGCTTTCTCCGGCGAGCCAAGCTGCACCAGGCGGTCGACCTCTTGGGCGAGAAATCGGTGGCACAAGGCTATAATGAGCGCTCCAGGCCGGCTTAGCACAGTGGTAGTGCAACGGTTTTGTAAACCGTAGGTCGGGGGTTCGAATCCCTCAGCCGGCATTTTTGGCCACTTCCGAGAACTTCCAAGAACGTCCATAGACGTCCGCCAAAAGAGCGATCACACTGGGATAAGGCCATGATTCGTGCTATTTGACGCACAAACACTGGCTATTTAGCGTCGCGGATAATCCGATTGAGATTCGATTTCCGCCGTCGACATCCCAAGACTTCATCGTCGTAGCCGAAGTGTCCAGTGTTAAGGCCGGCCTGGGCCGCGTGGTTCCGATAGAGGTCAGCACTGGGGAGCTCGGGGGTATCTACGTTCTTGAGCACTCTCACTATCGGACTTTATTTTGTATTCCATATGCGAAATTGGATGCCTTTTACTGCGGCTTCGGGTTCCGACCCGTCTCGGCCGATACTGCCGTGCCCGACGTAGTGTCCGAAAAAATGAATTGGTGTGCGAAGCAGTACTCCGATCCGGTCAGCCTGCTGGTGCGAGCAGCACGCTAAAAACGCGGTAAATGATCGACCGTATCTCCTCCATTTCGCGCCGCCGGTCGGCGGGCTTGTTCAGCGCCACCAGAGTTAGTGGGCTGGTCAGCCACGCGCTCTGCTCCGGCGAATCATCAGAAAGCTGACGATTTGATCCAATACCGCACGCCGAAAGGCTGCGCGATGCCGGGAAACGAAGACAATTTCATCCGATGGGAACGACGGCGGTTTGGTCGAGGAAGCCCCAGGATGCCAGGTTGTCTTGATCGAGCATGTGACCCAAGCCTGGTAGCCCAGAACCCTGAACGGCGGAACCGGCCTTTTATTCTATCAGGGCATACTACGAGTTGACCGCGGAAGAGCATACGCTTGACCCAACTACTTCAATCGTTTACTTGTTATATTGCTGGAACAGACTTCGTGGGTCGGGGGGACGACCGTTTCGAGGAATGCCCAATGATCCTGACTTTCTCCCGCAAACATTTGGCGGCATATGCAAGGGATGCGCTCCAACCACGCACAGAGGCGGGCGCCGGGATCTCGGTTACTTCCGTTCATGGCATTACCGCACTGGAGCGCTTTGCATCGGAGATTGACCGCCTTAATTTGGCGTCGGCACGTCCCAATCCCTTTCTATCGTCGGCATTTTTGATCTGCTATGCATTACGCATGGAGTACTACACCCCAGGTAGGGACGAGCGTCTCTTTCTAATATCGCAGGGCGACCGTCTGATCGGTTGCGCGCCGATGCGACGGTCATTCGATGATTTCGGATTGCCGGCGGGTCCTTTCCGCCCTCGTGGCGTGCGCTTTCAATTCCTTGCGCCGTTGGATACGGAGCAACCGGGTATTTTGGCCGCGCCCGAGGACGAAGCCCGCGTTGCGTCCGCGCTAATCCACTATATTTGCAAAAAAGAGCGTGGCTGGGGAATGCTGGAGTTCGCCGGCCAGCGCCCGGGAACGGCGCTACATTGCGCGGTCTACGCCGCCGTCGGCCGAAATTTTCGCGCGCGTGACATCAATGTCAACCCATACCATGAGATTGGCGTGGTCTGGAAAGACCTCAATGCCTACTTCAGATCGCTCGCCAAGAAAATGCGCTCCAACATCAGCCGGCAGGCTCGCCGACTCTTCGCGGCGGGCCGGCCGGAACTTGTGCTCGCGACGGGCGCGGAAGCGGTGACGCCGTGGTTCGACGCATACTGCGAGTTGGAAAGCCGGAGTTGGAAGCATGGGACCGCTTCCTCAATCCAACGCCATCCGCGTCGAGTCTGCTTTTACCGAGAGATTGCCGCCGGGAAGGGGGGGCTCGATCCCGGGTTTATTGGTATCGTTCTCGATGGCGTGCTGATAGCGGGTTTATTTTATGGATCCAATGCGACGGCGTCGCCCGACTACCATGGCGCATGGTGTCTGGAGATGGCCTACGATCAGTCTCGAGCGGAACTGGGCCCCGGCCAGCTGTTGCTGCTGCTGGCCGTAGGTCAGGCAATCGAAAAGGGCCATACGTACCTGAACTTCATGCAAAATTTTGCGTACTTCAAGCACCGATGGGCAGCTGAGCCAATCAACGTCGTCAACGTCCGACTGATTCGGCGCATAAGTCTGCGTAACGTCTCCACCTCCTTGGGTGATCTGAGGAGAAAGATGCGAGCGCGCCACCAGCGAATGGATCGCGGCGCCGCCCCTGAAGGCCACGGACCCGCAAAGGAGGAAAGGAACGACCGCTCAGCTCTTGCCGCGGCCAATCAGGATCGAGCGCGAGCTCTCGCTGAGGTCGCGCTGGCGAATGCCGGGACTGGCCTCCGCCGCCTCAACCGAAAAGAATCTTGCGCATTCTTGCCCTTTAAGCTCGAGTGAAGTCGATGGGACCAGCTTCTCCACTTCAAACTCCACAGAACGCCAGCAGCGCAGAGGGTAGGCTGTTATCGCTCGACCACGATATGTTTACCGCCTACTTCGATCGTCAACCGTTCAAGATCTCTCACCATCTTGTCGGACATCCGTTATTGCAACTCCCGCGCCTGGTCGAACTTGCGCAGTCTCTCAGCAGTTCCATCTTGTACTTCAAAGGGGACCATGCAATCAATCAGGTCGACACCGCGGCGGGGCCTGGTGGGGCCAAGCGAACGTTCGTCGATCGTAAGCTGGCTCGACCCGAACTCTCGGCGGTAGAGACCATCGCGCAGATCGAGAGCTGCCGCGCCTGGATGCAGCTTCGCGACGTCGCTTCGGATCCTGAATACGCCACGCTTCTTCGGACAATCATCGATGAGTTTCGCGTGCCCTCCGAACGGGTTGCACCCGGCCTCTCGGCACCGCGCGCAGATATCTTCGTCAGTTCACCGGGAGCGATCACTCCATTTCATTTGGACGAGGAGCACAATTTCCTTCTGCAGATCCGCGGATCCAAGAAATTGTCGATAGCCGACGGCTTCAATGCGGCCGTTCTCGACCGCGAAAGCCTTCGTGCGTACTTTCGTGGCAGCGGCGAACTTGCGCCTTATTCCGAACATCTTGAGCAACATTCGGTTCACGTGAATTTGCAGCCGGGAGAAGGTGTTCACATCCCGCCATGTCATCCGCACTGGGTGCAGAACGGCGATGAGGTCTCCATTTCGCTGGGTATTCTGTGGTTCAGCGATGTGACCGCGCGCAGGCGACATCTGTACCGTGTGAACGACCGGCTGGAGCGCGCTGGGTTGCGACCCGCGATGCCCGGTGACCGCCCCGTGAGCGATGCGATGAAGGCACTGCCGCTGACCATCAAGCGGCGCCTCCGGCGCTGGTGGCACCACTCTGCTTGATCCCTGCCAGGAATCTTGCTTCGAAGATTTCGCGCGGCACGGGTTTGCTGAAAAAATATCCCTGCATCTCGTCGCAACTCAGCAGCCGGAGCAGGCGCGATTGCTCCTCTGTCTCGACGCCCTCCGCCACCACGATGAGCTGCAACGAATGCGCCAGGTTGATAATGGAGGACACCAGCGCCAGTCCCTTCG
>Ga0066789_10000740_pt1 | contig 13696 bp, 18 predicted proteins | sample OrgsoiDNA2013049_FD_70960 | JGI IMG/M metagenome (GOLD analysis project Ga0066789, IMG submission 70960) | Permafrost soil microbial communities from the Arctic, to analyse light accelerated degradation of dissolved organic matter (DOM) -... | ecosystem: Environmental > Terrestrial > Soil >...
CGTATAGTGCACGACCGATGGCGCTCGACATCCAGATCCTGGTGGGAACCATGACCGGCACCGCGCAGCTCGTGGCGCAGGAAATCGAACTCGCGTTCGGCGATGACGAAATCGCGATCCACACGACGCTGATGGACGGACTCGACGGCCGGATCTTCGACCTGCCGGGCATTTTCCTCATCTGCACGTCGACCTATGGTCACGGCGACGTTCCCGATAACGCCAAGGCGCTCTACGCCGATCTCGTGTCGCGCAAACCGGTTCTCTCCCACGTCCGCTACGGCGTCTTTGCGCTGGGCGACCGGACGCACGTCGGCACCTTTTGCTACGGCGGCAAGCACTTCGACGAAGCGCTGTCCGCGTTGGGGGCGCGCCGCCTCGGCGACGTCGCCGAACACGACGCCAGCGGCGGTACCCTTGCGGAAGACGCCGTGCTGGAATGGTTCCCGCAGTGGCTGGCCACGGTTCGCTCGGCGGCGGGCTCAGTTGCCACCGCGGTTACGGCCAGCAAGCAAGCGCAATGACGAACTTTCGCACACCGATCACTCGGTCTCGCCGCCGCGCATCACGTTCCCGCGCGCGTACAACGCCGCAGCAGACTTGCTGGAACGCCATCTGGCGGCAGGTCGCGGCAACGAAATCGCGTTCATCGACGATGCGGGGCCCTGTTCGTACGCGTCGCTCGCCCAGCGCGTCAACCGCTGCGCCAACGCGTGGCGCCGGCTCGGTCTGCGCATCGAGGATCGCGCGGTGCTGCTGCACGACAGCGTCGATTTCCCGGTCGCGTTTCTCGGCGCGATCCGCGCGGGGATCGTGCCGATTCCGTGCAACACGATGCTGACCGCGGCCGACTACGAATTTCTCGTGTCCGACAGCCGGGCGCGCGCGGTCGTCGTTTCAGCACCGCTTGCGCCAATGATCGCGCCGCTCAAGGGCCGCCTGCCGTTTTTCGAACACGTCATCGTTTCCGGACCGCGCGTCGACGGCGCGGCGAACTTCGCCGACTGGATTGCGGGCGAGCCCACGCAATCACCCGCGGCACCGACAACGCCTGACGACGTGTGCTTCTGGCTATACTCGTCCGGATCGACCGGCACGCCCAAGGGCGCCGTGCATCTGCATTCGGATCTGATCAACACCGCGGAGCTTTACGCGCGACCGATTCTCCGGCTGCGCGAGAGCGATATCGTGTTTTCGGCCGCGAAACTGTTTTTTGCCTATGGTCTGGACAACGCGCTCACGTTTCCGCTGGCGGCCGGCGCCACCGCCATACTCATGGCGGAGCGGCCGACGCCTTGATGACCAACCCGCGCCTGCTGCTGCTCGACGAGGCGACCGGGGGACTCGCTCCGCTGATCGCACGCGACATCTGGCGCACGATCAGAATGGTGCGCGAGGCAGGCATGGCGATGGTGATCGTCGACAAGAATTTTGCGATGCTGTCCGAACTCGCGGATCGATGCGTCATCCTGGTCAAGGGCCGCAAGGTGTTCGATGCGGCGCCCGGCGTGCTCGCGGCGGAGCCCGGCCTGCGCGAGCGGTACCTGGGCGTCTAGCGCGCGTGAACACCGCAGCAACTGCCGCAGTGACCCGATACGCCGACATCGGCGGCCAGCGCCTCGAATACGTTCGGCTCGAAGGCAAACCCGCCGCGCCGACACTCGTGTTCCTGCACGAAGGACTCGGCAGCGTCGCGATGTGGCGGGACTTTCCGCAGCGCGTGGTCGATGCGACCGGCCACCCGGCGCTGGTCTACTCGCGCATGGGCTACGGGCGATCGTCACCCCTGACGGTCGCGCGTCGCCCCGACTACATGCACGTCGAGGCGATGTCCATGCTACCTGCGCTGCTCGACCGGCTCGCGATCGAACGACCAATACTCATCGGCCACAGCGACGGCGCGTCGATCGCGCTGATCCATGCCGGAGCCCACGCGCGCGCCGTGCGCGCGGTCGCGGTCATCGCCCCGCACGTCTTCGTCGAGGAACTGTCGGTGATCAGCATCGCAAGCGCGAGGCGGCTCTACGAAACCGGCGATCTGCGCCAACGCCTTGCGCGCTATCACACGGACGTCGATTCGGCATTCCGCGGCTGGAACGACATCTGGCTCGCGCCCGAATTTCGCGACTGGAACATCGAGTCCTTTTTGGGCGGCATCGAGTGCCCGGTCATGCTGATTCAGGGCAGCGACGACGAGTACGGGACGCTCGCCCAGATCGATGCGACCCAACGGCAAATCCCAGGGCGTGTCGAGCGCGTCGAACTTGCAGCGTGCGGTCATTCGCCCCAGCGTGACCAACCGGATGCCACGCTCGCCGCGCTTGCGCGATTTATCGCGGCGGTGGCTTGAGCGTCTGTTTGAGCGCGAGAGCGCGCTCGTAAAGGCGATTCTTCGGTGCGCGCGTCAGCGCGACGGCAAGTTTGACGGCACGCGCCAGGGGCAGTTCGGCGAGGAGCAGCGCAAGCGTTGCGTCGTGGGCATCCTCTGCCTCGGCAGCGGCCGCCGCCGGCGCGCCGACGATCAGCACGAATTCGCCGCGCTGCCGGTCTGGATCGGCTTCGATCCATGCGCTCGCGTCGCCAAGCAGGCAACGGTGAATCGTCTCGAAGCGTTTGGTCAGTTCCCGCGCGATGACGATTTCGCGTGCCGCACCGAGCGTCGCGGCGAGTGCGGCCAATGCCGCCTTGATGCGATGCGGTGCCTCGTAGAACACCAGCGCGTACGGCAATGCGGCGAGCGGTTCGAGCGCTGCGCGCCGCGCCGCCGCTGTCGCCGGCAGAAAACCGAAGAACAACCACGGCGACGCGTCGAGCCCAGCGGCCGAAAGCGCGGCGATGACCGCGCTGGGTCCGGGCACGGGTACCACAGCGAACCCTGCGTCGCCCACGGCGCGCACCAGCGCAGCGCCCGGATCGCTGATCGCCGGCGTTCCGGCATCGGTGACCAGCGCGACGCGTTTGCCTGCGTCGAGCAACTTGACGATCTCCGTCGCCCTCCGCCGCTCGTTGTGCTCGTTGAGGCTGAGCAGTTGGGCACGGATGCCATGGTGTGCGATCAGAACACCGGTCACGCGCGTGTCCTCGGCCGCGATCACGTCGACCTGTCCCAGGATGTCGAGCGCACGCAAGGTGATGTCGCGCAAGTTTCCGATCGGCGTGGCGACCACATATAATGTCCGGCCGAGCGCTGGCAACGGCTCCCCTCTGGTCATTGCGCTGTCCCCTTCGATGGCCTCGACATTGACTTCGGCGCGCACGCGCCGGACAACATGCACCGCACTATGCGCGGTGTTCCTCGGCGCGGCGTGTTCGTCGGCGCCGCCATTGTCCGGTGCGCGCGTCACGACGGCAACCGTTGTCACGCCAGCGGCACCGGTAGCTACTCCCAAGGCACCGCCGGCACCATCGCCGGCGTCGGCACCGACGCCCCCTGTGCCGACCGCGGCGGTGGCCGCGTCGCCCGCGCCGCCGGTAATCCGGCCCGTGGCACCTGCGACAGACAATCCGCCAACACGCAGCGATGTCATCGCGTTGATACTTCCGCTCGAGTCGCCGACCTACGGACGCGCCGCCGACGCCGTCAAGGTCGGGTTCCTCGCGGCGGCAGCGCTCGCGGGCAGCAGTTCTCGCGTGCGCGTCATCGGCCATGGCGATGACGGCGTGCTGCTGGCGATAGCGGCGGCGGAATCTTCCGGCGTCGGCCTTGTCGTCGGACCGTTGACGCGCGACGACCTCAAAACGGTACTGGCGATGGCGCCCGCGCGGCCGCGCCTGCTTGCGCTGAATCAATCGGATGACGGCATGGCGCTGCCGCGCGATACCTACACGATGGCGCTGTCCGTCGACAGCGATGCGTCGTTCCTGGCGCGGACGGCGCGCGCCGACGGCGTGCGCTCGGTGGCGTTGGTCGCGGCGGATGCGCCACTGCAGCAGCGCTTTGTCGCGGCGTTCGAGGCCGAGTGGCAACGCGGTGGCGGCAGCCCGCCGCGCGCCTACCGCTTCGACCCGAATCCGGACATGCTGGGATTGCTCCGGCGCGAAATCGCCTCCCGCCCGACCGATGCGGTCGTGCTCGCCGTGGATGGCGACTATGCGGCGCTGACCAAATCGTTCCTGCCGCCAGGGCCCGTCTATGCCATCAGCCAGATCGCCGACGAGCTGCCGTCACCGATTTCACACGATCTCGATGGCGTGCGCTACGTCGAGGTTCCCTGGCTCGCCGATGCCGCCGACCCGGCATTGGCAGGCTTGCCGCGCGCCAATTTCGGCAATCCAGTCGTCGAACGCCTGTATGCCCTCGGGCTGGATGCATTCACGCTCGCGCAGATGCTCGCCGAGCCGGTCCCGCCGACGAGCGTCGAGTTCGACGGCGCGACCGGGCACCTTTCGTTGACGCCGTCTCATGCATTTGCACGCCAAGGCCGCCTGATGGAAATCCGCGACGGCCGCGCCCAGCCTTACGCGGCGGCGCAATGAGCCGTGGGGCCGCGGCCGAAGCGATGGCCGCGGAATTCCTGGTCGCCCACGGGCTCGTCATCGTCGCGCGCAACTATCGGTGCCGAAGGGGCGAAATCGACCTGATCGCGCGCGATCGCGACACGCTGGTGTTCATCGAGGTTCGGTTGCGCAGCAACGCGGCATTCGGCGGCGCGGCGGCCAGCATCACGGCAAGCAAGCGCCAGCGCATCGCGTTTGCGGCGAAGCACTATCTCGGCAAACTCGGCCGCGAGCCGCCGTGTCGTTTCGACGCAATCCTTCTCGACGCGCTCGATTCGCAACGCATCGAATGGCTGAACAACGTCGACCTTTGAGTCTGCCACAGCCTGCCGAGTGAAAATTGCTACAATCGCGACTTCGCCCACACTCTCATGCCGATGGATACGACGCAACGCGTTCGCGCGCACTTTGCCGAAAGTGCAGAACTCAAGCTGGCCGCGGTCAACGCCCTGGCTCCGCTCATCGCGCGCGCAGCCGGACTGATGACCGAGTGCCTGCTCGCCGACGGCAAGCTGCTCGCCTGCGGCAATGGTGGTTCGGCGGCCGATGCCCAGCACTTCGCGGCTGAAATGGTGGGCCGCTTCGAGCGCGAGCGCCCCGAGTTGCCGGCGATCGCGCTCACCACCGACACGTCGATCCTCACTGCCGTCGCCAACGACTACGATTTTGCCCAGGTGTTCTCCAAGCAGGTCCGCGCGCTGGGCCGCGCAGGCGACGTGCTGCTGGCCATTTCCACCTCCGGTAGCTCGGGGAATGTTTGCGCGGCGATCGCCGCGGCGCACGAGCGCGAGATGCGCGTGGTCGCACTCACCGGAAAGGGTGGTGGCAAGATGAACGAACTCCTGGCGCAGGACGATGTCCACATCTGTGTTCCGCATTCGACGACGACGCGCATTCAGGAAGTGCACCTCCTGACGATCCACTGCCTGTGCGACGCCATCGACACGAGTCTGTTGGGAGATGAGGCTTGATGAACCAGGGAATTGCACGCGCCGTCGCAGCGCTCGCCTTGTTGATCGCGGTCGCACTGTCGCAGACCGCGTGCGTGCCGCTCCTCATCGGCGGCGCCGTCGTTGGCACTGCCGCGGTCGCCACCGATCGACGTTCGACGGGCGCGCAGCTCGACGACGAGGTGATCGAGGACAAGTCGGTCTTCGCCATCCACGAGCGGTTCAAGGGTGATTTCCACATCAACGTCACCAGCTTCAACGGCATTGTGCTTCTGACCGGGGAAGTTCCGTCCGCGGCCTCGAAAACCGACGTCGGCGAATTGCTGCGTACGACACCCAAGGTCCGCGCGGTGCAGAACGAACTGGTCGTCGGTCCGGTCACCGACATCCAGTCCCGCACCAATGACACGCTGATCACGTCGAAGGTCAAGTCCCGGTTTGTCGAGGCGGCGAAATTTCAGATCAACTACGTCAAGGTCGTCACCGAGCATGGCGTCGTCTACCTGATGGGCATCGTGCGCCGCGAAGAAGGCGATGCCGCGGCCGAGATCGCGCGCACGACCAACGGCGTGCAGCGCGTCGTCAAGGTGTTCGAGTACATCAACTGATGCCGGTACCGGGTTTCGCCGCGAAGATCGCGACCGCCGAGACCCTGCCGGGACGCATCGCGGCGCTGTCGCGACCGCTGGTGTTCACCAACGGCGTATTCGACATCGTGCATCGCGGCCACGTCACCTACCTCGACCAGGCGCGCAGCCTCGGCGCAGCGCTCGTGGTCGGCGTCAATACCGACGCATCGGCACGGCGGCTCGACAAGGGGACGGGACGGCCTCTCAACCCGCTTGAAGACCGGCTGGCCGTGCTCGCGGCGCTCGAATCAGTGAGCCTGGCGATTGCATTCGATGAAGATACTCCGCTTGCGCTGGTGCTCGCGTGCCGGCCCGACGTCATCGTCAAGGGCGGCGACTACACCGCACAGACCACCGTAGGCGCCGCGGAAGTAATGGGTTGGGGTGGGCGCTTCGAGGCGCTTCCCCTGCTGCCGGGACGGTCGACCTCGCGCCTCGTTGCCCGGATTCGCGGCGTCACGTAGCCCCCTGATATACTTGGCAATTCGCCAGGTCGTCCCCATGTATCAGACCATCGACGCTGCGCGCTTGCAGGCCATGCTCGACGAGGCAACGCCGCCGCAATTGATCGACGTACGCACTGCCGCGGAAGTTGCCAGGGGTGCGATTGCAGGCGCCCGGCATATCGAGCTTGCGACGCTGCCGGCGCGAATGGCGGAGCTCGATCCAGCCGCGCCTTACGTGCTCTATTGCCTGTCAGGTGCGCGTTCGGCGCAGGCGTGCGGATACCTCGCACAGCGCGGCTTCGGCCAGTTGTACAACCTCGCGGGCGGGATCGCCGCCTGGGGACGCGCGGGATTGCCTTTGACGGCTTGAGGAACGATGATGGACCAAGCGGTACAGATCGATCGCGAAGTCGACGCACGGGGCCTCAACTGCCCGTTGCCGATCTTGCGCACGAAAAAGACATTGAACGACATGGTCAGCGGACAGGTCGTGCGCATCCTGGCTACCGACCCTGCGTCGGTGCGCGACTTCGAAGCCTTCGCGCGGCAAACCGGCAATCAGCTGGTGCAGCAGAGCGAACAGGATGGCGCGTTCGTGTTCCTGCTTCGCAGAAAATAGCTAAATTCCATTCACTGCCTATAGGACGAACACTCATGTCCGCGGATAACCCGGGCGTTCTCGAACTCACCGCAGAAAACTTCGCGTCATCGATCAACGATCATCCGCTCGCGGTGGTGGATTTCTGGGCCCCGTGGTGCGCGCCCTGCCGTGCGTTTGCGCCGACCCTCGCGGCCGCGGCGGCCAAACATCCCGACGTGCTGTTTGCGAAGGTGAATACCGAGGATCAGCAGGCGATCGGTGCGCAGTTCAACATTCGCTCGATTCCGACGCTGATGATCTTCCGCAGCAACATCATCGTCTATGCCGAGGCGGGCGCGCTTGCGGCGAGCGCACTCGATCAGGTTCTCGATGCGGCGCGCGCGCTCGACATGGAGCAGGTCCGGCGCGAAGTCGAAGCGCAGGCCGCGGCAACGCCTGCAAGCGCGTAACGCTGCAAACTAGGCTATCTCAAAATCTCGGCGAGCGGCCCGAGAGCGCGAAGCCCCGCAGCGAGCTCCGAGATAGTGCATACAGGTACAGCGAGGGGCGAGCCTCATTTGCCAACTGAGCACGACAACGCTATCGGGCTGCGCAGCCCATTTTGCGATAGCCTAGCGCCGATAGCGGTTGATGAAGTCGGCAACGATGCCGCGCTGACTTTTCTCGACGGCCGCATCGAGGCTCTTGTCCAGCGGATCGTATTGCGCGGCCTTGCGAAAGGCCGTGATCGCCTCCTGGTGATAGCCCTGCGCCTCGAGCGCATAACCCAGGCATCGCCAGGGTTCGGCGTTCCAGAATTCGAGGTCGGACCAAGCCCGGCATAGTTCGCCGGCGCGGCGCCAGTTGCCCGCGCGCAGCATGCGCGGACCCTCGCCCCGCAGCAGCGACAGGCGCGCCTGCCGCTCGGCAAACAGCGCCGCGGTGTCGGCGTCGTTGACCGATCCGGAAAACGCGGGCTGCGGCGGAGAGAACGTGGCGGCGAGGCTGCGCTCGATCGATCCAATCCTCCCGAAATCCCCTTGGAAACCGCGCGTCAACAACGCGGGCGGCGAAGGCACCCAGGCGACGACGGCATTCTTGGTCGCCGCGATCGACTCGGCCATGGGCTCGTGCCAGGCGACACCGTACAACCACAGCATCGCCGCCAGTCCGACGCCGCCGGTCATGAGGTTGAGCACACCCGGCGGGCTGTGCGTAACGAGGCAATCTTCGGCGAAATCCCAGTCCGTCTCGCCGTTCTGAGCGACCTTCTCGTACGCGACCGCGATCAGGATCGGCGCCAGGAGCGGAAATCCGCCGGCCACGCCTTCCCACCAGACGCGGAACGCGCGCCGCAATGCGCGCTGCAGCTGCGCCTGCACGTCGCGCCTTGCGTATGCGTCGCTGATCGAGAACTGCAGGTAGACGCCGAACAGCCACTTGCCTGGCGTCTGCTGCAGCGAGGCGATCAACAGCGCCTCGATCGGTATCCAGCTCAGCGTAATCACGATCGGCGCGAACAATGGGTGGCCAATCCAGAACGCGGTGTCGTCGCCGACCACACCAGCGCCATGCAGCGTCGACAAAAGCAATGCCAGCACCAATCCCCAAATCGCATAGTCGAATAGCCGCGCGGCGAGCCGGTTTGCCGGTCGCGGTTCGCTGGTGCGTCCTGCCTTGGCGCGCTCCAGCTCTGCCATGCGCAATTGGAAGATCCAGCTTGCATCTTCCTGCGGCGTGTCGGTACCGAGGAACACGCTCTTTTCGCGCCGCCAGTTCAGGATCGCGAGATCGGTTTGCGGCAGCAGCGCGGGCGCCGCGATGATCTTGCGCCGGCGCATCCACGCCACACCGTGGACGACCCCATACACCAGCGACAGCACGAGCAGCGTAAGGGTCAACAGCACCAGCACCTGCTTGGCGACAGGCACCGCGTCGGTCGGCGTGACAAACACAATCGCGGCTGCGATGAACGCGCCGAACAGAACGCACAACGCGAGGTGCCCCATCGACGACCGCCCGAACGATGCGACGCGCTCCGTCAGCCCTGGGTGATGCAGATGCTTTTCCGGCGCACCGTCAGGCAGCGTCAACGCCTGCTCGTCGGCGACATCGATGACGTCGTCGTGCGACGCCGAGCCCTGCCCGGTGGCCGCGACATTGCTGACGAAATGCGCGATGCGCTGCTCGGTATTGGCCTCGGTAGTGACAGCGAGTTCCTGATCGTAGTGTTGCCGATGATCCGGGTCGCTGAGTATGCGGCTGGCATGATTGATAAAACGAAGCGCTTCTTCGACGTTGCCTTGTCCGTCGCGAGTCTTTGCGTAGTATTTTCGGATCAGACGGCGAAGCGCGGCCCGCACCTCTTCATCGGAGGCGCCCTGTGGCACTCCCAGAGCTTCGTACAGCGTTGCTTTCATGCCCCGATCCCGGGCCGAAAATACATGTTGTGACATTGGAATATTCCGGTAAATGCGGGTTCAATGCAAGTCAGGGCCCAAATGTGCCAAATTGCATAGCAATGCGGTGGCGCTGCGCGGCAGACGCTGCCGCTCTGCGTCATTCCTCTGGCGGGTGGAAGGCGCCGGCCATGGCGCCGTACAGGCAAAAAAAAGCGGCCCGAAGGGCCGCCCTTTTCGTACCGGCGAACGAGGCTATTCGCCCTGCTTCGTGTCCTGCCGGCCGTCGTGATGAGCGAGCTTCTCGCGAATACGCGCCGATTTTCCGGAACGTTCGCGCAGATAGTAGAGCTTGGCGCGACGCACGTCGCCTTTGCGCTTGACTTCGACACTCGCGATCAGTGGAGAGTACGTCTGAAATGTCCGTTCGACGCCCTCGCCGCTGGAAATCTTGCGCACGACAAACGACGAATTGAGCCCGCGATTGCGCTTGGCGATCACGACGCCCTCGAATGCCTGCACCCGCTTGCGTTCGCCTTCGACAACGCTGACGCTGACGACGACGGTATCGCCCGGTGAAAAATCGGGCAAGGTCTTGCCCAGACGGGCGATTTCTTCCTTTTCCAGCGTATCGATGATGTTCATTGCCGCTTCCTTTCGCTCATTGGCCCGTGGCCTGGCGCACAGAGCAGGACCTGCCTGATATGCGCGGTTTATTGTCGACTTCAGCTACCGCAACTGTTCACGCTTGAACTCTTCGAGCAACTTCGCTTCCTCCGTGGTCAGCGTCCGGACGGCCAGCAAATCAGGCCGCCGCAGCCACGTCCGCCCCAGCGCTTGCTTGTGCCGCCACCGCGCCACTGCGGCGTGATCGCCAGAGAGAAGCACCGGCGGCACCACCGCACCGTCGTACACCTCCGGACGCGTGTAGTGCGGGCAATCCAGCAGCCCGTCGACGAACGATTCCTCGACCGTCGACTGCGCGTCGTTCAGCACGCCGGGCAATTGCCGCACCACGGCGTCGACCAGCAACAGCGCTGGCAATTCTCCGCCAGACACCACGAAATCGCCGATCGCAATCTCCAGATCGATTTCGCGTTCGATGACGCGTTCGTCGATCGCTTCGTACCTCCCCGACACCAAGATCAACCCCGTTTGCGCCGCAAGTTCCACAACCCGGGCGTGCTGCAGCGGCTCGCCCTGCGGCGTCAGGCAAACCACCTTCGGCCGGGCGACGCCTGCCGCAGCCAGCGCCACCCTCGCCGCATCGATTGCAAGTACCAACGGCTCGGCAAGCATCACCATGCCCGGCCCGCCGCCATACGGCCGATCGTCGACGCTGCGATAGGCGTCATCGGCAAAGTCACGCGGGTTGCGACAAGCCAGCGCCCACAAGCCGCGCTCCAGTGCCCGCCCCGTCACGCCATACTGCGCGGCGCTGTGCACCATTTCGGGGAACAGCGTGACGACTTCGATTCGCATCGCTATGCCCGCATCGCACCCCCGTTTCAGCCCGGGGGAACCTCAATAATCCATTGGCCAGTCGAGCTGCACCCTGCGCATCTCGGGGTCGATCGCGTCAAGGTACGCTGGCACCAGCGGGATCAGGCGCTCGCGCCCATCTTCGCCCGCGACGCGCAGCACCGCATGCGCCGCCGTGTCCAGCAACCCTGCGACGCTACCGAGCACTTCACCGCCGCGATTGACGACGGCGAAGCCGATCAGGTCCGCCCAGTACATCTCGCCCTTGCGCAACTTGGGCAACTTCGCGCGCGGCACGCCGAGCAGTGCACCCCGCCACGCCGCCGACGATTCCCTGTCGGTCAGTCCTTCGAATTCCACCAGCACGGTGTCCGCGTGGATTCGCGCGGACAGCACCGAAAATTCTTTCCAAGCTTCTTGCCCGTCCCGCGCTGCGAGCCACCATCGATCGTAGTCGAGCAGCGTATCAGGTGCTGCCGTATAAGGCCTCGCCTTGAGCCAGCCTTTGATGCCGTAGGGACCGAGAATGCGCCCCATCACCACGATGTCGGCGGTGGTGCTTTGCTCTGTAGGCTTGGTTGACTCAGTTGGCAACTAGGCAGCGGTCGCCGGCGCGGCAGGCTTGGCGGCAGACGCCCTTTTCACGAGGCCCGCGACCGTATCGGACAGCTTCGCGCCCTTGTGCTTCCAGTGCTCGACGCGGTCAAGCGCGAGTCGCAACGCCTCTTCGCTTTCGCCGGCGATCGGATTGTAGAAGCCGACGCGCTCGATGAAACGGCCGTCGCGGCGATTGCGCGAGTCGGCAACAACGATATTGAAAAACGGACGCTTCTTCGCGCCGCCGCGGGCAAGTCGGATGACGACCATGGTGTGTTCCTGGTGAAGCCGAAAAAAGACATTGATTATACGACGAAATTGGCCAACTTGGCAACCGCCGGGTGCCGCGGGCGCCCCGGAAAGCATCGCCTTGGCGCGGTCGACGCCGGGCGTGGGCAGCGCGCGCCTAACGCAGGCCCGGCAAGGCCCCCTTCAGCCCTCGTAGCATCTTTTGCATGCCACCCTTGGCGACCATCTTCATCATCTTCTGCGTTTGCTCGAACTGCGCCAGAAGCCGATTCACTTCCTGTACGCTGACGCCGGCCCCGCTCGCGATCCGGCGCTTGCGCGACGCCTTGAGCAGCTCGGGCTTCGCGCGCTCCGCGGGAGTCATCGAGTTGATGATCCCCTCTTGCCGGCGTATCACCTTGTCGTCGACATGCGAACCCTGCGCGGCGCGCGCGAGTTCGGCAGGAAGTTTGTCGAGCAGCCCCTGCATGCCCCCCATCTTGCGCATCTGCCCGATCTGCGCCTTGAAATCCTCCAGGTCGAAGCCCTTGCCCGACTTGACCTTCTTCGCCAGCTTCTTCGCTTCTTCCACATCGACTTGCCGATGCGCATCCTCGATGAGCGTCAGCACGTCGCCCATGCCGAGAATGCGCGAGGCCATGCGGTCCGGATGGAAGACTTCCAGACCGTTGATTTTTTCCGACACGCCGACGAACTTGATCGGCGCGCCCGTCACGTTGCGCACGGACAGCGCCGCGCCACCGCGCGCGTCGCCATCGAGCTTGGTCAGCACGATGCCCGTCAGCGGCAGCGCCGCGGCAAAGGCTTTCGCCGTGTTGACTGCGTCCTGGCCCTGCATCGCGTCGACGACGAACAGCGTCTCGATCGGCTTGGTCGCGGCATGCAACTGCGCGATTTCGCGCATCATGGCTTCATCGATCGCGAGCCGCCCTGCGGTATCGATGATGACCACGTCGCAATAGTGCTTGCGCGCCCAGTCCAGCGCTGCGTCGGCGATCGCCAGCGGCTGCTCGCCGACATGCGAGGGAAAGAATTCGGTACCGACCTGCCCGGCGAGCGTCTGCAACTGCGCGATCGCGGCCGGCCGATAGACGTCGCAGCTCACCAGCAGCACTTTTTTCTTCAGCTCGTCCTTGACCAGTCGAGCAAGCTTGGCCGCACTGGTGGTCTTGCCCGCGCCCTGCAGGCCGGCAAGCAAGATGACCGCAGGCGGTGTGGTCGCGAAGTTCAGTGGTGCCGCCGCGCCACCCATCAACCCCGCCAACTCGCGTTGGACGACGCCGATCAACGCCTGGCCCGGCGTCAGCGAGCCGACCACCTCCTGGCCGATGGCCTTGATGCGCACGGCCGCAATGAATTCCTTGACGACTGGAAGCGCGACGTCAGCCTCCAGCAGCGCCATTCGAACTTCGCGCAATGCGTCGTCGATATTGGCGTCGGTAAGCCGCGCTTCGCCGCGCAGGCTTTTCACCACACGGCCGAGCCGCTCTGTCAGATTTTCGAGCACGCAATGTCGGTGCGGTGCGCCGCCGCCGCGCCGAAGGATGCTCGGTGCGTGGTGTACACTCGTCACGCTGCAATGAAAGCGTCGATGATTCTACTCTACGTGCCGGTGGCCATCGCCTATCTCGCGGCGGCCTGGATCGAATGGCGACGACTCGCGCTGCCGGGCGCGCGCGATTCTACCTCCGTCGCTGCAATGGTGTTCTGGCTTCCTCCCTGCGCAATCGGGGGACATGCCCTCCTGCTGGCCAACACCGTCGTTACGCCCGAGGGTCTGGACCTGAGCCTCGCCAACGCCATGTCTGCGGTCGAGTGCCTGATCGCATTGATCGCCTGGCTGGGAACATTGTCGCGAGCGTTGCCG
>Ga0066789_10000741_pt1 | contig 13694 bp, 10 predicted proteins | sample OrgsoiDNA2013049_FD_70960 | JGI IMG/M metagenome (GOLD analysis project Ga0066789, IMG submission 70960) | Permafrost soil microbial communities from the Arctic, to analyse light accelerated degradation of dissolved organic matter (DOM) -... | ecosystem: Environmental > Terrestrial > Soil >...
GGTTCTTTGAGGTTTCCACGCCAATGCTTCCGGTAACGATTTCAAAATGGCCGATTTCGGTGTTGATGTTGTAAGTGCCGCGAGCGGCTTCAATATGTTCGTGGTTGGGGCCGCCCTCGAGCAGCAGATGGCCTTCGGCCTGAATGTTGCCGGAATCGGAGTCATAGGTGACCTGGTCGCCGCGGAAAGAGAAAATACCGTCGTCGATTTCGACGTTACCCTGCAGCTTGTAAATTTCGCCGTCTTTTTCCTGATGCACTGCACTGATGCTGACTGGTTCGGAACGCTTGGCAGGGACGGGCCGAAGATTTTTCTGGGGCGGAGACGTGGGCAGCAACTGGCTGGTTACTAACCGTGGCGCGAGTAGCAGATGACAAAGCACCGCCGCCGTGATAAGCAATCGAATGCGGGAAGTCATCGGGAGCGCAGGAGTCCAGAGCCGGGACTTTGCGTGAAGGTAGCACGTTCGCCTGCCCGGAGGCAAAAAACGTGATGGGGGCGCGGTTTTCATTCCCAGGATGCGTCCTGTCCGGCGTTTTTGGGGTTGCTCCCAGTGCTTAATGTTGCGCCGCGCCACTTTTGGTGTCCATGAACTCACCTGACAACCAGCCCGGTCTTGATCCACGCGGTGTTGATCCACCCGGTGTTGATCCAGAAGAATACTTCGACCCCGATATGCCTGATAGCAGTGAACAGTATTTCTCCGCCAGCCTGGAAGCACCGAGCGAGCGGCCGCGTTTTGTGCTCGATGATCCGGAAGATCCGGCCGAGTTTGGCGTCGGGGCGGCGAAGTCTGAAGCGGGTGTGACGGAAAATCCGGCCGCGGATTTTTCGCAGCCAACGTCCAAAGACATACCTGGGTCAGGAGGGCTGGGGCTCGGCGCTCCTGAACATGACTGGCGGGACCAGGTGAGCGCCAAGGTGAGCAACTACCGGTCGCGAAAGCCGAGGATAGAGCGGTATCCGTCGTTGTCATTGTCATTGCCTTTGCAGTTTGAAGTGAGCCCACTTCGAGATCAGACGCCGCCGGAGGCTGCGGTGGATGCCCGAGCCGAGGCAAGGCCGTGGGTTGAGAATCCGGAAGTGCACGCCGCGAGGGAGCAGCCGGTTACGATGGAGGCGACGGCGCGGGTGCTTGAGTTTCCGCGATTGGCCGAGGCGCCGAGGCGAGGCCAGGAGTTGGCAGATCCGGTCATGGGGCGGCCGCGGATTGTGGAGGCTCCCGAACTGTTGCCACCACCGCCGGCAATGGGCGGGATTTTGATTGAGCCGGTTGTGGCGGTCGAAACCGGCCGCATCCCGGGGCTTGATGTGCCGCTGCAGTCTTCGTCTTTTTCGCGGCGGCTGCTGGCGGGAATGGTGGATGTGCTGGTGGTCGCGATTGCGCTGGCTGCATTTGCGTACATTTTCTTTCGGATTAACGGGGCGGTTCCGCCGTGGCGGATCGCCGCGGAATCTGCAGCCGCTGTGTTGGCTGTGCTGTGGCCGGCTTATCAGTACGCGTTTCTGGTGTTTTCGAAAACCACTCCGGGATTGTGGCTGGCCAAGCTGGAAGTGACCCGGTTTGATGGCGCACCGGCTTCGCGAAGTCTGCGGCGGTGGCGGGTGCTGGCCTCGCTGCTGTCGTGCGTGTCTTTGGGACTGGGATACGCTTGGTGCTTTTTGGATGAAGATCGGCTTTCGTGGCACGACCGGATTACCAGGACGCATCTGGGTTCGGCACCTTCAACAAAGTAGGATCCCGCTGGATCAGGCTGCTGTTTGTTAACATCTCTTCGTGAGCACAAACCCCGTTCGCGTTCGCTTCGCTCCTTCTCCTACTGGACAACTCCATGTTGGCAACGCGCGCACTGCGCTTTTTAACTGGCTGTTTGCGCGGCGGTGGGGCGGGACGATGGTGTTGCGTATCGAAGACACCGACGTGGATCGCAGCGAAGCCCGCTTCGAAGATCAGCTCATCGCCGACCTGAAGTGGCTGGGCCTCGACTGGGACGAGGGGCCGGACGTTGGCGGAGACTTCGGGCCGTATCGTCAATCGGATCGGGTGGCGATTTATCGCGAGCATGCGGAGAGATTGCTCAGCGAGCACAAGGCCTATCTGTGCTTCTGCAGCGATGAGGAATTGCAGCGGGAACGGGAGCGGGCGGCGGCGGAGCATCGGCAGCCGATTTATTCGGGCAAGTGCCGGGGGATTGATCCGGAGGTGGCGGAGCGCAGGCGAGTTTCGGAAAAATGTGCGATTCGGCTACGAATTCCGGAGCATCCGATTCGCTTTCATGACATTGTGCACGGGGCGGTGGAGTTTTCGAATGAAGTGGTGAGCGACCCTATCATTCTGCGGTCGTCGGGGATGCCGGTCTACAACTACGTGGTCGTGATTGACGACGCGCTGATGAAGATCACGCATGTGATTCGCGGCGACGATCATCTTTCGAATACCCCAAAGCAAGTTGCGGTGTATGAAGCCCTGGGATGGCCGGTGCCGGAGTTTGCGCATCTTTCAACCATTCTGGGGGCGGACCGCGAGCGGCTTTCGAAGCGCCATGGCGCGACTTCGATTGCAAACTTCCGCGAAATGGGAGTGCTGCCGGAGGCGTTGGTGAATTATCTGGCGCTGCTGGGCTGGGCTCCGAGCGGGGGAACGCGGGAGATATTTTCTTTATCTGAGTTGGTGAAGGAATTTTCTTTGCAACGCGTCACTCCGTCGCCTGCGATTTTCGACATGGAGAAGCTGTACTGGCTGAACCGGCATTACATCAAGGAAAGTTCGCCGGAGCGGATTGAGAAATTGGCGCTGGCTTATTACACGCGGGCCATTGGACTGGAGTTGGCAAAGCGGGGCGGCGGTGAACCGCAAAAAGATTATCCGTGGGCGCAGGATTTGGTGGACTGGTTTGGTAGCGTCACGCGGATGCTTGTGCCGTCGGTTGACCGGCTAGAGCAGCTTCCCGAGCGCGCTTCGCTGATTTTTCATTACGACGCGAAGGCGGCGCTGGCTTCTCCGGACAATGCTGAGGTTCTGCGTTGGGCTAATACCGATGCGGTGCTGGCGAGATTCATCGGGAAGATTCTTGAAGATGAATCGGCGAGGGAGGGCAAACTGACTCCGGAGCAATTCAAGAAAATTGTGAATGAAGTGAAGGCCGAGGCCGGAGCTAAGGGGAAGGAATTGTTTCATCCCATTCGGATTGTGGTTACGGGGTCGCATTCGGGGCCAGAGTTTGACAAGCTGATCCCGATTCTCGAAGTGGGGAGCCGGCTGACGCTGCCGAAGCATGTGCTGGGGCTGCGGGAGCGGGTGGAGGAGTTTGCGAAGGCGAGGGTGGGGTGATCTCGTATCTCGGTAGGCAGACAATTGGGTGCTGCCGGCGCTTGCCGAGCGTTGCTCGACCGGACAGGTGAGGGCACCTGTCCCTACACGAACGGTTCGGGGTAGTCGTTTCAGAGCAGGTTGGTCAGCGTTGATCCCGAGTCTGGAAACTTGAATCCGAACCCGCTGTCGAGAAGTGCCTTCGGTTCTACTCTCGCGCTGGCCAGTAGGGCTTCGTCAGCGAGCTCACCCAGAGCGATGCGGGCGGCGAAGGCGGGGATCGGCAGGATGGCGGGGCGATTCAGAGCCTTCGCCAGAGTCTTGGTGAACTCGGCGTTGGTTACGGGGTTCGGGGAGACCATGTTGATGGGGCCGTGCAGCGTCAGGCGGGGGCCGGGCGGGGACGCCCGGCGGTCCACAATCGTCTCGTGGTTCACGAGCGGGTTTTGCAGAATGTGATGGGCGGCGGCCAGCCAATCTTCAATGTGGATCCAGCTCCACCACTGGCGGCCGCTGCCGATTCTTCCTCCCAGTCCCAGGCGAAAGGGCAAGAGCATTTCCTTCAGCGGGCCGCCGTTACGGCTTAGGACTAATCCGGTGCGCAGATTTAGGGTGCGAATTCCGGCTTTGGTGGCGGGGGCGGTTGCGGACTCCCATTCCTGGCAAACTTCCGCAAGGAAGCCAGCGCCTGCAGGACTTTCTTCGGTTAGGACCTCGTCTCCACGACTGCCGTAGAAGCCGGTGGCGGAGGCGCAGAGGAACTCCTTCGGCGGGCTATCGGTCTTGGCTAAAGCTTCCGATAGATTCTTGGTGCTTACGACGCGGCTGTCGCGGATTCGCGCTTTCTTGGCGGCGCTCCAGCGGCCGGTTATGGTCTCGCCGGAGAGATGGATTACGGCGTCGTAGCCGGAGACGAGGTCTGGGGGGATGGGGCGGGTGGGCTCCCAGCGGATTTCGCTTGCTTTGGATTCCCGCCGCACCAGGCGGATGACTTGGTATCCGTGGGATTCCAGAGACGGGACGAGGGCGGAGCCGATGAGGCCGGAGGCGCCGGTGATTAGGGCACGGGGCACGGGGACACTTTAGCACCTCCCGCCAGCATTTCTTCGCTGCATGCGAAAAACGGGCTCGGCTGCGCCGAGCGGGCGGGCCGGGGCGTCCGCCCCTACACGAGCAGCCCGGAGACCACGGCGTGCCACGCTCAGCCGATATAATCAGCTACACAGCCATGACTACGCTGCGCGAACAAATCGCGACCAACATGCTTACGGTGACGAAGTTCCGCGAGCTGTTGCGGCAGATGAAGGAGAACCGGCCCAATGATGATCTGGAGCTAGTGCGCAAGGCGTACGAGTTTTCGCAGAAGCAGCACTCGGGGCAACAGCGGGCGTCGGGGGAACCGTACCTGGTGCATCCGCTGGAAGTTGCGCTGGTGCTGGCGGAAATGAAAATGGACGCGGTGGCGGTGGCGGCCGGACTGCTGCACGATTCGGTCGAAGACACCTCGGTCACGATTGTTGATATCCGCAAAGAATTTGGCGAACAAGTCGCGCACATAGTTGAGGGCGTCACCAAGATCAGCCAGATAGATTTCTCTTCGCGCGAAGAGCAGCAGGCCGAGAACCTGCGCAAAATGATGCTGGCGATGGTGGACGACATTCGCGTCGTCCTGATTAAGCTGGCGGACCGGCTGCACAACATGCGAACGCTCGAACACCTTACCCCGGAGCGGCAGCAGAAAATTGCGCGCGAGACGCTGGACATTTACGGGCCCATCGCGCACCGGCTGGGCATGGGAAAAATCCGCGGTGAGTTGGAGGATTTGGGATTCCGCTACTTGGATCCGATTGCGTACCAGCAGGTGCATGATGCGGTCGAGGCGCGGCGCAAGAAGGGAGAGCAATTTCTTAGCAGCGTCGAAAAAGAGTTGGGCGACAAGCTTAAGGACTCTGGAATCAAGGCCATGGTTGAGAGCCGCATCAAGCGGCTGTACAGCATTCACAAGAAGCTGGTGAAGCAGCACATTTCGGTGGACCAGGTTTATGACCTCTACGCCATGCGGGTGATTACGCAGTCGGTGCAGGATTGTTATGGGGTGCTGGGGATTGTGCACAACATATGGCGTCCGGTGCCGGGGCGGATCAAGGATTTTATCGCCATGCCGCGGCCGAATTTGTATCAGTCGCTGCACACTTCGGTGATCACCGAGGAAGGCACGAGTTTTGAAATCCAGATTCGTACCAAAGAAATGCACCGCATGGCGGAAGAAGGAATTGCGGCGCACTGGAAATATAAAGACGGCCCGGTGTCGGCGCAGGACGAGGAACGGCTGGCGTGGCTGCGGCAAGTTGTGGAATGGCAGCGCGATGTTTCTGATCCCAACGAATTTCTTTCCACGCTGAAGATTGATCTTTATCCGGAAGAGGTTTACACGTTTACGCCGAAGGGGAAGGTTGTAGTCCTGCCACGCGATTCGACGCCGATTGATTTTGCTTACACCATTCACACCGAGGTCGGACACACTTGCGTGGGCGCGAAAGTGAACGGACGCATGGTTCCGCTGCGCCACAAAGTGCATAGCGGAGACATCGTTGAGATCATCACCCAGGCGGGACACAAGCCGAGCCGCGACTGGCTGAGCGTGGCGCGGTCGTCGCGGGCGCGCAATAAGATCAAGCACTGGCTGAATATCCATCAGCGGGAACGCGCGGTTGAAATTGGCAAGAAGCTGATTGATAAAGAAGCGCGCAAATACCGGATTTCGCTGAAGGACATCAAGGACGAAGACTGGCTGCGGATCGCCACCGAGTATGGCCTGGGGCAGCCGGATGATTTGATGGCGGGGGTCGGATACGGCAAATATTCGGCGCGGCAGATTTTGGGAAAGCTGGCTCCGGCGGCCGAGGCGCCGGCTCCGGCGGAAGAAGAAGGCGGCGGAGGAATTGGAAGCGTTGTGCGCCGCGTGTTTGGCGGCGACCACAGCAACGCCATCCGGGTGAAGGGGCACGGCGATCTGCTCGTCTATCGCGCGCGCTGTTGCAATCCGATTCGCGGCGAAGATGTCGTCGGCTACGTGACACGCGGTAAAGGTGTTGCGGTGCATTCGGTAAATTGCCCGAACGTTACGAATCTGATGTATGAGCCGGAGCGGAAAATTGATGTTGAATGGGGGAAAGAAGAAGGCGCTCCGGTTGCCTTCCCGGTGAAGCTTACGGTCTTTTGCGACGACCGCTTTGGAATGCTGAAGCAGATTACGGCGGTGATCAGCGACAGCAAAACGAATATCCGCAATATTGGCGCGCGCACGGAAAACGGGCAGGCGAATGTGGATATCGTGATTGAGATCGACGACCTCAAGCATCTGGAGTCGATCATTCAGGGAGTGAGGAAGATTCCGGGAGTGCATGAAGTGCAGAGGTTGCAAAGGGTTTAGGGCAGCTATCAGCTTTCAGCCGTCAGCTAAAATCTTCCAAGCATCAGCGGGATTTTGGTTTGACTGATAGCTGACAGGTGAGAGCTGACAGCTAGAATGGAGATTCATGCGCGAAATCATTTCAACTCCGGATGCGCCGAAGGCCATAGGGCCGTATTCGCAGGCGGTGCGGGCCAACGGGTTGGTGTTTGTCTCCGGGCAGGTGGCGATTGATCCGGCTACGCAGCAAGTGATTGGCGGAGACGTTGCGGTTCAGACCGAGCGGGTGATGAAGAATCTGTCCGCGATTCTGACGGCGGCGGGGAGCAGACTGGATCTGGTGCTGCGGTGCACGGTGTTTCTGAAAAGCATGAATGACTTTGCCGCGATGAATGCGATTTATGGGAAGTATTTCAGCGCTGCGCCTCCGGCGAGGTCCACCGTAGAGGTTTCGCGGTTGCCGAAGGATGTGCTGGTGGAGATTGATGTGATTGCGCTGGCGTAGCTTCTAGCCGCTAGCTACCAGCTTCTAGCTTCTAGAGAGCGTTCTGCCCAGGCATCCGTTTCAGAGTTCGCTGGCAGCTAGTGGCTGGCAGCTAGAAGCTTCTTTTCTTGAGGAGTCAAAGCAATGAGCAAGTCCGTGTTAGTAGGTGTCGGCATTCTCATGATTACGTTTGGATCCGGGTTCGCCTTGTCGCAGACCGCAGCACCGGCCAAGAAACCGGTAAAGGTGGTGAATGTTCGCCCCAACACTAAGGCTCCCACCACAGTCACGGGCGACGGGGTCAAGACTGAGTCCGGGCTGCAGTATTGGGACATTGTGGTTGGCACGGGCGCGGTGGCGAAGGAAGGCGACCGGGTGCGGGTGCACTACACAGGCTGGCTTACCACGGGGAAGAAATTCGATAGCTCGGTGGACGGGGGGCGTCCATTTACGTTTGCGTTGGGGAATGGGGAAGTCATTCGGGGATGGGACGAAGGTATCGCCGGAATGAAAGTTGGCGGGAAGCGGCAGTTGCGGATTCCTCCGGAACTTGGCTATGGCGAAGGCGGGACTCCCGACGGAACGATTCCGGCGAATACCACGCTGATCTTTGATGTGCAATTGCTAAGCGTGCAGGAGCCGGCGCAGTAGGGCGGGCTTCAGGCGCTGGGCTTCAGGTCAAACCCTTGCATTAAGCCAGCGAATATTCCCAGAGGATTTTGCCGACGACCGACGACGTTTTCTACGCTTTAACCACTTTGCCGCTGCGCACGCAGGAAGTGCAGACGCGGATACGCTTGGCGCCGCCGCCGACTTTGGCGCGGATGGGACGCAGATTGACGTTCCAACGCCGCTTGGTGACGTTGTGGGCGTGGCTGATGTTATTTCCAAATTGCGGCCCCTTGCCGCAGATCGCGCAAATTTGTGCCATGACTGCTCCGGATAGGTTGAGTGCTTGACCTTGAAACTATAGATTTTACGCGATTTTCAGGGTTTTGGCGAATCCCGGAGCTTCAGCGGTCCGCCATGCGGGTATTCGAGTGGCGACGTAAATACCCAGGCCTACGTCCACAAGCAGACAACCGAGGGCATACCAGGACGGGATGTATCCCGTCCTCGCGAAGTAATGCCATGAATCCCAGACCACTCCATGAGCGGCGATGCCAGCGGCGAGAAACCACGGTGAACGCGTGAGCCCGAGCACCGCGAGGCCGGAGTACAATGGTACCCCCAATTATCTCGACCCAGAGCCATCCTGCGGGCGAACCGGCACCGTGGCTTACGATCCAGCTCGCGACGTAGATCAAAGGCATTCCCGCGAGGAAAATCGCGAGGACTCGGCGCTCGATCACGATGCCTCGCCGCCCTAAATGCCGGGTCACGAGTAGTAGTGCGATCATAGCGGCTGCGAAAATTCCGGCCAGATGGCAGGGATCGGTGAGTGCTCCTTGCCACGATGGCACGAGATAGAGGGAAATAGCGATGAGGATGGCCGCCAGTCCGAGAGCAATTTTTTCTTTCACCTGGCTACTTTACCTGACCGCGCGGTACGCAGACGACCGCCTGCGTTTTTCTGCGATACTGAAACCGATGCCATCCGCCGACCCGAAATCCGTCAAGGTCCAGCTGCAGGCGGGGACCGGGGTGGAGATTGAGTGGAAAGATGGGCACCTGTCGCAATACACATTTCCCTTCCTGCGCGACGCCTGCCCGTGCGCGCTGTGTGACGAAGAACGCAGCAAGGCCGGGCGGGAGCCGGGGGAGCCTTCGCCCGCGAAGCCGGGAGAATTGGTGATGTTCAAGGCGGCTGCTAAGCCAGTCTCTGCCGAACCTGTCGGCAAGTACGCGCTGAAATTTAAATGGAACGATGGGCATGAGCTGGGGATTTATTCCTGGCAGTTTTTGCGGGACGTCTGTCCGTGCGGGGAGTGTAAGGTGGCCAAGGCGAAGACGTAGTTCCATGCGGATTCGCTCCCGGTTCTTGGTAGTGCCCCAGGTTTTTGTGCGTTTGCCCCAAGCCGCGAAGCGGCGGAAGAATACAGCCCAGGGCGCAATCCCTGGGTGAGTCGGCACACGATTGAAGCCCCCGACGGGGCGAAAAGAACCTAATCCCAAATGTATCGGGGATCGTAGGCGACGTTGTTCTTCTTCAAGAACGCCATGAATTCGTCCTGGAACGAATGCCTGACCGGCGATGTATCGGATTGCCGCTTCGATGTTCGATTCGCTGACGTTGAATGCGCCGTATCCCGCTTGCCATGCGAATTCGGGTTCCCCTCTTTCATGTAGCCATCGCGATGAATTGGTCTTGGTCACGCGCGCGATTTCGCGGGTGAATTTGCGGGTCGAATCCTTGCGAGCACATGAACGTGGTCGGCGGTGCTATTGATGATGACGGCGGTTCCGCGCATCTCGTGGATTATGCCACCAAGGTAGGCGAATAGGTCGGCGCGAATTTCGGGTTTGATCAGGGGCAGTCCTTGTTTGGTGCTGAAGATCAGATGGAGCACGATCTCGCCGCAGATTTGTGGCATGGGTTCTTTCGCCCTTTCAAGGCTCGCTGATTTGTCGGCCTAAACCCAGGGCTTACGCCCTGGGCTGCATTCTTGCGCCGCTTCGCGGCTTTTGAGTGCCGAGGTGCAGAGCGATTGTCGCCCTGAGAACCTGGATAGCGGTGTGACGGAATCACACTGTCGTTGTGATCACCGAACATGCGGAAGCGTTACATCGCTCGTCCTGTAAAATCCAGATAGAAGTGCCGGAGCCGCTTCCATCTTTGTCTTTTCTCTCCCAACTTAATCCGCAGCAGCGCGAGGCGGTTGAAACTGTTGACGGGCCGGTGCTCATCCTGGCTGGCGCGGGGAGCGGGAAGACGCGCGTCATCACTTACCGGATTGCGCATTTGATCGAGAACATTGGAGTGATGCCGGAGTCGATTCTTGCAGTCACCTTCACCAACAAAGCTTCGGCGGAGATGGCGGAGCGGGTCGAGAAGATTGTTGGTGGGATGTCGATTGCCAAGCCGGCGCTCTCGACGTTTCATTCGTTCTGCGTGCGAGTTTTGCGGCGGGATATTGAGGCGCTGCGGATTCCTTCCTCCGTGCCGGGGCAGCCGGCGATTGGGCATACCAAGAGTTTTGTGATTTATGACGAAAACGATCAACAGCAGGTGACCAAATCGGTGATGAAGCGGCTGGGGATTGACGATAAGCAGCTCACGCCGCGGGCGGTGCTGTCGCATATTTCGTGGGCCAAGAACCACATGCTGGATCCGCAGGAGGTTTATCTCAATTCGGCGGATCCGAAGACGGAGCGCATTGCGCAGATATATGAGGAGTATCGCAAAGAATTGCGGCGGGCGAATGCGTTTGATTTTGACGATCTGCTGCTGGAGGCGGTGCGGCTGCTGAAGTCGGCGGCGCCGGTGCGCGAGTATTACAATCGGCGTTTTCAGTATTTGCTGGTGGATGAATATCAGGATACGAACCGGCCGCAATATGAGCTGATGCGTTTGCTGGCGGGCAACCGGCACAACGTGTGCGCGGTGGGCGATGAGGATCAGTCGATCTATTCGTGGCGCGGGGCGGACATTCGCAACATTCTGGAATTTGAAAAAGATTTTCCTGAGGCGAAAATTATCCGACTGGAACAGAATTATCGCTCGACGCAGAACATTTTGCAGGCGGCGTCGGCGGTGGTGGCGAATAACGTCCGGCGAAAGGGCAAAAATCTTTGGACTGCGCGCCAGGGCGGGACGAAGCTGGGGTACTACGAGGCTCCGGATGGCGAGAACGAAGCGCTGTTTGCGGCGGATTCGATCGCGCGCTATTTACGGGAAGCCACTGAGCGTGGAGAAGACGCGCGGGCGGCGGTGCTGTATCGGACGAATTCTCAATCGCGGTTGTTTGAAGAGGGGATGCGGCGGTATCAACTCAAGTATCACGTGGTGGGAGGGTTTTCATTTTACGACCGGGCGGAGATTAAAGACCTGACTTCGTATTTGAAAGTGGTTCACAATCCTGATGATTCGGTTTCGCTGTTGCGGGTGATAAATACTCCGGCGCGCGGGATTGGGAAAACGACGCTGGATGTGATTGAGCGGGTGGCTCTGGAGACCGGTAAATCTTTGTGGAGCGCGATTGGAGAATGCGTGGAGTGCGGGCTGCTTCCGGCGCGGGCGCTGGCGGCGCTGAAATCGTTTCGCGATTTGATTGAGGATGGAAGGGCGATGCTGGCGGGGACGTATGGGGAGAGGTTGGAGGGGACGGCGGGCGAGAGCGGGGACTATTCCAGCGAGAGCGAGCGAAGCTTCGCTCCGCTGGACGGACCAGGGAGTCCGACGCCACCTGATTCTGACGAGCGCGAGTCAGCCGAGTTTGATCCGGCGGCGTTTGATTTTGGGGGTGGGGAGCAGATTGAGGCGGCGAGTTCTCTCCCTGGCGAGGACGCGGTTGATGCGACCGAAGAAGTCGTGCCGGTCGATGGATTTCGCGCTCCGGGTGGGGCGGCGAATACGGCGGAGCTTTTGAAGTTTCTGATTGATCGCACCGGGTACATCAAGGCGCTTGAAGCGGAAGATACTCCGGAGGCTTATTCGCGGGTTGAGAACCTGCACGAGTTGGTCAACGCTGCCATGGATTCAAAAGACCGCGGCGAGACTCTCGATCAGTTTCTGGACCACACGGCGCTGGTGAGTGATGCCGACGCTTTCGACGAGCGGGCGCAGATCACGCTGATGACTCTGCATGCAGCGAAGGGGCTGGAGTTCCCGCTAGTGTTTTTGTGCGGCCTCGAAGAAGGGCTGTTTCCGCATTCGCGGACGTTTCTGAATCCGGATGATGTTGAGGAGGAGCGTCGGCTTTGCTATGTGGGGATGACGCGCGCAATGGACCAGTTGGTGCTGACGCGGGCGGTGTATCGGCGACGGTATGGGACGGACATGCCGGAGGCGAGCGTGCCGTCGAGATTTTTGGAGGAGATTCCGGCGGAGTTGATCGAGGAGCTCGGGACATCGCGGCGGGCTTCTGGGCGGACCTCGGGAGCATATTCTCAGCAGGCAGGTCGGACAGGATTGTCCGACCCACACGGGCGCGGGCGGCGAGCGGGAAGTTCTGGAACCCACAAGTCAGAGCCTCATTACGCGTATGAGGACGAAGACCAGTCGGCGCAGTGGGTAGAAGGGACGAAGCGTGCGCCGGGACCCAAGTACAATTCAATAGACAACATTGCCGAGTTTTTTGCGTCGCGGGGGAAGAAGTTTTCTGTCCCGAAAATGCCGGTGGAGGCGCCAAACGGCCGGCGGGGATTTCGGCCGGGGCAGAAGGTGAAACATCCTAAATATGGCGAGGGGACGGTGTATCAGCGCGAAGGAGAGGGCGAAGAGGCCAAGATTACGGTACAATTTCCTCGCTTCGGATTGAAGAAATTGGTGGAGAAGTACGCGCAGCTGGAGAAGGGCAGCTCTTAGGGGCGGCTCTTGGTTCTTAGCTGTTGGCTCTTAGCCTCTGAGCGTTGGCCCGCGGCTCACGGTTCTTAAGAGCCCGGAGGGGCGAGCGATATTAGCCCAGCGCTTTAGCGCTGGGTAGGCGTACGAAGAATTGCCGAGTCCCGGAGGGACGGCAGAAAATTTGTCCAAAGGAAAACAAACGCATTCATGGCAAATACAGCAAAGTTGAGCAAAGGCGAACGGAAGAAACTGAAACGAACCGCGCGCAAGAAGCGCAAAGCCGAGAATCCTTTGAAGCCGCGGGATTACGCGCGCGGATCAAAGAAGAGCAAAGTGAAGAAGCTGGCGCGCGGCACGGCGAAGCGGTAGAAGCAGCACTTGGCATTTAGCAGTTGGCACTTGGCCGGCGAACATTTGCCGGCTGAGTGTCTTGGCTGATCTAGAGGTTCACCGGAACTTCAGGAGACATCAACCGCTTGCCCGAGCCCGCGCCGTCAGAAAAGGCCGCACGCGTTTCCGTCCGCACCTCGGACAGCCAGCTTTTCTGCTGCAAGTCCATCGACAACCTGATCTCTGACTCGGAGGAACCGGAACGGCGTCTGAAGAAGACGCTGGGGCCGGTTTCGCTCACCGCGCTTGGAATCGGCGCCGTGATTGGGTCAGGAATTTTTACCGTCATTGGCACGGCGATGGCGGGGCAGAAGTTTGATACCTCTTCCATCCTGAACGCGCCGCTGCTCGATTACCTGATCAAGCACACAGCTTCGCTCGGACGTCCGGGAGCGGGGCCGGCGCTCGCGATATCGCTGGTGCTGGTGGCCGTCGTCTGCGCATTTACCGGGCTGTGCTACGCCGAACTGGCTTCGATGATCCCGATCGCGGGCAGCGCGTACACCTACACCTACGCGACCATGGGCGAGCTCATTGCCTGGATCATCGGCTGGGACCTGATTCTGGAATACGCCGTCGGAAACATGGCCGTGGCTGTTGGTTGGTCGGGCTATTTCGTGAAGCTATGTGGCAGCCTTTTTGGGTTGAAATT
>Ga0066789_10000742_pt1 | contig 13689 bp, 9 predicted proteins | sample OrgsoiDNA2013049_FD_70960 | JGI IMG/M metagenome (GOLD analysis project Ga0066789, IMG submission 70960) | Permafrost soil microbial communities from the Arctic, to analyse light accelerated degradation of dissolved organic matter (DOM) -... | ecosystem: Environmental > Terrestrial > Soil >...
TCGTATCCTTCCAAGGCCACCAGCTCGAATACTTTGCAACGGTCGAGGGAAAGCTGGGCGCCGTGTTCGAGCTGGTGGCCTTGGAAGGATACGACAACGCCGAGACACCCGAAGGACAGCCGCCGGCCCGCGAGCTTCTGGCCAAGCTCGCGCCTGACGATCGGCTTGCCCACGAGCTTTTCGTGCGCAGCAAGGGCCTCTTCCGTCAAGGCCCGGCGAGCACTGCCGTGATCCCGTCGCTTCGCCGCCTGGCCGCGACAATGGCCGACGCCATGGCAGGTGCGGCCCTGCACCTTGCCCAGGGGCTTATCCTTGAACGGCAAGATGAACAGCATGACGGACTGCAAGCGCAGAAGGAGGCGCTACTCGCATTCGCCGTGGCCGAGGAAGGTTGGCCCGACAGCCTGGCTGCCGCTCGCGGTGCCCATCGGCTGGCTTTGCGCCTGGGCGACCATGCGATCTTCATGAAAGCGGCGGCGGCCTTGGGTACCCTGGAGCTGGAACCGACATCGCGCGCGACACGCCTTCTAGAGGCCGCGCACATGGCCCGAAAGCAGACCGACGGCGCCACGCAAGCCTTCGAGTTTGTCTGTCGTGCGCTCGGCGAAGACGCCAGTAGTACGGCGGCGGCCGATGCGGTGATCGCAGCAGTGGAGCAAGGGCAAGACGCCGGCAAGGCGACCGAAGCACTGCGAACGGCCCTCGACCGCACCATCGATTCGGACCGAGCCGTCAGGCTCGGCGCCGCTTTGGCGCACATCGCGCTTGGCAATCTCGGAGATCAAACCGTGGCCCTCGAGGCGCTCCGGCGGACGCGGAAGCGCGCGCCCAAGCACGCCGGTACGCTGCTGGCTCTCGCAGAGGTCAGCAACGCCATGGGATTGCAGTCGGAAGCGGCGGAAAACGCCACGGCCGCCCTCGCAGTCTCGCGCGAGCCCGCCGAGAAGCTGCGCGCCACCATCACGTTGGCCGAGGTGCACGTTCGCATGAGTGCCTTCCGTGATAGCGCCAGACGTGAAGCGCACGAAGCGGAAAAGCTGGCGGAAGAGGCCGGCGCCGACGGGGACATCGTGGCACGTCTCGGTGCCGTATTCCAGGCACTCGGCGACGATGCCAGCGCGCAGCGCGTGCTCATCCAGGCCGTCGTCCTGAGCAGCGACGATCACAGCGCGCTCGACCGACTTTGCACACTGTTTGGCAATGGGCGAGAAGCCGGCGAACGGGTCGCTGGGGCCATCCGCAAAGCCATGGAAATGGCCGAATCCAGCGGCAAGCCGCGCCGGCCCGAATGGTTGGCCGCGCTCGGAAAGGTCGAAGCCACCCAGCTCGGCGAGCACCGCGAAGGCCTGGCGCGCCTGCACGAGGCACTCCGCCTAGCGCCAGGCCATGTTGAAATCTATCAGGCGCTTGCCGACGCGCACGGCACCGCGCACGACGAGGCAATCCGCGAGCTCATTGGCATGCTCGGCGAGCTCGGGAGGTCGGCAGCGACCAGTCAGCAGGTTGCCGGAGTATTTTCGATCCTGGTGCGGGAGAGCCGGCAGGCGCAACGGAGCGGTACGGCCGCCGCTGCCGAGGAGCTGGTTGCGTTCTTCACAGACAGCTCGGCACCGACGCAGTCGACACTACTGCCTGCAAGCGCGCCACACGAAGGGGCGCTTGCGCGAAGGACATTGATGTCCGCTCTGATGCGTGAAGCGCACGCGGATCTTTGGGATCTGGCCGCGCTTCTTGGCGAGCCCATCGGCAAGGTGCTGCGCCACGATCCCGAAAGCCTCGGCGTTTCCACGCGGGATCGATTGACGTCGCGAGCGTCGCACCCCTTGCGCGCGCTGGCCGATCGGGTGGCGCGCGTCTTTGGCGACCTGCGCTTCGATCTTTACGTCGATGCCAGGGCAACCGATACGCCGCGGCTGCTCGACACCGATACACCGTCCATCGTTCTGCCAAAGGGTTTTGCCGGCTTTTCCGAGGTGGAGCAAGCGGCCACTCTGGCGCGCCTGCTCGCGTACGTGGCGCTCGACGTTCCGTGGCTGGACGATCTCAGCAATGAGGACGCGGAAGGGCTCCTTTTCGGTGGCTTGCGCGCGGTCTCGGAATTCTGGGGCCGGGGCGAGCTTTCATCCGCCGCTGAGTCAGCCGCGGCGAGCTGGCGGCCACTCATTGCCAAAGCAGCTTCGCGAAAAGTGAAGCGTGGGCTCGAAGACCTGGCGGCGCGCCTTCGACCACAAACCGACGCCTTGCCCTGGGGACAAGCGGTTCGAGCGGCGGGCTTGAAAGCGGCCTACGTCACGAGCGGCGATCTGAGTGCGACCTTGCGCCAGACCATAGGTGCCGACCCCGATCTTCGTGCCAGAGCCAGGGCCGCGCTGCCCGCGAGCCTGCTTGCCGAGCCGACCACGTGCGAGCTCATCACCTTCGCCCTGTCGGCCGCCGCGACCGATCTGCGCCGCGCCGCCGGAACGCTCTAGAGCTGCCCGACAGGCTCTAACTCAATCGGCAGCGATTGCGCGCGTCCTCGCTGATGCGCGCGATGGCGTCGTCGTCCAAGCCGAGGAGCGACTTGCCGACCATGACCAGGGCGTCGTTGTCACCGGCTGGGACTTCGCCGAGCGCAATGCCCATCTGCTTGGCGAGAGCGTTGGCGAAGTGCACCGCGTTCAGGACCGACTGCCGATTGGCGGCGTCGTAGTCTGCAAAGGGCTCCACCGCTGCCAAAACATCGTCGGGAAACTGCCACTTCTTGGCGAGATCGACGCCGATCTTGCGGTGAGTACGCTCGACGACACCAATCCACGTGTCGCTATCGATCCACAGCTTGGGATTGCGCTGCGCGATTTGTGCTTCTGCTTCAAGCAGCATCGTCGCAACGACGGGCTTGCCAATGTCGTGCAGAAGCCCCGCGAGAAAGCAAAGGTCGGGCTCCTCGACGCCGGCAAGCACGGCTACGTTTTGGGCCAGGATGGCCACGGCGCGAGAGTGATCCCACAAAAGGCGGGTCGCCTCGGCGCTCTTCGGATCCCGCGACTCGGTCACGCGATGGGAGGACGCCTCGGCAAGCAACGAACGAACTTTCTGCGCGCCGACCTTGCTGACGGCCTGCTCCAGGGTATGGCAGTGCGCTGCGGAGCCTTGGCGCACGACCATCGCGGCGAGAATCGGATCGAGCTCGATGGTGTCGAGGATGTCCTTCGCTGTGGCGTCGTTTCGGCGAGCCACGTCGTTGGCCTTGGCCACGATGGCAGGCAGAAGCGGCAGGGTGAGGTTGTCCTGCGCAATGCGGTTTCCAAGAATCATCTCCAACTGCTCGGCCAACTTCATGGCTTACACTTCTGACAATAGATGCGTCAGATTTGCGATTGATCTTGAGCGTTCGCGCTTGCACCGCTCGGAAAAGCCGCGGCATGGCCGCTTCACGTTGCGATGAGCTGGTAGAAGACTGAGCGCATGTAGCGCTTCGGTTCAAAGCGGTGAGACAACCCGTTAAGGGATTCGGTCGAGCCTATAATGAAGTAGCCGTCAGGTGCGAGCACCTGCGCGAGGCTTCCGTAAAGTCGGGCCTTGTCGGTGTCGCTGAAATAGATAGCGACGTTGCGACAGAAGATGATGTCGAACTTGGTCGGGAAGGACAGAGGTTCGAGCAAATTGATGCCCTTGAAAGTGGCGAGCGCTCGCAAAGAATCGCGTACTTTGAAATTGGCTCCGTCGGGCTGAAAATGCGCGGCGAGCTTGTCCGGCGGAAATCCCCGATCCATTTCCAGCTTGTTGTATTTGCCGGCGCTGGCGTGGGCGAGGACGCGGTCGGAAATATCGGTGCCGAGAATTCGGATGTCAAACTTGGCTGGGTCCGGCAGCACCTCTTTGCAGACAATGGCAGTGCTGTAGACCTCTTGCCCGGTCGAACAGGCTGCGCTCCAAATGCGCAAGGTAATCAGTCGATCCTTGCCAAGCTGGCGTCGCCGAGCATCCACAAGGTCAGGCAGGATCTTGTGGCGCAACATCTCGAACGGTGCGGTATCGCGAAAGAACGACGTCTCGTTGGTGGTAATGGCACCAATCACCTTGCGCTTGAGCGCGCCCGAGCCATCGGCCATTACCTTGTCGAGCAGCTCCTTGTAGCTGTTGCTGCCGGTTTCCTGGGCCAGCGAAGAAAGGCGCGTTTCGATAAGGTAACCCTTGGTGGCGTCGAGAGTGATTCGCGTCGTCGAATAGACGTAGTTGGTCCACAGTCTGAATTCGTTGCTGTCGAGCCGGTTCACGAACCCCGACCTTTGACAAAGGACAAAATACGCGCGGCGACGGCGTCGACGGGCAATACAACATCGGCGAGGCCAGCGTCGATAGCCGCTTTCGGCATGCCGAACACGACCGAGGTCGCCTCGTCCTGTGCAATCGTAAAACAGCCGTGGCGCTTGAGCAGGCGCAGGCCGAGCGTTCCGTCGCAACCCATGCCTGTGAGAATGACCGCCATGGCTCGGCCGGGAAGATTCATCGCCGCCGAGCGAAACAGATAGTCGACGGCCGGCCGGCAGTTGTTTTCCGGCGGGTCGTCGGTGATTTGGACCCGCGCTACCGCATCCGGCGCGGCCACCAAGCGCATCTGCCTGCCGCCGGGAGCAATCAGCACTTGGCCGGCCACCAACTTATCGCCGTCCGCTGCTTCGCGAACCTGCAAGCTGCAACGGCTGGACAAGCTCTCGGCCAAGGACTGCGTGAAGATGGGCGGCATGTGCTGGACTATCGCGATGGGCACGCCGAGATCCGCGGGCAGAAAGGGCAAGACCCTGGCCAAGGCCGCTGGGCCGCCGGTCGACACGCCGATGAGCACGAGCCCCGGCGGACCTAAACGGCTGGGCGGCGAACGCGTGGACGTAGTTGGCGGTGGTGGCGTGGCGGGTATAAGCGGCGCCACGGCAGAAGCGATACCGCTGCCTGGCGCCGAGCCCGCCGTCCGCAAGATGTCGTGGATCTGCCGCCGGTGCGCGAGCGCGCGGAGCCGGGGCGACAGTTCGCGAATCATCATGGCCTTGCTCTCGGCAGCATCCTTGCCCTGAGGCTTGGTCAGAAAATCGAACGCTCCACGCTCGAGCGCCTGCATGGTCAGTCGTCCGCCCCGCATGGTCACGGAGCTGATGACCATCACGGACGTCGCGCTGCCAGCCTGCTTGAGCGCCTGCAACACGGAAAGGCCGTCCATCTCGGGCATTTCCATGTCGAGTGTGAGCAGGTCCGGCTTGAGGTCCAGAACCTTCTGGACAGCGATCCTTCCGTTGGACGCCGAGCCTACAACCTGAACATCCGGGATGGCGGTTAGGGCCTCGGTGATCGCGCGGCGAAACACCAGCGAGTCATCTGCGACCAAAACCCGAAGTGCCATACGCGTCTCGGCCTACCGTGATCCACGGACCGCCTCATCCAGGTCGGTCTCGGTGTGCATCGAGATCATGAAGGACTCGCCACACCCTTGTCGCCGTCTCCGTCGAGGACAAGAACCTTGTCGAGGTCGAGCATGGCCACGATGCGCTCGCCATGCCGAAAGACTCCGAGCATGCGATGGCTTTGCGCCGAGCGCACGTTCTCGGGCGCCGGTCCGATGGACTCCGAGTCGATGGTAAGCACATCCTGCATAGTATCGACCACCAGCCCCACGCGCTCACCGCCCCACTCGACGATGATGATGCGCTTTTCGCCCGACAAATCCAGATTGCCGAGCCCGAGGCGCGTCGACAGATCGATGACTGTGGAGATATGACCGCGCAGATTCATTACCCCAATCACGCAGGCCGCTGCGTGATGCACCGGGGTGACCGTGGTCAAGCGCACGACCTCTTGAACCATGGACGTGTCCATACCGAAAAGCGAACCCGACACCATGAAGGTGGCGACGAGCAGTTGGTGGCGATCGGCGGCGGCTGTCTGTGTGGACATGGCTACTCCATCTAGGCGCTAGACGCGGAAGTGGGCGACGCGCTCTTTGAGTTGCTCGGCGAGGGTCGAGAGCTCACTCGCTCCGGCCAGCACTTGGTCGGCGCCGGAGACAAGCGTTGTGGCCGTGCCGTTCACGTTGGCGATGTCCTTGGCGATCTCCTGCGAGACGGTGGCAGTCTGGGCTACGCGCTCGTTCGCATCCTTCATGCCGGTGCTCGCCTGGGCAATGTTGGTCGCAACGTCCCTGGTGACTGTCGACTGCTCTTCGATAGCGGCGGCAATCGACGACACGATCTCGCCGACTTCCTTGATAACCCCGGCGATCTTCTCGATGTCGCCCATGGCACTGCCGGTCGACGCTTGAATGCTGGAAATCTTACTCTTGATGTCCTCAGTGGCGGCAGCGGTCTGCTGCGCAAGCTCTTTGATTTCGTTGGCCACGACTGCAAAGCCTTTGCCGGCTGCGCCTGCACGAGCCGCTTCGATGGTCGCATTGAGCGCGAGCAGGTTGGTCTGCGCCGAGATGCTGGTGATGGTTTCGGTAACCTTGCCGATGTCCTGCGCCGCGCGCCCAAGGTCGCGCATCATGGCCGAAATGGCCTCTGCCTGCGTGGTGGCCTGCCCGCTGATCGAACGCGCCTTCTCGGCATTCGAGGCAATTTCACCGACGGTGGAGCTCATCTCCTCCGTGGCGCTGGCAACGGAGGTCAGGTTCGTCGTCGCTTGCTCCATCGCCGCCGCAACTGATGTCGTGTTGGCACTCGACTCTTCCGCCGCTGCGGCGACGGTGTTGGCAAGACCGGCGACGTCCTTACTTCCCTTGGACAAATTGCTCGCGATGGTCGACATCTCGCCCGAGGCGGACGTCAACGTCACCGCGCCGGTGCTAATCTCGCTGATCATCGAGCGCAGGCTCTTGATCAGGTCCTGGGTACTGCGGGCAAGATCGCCGGCTTCGTCCTTGCGATCGAGCATGCCACGGTCTGGCTCGACAGTCAGATTGCCGTTGGCGGCTTCGTCAAGGGTCTTCACCGTCACGCCGAGCGGTCCGGCAACGGAATGGGTGATCGACCATCCGAAAAATAGGGCCGTCAGCACGGCAAGGACGCCGAGCCCAATGAGAATGTGGCGAGCGGTGGCCGTGGTTGCGCCGACCTTGGCATAAGCTTCCTTGGCTTCGCCCTCCGCAGCGACCTTGAGGTCTTCGAAGGTCTTCACCACCTTCTCGATATTGGGGATGCTTCCCGTAAGGAAAATGTTGGTGGCCTCCGCGTCCTGACCGGCCTGCAAAAGCTTACCAACCTTGGCATTGATTTCCCGCATTTCCGTCGCCTGAGCCTCAATGGTCTCCGCCAAGCTCGACACACGTTGCGACGACTTCAGTGCTCGCAGCTCTTCGATTCGCTTGCGATACAGAGCTCGCGCTTCCGCCACCTTGTCGAGTTGCTCCTCCTTGGCTGCCCGGTCACGGGACAATAGGGCGAAGCCGAGATGGCGCCCGACCAAGTCGATGTCCCGTTGGCCGCGAGCTGCAAGAAATGCCTGCGACTCGGCATTGTAGGCAACTTCGTTGACGTCGTTGACGTCATTCTGGGTCCAGACTGCGACAATCGTTATTGCAAGCATCAGCACCGTCACGGCGCCAAAACCCAAAGCCAGCCGCTTGCCGATCCGCATGTTCGCCATTGAACTCATTGATCTTCGCTTCCTTCCATCGACATCGACTATCTCGCACTGTCCTGTGGTCGCTCGGCCGTCCGCCCGATGGGCAGAGCGATTCCGCGCGACGCCAAGAGCGCCCGTAGTGAAATAAGCAGATTGTCTCGGTCCAGTTTGATTTGGTAGTCGTCCACGCCCGCCGCTTTGCCTTTGGCCATGTCCTCTTCGCTCGCCAAGCTGGTCAGCGCGAGAATCGGCAGGTTCGCGAAGCGCTGGTCCTGGCGAATGCGCGCAGCGAGGCCGAGACCGGTCAGATTCGGCATTTCAACGTCGGTGACCACGGCCTGAATGGCATCGCCGTGTTCCTGCAGCAGCTTCCAGGCGACCTCACCGTCCTCGGCATCGATGACGGCGAAGCCATCGGATTCGAGATAGCGCTTCACCTGGGAGCGAAAGAAATCGGAGTCCTCGGCCAAAATCAGCTGGCAGGCGGACTGCGCCTGCGACGTCCCCACCGCACGCTGAAGATTCCAATCGGGGAACATGGTCTGCGCGATTTCGAAGATATCCGCCACCAGCACTGTGGTGTCGCGCATGATGGTCGAGCCAGCGATGCCCGTCTGCCGGTGCGTGACCGCGTCGATGGTCGCCCGCGTTTCGATGACGTCGACGGGCATGGCGGCGATAAGTCCGACTTCGCGATCGCCTACCCGCGCAACGATGACCGCGATGTCCTGATCCTCTTCGATGGTACCGACGCGCGCCACGTCGGACAATGTCACCAAGGGCAAGAACGTTCCGCGGTACTGCATGGTGCGCTTACCGCCGACAGTCTCGACCTGCTTGTGGCTCGCCTTCTCGACGCGCACCACGCTTTCGAGCGGCGTCGCGCACAACTCTTGGCGAGCATTGTAGAAGAGCAAATACGACCGGTTCTCGACCGCACGCTGGGAAACACTTTCCGCCTCGGCCGCGCGCGCTGCCGCAGCAACGTTCGACAGCTGCGCCTTTGCGGCCAGTCCCGCGGCGTCCACGATGAGCGCCACCGTGCCATCGCCCATGATGGTGGCCCCCGCATATTCGGGCAGAACTTTCAGGTGCCGTCCCAGCGGCTTGACGACAATTTCCTCGCCGGAGTGAAAATGGTCCACGACGAGCCCGTACTTGGTGGCGCCGGTGTTTACCACCACGATTTCGAGATCGCTGTCGGCGCTCGTTCTGCGATCCGCGCCGCTGCGCTGTTCGCGAAGCTCGCCGCTCGGCTCGGCCACCGCTGTATGCAAAGGCCCGCGTCGATCGGCCAGACTCTCTCGGCGGTCTGGCACGACGGCGCCGGTTTCCGCGATCTTGCGCGTGCGCTTGATACCTAAGATGTCGGCAAAGCGAACGATCGGAATAAGCTCGTCGCGAAGCACGAGAACTTCGGCATCGCCGATGACCTCGATACGCTCGCGAACCTTGCTCGCGCGGATGCGCAATAGCTCGACCACGCTGATCTGTGGAATCGCGAACCGCTCGTCGTTCACACTGACGACGAGCGATGGAATGATGGCCAGGGTCAGCGGCAGCTTGATCCGAAAGAGCGTGCCCTGCCCCACCTCGGACTCGATATCGATTTTGCCGCCCAGGCGCGCCAGGTTGGTTCTGACGACGTCCATGCCGACGCCGCGGCCGGATACATCGGTGACCTTCTCGGCGGTGGAAAGACCCGGCAGGAAGATGAGGTGCATCTTTTCCTGATCCGACATCGCCTGGAGGGCCTCGGCGGAGACCAGCCCGCGGGTGACGGCGGCGGCGCCGATCTTGTTGCGATCGAGTCCTTTGCCGTCGTCGGCAATTTCGAGAACGACCTGGCCGGCCTCGTGCCGAGCCTCGATGCGCAGGGTTCCCGTGGCACGCTTGCCCGCCCGCAGGCGATCTTCGACGCTCTCGATGCCGTGGTCGGCCGCATTTCGAACCATGTGCATGAGGGGATCGGAAAGCCCCTCGATTAGGCTCTTGTCGAGACCGACGTCCTTGCCGCGAATGTCGAGCTGGATGTCCTTTCGGAGCGTGCGGGCGATGTCGCGCACCACCCGCGGGAACTTGCCAAAGACGTTCGCGATGGGTTGCATACGCGTCTGCATGATGGCGTCTTGCAACTCGGACGTGACCAGATTGATGCGCTGGAAGCTCGCCTGCACCCCGCGCAACTTGGATTGGTTGAGGACCGCGCGCAGTTGGTTGCGACTTAGCACCAGCTCACCCGCCAAATTCATCAGAGACTCAAGCAACTCGACGCTGACCCGCAAGGTGCCTTCGTTCGCAGCTCCCGTGGATTCCCTATCCTTGATGGAGGGCATGACCGTTGTCGCGGATAGCGCGGCTGACACCATTTTGGTGGGCCTTGCTTCGACAGGCAGCGAGGACAGCGCCGGCTCACGCTTGCTTTCGGGCACGGGCGCTGCGGTGGTCTTCTCGGATAAATCGCCGAGCAACTTCACCTGGTGCGAGCTCACGAAAAACGGGGTGCCGTTCGACTCGATTGGTGTCGTCGTCGCAAACCTCAACTGAACAGGCAAATGGCTGGGGCCTGGCGCGTCCAACGAGCCCGCGGAGCCCACGTCGACGACGCAGTCAAGCACCTGACCGGCCGCTCGAATGTCGCGCACAAAATCGGCGAGGTTGCGCTTCGTCCGTTCAGCGTCGCTGAAAAGATCGGTCTGGACCTGATAGACGTAGGGGGGATCGTTCGGCAAAGGCGATGAAGGCGGCGGCGAGGTATCGTCGATTGGAACGACAGGCAATTCGGTTCCGGTGCGGATCTCGATCGGCCGAATGGCCGGCTGCGCCGACTGGGCCAAAGCGATGAGGCCGGCGAGAAACGACTGCGTATCGATCGTCTCGCTCCGAGATGGTTCGTTGATCATCTCTTTCAGCTTGTCGAAGGCGCCTAGGAGCAGGTTCGTGATCTCGGCATTCGGCGTCAGCTTGCGCGAACGAATGAGGTCGAGAACGGTCTCGGCCTTGTGGGCAAGCTCCTTGATCCTTTCGAGGCCAAAGAAACCGCTCGCGCCCTTGATCGAATGCGCGGCTCGAAAAACCTTGTTGACCCGTTCCTCGTCGATCTCTGCGCCCGACTCCTCGATGGCCAGAAGATCGGTCTCGATCGTAGCGAGGTGCTCACGCGCCTCTGCAATGAACTCTTTCAGAATGTCATCATCCATCTGTCCCACGGCTCTTTACCCCGTCTGTGCGTTGAGCCTGCGATCGAGCCGCAGAGTCTCGAGTAGGGAGAGAAGCGGCGGTTGCACGGCCGCCAGCTTGAAAGACTGCTCTGCCGGAAAGCTGTTTCGCGCAGCGAGGAGCAACGAAAGCCCCGCTGCATCCAGCACCGTCGTGTCGGCAAAGTCGAGCGTAAGCTCCTGGACGCCGTCCTCGTGAATCGCACACAGAAGATCGCGCAACTCGGAAGCCACGGGCGCGGTCAACTCGGCGCACATCTTCACCGTGACCTTGGGTCCTTGACGATCGAGGGAGAACTGACTCATGGTCAACCTCGCCAACCGCTAGGCGGCACGCGATCGCGCCTCGTCCACCGAGGTAAAGCAGTGCAGGTCTTTGGTCTCCTGGAAACCGCGCATCGCCTTGGGCAACTCGGGCGAGCCCACGACCTTCAGCGAGATACCGAGGTCGGTCGAGACCTTGAACGTGTCGACCAGAAACTGCGCCACGCGGGACGGCTGAACCAACGTCAACTGTGTCGCGTCCACCACCGCAATTTCGAAGCAGGCTTCGCCGAGCTTCTGTACGACACCCTTCACATCGGCCGATAGCTTGGCGAAATAACGTTCCAGTCGCTCCTCTTTTCCGGTGAATGCCATGATTTGGATCAGATCTTCCGTGGCGACGTAGGTCGTTTCGTTCTTGGCCGCGTACGTCTCGATAAAGGCGTCGATCGAATCCTGTGTAAATGGCTTCAGCAAAGCGTCGTCAAAGCCAAAGTCACGCATTTCCTTGGCGACGTTGTTCGCGCTTCGCAAAGCCATGCCCCAGATACCTGCGTTCGGTTGCAGTAGCCGCAATTGCTTGATAAACGCCGCGGGTCCGCCCGCCTGGATTTCGGCATCGACGAGAATCGCTTTGAATTTCTTGCTGCGACAGGCGTTCAGGCCGTCCTGCGCCGTCAGCATTGCTTCCATCTCCACCGTTTCCGGCACCATCGAACGCAGCTTCTTGTGCACATTCTCGATGTCGTCGATAACCAGGAGGATGATCTTGCCGTCGGCTGCGTCCGCGGCAGCGCTGACCTTTGCCTGAGCGCGCGGCGGTGCCGAAAGTTTAAGCGCCTTGAGCACCTTGGCCTTGAGCTCGTCGCCCTTGAACGGCTTGAGGACAAAGTCCTGGATCCCCAGCTTCATCAGCGCCGCCACAATGGACGTCTTCGACTCCGACGTCAGCATCAACACCGGCGTCTTGTCGCCGCCCTCGCGCATCTTGGCCAGCATGCCCGGCCCGTCGAGGTTGGGCATGGTTACGTCCAGCACCACCAGGTCGTAGGCACCTTCCTTGAGCTTCTTGAGGCCGTCGTTTCCGTCCTCGGCTTCTCCGACCTCAAAACCCATCTCGATGAGCGCCTTCGAAACGATCATTCGAATAGGCCGACTATCATCAACGGTAAGAATACGAGGCATATGACTACTCCTTGTCCTTTCGCGGCATTCCTTCAAATCCCCCTAAGCGGCCTTCACAGTCCATTTAAGGTGTCCATCGCATGCCCACAGCGCGATCCCGACCTCGCGAGCCACGAGCACGAGGGCCGGATGTTGGCGCGAGATCTCCGTCAGCGCCTCCGTGTCGTCGACAATGACAGGCACCGTAAGCGCCTGATCCAGAGCCATCTCGCGCTTGAGCAGCCCTGCCGTCATGTTGACCAGCTCGCGAAGCGCGTCGTTCACCATGCCGACATCAACGCCGTCAGGCTTACAACCGAACATCGCGGCCGCCAGCGTGGCGCAGCCGCCTTCGTCGGATGAAAGACCGACGCTGACGGGCCGAGGTCCATCGACCAGCATGATGGCCGTCCGCCACGTCAACGCCGGATGCGCGCAGGCGAGTGCGGCCGGCGCCGGCGCAAACGAAATTCCGAGCATGGTCTCGGTAACGTTGGAAACCAAAGCGGCCAACCGCTCGGCCTTCGGCATGGGCTTCATCGTCGATCTCCTCTTGCCTTTCTTGCCGACAGCAGCGCTGCAGGTCTTGCCGACAGCAGCGCTGCAGGCGGTCGCGATTTCACAATTTTTCCTAACATGGAGAGTTGGTAAGTATTGCGGCGGGAATAGCGCGAAACTTAAGTGGACCGAGGGCTGATCTCGCTGATCGTCTTACCTTGACGCCCCCCCGAGGGTTCCCCATGATGCCAACGTGTCGTATCTGGTCCTTGCTCGTAAGTATCGTCCCCAGCGCTTTTCCGACCTGGCAGGTCAGGAGCACGTCGCGCGCACGCTGACCAACGCGATTGCGCTCGAACGCGTTCACCACGCGTTCCTGTTCACCGGGGCACGCGGCATCGGAAAAACCAGCGCTGCCCGCATTCTCGCCAAGGCCCTGTGCTGCGAAAGAGGCCCCACGGCCGATCCGTGCGGCACGTGCTCGATGTGCAAAGGCATCGCCAGCGGGCAATCGGTCGACGTGCTGGAGATCGACGGAGCGTCCAACACGGGCGTCGACGACGTACGCACGCTACGCGAGGGCGTGCGTTACCTGCCGGCCGAGGCGCGCAAGAAGGTCTACATCATCGATGAAGTGCATATGCTGTCGACCAGCGCCTTCAATGCCTTGCTCAAGACGCTGGAGGAACCGCCCCCGCACGTCGTGTTCATTTTCGCAACGACAGAGGTGCACAAAATACCGGCGACGATTCTGTCACGCTGCCAGCGTTACGATTTCAAGCTGTTGTCGACCAGCGCGCTGACCCAGCACCTGACCACGATCCTCTCGGCGGAAGGCATCGATCACGACGCGGAAGCGGTTCGGCTGCTGGCTCGTGAAGCCTCCGGTTCGGTGCGCGACAGCCTGTCGCTCCTGGACCAGGTGCTTGCCTACGTCGGCAAGGACAAGCTG
>Ga0066789_10000743_pt1 | contig 13688 bp, 13 predicted proteins | sample OrgsoiDNA2013049_FD_70960 | JGI IMG/M metagenome (GOLD analysis project Ga0066789, IMG submission 70960) | Permafrost soil microbial communities from the Arctic, to analyse light accelerated degradation of dissolved organic matter (DOM) -... | ecosystem: Environmental > Terrestrial > Soil >...
GCCTCAAGGTCCTGCCGTGGACTGTCAACGACCGCGCCGACATGAGCCGACTGATCGATCTTGGTGTCGACGGCATCATCACGGACTATCCGGACCGATTGCGCAGCGTGATGGCGGAAAAGAAGATGCCGCTGCCCTGACACGCGCCGTGGACGCGGATTGACGTTAGTCCGGGACTGGACTAAAATTATCATTAAGTCCGGATGCGGACTCACCCCTTTTCCTGTCACACGCTCACGCATGCCACGCCCAGTCCATCCCCGCCCCGATTCGCCGAAGCCCCGGCCCGCGCCGCCTATGGCAGACCGCGTGGCCGGCCCAGCGCTGCGCACGTTCTTTCGCATCAGCGACGCCTGGAAGCTGTCCAACGATGAGGCACGCAGACTGTTGGGCGACCCGTCGCGCTCGACGTATTTCCTGTGGAAGAAGACCGGATCCGGCCAGCTCGCCCGCGACACCTTCGAACGCGTGTCGTATATCCTGGGCATCTACAAGGCACTGCAGATTCTGTTGCCCGACCCGGCGTCCGCGGACGCGTGGGTACGCAAACCCAATGCGGCGCCGCTCTTCGGCGGCAATCCGGCGCTGCAGCGCATGCTCTCCGGCAACGTCGCCGATCTTTACGTCGTGAGGCAGTACCTCGACGCATGGCGCGGCGGCTAGCGTTCACCAGCGATTCGCTTCGGGCCCGTCGCACGCAGTGGCGCCCGAGCCATCGTCTGATTCCGAGCCGCTTTCCGCCGGTCGGCCTGTTCGATCGGGTTGCGCGGCCCGAGGACCTGGAGGCGGTATTCGAGCTCGAGGCCCTGACCAATGATCGCGTGCGCGACGAAATGGCGCAGCTCACGCTGGTGCCGCGCGAAGATCGCAGCAGCGGGCCGGGGACGACGCCCATCATGGCGGCGTTTACGCATCTCAACCCGGAAGGCAGCAGGTTTTCGGACGGCTCCTTCGGCGTGTACTACTGCGCGCAGGAACTCGATACCGCGCTGGCCGAAGTGCGCTATCACCAGGCGCGGTTCCTGCGGCGCACGTCGGAGGCTCCCATGCAGCTGCAGATGCGGCTGTATCTGGCCGACGTCGACGCCCGGCTGCTGGACGCGCGCAAGGTGGCCGAGTGCCATCGACCCGATGACTACGCCCCGAGTCAGAAGCTGGGCGTGGCGTCACGCGCGGCCGGACGCGACGGCGTGCTGTATCGCAGCGTGCGCCATGCGGGTGGGACATGCGCGGCAGTATTTCGTCCCCGCCTGATCAGTCATTGCCGGCAATCGAAGCACTATTCGTTGCATTTCGACGGGAACGATATCGTCGCAATCGATGAATTGAAGGCGGTGTGGCACAAGTAGCGGCGGCGGCGCGAATCATCGCTGCTCCGTCCGCCGCCTCGTTACAATGCACTCCATCGCCAGGTCTCGTTGGGGACGGGGCGGTCCACTCGCGGACTCCCGTGTAGAAGGCACTCGAGCGCACGTCATGCCGGCTTTTCCGACCCGTTCTCCCGCAACTTACGCCGCGCCGCTTTCCGCCCGGCGGCCGGCATACGACGACACCGGCCAGGGCGACGACACACGCCGGACCTGGTCTGTAAGACGGCTTGGCTATCGGGTCCCACGAGTGCAGTTCGATGGCACTGTGCATGCCGTGTTCGCGCGCGCCTGCTACATCGAGTGCGGCGATACGCTGCTGACACTGGCGGCCGCCACGCTCGCCGATGGTCCGACGACGCTCGTACTGGGTCGCGACGCCGCAGCGGATTTGCGCAGCGCGTTCCGCCGCGGTGACGCGGTCCGCTGTCGCGACGGTCGAGTCCGTTCCCGCGGTGCAGCCCTCGACTTGCGCAGTGCGCACACATGGCGCGTGCCGGACCCTCGCCCTTCCCTCGCCGCCGGCGACACGGCGTCGCGTGTCGAGCTTGCGCTGACGCAGCTTGCGCAGGTTCGGCGCACGCATTCGAGCGTGCTCGACCGGAACGGCGCGGCCGCGATCGCGCGGCTCACGCGCGCATGCCGGGACCTCGACAGCGCCAATGCGCTCGACCAGGCGGCTCGCTTCGTCGGCTGGGGTGAAGGGCTCACGCCGGCCGGGGACGACTACCTCGTCGGTCTTTGCGCCGCGCTCGGCACGCTAGTGCAACGCGATGCCGGACGACGCGAGTTCCTCGATCGGCTGCGGGGATTCTTTGCCGCGCAGCAAGCGCGAACCACGCCGATCGCGGCCCACTGCCTGAAGTTGGCGGCGCTCGGCCACTTCAATGCGGACATCCTGCGGGCGATCGACGCACTGCGCTCGGAAACCGATGTGCCTGTCGCACAAGGCGCGCTCGACGACGTCATGGCCGTCGGAGCCACGTCGGGCGCCGACGTGCTCACCGGGATTCTGTCCGGTTTCACCGCGTGGTGCGGGATGGCGGTCATGGATTGCCGACAATGAGTGTTAGCGTCCACTACCGGGTTTTCACCGACCTGTACAAGGATTCGGTGTCGCTGATGCAGCTCGGCGCTGCGCTTCGCGCGCGCGCCGGCGTCGAGGAGGCGTCCTGCATCATGGCGACGCCTGCCAACCTGGCGCAGCTCGCCGACGCCGGCCTCGTCGTCGACGCCACGTTCGCTCCATCGGACCTTCTCGTGATCGTGCGCGGCGAGCCGCAGGCCTGTGCCGCCGCGATCGACGATGCCGCGGACACCCTGCAATCAGCGGCCGCGCAAGGCGATGGCGGTGGCGCAGCATTCGTGCTGCCATTGACGAGTCTCGCGATGGGATTCGAGCACGCACCAGACGCGGACCTCGCGCTCATTTCGGTCCCAGGCGATTACGCCGCCGCCGAGGCGCGCAAAGCGCTGTCGCTCGGCCTGCACGTCATGCTGTTCTCCGACAACGTGGGCGTCGAGGACGAGCGCGCGATCAAGGAATTCGCGCGCGAACGCGGGCTCCTCGTCATGGGGCCGGACTGCGGCACGGCGATCGTCAACGGCGTACCGCTCGGTTTCGCCAACGTCGTTCGTCGCGGCGACATCGGGCTCGTCGCGGCGTCGGGCACCGGCCTGCAGGAAGTCACCTGCCGTATCCACCAACTGGGCGGCGGCGTGTCGCAGGCGCTCGGCACCGGCGGGCGCGATCTCAAGGACGACATCGGCGGCATCACGATGCTGCAGGGCATCGAGGCGCTGGCGGACGACGCGCGCACGCGCGTGATCGTGTTGATCTCCAAGCCGCCTTCCCCCGCGATCGCACAGCGGATCCTCGATGCGGCAGCAGCGTCTGGCAAACCCGCCGTCGTCGACTTCCTCGGTGCAGCGCCCGCGTCGATTTCGCGTCCTGGCATCGTCGCCGCCCATTCGCTGCAACACGCCGCGGATGCCGCCGTCGCGCTGGCGCAGCGGCGCGCACTGCCACCGGCCGCCGCGGCGCCGCCGGTCGATCGCGTCGCCGCCTCGATCGCGGCGATGACGCCAACGCAGCGCGACGTGCGCGGGCTGTTTTGCGGCGGTACGTTCTGTTATGAAACGCAGTTCGTGTTCCTCGAGCGTGGCCTCGCGTGCGGCTCGAACGTGCCGGTGCGCGGCGCCTCATCGTACGATGGGCACGACGCGCGCAACGCGGGCCATCTGTTCATCGACCTCGGTGACGACGACTACACCCGCGGCCGACCGCACCCGATGATCGATCCGTCGCAGCGCAACGCGGCGATACGCGCGCACGCGGCAGACCCCGCCGTGGCCGCGCTGCTGTTCGACCTGGTGCTGGGCTTCGGCGCGCATCCGGACCCCGCCACTGAGCTGGCGACCGCGTTGCGCGAAGCGCGCGCAATCGCGTCGGCGCAACAGCGCACGGTCGCGCTGATCGGGCACGTCTGCGGCACCGACGGCGATCCGCAGGACCGGTCGCGCCAGCAGGAGACGTTGGCGAAGGCCGGTGCGGTTATCGCCGCCAGCAACTTCGAGGCGGCGGCGCTGGCGGCCGAAGTCGCCATCCGTCGCCGCGGAGTTGCCGCATGAAGCCGCTGTTCAAGGATTCGCTCACGGTGATCAACGCCGGCCTCGCCGGCTTCGCCGAGAACGTCGTCGCCGCCGGCGGCGCCTGTATCGCGCTCGACTGGCAGCCGCCGGCGCAGGGTGATCGCGACGGCGCGAGCGCGCTCGCAGCGGTGTTCAATCATCCGGTCGTCGAGCAGGCGAATGCGCGCGCGTTCGCGCGTTTCGTCGAGGCGCAGCCGGCGCTCGTCGACATTGCCCTCGCGCGCGACGCCGTGCCGGACATGGCTACAGGACGTCGGCTGATCCTGCACGCCGGTCCGCCGATCGCGTGGTCGCGGATGTGTGGACCGATGCGCGGAGCGGTGCAGGGCGCCGCGGTGTACGAGGGCTGGGCGAATTCGGTCGCCGCGGCGACGGCCCTCGTCGAGGCGGGTACGATCGAACTCTCGCCCTGCCACCACCACTCGGCGGTCGGGCCGATGGCCGGGATCATCAGCCCGTCGATGCCCGTGTTCGTCGTCGAGAATCGTGCCGCAGGCAATCGCGCCTATTCGAACATGAACGAAGGCCTCGGCAAGGTGTTGCGCTTCGGCGCGCACGGTCCCGAAGTGATCGAGCGCCTGCGCTTCATGCGCGACACGCTTGCGCCGGCGCTGCGCGCCGCGCTGTCGCGCACCGGTCCGTTCGAACTGAAGCCACTGATGGCACAGGCGCTGAACATGGGCGACGAAGTGCACAACCGCAACACGGCCGCGACGTCGCTTCTATTCAAGCAGCTGGCACCGGCGCTGATCGCGAGCGACATTGCGCGCGAGACCGCGGCCGCGGCGCTCGATTTCATCGCGGGCAACGATCACTTCTTCCTGAATCTGTCGATGGCTGCATGTAAGGCGATGCTCGACGCGGCCGCGAATGTTCCGGGCAGTTCGCTCGTGACGGCGATGGCGCGCAACGGCGTCAACTTCGGCATCCGCCTGGCCGGAACCGGCGATACGTGGTTCGAAGCACCGGCAAATCCGGTGGACGGACTCTATTTCCCCGGATACTCGATCGCCGACGCGGCAGCGGACCTCGGCGACTCCGCGATCACCGAAACCGCGGGGCTCGGCGGGTTCGCGATGGCGGCCGCACCGGCGATCGTGAAGTTCGTCGGCGGCACGTCGACGGACGCGATGCACCACAGCCTGCGCATGCGAGCGATCACGCAGGGAGTCAACCCATCGTTCACGCTGCCGTCGCTGGATTTCGCTGCCGCGGCGGCCGGCATCGACGCACGAAAGGTCGTCGACCGTGGGATACTGCCGGTGATCAACAGCGGCATTGCGCATCGCGAGGCGGGCGTCGGGCAGATCGGTGCCGGCGTCACGACCGCGCCGTTCGCGTGCTTCACTGCCGCCGTCAAGGCACTGGCGCGCACGATCTAGGGGGAGGCCGCAAGCGTGGGGGCACACAAACCGCTCGCCGTGGTCGCCGTCGGCGGCAACGCCCTGATCCGCGACAGCCTGCACGCGGGCCTGAACGATCAGTACGATGCTGTGTGCGCGACGTCCGAGCATGTCGTCGAAATGATCGCCGCCGGGTGGAACGTCGTCCTGACGCACGGCAACGGTCCGCAGGTCGGCTTCATCCTGCGCCGCTCCGAGATCGCCGACGGGCAGGTGCCGACCGTCCCCGTGTGCTACGCGGTCGGCGACACGCAGGGTGCGATCGGCTTCATGTTCCAGAATGCGCTCGGCAACGCGTTGCGCGCACAACGGATCCCGATGCCCGTCGTCGCGCTGGTGACGCAGACGCTGGTCGATCGCGACGATCCCGCTTTCACGCGTCCGGACAAGCCGATCGGCTCGTTCATGACCGAAGAGGTCGCGAAGCACCTCGCACACGAACTCGGCTGGACGGTGATGCCCGACTCCGATCGCGGCTGGCGGCGCTCGATTGCGTCGCCGCAGCCCAGGCGCGTGATCGAAGCGCCGCTGATCGAGACACTGGCGCGCGGCGGAACGCTGGTGATCGCGTGCGGCGGCGGCGGCATCGCTGTGGTCGAGTCGTCAAATGGTGCGCTCGAAAGCGTCGATGCGGTCATCGACAAGGACCGCGCGTCGGCGCTGCTCGCGATCGAGCTGAAGGCGGACTTGCTGATGATCCCGACGGGCGTCGAGCGGGTCGCGGTCCGCTTCGGCCGCCCGGACCAGCAGTGGCTCGACCGGATCTCGGTTGCGCAAGCGGAGCGCTACGCGAGCGAAGGTCATTTCGGCGACGGCAGCATGGCACCGAAGATCGAGGCCATCGTCAAGTTCGTCAGGGCGCAACCCGGCGCCCATGGCGTGATCACCAATCCCGAGAACATCGCGCGCGCGCTGCGCGGCGAGACCGGCACCTGGATTGAGAATGCATGAGCGCGACGGGCCGTCCCGAGCGCGAATACCGAAGCGCGCAGCGCGAAGGCACCCCATGAGCACGATGAAGAACACGCTGCTCGCCGTCAACGGCACGCTGATGCGTGGTTTGGAACTCAATCCGAATCTGCTGAAGGTGGGCGCCACGTTCGTCCGCGAAGACGCCACGGACGCGTGCTATCGGCTGTGGTCGATCGACGACCGCCACCCGGCGATGCTGCGCACGCCCGGACAAGGTACGCGCGTTGCCGTCGAGTTGTGGGACGTTCCGCTCGAGGGGCTCGCGCAGGTGCTGCTGAGCGAACCGCCGGGACTCGCGATCGGCAAGGTGGTGCTGCAGGACGGAACGGTGGTGCTGGGTGTGCTCGGCGAGCCGTTCCTGTGCGAGGGCAAGCGCGAGATCACCGAATTCGGTGGCTGGCGCGCGTACGTGCAGGAGCGCTGACGAGGGACGACAACTCATAAGAGGGGGAGCCATGAACGCTGCGACGGGAAACGGCGATGTCCGCATTTGGGTGGCAGGCGACTGGAACGGATTTTTCGGACTGTTCACCAACGTACTGCTGAACGTGATCGTGCTGACCGGCCTCTGTCTCGGGGTCGTCCAGCTCCCCGCGGACACCGTGTTCGGCCGCATTCTGCCCGCGCTGGGCATCGCGCTGCCGCTGGGCAACCTGTTCTACGCGTATCTCGCCTGGCAGCTCGCGAAGAAGGAGGGCCGCAGCAATGTGACGGCGATGCCGTACGGCCCGAGCGTGCCGCACATGTTCATCGTCGTGTTCCTGATCATGCTGCCGACGTACCTGAAGACGAAGGACCCGGTGATCGCGTGGCATGCCGGATTGGCCTGGTGCTTCATCATCGGCGTCATCGTGCTGGCCGGCGCGTTCGTCGGGCCGGCGATTCGCGCGATGACGCCACGTGCGGCGATGTTGGGCACGCTGGCGGGTATTTCGATCGCGTTCATTTCGATGCGACCGGCGTTCCAGATGTGGGAAACGCCGTGGATCGGGCTCGTGTGCTTCGCGATCGTTCTGATCGCATGGACGGGGAACCGCCGGCTGCCCGGCGGGTTGCCGGGCGGACTCGCCGCCGTCCTCGTCGGCACCGCAATTGCGTGGGCGGTCTCGCTGGGCGGATGGAGCGACTACATGCAGCCCGCGGCCGTTGGCAAGTCATTCGCCCAATTCGGCCTGCACATCCCGCTGTTCTCGTCCGACGTCTGGGACGGACTCGCGCAGGTTGCACCGCTGCTCGTCACCGCGATCCCGCTCGGCATCTACAACTTCACCGAGGCGATGAACAACGTCGAGAGCGCCTCGGCGGCCGGCGACAACTACAATCTGCGCAAGATCCTGCTCGCCGATGGTCTGGGCGCGATCGTGGGCTCGATGCTCGGCAGTCCGTTCCCGCCCGCCGTGTACATCGGCCATCCGGGCTGGAAGGCGGTCGGCGGACGCATCGGGTACTCGCTTGCAACCGGCGTCGCGATCGCGATCGTTTGCCTCTTCGGGCTGACCGCACTGTTGCTGGCGGTGATTCCGCTCGTGGCGATCCTGCCGATCCTGTTGTACATCGGCCTCGTCATCGGCGCACAGGCATTCCAGGCTACGCCCGCGAACCACGCGCCGGCGGTCGTGCTGGCGATCATTCCAAACATCGCCGAATGGGCGAAGACGCAGGTGGACGGCGCGCTCGCGGCGGCGGGAACTTCGGTGGCGCAAGTCGGCGCAGGCAAGCTCGCCGGCACCGGCGTGCTCTACGGAGGCATGGAAGCGCTGGGTGGCGGCTCGGTGCTCGCCGGCATGGTGCTGGGCGCCGTGGCGGTGTTCATCATCGACGGCAAGCTCAAGACCGCAGCCGCATGGGCGGCCGCCGGCGCGATGCTCGCATTCGTCGGCCTGATCCACGGACCGCAACTCGGCTGGGCGGTCTCGCCGCTGATCGCGCTCGGCTATGCGCTCTTCGGCGTGATGTGTTTTGTCCTGGCGCAGGGTCCCCAGAATGCGCCGGCCTCAGCCTGATGCGCCGAGCGCGGCGATTGCCTTTGCCGCGTCGGAAACCCAGCCGAAGATTCCGCCCTGCGCCTTGATCATGGCCAGGGCGGAGCGCTGGAACTCCGGAAAATACGAGCCGACACAGTCGGAGAGGACGACGCATTCGTAGCCGCGGTCGTTGGCTTCGCGCACCGTGGTCGTCACGCACACTTCGGTGGTGACGCCGCAGACGATCAGCGATTTGATGCCGCGGTTGTGCAGGATGTGGTCGAGGTCGGTGGCGCAGAACGCGCCCTTGCCCGGCTTGTCGACGACGATCTCGCCGGGCTGCGGCGCGAGTTCGGAGACGATACCGTGGCCGTGCTCGCCACGGATCAGGATCCGCCCCATCGGTCCTGCGTCGCCGATGCGCTTGGCGCCGCGGCCGCGGACGATCTTCGACGGCGGGCAGTCGGCGAGGTCGGGGCTGTGACCTTCCCGCGTGTGAATGACCATCATGCCCTGCTTGCGCGCAGCGTCGAGCATGCGCCGGCACGGCGCGATGACCGCCTGCAGCGGCGTCACGTCGTTGCCGAGCGCCTCGCCGAAGCCGCCCGGTTCGACAAAGTCGCGCTGCATGTCGATGACGACCAGCGCCGTCGTCGCCGGGTCGAACTCGAACGCGTACGGTTCGGCATTCATCGTCTTATGGTTCATCGGATCCTCATCACTGAATCACTTCATTCGCGCGCACCAGCAGTGATTGCGGGATGGTGGTGCCGAGCGCCTTGGCTGTTTTTAGATTGATCACGAGATCCAACTTGGTCGCCTGCTCAATCGGCAGGTCATCGGGTTTCGCGCCCTTCAGTATCCTGTCCGCAAAGTATGCCGCGTGACGATACAGTTCCGCAGCATCCGGTCCGTAGCCGATCATGCCGCCCACCGGTGCAAATTCCTTGGATCCAGCCGAGGGAAGCCTCAGCCTGGTCGCACGATCTGCAATCTCGGCCGCATTGGCGCGAAAGAGCGAGTCCGTCGGAACGACGATTGCGTCAACGCGTGCAACCTCGATCGCTGCAAAAGTCGCCACTAGCCCCTTGGCGTTCTGTACTTCGAGCACTTTCAATTCCAAATTCAGTGCGTTCGCCGTGGCACGCATGTTCTGGAGTTGTAGCGGGCTCCCAGGGTTGGCTGGATTGATCAGTACCGCAACCCGAGTGATACGCGGAACTGCCTCCTTGAGAAACTCCAGCCTTTTAGCACCAGCTTCCCGCGAAAACTGGATGGATCCGGTAATGTTTCCTCCCGGCCGTGAGAGGCTGCTACTAAGTCCGGCCGCAACGGGATCGCCCATGACTGGATCGACGATGGGAATTGTCGGGTCAACTCCGCTGCCAGTTCGGGCAACCGATCGTAGTTCCCGTCGGCCACTCGAATTTCGAAGGCGATGTTCTTGCCCTCGACGTAGCCTCGGTCCCGCAGGCCCGTGCGCAATGCTTCGACCCGGATGGACTCTACGTAAAGCGTCTCGGGAATCAGAAGGCCGACCCGAGAAACCTTTTGTTCTTGCTGCGCGAACGACACGAGCGGCGTTGCGAGCGCACTTACGCTCAGTGCAACGACGAATTGTCGGCGAGCGATCACTCGATCAGCTCATCCGCGCGCAGCAGCAGCGTCTGCGGAATTGCCAGGCCGAGCGCCTTCGCCGTCTTGAGGTTGATCACCAATTGAAACTTGGTGGCCTGCTCAATCGGCAAGTCTCCCGGACTCGCGCCTTTGAGTATCTTGTCCACGTAGGCCGCTACTCGCCGGTGCCCTTCGATCAGGTCCCCCCGCTCCCGATCATGCCGCCAGCCCCCGCGAACTCGGCGTTCCCGGCCGACGGGAGCCGATGCTTAATCGCAAGGGCCGCAATGGCTTTAGCGTTGACGCCAAACATCGTGTCACCCTGAACAACGACTGCATCAACGTGTCTTTGGACCATCGCCGCGAAGGCGCTGTCGAATTCTTCGGGTCCGTGCACCCGGAATTGTGATAGCCCCACCTTCAGCGCCTTGGCTGCAGTTTCAATGGCTAGGAGCCCCGACGGAGGATCGGCCACATTGACGAGGTACGCCATCTGCGTGACGGACGGAATGGCTTCCTTGAGCAGTTCCAGCCGCTTCGCCGTAGACTCTGGTCCAAAGAAAGTCCATCCGGTCACGTTCCCACCCGGCCGTGCGAGGTTAGTGACAACGCCTAAGGCTACGGCGTCTCCGGTTTCCACGACTATGGGAATCGTCGAGGTTGCACGCGTCATTGCGCGGGTCGCCTTCGTCCCGGAAGTAACGACGACGCTGACCTTGAGACCAATGAGCTCCGCGGCCAATGCGGGCAGCCGATCGTAGTTCCCCTCAGCCCAGCGGACCTCGATGGCGATGTTCCTGCCTTCGACATAGCCGAGGTCACGCAGGCCGCAGCGCCTCCAGCCGACTCGCCTGATTGGAGGCGGGGATTCGGAGCCGAGGAAGCCGATGCGGTGCAGGGTCGCGCCCTGCGGCTGCGCAAACGCGGAGAATGGCGCAGCGATGAAGGTGCTGGTAACCGCACCGAGAAATGCGCGCCGGCTCCTGCTGGCATCAACACCGTCGGGTAGCGGCGATCTCGGCATCATGAGCCCCAAGCATGACCAGCGGCGCTCCGCATTTCGCGTTCCGAACTGGTTGATCCAATGGACAACACGACGCTACGCCGTTGCCTTTGCAGGGTCAAGGAATGCCGCTGGGTGCTCTGATCCTCAATCCGCGAGCGGCCGCTCGTGTAGCCGCATCCTGCGCAGTTCAGTCGCCCGACTTGATATTGTTATCCTTGATGACCTTGGCCCAGCGCGGAATTTCCTTGCGCACGAAGGCATCGAGCTGTTCGGGGGGCGCGCCGCTCACTTCCATCCCCTGCGCCGTCAGTTTTTCCAGGACGGCGGGCGCCTTGACGGCCTTCGCCAGTTCCTCGTACACGCGTTTCGTGAGCGCGGCCGGCATGTTGGCCGGACCAAAAACACCCCACCACGTGTAGGCTTCGAATCCAGGTACGCCCTGGTTCGCAATCGGCTCGACGTTCGGCAGCTTGGGATCGCTCTTCGCCGAGGTCACCGCGATTGCACGCAGGCGTCCGGATTCAATGTGCGGATACACCAGAAATACCGAGCCGATCGCGAGCGGAACCTGATTGCCAATCGCATCGTTCATCAGCGGGCCGCCGCCACGATAGGGAATGTGATTGAACTCCACCCCCAGTTGATTCCCGAGTTGCGTCATCGTGAGATGGCCCAAGCTTCCGGCGCCGATCGTTCCGTACGACACGCTTCCGGGTTTCGCCTTGGCCGCAGCCACGACATCGCGGAACGACTTGTACGGCTGATTGACGTTCGTGACCAGGGCCATTCCGCCTGTCCCGACCAGCATCAGCGGAGTGAGGTCGCGCAGCGTGTCGAACGGCAGGCCCGGAATCAGCGACGGGTTCACCGCGTGAGTATCGAAAACGATGCCGAGGGTGTAGCCATCCGGATCGGCTTTCGCGACCGCCGCGGTGCCGATCGAACCCGAAGCCCCGCCACGGTTGTCGACGATCACCGGCTGACCCGTCTGTTCGGTCAGTTGCTGGGCGAGGATGCGCGCCACCTGATCGACCGATCCCCCCGCCGGAAAGACCGCGATCAGCTTGACCGTTTTCGTCGGCCAATTCTGCGCGCCAGCGACCGGAACGGCGCCGAGGTTGAGCAGCAACGCAAAAGCTATCAGTGTCACGCGATTCCACTTCATGCTTGCCCCCAATTGAACATTAGGACGTTGTGTCGGCCCGGACATCCAGCGCCGCCCACCGCTCGAATTTATCCGCCAGCTCGTGCTCGATTTCCGCCGCGCGTGCGCGATCCCGCCTGATCGCATCCGCGCCGTGCTTGTGATAGTCGATGGCGCTCATGCGCACGGAAAGCTCATGTTGCTCGCGCTCCAGCGCCTCCAGTTCAGCCGGCAGCGAGTCGAGCTGCCGCCGTTCCTTGAACGAGAGTTTCACTCGCGCCGTCTGAGCGCCGCGTGGCTCGCTGCGCGCAGATGCTGCCTCGGCCTTCACCGCGTTCGCCACCTGTGCTGACGCGCGCGGTCGTTGTGCCAGCCAATCGCTGTAGCCGCCGACATACTCCTTCCACGTTCCTTCGTAGCCACGCGTGCTTTGCGCGACGAGCGTCTGGGTGACAACATTGTCGAGAAACGTGCGGTCGTGACTGACCAGAAGCAACGTCCCTGCATACGACTGCAGCGTATCCTCGAGCAGTTCAAGCGATTCGATGTCGAGATCGTTGGTTGGCTCGTCGAGCACCAGAAGATTGGCGGGCAGCGCGAACAATCGCGCCAGCAGCAGGCGGTTGCGTTCGCCGCCGGAAAGCATTTTCACCGGCGCATTCGCGCGCTGCGGCGCAAACAGAAAATCGCCGAGGTACGAGAGCACGTGCTTGCGCCCACCGGCCGTCTCCACCCATTCGGAACCCGGACTGATCGTATCCGCCAACGTGCGGTCCGGGTCAAGCTGCGCACGCATCTGGTCGAAGTATGCCACCTGTAACTTGGTGCCGAGGCGGATCGTTCCCTCGTCCGGAGGCAGTTCGCCGAGAATGAGCTTCAGCAGCGTCGTCTTGCCCGCACCGTTGGGTCCGATCAGTCCCAGCCGGTCACCGCGCATCACGCGCAAGGAAACGTCGCGCACCACGGGCCGCCCGTCGAAGCGCTTGGTCACGTGCTCCAGTTCCGCCACCAGCTTGCCGGAGCGCTCCCCCGAGTCCAGTGCAAGTTTCACGTCGCCCAGGCGTTCGCGGCGCTGCGCGCGTTCGCGGCGCAACGTCTCCAGTCGTCGGACGCGGCCCTCGTTGCGCGTACGGCGCGCCTCGATGCCCTTGCGAATCCACATCTCTTCCTGCTTCCAGAATGTGTCGAACTTTCGATTCGCCACGCTCTCCGCCGCGAGCTCGTTCGCCTTGCGCGTCTCGTACGCCGAAAAATTACCCGGATAGGAACGCAGCAGCCCGCGGTCGAGCTCGACGATGCGCGTCATGACCCGATCCAGGAACGTGCGGTCGTGCGTGATGACGATGGACGTCGGCTGTTTGCGCAGCAGATCCTCAACCAGCGTGATGCCATCGACATCGAGATGATTGGTCGGCTCATCGAGCAGCAACAGATCAGGAGTCAACGCGAAAGCCAGCGCCAGCGCGCCGCGTTTTTTCTCGCCCCCCGACGCGGACAGCGGGTCCGTGGCTTCATCGAGCCCGAAACGATGCATGAATTCGACCAGGCGCGCTTCCGCGCGCC
>Ga0066789_10000744_pt1 | contig 13682 bp, 11 predicted proteins | sample OrgsoiDNA2013049_FD_70960 | JGI IMG/M metagenome (GOLD analysis project Ga0066789, IMG submission 70960) | Permafrost soil microbial communities from the Arctic, to analyse light accelerated degradation of dissolved organic matter (DOM) -... | ecosystem: Environmental > Terrestrial > Soil >...
AGAAACGCTTGCGTCGCGGGCGGTGATCGCCGGATCGCCGCCCACGCGACGCAAGCGTTTCTCGGCTTTGAAGAAGGCGGTCAGCGACGCCAGGATCTCGCGCGGGCGCGAGCAGACGATGGCGTTGCCAGCCGCTTCGCGTTCCGACCAACGCATCATCAACGTGGGCAGCAGGTTGTTCAGGAAATGGACGCTCTCGACCGTGATGCGCACGAGATTGCGGCGCAAATCTCCCTGGCCGACATAGCGGCGCAGGTCCAGCACGGGCGGCTCGGCATTTTCCATGGCGGCGTGGAAAAGCGCTTCCTTGGTGGCGAAGCGGTTGAAGATGCTGCCTTCGGAAATACCGGCGCGGCGGGCAATCTCGACGGTGCTGGCCTTGCCGAAGCCGTGGGCCAGGAAGACCGGGCGAGCGGCATCCAGGATCTGTTGGTTGGAAATGCTGGTGGGTCGGGCCATTTCTGAGTTGCGACTCAAATATAATGAGACCGGCGGTTGGCGGCAAGGCGAAATTGCCCGAAAGCTATCGCGCGAGCGCAAATGTCTTTAGACTCACACGGTTCCGTCGAGGTAACGCCTTGCTGACGCGCTATCGAATCGCCTCGTTCTGTGTCGCCGCTGCTCTCGCGGTGACTTTGCCGACGTTGCGCAACGGCTTTGCCATCGATGACGTGTATGTCTTCATCGATCAGCCGGCGGCGCACAGCCTGCGCAACGTTCCGCAGTTTTTCGCCGGTGGCTGGGGAATGGGCACGACCAGCGCGCAGGAAAGGGCGCTCAACACGCGCTACTACCGGCCGCTCCCAACCACCCTGGGCGCCCTCGAATACACGCTGTTCGGGCTGCGTCCTGCTGGATACCACTCGACCAGCGCGCTTCTTCACGCGGCAACCGCAGCGCTTCTCGCCTTGCTTCTGTGGCAGCTCACGGGTGGTGCTGCCGTGGCGACCCTGCTGGGCGGCCTTCTGTTCGCCATTCATCCCGTCCAGTGCGAGGCCTTTTGTGCGGCCTGCTACCAGACCATCCTGCTCGCTGGGTTCTTTTCCGTGCTGGCGCTCCTCGTGTTCGCACGTGTCCTCGAACGCGGGCCACGTTTTGGCCTTCTCTGCGCACTCGCCGTTTGCCTCCTGCTGGCTCTCCTCTCCAAGGAGGAAGCCTTCGCCGTTCCGCTTCTTATCGTTGGATGGGCCGTGATTTTGCGTCCGCCGGCCTGGTGGCGCGCCCTGTGGCCCTCGCTGCTGGCCATGCTCGTGCCTCTCGGCCTGGTGCTCGCGCTTCGCCACGCCCTTCTCGTGCCATCAAGGGTCACCTATTTCGCCGACGAGCCAGCTCGCGTCGTAGGGCTGACCATGGTTCGCGTGGTCGAGTTCTACGGTGAGCTCTTGCTGGTTCCACTGCGCCTCTGTCCGTTCTACGACTGGTTCATCATCGGCTACGAAACCGGTCTGTCGTTGGCAGTGGCGACGGGCGCGGCGATTTTGTGCGCGGCGCTTTTGGCATTCGTCTTTTGCCTGCGGCGAGCTCCACGGATTGCGCTGGCGCTCGCGTGGTTTTTCTTGGGTCTGGGGCCCGTCAGTCAAATCATTCCCATTATCGTCGTCGCCGCGGATCGGTTTCTCTACCTGCCGATGATGGGCTGGGCTTTGTTGGTTGGTTGCCTCCTCGACCGCGGCTGGCAGTGGGCGCGTTTTGCCGGCCACACGCGCGCGGTTGCCGCCACCATCGGCCTCGTTTTTCTTGCCTACGCCGCACGTACCTTCGCCCGCGTTCCCGACTGGCAGAGCGACGAGACGCTGAACCTTGCGAGCGCAGCTGCGTTTCCTGAAACGCCAGTTCCGCTTCTCAATCTGGCAACGTACTACGAGCGCTTCGAACAAAATCCGGGAAAGGCGTTGCAGGCGCTGGTAGAGGCGCAGCGGCGCGCACCCGGCTGGCGGCCGGCGCTGGAGCGTGCGCGCGCTCTCCAGGCGACGGCCGTGCAGGGCCAGTGACCCCTACTTTTGGGCGAAGGGCCAGATCCAGTCTGACTCGCTCGGCCGGTCGACGCCTTCCGCGTGCGCATAGGCGCGGCACTCGAGCTGCATGTTGCGGAAGCGCTCGCGCGCGTGCGAGCCGATGCATTGCAGGCGCGGCACGCGATCGATGACGTCGATGGCCAGACTGAAGCGATCCACCTCGTTCTGAATGGCCAATTCCAGCGGCGTATTGATGTTGCCCTTCTCTTTGTAACCGCGGACGTGCAGGTTGCGATGATTGTGGCGCCGGTAGGCCAGACGGTGGATCAGCCAGGGGTAACCGTGGAAGCAAAAAATGATCGGCCGATCGGTCGTAAATAGGCTGTCGAAATCGCGATCCGACAGGCCGTGCGGATGCTCGGTGTCGGGCTGCAGCCGGAACAAGTCCACGACGTTGATGAAACGCAGCTTGATGTCGGGGAACGCTTCGCGGAGCAAAGCCGACGCTGCCAACGATTCCTTGGTGGGCACGTCGCCCGCCGCGGCCAACACCACGTCGGGCTCTTGCCCTGCGTCGGTGCTGGCCCAGTCCCAGATGCCAAGGCCCTTCGTGCAGTGGCGAATCGCCGCATCCATGTCCAAGTACTGCAGGTGCTTCTGCTTGTCCGACACGATGACGTTCACGTAGTTGCGGCTGCGCAGACAGTGATCGGCGACCGACAGCAAACAGTTGGCGTCCGGCGGAAGATAGATGCGGGTCACCGCGGCGCTCTTGTTAACCACCAAGTCGAGAAAGCCGGGATCCTGGTGGGTGAAGCCGTTGTGATCCTGGCGCCAGACGGTCGACGTAATCAGCAGGTTCAGCGACGCCAAGTCCGCGCGCCACGACAGGTGACTGCAGATCTCCAGCCACTTGGCGTGCTGGTTGAACATCGAATCGATGACGTGGACGAAAGCCTCGTAGGTCGAGAAGAAGCCGTGGCGCCCGGTCAGCAGATACCCTTCGAGCCACCCTTCGAGCGTGTGCTCGGAAAGCACCTCCATCACGCGGCCGTCCGGGCTTAGCTCGGTGCCATCGCTATCCTCGGCGGCGGGCTCGCCCATCCAGCATTTCTTGGTAACCGCGTACACGGCGTCGAGCTTGTTCGAGGTGTTCTCGTCGGGGCCGAACAGGCGAAAGGTGTTCGGATTGGCGACGAAAATTTCGCGCAGGAAAGCGCCTAGCGGTCGCGTGTTTTCAGCCGTCGTTTGTCCCGGCACCACGCCAGTCACCGCGAAGTTGCCGAAGTCGGGCAGGCGAAGATCCTTGCGCAGCAGCCCGCCGTTGGCGTGCAAATTGGCGCCCATGCGGCGCGTGCCCTTGGGCGCGAAATCGCGCAGCTCGGGCGCTAGGTGACCGTCGGGACTGAAAAGCTGGTCGGGCTTGTAGCTCTTGAGCCAGGCTTCGAGCTGCTTCAAGTGCGCCGGCTTTTGTGCCACTTCCGTGAGCGGCACCTGGTGCGCGCGCCACGTGCCCTCGACCTTGTGGCCGTCGACCGTAGCCGGACCGGTCCAGCCCTTCGGCGAGCGTAGAATGATCATCGGCCAGCGCGGACGCACCGTCGTGCCGCTCCGACGGGCCTCGGCCTGGATGCGTTTGATTTCCTCGATCGCATGGTTGAGCGTGGCCGCCATCGCCTGGTGCATGCTCATCGGATCCGAGCCCTCGACCAGCAGCGGCTCCCATCCGTAGCCGACCATGAGAGCCTTGAGCTCGTCTTGCGGAATGCGGGCTAAGATAGTCGGATTATTGATCTTGTAACCGTTGAGGTTGAGGACGGGCAGCACGGCGCCGTCGCGCGCCGGGTTGAGGAACTTGTTTCCATGCCAGGAGGTCGCCAGCGGTCCGGTCTCGGATTCGCCGTCGCCCACGACCACTGTGACCAATAGATCCGGGTTGTCGAAGGCTGCACCGAACGCATGCGATAGGCTGTAACCCAGCTCGCCACCTTCGTGGATCGAACCGGGCGTCTCGGGCGTGCAGTGGCTGCCGATGCCGCCCGGGAACGAGAACTGATGAAAGAAACGGCGCAAGCCGGGTGCGTCCTGGCTGCAGTCCGGATAAATCTCGCTGTACGAGCCTTCGAGATACACCGGCGCCAGCACGCCGGGGGCGCCGTGGCCAGGGCCTGCCAAGAAAATCGCGTCGACGTCGTATTCGCGAATCACGCGGTTCATGTGCGTGTAGACGAAGCTGAGTCCGGGGCTCGATCCCCAGTGTCCCAGTAGCCGCTTCTTGATGTGCTCGGGTATGAGCGGCTCCTGCAAAAGAGGATTGTCGCGCAGATAGATCATGCCCGCCGCGAGGTAATTGCAGGCTCGCCAGAATCCATGCGTGCGAGCCAGCTCTTCGGGTGAAAGTGGAGCTCCGGTGACGGTGGACTTGGCGGCACCAAACGCTCGCGTTGCGACCCATTCCTCTTTGTTCGTTGACATCGATTTCTCCTCGTTTAGGCGGCGGAGCATACCAGTCTCTTTGTCCGTGGCGTGGACGGTTCTTCCTCGTAAACTAGCGCCATGAAACGCGTGCTACTAATCGCAACGATTCCGGCACTTCTTGCCGTCCCTGCTTGCAAACGCGACGAGAAACCGCCGCTGTCACCGCCTTTTGTTCCGTCGGTCCAAGCGCTCGAGCCTGGCGGCTTACCAGCGGGGCATCCACCCATCGGCCACGGTCCAAGTGGTGCTCCTGCGATGCCCCAGGGCAATGCACGTAGTGGTGCCGCTCCGGGTGCGCCCTCGGGCCAGGCTCTCGCCTGGGATCTTCCCAAGGGATGGACCGAAGAGCACGCGAGTGGCATGCGCCTCGCCACGTTCAAGCCGCCTGTTCCCGGCAAGGTCGACGTCAGCGTGATCGTGCTCCCGGGCGCTGGCGGTGGCGAGCTCGGCAACGTAAACCGCTGGCGCGGCCAAATCGGTTTGGGTCCGATCGACGAGGCCGCGCGTGAGCACATGCGCCAGGAGGTAAAGTCGAAGGTGGGCGCCATGTCCGTTTACGACTTCACAGGCGAGGGCACCGGGACCAAGCAGCGCATGCTCGCGGCTCTGCTGACCGCCAACGGGCAGACCTGGTTCGTGAAGATGGTCGGCGACGAGAAGCCAGTCGCGGATTCCCGCGCCAGTTTCGTCAAGCTGCTCGAATCGTTCCACCCGACGAGCGGAAGCTAAGTGGACGAGAAATCGACTCTGGAAGCCCAGCGGGCGCTAGCCCAGACCATGGGGGTGACGTGCGCCCGCCGACACATCCTTTTGTGCTGCGATCAAACCGTACCCAAGTGCTGTGACAAAGCCCGCGGCAACAAAGCCTGGGACTATCTCAAGCGGCGTTTGAAGGAGCTCGGCCTATCGGAACAGGGCGGAGTGCTGCGTACGAAAGTCAATTGCCTCCGAATTTGCCAGGGCGGACCGATTGCGGTCGTGTATCCGGAAGGCGCCTGGTACCACTCGTGCGATCCGCCCGTTCTTGATCGCATCATCGAGGAGCACGTGATGGGCGGCAAAGTCGTCGCCGACTACCTCATCGTGCAAAAGCCGTTGTAGGGGAGGACACAGAGGGGCGGGAGCTGTAGGGGACAGGGGGCCGGTGCTGGAGAGGGCACAGAGGGCCGGAAAGGAAGGTCCGGATCCATCCGAGCCCTTCCTTTCTAATCCGCCTGTGCGCTCTCTCTTTCCCCTCTGCGCCCTCTTTTTTCGCCTCTGCGCCCTCTCAATGCACCGTGATTTGGCGCGGTTTCGCCTTTTCGAGTTTCGGCAGCTCCAGGCGCAACACGCCGTCCGTCAGCTTGGTGTCGATCTTCGCTTGGTCGATGACTTCCGATAGCGTGAACTGACGGAAGAAAGTGCCAGTCTCGAATTCGCGCAAGATCGACGACTCCCCTTGCGCCTCGGGTGAGCTGACCTGTGCACTCAAGGTCAGCACGTTCTCGCGCAAATCGATCTTGAGATCCTTCGCCTTTACGCCCGGCATATCGGCAAGCACGGAAATGCGGTCGTCGCTCTCGAAGATGTCGACAGCCGGCGTGTAAACCGGACCTGGACGCGTCTGTTCCGGAAAGGCTTGCAGCTTCTCTCCGTCAGCCTTCTGCATCTCTAGCGATTCCTTCATTGGAACATCCTCCTTCCCTTTAGCTCTTCACCGTGATTTGCCGAGGCTTCGCTTCCTCAGCCTTGGGCAAGGTCAGCGTCAAGATGCCGTCGCTGTAGCGCGCATCCACCTTGTCCGCGGCCAGCTCGCTCGGCAGCGTGACGATACGATTGAACTCGCCTTGCGCGCGCTCCTTGCGGTGATAGCTGACTTGCTCGTTCTCTGGCGGAATCTCGCGCTTGCCCGCGATGGACACGCGGTTTCGCACAGCCGAGATGGACAGATCCTTGGCTGCGATACCCGGCATCTCCGCCCGAACGTAGAAATTGTCGTTGTCTTGCGTGACGTTCATGGGCGGAAACACGCCCGCCTGCGGTTCACGGACGCCATCCCAGGCCTCGAACATGCGCTGCATCTCCCGCCGCAGTTGACCGAAGTCCGCGAAGGGATTGTCGAACGCCGGCCGTGACGGCCACACTCTGCGTAGCAACATTGACATCCTCCTTCTTGGTAATTGAAGTCGACCTTCCGTCGACACCCGGGAAATGTGCACCGCCGGCCAGCCGTCAAGCTCCTCTACTTTTTGTCTCGTGCCCACCTGCGCTGCCTTCCCTCGCCGCGTCGGCGCAGCGCCCAGTTCGAAGCAATATGACCCTCACCCCAACTCTCTCCCAGCTCCGCTGGGCGAGGGGGCAGATGCGATCTCGCGCTGCCATGCTGTTGATGCCTGTGACTTCACCGGCCCCCGCCTTAAGCTCGGCGCGCCGGCGGCCAGGCTCCGTTTTGGCGGGACGTGAGGAGCCGCTCCGGCCGTTCGCGGCCGGACGCAAGGCGACGACCGAGCGCCTCATGGACGGGCGAAGCCCGGCCGTTGAGGCGCGTTCACGCCAAAACGGAGCCTGGCGAGAGCCGGCCGAAAGCCGAGCGGAACCGCGGCCGCTCAAAGCCGCCGCCGCTGCTACACCCCCAGCTGCAGCACCTTCGTCAGCTTCGTAACCAATGCCGGATCCCCGCTGATCTTCAGCTTCCCCGCAAACAAGATCTGCATCGCCGCCTGCATGCCCCCATCCACCATGGTGCAGAAATCCTGATCCGAAACTTCGATCGTGCACTGAGGCTTGGCGGTCTCGCCCGGCACGCAGGTTGGCGGATCCGCCAGCAAATCCGCCGTCCATGTTCCGCCCGCGCTGCCGCTGATCCTGAACAGGTAGACCGCAGCGACCTCTTTCGCCCGGGCAGGATGGTCCCGCAGAGCCTCGGGCACGCGCTTGCCGAAAAATTCCTTCACCGTAGTGGCCATCCGTCCTCCGAACGCGCTCTTAGCGCTTATCCTTTTTCAGCCCGCGGTAGCGCTCGGCCAATCGGTCGGCGTAGCCGTCGACTTGCTTTAGGGGTGCGCGTGAAATCGCCAAGACACCCTCGCGTACGTCTTCCGTGACAGTCGCGCCCGCCGCGACCACCGCTCGCTTGCCCACCCGTACCGGTGCTACCAATTGCGTATCCGAGCCGATGAACGCGCCATCCTCGATGATGGTTTGGCACTTTTCATAGCCATTGTAATTGCACGTAATGGTGCCGGCGCCCACGTTAACTTTCTCGCCGACGATCGTGTCCCCGAGGTACGTCAGATGGTTGGCCTTGCTGCCGCGGCCAAGGCGCGTCTTTTTCGTTTCGACGAAATTGCCGACGTGTACGTCGGCGTCAAGCACGGTGCCGGGGCGCAAATGCGCAAACGGCCCGACCTTGTTGTTGTCGCCGATGGTGGCGTCGGTGGCCACGCAGTAGGGCAGAACGTGCGCACCCTTGCCGACGATGGTGTTCGTAAGGATCACGCCCTCATCGATGTGCGCGCCTTCGCCGATGTGCGTTTTTCCGCGCAGTACGACGTCGCGGCCGATTTCCGCATCCGGCTCGATCGTCACCGTGGGCTCAACCAGGACTTCGCTTGGAGCGCGGAAGGTGGCGTACTGCAAGTGTCCGCGCACGATGCGCTCGGCGAGGACTTTCTCTGCGGCCACCAACTGCGCCCGATCGTTGACGCCCGACGTTTCTTCGGCGGCCACGTCGACGGACGTCACGCCGATGCTGGTCGCCGCCTGCGCCACGATATCCGTCAGGTAATACTCGCGCTGCGCATTTCTTGGCGATAGCTTGGCCGTCGCGTCGCGGAAGAATTTCGCCGGCGCCACGTAGATGCCGGCGTTCACCTCCGCGATGCCCCGCTCGGCCTGCGTCGCGTCCTTATCTTCGACCACCTCGGCGATCTTACCGCTGCTGTCCCGCACGATGCGGCCGTAGCCCGTCGGATCGCGAACTACCGAGGTAAGCATGGCCAGTCCGCCGGTCTTCTTCGCTTCGGCCACCAAGGCCTGGAGGCTTTCGGACCGCAGCAAAGGTGTGTCGCCGTACAGGATGAGCACGAGGCCATCGAAGTCCGGAAGCGGCCGCAACCCAAGTCGAACCGCATCCCCGGTTCCCTTTTGCTCATTTTGCTCTACGACGATCACGGCATCCTCGCCGAAGCGCTCCTGCAAAGCGCGTGTCACCTCGTCGATTTGGTGGCCGAGCACGGCGACGACGGGCGATGCGCCGAGATCGCGCGCGCGGTCGACCGGGTACGCTACCATCGGCGCACCCAGCAGGGTGTGAAGCACCTTGGCTTTTGCGGAATGCATCCGCGTTCCCTTGCCGGCGGCGAGGATCAAGCAAGCGATGGGCGTGCGAGAGCGACTATTCACAGGTGGACTCCTTCGAGAGTAGGGGCATTGTACGTCAAAGCGCTCGTCGGGCGTCTTTTCGGGACGAATGGGGTATATCTTTCGCACATGTCGCCCTACGTGCTCGTGGTCGAAAGTGACCCCGAATTGCAGCGTCGCATCGGGGATACCCTCTCCGAGGCGCACTACGCGCTTGCCGCCGAGGCCGAGATCGGCTGGGCAAAGCGCAGCATGACGATTCAGGCGCCGGACGCGGTCGTCATCGATACGGCCCTTCCCGACGGCACGGGCTTCGCTTTGGCCGAGGCGATTCGACGAACCGCCGAAACCGAGCACGCGCCCATCTTCTTCGTGGCCAGCACGCACCGCGGGGCGAGCCACGCGTCGGAAGCCCGCCGGCGATTCGCGCCGGCGGAGTATCTGTTCACGCCGCTCGATGTTTCCCGCCTCCTGGCGCTGCTTCTGGAAATCATTCCGCCCAAAGAAATCACGGCAGAGCTTGTCGTGCCGAATTACCCTGGCACCGGCGGCGTCGACCCCGATCAGAAACGCGAGCGTCGCTCGGTCGAAGACGAGGCCAAGTCCGTCGGCACCGGCGACGCCGATCTGCATGGCTCGCTGGCGCGTCAGCCGTTTGCGCATGTGCTGCAGCGGATCTACGCCAGTCGGCTCAGCGGTGCCCTTGTCCTCACCAGCGACAAGGTCGACAAGAAGATGGGCGAGAAGATCAAGAAGATCGTCTACGTCGAAAACGGCTATCCCATCGCCGCTCGTTCGAACGATCCCAGCGAATGCTTGGGCCAGATCCTTTTGCAGCAGCGGACGATCTCGGCCGAGACGCTTGCCGAATCGCTGCGCCAAATGAAGGCCGGCAAGAAGATGCAAGGCGAGCTGCTCGTCGAGATGGGCGCCCTCTCGCCGTACAACTTGTCGCGCGCGCTGGTCGTGCAGATGGAGGCCAAGCTGCTGCAAGTGTTTTCCTGGCGCGACGGACGTTTCGCATTCAAGAAGGGGCAGCCGTCCCATGACCAGCCGGTTCGTCTCGAACGCTCGCCGGCGGCGCTCATCTTGGAAGGCATTCGCCGGTCGTACGATGCCGAGCGCATGCGTTCGGTGCTGGAGCCGTACGCCGGACAGCACCTCATGCCGTCGCCCGAGAGGCGGCAGCGCTTGCAAGACATCACCGCCGATCCCAACGAACAGCGGTTCATCGACAGCCTGGACGGGACCGTGAAATACGAGGCGGCGCTGGCGACGACGATGATTCCCATCGACCGCGCGCGTTTGCTTCTGGTGGCGATGTCCGAGGCAGGCATGATCATACCGTCGCGGCAGCCAGCCAGCCGGGTGGAAGAGGCGCATCCGCCGCTCGACTCGCAGCCGCAGTTGGCTGCTGGCAGTCGCACGCGCGAGGATTTGCAGACCATTTTCGAAGCCATGCTCCACCAGACGCATTTCGAAGTCCTGGCGCTGGACCGCGAGGCGACGCAGGCCGAAATCGACACTGCCTTCGAGCTGCGCGCCAAGGATTTCCACCCCGACCATTTCCGCCTGCGCGAGGAAGGCGTTCGGGTGGTGGCCGAGCGGATTTTCGAACGCTTGGAGGAAGCGCACGCCGTGCTTTCCGAGCCGACCGCTCGACATCGGTACTCGAGCCAGCTCGACCAGGCCCGGCCGCCGAAGATCTCGAGTGGCGAGGCCGCCGCCGAGTCCCCCCAGGTGGTGGCCGAACGGATCTATTTCCAAGGCGTCGCCCATTTGCGTGCGCGCCGCTACCGCGATGCTGCCGAATCATTTCGCCAGGCAACGGTCCTGATGCCAAGCCAGGCCAGCTATCGCAGCGCTCTCGGCTGGGCGATCTACCGGCAAGCGCCCGCCGATGCGCGCGCCATCGCCGCTGGTCTTAGCGAGCTTTTGCGTGCTGCCGAGGCGGATCCGAAAAATCCGTGGTCGCGCGTGTCGCTCGGCCGGTTCTACGGCGAAACCGGCAAGCCCGACGAAGCCATCCAAATTTTCGAAGAGGTCCTGCGCATGAGCCCGGGGCTATCCGACATCGAAGAAGAAATCCGACGTCTCAAAGGAGCATCATGATCCAGTCCGATTTCGCATGGATGAACGGGAAATTGATTCCATTCGCCCAGGCGACTACCCATATTTCCACGTTCACCCTGCACTACGGTGTGGCGGCGTTCGAAGGCATCCGCTGCTACAAGCGCGCCGACGGTCGTAGCGCCGTGTTCCGCCTGCGCGAGCACATCGAGCGCCTGTTCGGGTCGATGAAGGTGTGCGGAAATCAAGTACCGCTGTCTGTCGAGCAGGTCGAGGCGGCTTGTCTCGAAGTCCTGCGCGCCAACAAATTGTCCGAGGCATACCTGCGACCGCTCGTGTATGCGGGCGCCGGCTCGCTCGGGCTCGGTTCGAAAGACGCGCCCATCGAAACGGCGATCATCGCGTTTCCCTGGGGAGCGTATCTTGGCGAGGAAGCCCACACCAAGGGTATCCGCGCCCACGTGTCCACGTTCGTGCGCGGCCACGTGAACCACACCATGAGCAAGGCCAAGATCTCCGGCCAGTATGTCAACTCGGTGCTTGCCAAGCGCGAGGCGCAGCGACACGGCTACGACGAGGCCATCATGCTCGACTCCGACGGTCGCGTGGCCGAGGGCACGGGCGAAAACATTTTCGCCGTCCACAAAGGCCGCATTTACACGCCGCCGCTGGATATGCCGATTCTCGAAGGCATCACCCGCGATGCCGTCATCACCCTGGCCAAGGAAGCAAGCCTGGAAGTGGTCGAGCAGTCGTTCACGCGCGACTTTCTCTATCAGGTGTCCGAGGTCTTCTTTACCGGCACGGCGTGCGAGGTCACACCGGTACGCGAGATCGACGGCCGGACCATCGGAGAAGGCCAGCCCGGCCCAGTGACTCGCAAGCTGCAAGCTGCCTACACGGCCCTCGTCAAAGGCCCGGGCGAGCCCAAGCCTGAATGGCTTGCGTACGTGGGCTAGACGGGGGTCAGCGCGCGCAGCCGCACCAAGTTGAATCTCGCGCGGGCCAGGCAAACGCGTGGGGAGCCGCCGAGCTTTGCTCGGCGCGGACCATCGCGGGAAGGGTTGGAAACCCTTCCAGTACCGCCGCCGGGCCGAGGCCCGGATCCTTCAAGCGTGAAACTTGGGTGAAGTTGCGCGAAAAAGGATGAGACGAGGGCTTCGGCAGCTATGCCCCGAACATCTTTGGAGCCTTGTGCCCCACTTCCAGTCTGGGCCCGAGCAGGCCATCCTTCATTGGTGAGGTTCGCGATAATCGGTCGCGAGCACTCCCCCAGGTCAGAGTCCCTTCAGATCGCCACCTCGGGCCGAAGCCCTCGTCTCACAGGAGGTAGATCATGGAGAAAGCAAAGGAATCTAGCAAGCTGAGGCGAGGCGGCGTCCCAATGGCTCTAACGGCCATTCGTCCGCTGGTGGCGGGAGTCGACATCGGCAGTCGAGAGAACTGGGTTTGTGGGCCGGCACGGTCGGACGGCAAGCCGAACGTGCGGGTGTTCGGCACGACGACCGCCGAGCTGAAGGCACTGGTGGATTGGCTGGCCGAGGAAGGCACCGAATCCGTGGCCATGGAGAGCACCTCGGTCTACTGGATCCCGCTTCTGGAGCTTCTGGAGGCGCGAGGCATCGAGGCCGTACTCGTCAATGCCCACCAGTTGCACAACGTGCCCGGGCGCAAAACCGATTTCCACGACTGCCAGTGGATTCAGCTTTTGCACAGCTGCGGTTTGTTGCGAGCCTCCTTCCGCCCAGGTCCCACGGTCGTCGCGATGCGGGCCATCCATCGACAACTGGCAAATCTCGTCGAAGAGCGGACCCGCTGTGTCCAGTGGATGCAGAAGTCGCTCGACCAGATGAACGTCCAGGTCCATCGAGCCGTCACCGATCTGACCGGGACGACGGGCATGGCCATCGTCCGCGCCATCGTCGCGGGAGAGCGCGATCCGATGAAGCTGAGCGCGCTTCGCCACCATCGCTGCCGTAAATCCGTCGAGGACATCGCGCGCTATCTCACCGGGACGTGGCGAGAAGAACATCTGTTCAATCTCGCATCTGCCCTCCAGCTCTTCGACACCGTCGAAAAGTTGATTGCCACGCACGAGTCGCGCCTGCTGGAGGCCATGGCGGCTCTGCAACCCGACGAGCGCAAAGAGGCTTCGCCCCCGCCTCATCCTAATCCGCTTAAGGAAAAGGCCATCAAAGGTCGCGGCGACCAGCCTGTGCGTACCGAATTGTGGCGTTTCGCTGGCCTCGACCTGATGCAAATCGACGGCATTGGCGTAGGCGCCGCAAAGATAGTCCTTACCGAAGTCGGCCCTGATCTTTCAGCTTTCCCCTCCGAGAACCACTTCGTGTCATGGCTGAGGCTGTGTCCCCGTCGGCCAATATCTGGTGGAAAGCCCCTCAAAAAGCGGCGCAACAGCATGGGCGCCAACCGCATCGCGGGCGCACTTCGAATGGCCGCCTGCTCTCTGCAACGAACCAAGACCGCTCTCGGCGCCGCTTACCGTCGTATCGCCCGCTACAAGGGTGCCGATGTCGCCATCTTCGCCATCGCCAGAAAGCTGGCTCAGCTCATCTACCGCATGCTGCGCTACGGGCAGGACTACCTCGACCTCGGCGAGGCAGCCTACGACCGCCAGTTCGAAGCTCGCCGACTCGCGGCCCTCCAGCAGACCGCGAAATCCATGGGCTTCGAGCTCACAAAGGAATCAGCCCAGCCTCAGCTTTCTCCCGGGTAAGTTTCAGGTCAGGGTTTCCATCTCAATGTCGGGCAATCTTCCGACTATGGTAATGTTACCCGCATGGCACTTTCAACGATGGTCGCTACGGTCATTGCACT
>Ga0066789_10000746_pt1 | contig 13678 bp, 11 predicted proteins | sample OrgsoiDNA2013049_FD_70960 | JGI IMG/M metagenome (GOLD analysis project Ga0066789, IMG submission 70960) | Permafrost soil microbial communities from the Arctic, to analyse light accelerated degradation of dissolved organic matter (DOM) -... | ecosystem: Environmental > Terrestrial > Soil >...
CAGGCCGTGCACCAGCAGCATGGGGGGCGCGCCAGCGCGCACGAAATTGATGGGCTGCGATTCGGGGTACAGGTCGGGCGGGCCAAACATGTCCCGCACATCCGGCTCGCGCAGCGGCAGGAAATCGTAAGGCCCCGAGAGGCCGACGATGCCGGCGATGCGCGGGGCTCCGCGACCCGCCACCGCGAAATACCGCTCATCGAGCGTCAGCAGCACCGCCATGTGTGCGCCCGCCGAGTGGCCCATGAGATACAGGCGCTCGGGATCGGCGCCATAAGATTCGGCGTGCGCCGACGCCCACAGCGCGGCTTGCGCGGCATCGTCCATGAATCCCGCCATTCTGACCTCTGGGTAGTGCCGATAATTCGGCAGCACCGCCATGTACCCCAACTGAGCCAAAGCCGCCCCGACGAACAGGTAATCGGCTTTGTCGCCGAAACTCCAGCGCCCACCGTGCCAGAACACCACCAGCGGCGGCGGCGCGGCGCCGGGATTAACCGGTATGTACACGTCCAGAAGATGCTGAGGTCCGCCGCCATAGGCGATGTCCGCTTTGCGTTTATAGGAACCGAATTTAGCCGGCACATTGGCGGCCAGAAATTGGATCCGGGTGCAGCCGACCCCCGTGAGCGCGGCCAGGCTCGCGAGCGCGGCACGCCGCGACATCGAATTCCTACTGTCTCGAGGCAAAGGTGACTCGGTTGTTCCGGTCGATCAAGCCGTGTCGAACGAGCCACAGCTGCGCATCCTGCGCGTCCTCGGCGAACCACTTCGCCGCACTTCCCAAACGAAAACTATAGCCCCAGTCATCCATATCCCGGCACATCCGCTCCTCGCCGACATTCGGCAGCAATTCCGCGAGCAGAATCTGCAAATAGCACACGGCGCTTTCCTCCGCATCGTCGCCGCCCGCATCGGTGTCGAGCCCGGCGCGCCGCTCGGGGGTCATGCAGATGAAGTGCGCGCTCTCGTGCATTACGGAATGCAGCGGCGTATCGAGGCGAGCGTAGATCTTCGTTCCGATCAAGCCGGCCTCGCGTTCTCCCCAATACGAGCCTGGAATGACCTGCTCGGGCGCCACCAGGATCAATTCCAATCCGTAGCGGTCCAGGAGCACTCCCAACTCGAGGCGATCGATGGAGTTGACCAACAGCACGCAAAACCTGGCGGCGCCGACGCTATTTCAAACGCGCGAGCCGGCGCATCGCGATCGAAACCAGGTCGCGGGCCATTTGCTCGCGCAGGATATCCGCCTCGTGCTGCGTGGCGAGCAGCTCATTTTCTTGGAAGCTGTAATCCTTCGAGACGCTGATGGTCTGCGGCGCAAGCAGCTCCTGGTCCCCGTCATGCACCGAGTAAGTCACCGTATAAACGAGTTCATAGTCGGTGGGAATGTTGCGGGTCGATACCGCCAAAGTGCGCTGTTCTACGAAGTCCTTGGTTACGTCGATGGTGGCGGTGGAATTCTGACGTATGCCTTGCACCAGCGCGCCGGAACTCTTCAACTGATGCTCGAACTCGCGCGCGAATTCGGTATACGGATCCCTGACGGACAGATACGGCCTGGCGAGTATCGCAGGCAGCGGCTGGCTGCCCGCCAGTCGAAACCCGCAGGCGCTGAGTCCTAACATCGCGGCCGCCGCGAACGCCACCACTCCCAGCGGTCTTGGACGCATCATCGCGTCATCCTACACGACCACATTGACGAGCTTGCCACGCACCACGATCACTTTGCGGATGGCGGCGGTGCCGATGAATTTGCGCACATGGGGGTCGGCCAACGCTGCCTCGCGCAGCGCCTCCTCGCCCGTCTCCACCGGCACGGTGATCCGGGCGCGAAGTTTGCCGTTCACCTGCACGACCAATTCGGCGGTCGCCTGTTCCAGCGCCTCAGCGTCTACCGCTCTCCACCGCTCATCGATCAACGCCCGGTTGTGGCCCAACGCGTTCCACATCGCGTGGGTGACGTGCGGAATGATGGGCGAGAGCGTGAGCACCGCGATTTCCAGAGCCTCGTGCATCACGCTGCGATCCAGGGCCGTGGCTTGCGGAAATTTGGCCAAGCCGTTCAACAGCTCCATGACGGCGGCGATTGCGGTGTTGAACGTGCGGCGGCGCCCGATGTCGTCGGTGACCTTGGCGAGGGTCTGGTGCGCCTGGCGCCTGATGGCGCGCTGCGCATCGTTCAACGCGCTCTTGTCGAGCGGCGCGGGCATGCCCGCCGCCACATGTTCGTGCACGGCCCGCCACAGACGCTTGATGAATCGGTAGGCGCCCTGTACGCCCTCGTCCGACCATTCCAGCGTCTGCTCCGGCGGCGCCGCGAACATCGTGAACAATCGCGCGGTGTCGGCGCCGAACTCATCCACTAGGGCCTGCGGATCCACGCCGTTGTTCTTCGATTTCGACATGGTGACCACGCCGCCCGATTCGACCTCGCGTCCGTCGGCGCGCAGCACCGCCACGCGGCGCTGATCGTGCGGGTCGGTATTTATCTCGATTTCGGTGGGATTGAAGTACTCGATGCGGCCGGACTCGGATTTTCGGAAGAACACTTCGTTCAAGACCATGCCCTGCGTGAACAGATTGGCGAAAGGTTCTTTGAACGCCACCGCCCCGAGTTCATGGACCACTCGCGTCCAAAAGCGCGCATACAGCAGGTGCAGGATCGCGTGTTCAATGCCGCCGATGTACTGATCGACCGGCAGCCAGTAGCGCACCCGCTCATCGAGCATCGCCCGACCGTTGTCGCTGCACGCAAAGCGCAGGAAGTACCAGGACGAATCCACGAAGGTATCCATGGTATCGGTCTCGCGCCGCGCCGCGCCCCCGCAGCGGGGGCAGGTGCAGGCGAGAAAAGCGGCGTCCTTCGCCAGCGGATTGCCGCTGCCGTCGGGCACGAGATTCTCCGGCAGCAGCACCGGCAATTGTTCATCGGGCACCGGCACCGTGCCGCATTGCCCGCAGTGAATCAGCGGAATGGGGCAACCCCAATAGCGCTGCCGCGAGATCCCCCAGTCGCGAAGCCGCCAGGTGGTTTGCTTCCCGCCCAGGCTCAAGCATCCGAGGTCTGCGGCCACGGCGTCGGTGGCGGCGCGAAAATCCAATCCGTCGTATTTGCCGGAATTCACGCAGCGGCCATGCTCGCCGTACCACGGCGCCCAGGCATCCTGGGAATAGGTTTGGCCCGCGACCTCGATCACCGGCATGATCGGCAGGCAATACTTCTTCGCGAACTCGAAGTCACGCTCATCGTGCGCCGGGACTCCCATGACGGCTCCCTCGCCATAGCTCATGAGCACGTAGTTTCCCACCCACACCGGCACTTCGGCGCCGGTAAGCGGGTGTCGCACCGCGAGACCGGTCGGCACCCCCTTCTTCTCCTGCGTGGCGAGCTCGGCCTCGATGGCCGGGCCCCGCTTGCATTCCTCGATGAACGCGGCGAGCCGCGCATTATCCTTCGCTGCATGCGCGGCCAGGGCATGTTCGGCCGCCACCGCGCAAAACGTCACGCCCATGACGGTATCCGCCCGAGTCGTGAAAGCCTGCAGCACGCCCCGTACGCCGTCGATCTCAAAAGGAAATCCGATGCGCACGCCTTCGCTCTTGCCGATCCAGTTCGCCTGCATGGCGCGTACGCGTTCCGGCCAACCCTGCATGCCGCGCAGCGCCTCGAGCAGATCGTCCGCGTAGGCGGTGATCCTGAGGTAGTACATCGGGATTTCGCGCCTTTCCACCGGCGCTCCGGTGCGCCAGCCGCGGCCGTCGATCACCTGCTCGTTCGCCAGCACGGTTTTATCGACAGGGTCCCAATTCACCACCCCTGTATTCTGATACGCGATGCCCCGCTCCAACATCCGCAGAAACAGCCACTGATTCCAGCGGTAGTATTCGGGGCGGCAGGTGGTCAGTTCGCGGCTCCAATCCAGGGCGAATCCCAAGGATTTGAGCTGCATTTTCATGTAGGCGATGTTCTCGAAGGTCCATTTCGCCGGCGGCACGCCGTTGGCCATGGCCGCGTTCTCGGCCGGCAGACCGAAAGCATCCCATCCCATGGGCTGCAGGACATTTCTGCCGTTCATGCGCATGAAGCGGGTCAGTACGTCGCCGATGGTGTAATTGCGCACATGCCCCATGTGCAGGCGGCCGCTCGGATAGGGAAACATGGACAGGCAATAATATTTCTCGCGGGCCGGGTCCTCCTTGGCCTCGAAGCAGCGATGCTCGTCCCAATAGTGCTGCGCCTGAGCCTCGACGGCGGCGGGGTCGTATCGTTCTTGCATGGTGGTGCGCCAGAATACCTTAAGATGCTGAGTAGCCGCGAACTGTAGTCGATTTGCCGGTAAGCTTGCGGCCCATCATGCGCGCATCCAATTTTTACGTCGGCTTCGGGCTGGTCACGTTGAGCGGCTGCCTGTGGTTTCTGGCCTGCACGCCTTTCGATCTGTCCGCTTTGGCGTGGATCGCGGCGGTCCCGATGCTGCTCGCCGTAGACCGCGCGCCGACGCTCGGGCGGGCGCTGTTTCTCGGCTGGTGGGCCGGCGTGGTCGAAACCGCGGGCGGCTTCTATTGGCTGGTCGAGGTCATGCAGCGATTCGCCGATTTCCCATGGATCGCGGCGCTGCTGGTATTCCTGCTGTTCTGCGCCGCCCGCGCGTTGATTTTCCTGCTATTTACCGGCGTAGTCTGCGGCATCCGCCGGCAGCTGCCATTGCCGATGACCCTGCTCGCACCGATGGTGATGGCCGGGTGCGAATTCGTGGTCCCGCAATTGTTTCCTTGCGGCCAGTGGATCACCCAGGCCTGGCATCCGCTGGTTATCCAGATCGCCGAAATCACCGGACCCCTCGGAGTGACCGCGCTGCTGATGACCGTCAATGGAGCGCTTTACGATGCGTGGCAGAGCCCGCGCCGCGCACGCTTGGCGCTCATTTCGGCAGCGGCGTTGCTTGCGGCGTCCTTGATTTTCGGAGCCGTGCGCATGCGGCAGATCGACGAGCTGCTCGCCCGCGCGCCGCAGCTCAAGATCGGGTTGGTGCAGCCGAATTTCCCGTACACCATCGACGGGGAATTCTCCCGGGACGAGGCTGTGCGGCAGTTGGCCGCCCTGCAGGAGCAGGGGCGGCGGCTCGAACGCGAAGGAGCGGAGCTGGTGGTGTGGAGCGAGGGCAGCTACCCGGCCGCGCTGCCGCGCGATTTCAATGCCGATTACGCCTCCGATTCGATGGCCATGATCCGCCGCGGCATAGGAACGCCGGTGATCATCGGCGCCGACACCTACGACTCGGTGCACGAGGCCGCCTACAACTCGGCGCTCCTGCTCGACGCCCAAGGCAGGGTCGCGGGGCGTTACGACAAAGTGCGGCTTCTGGCGTTCGGCGAATACATGCCCGGCATCGAGTATTTCCCGTGGCTAAAGAATCTGATGCCGGCGGCCGCGGGTCGCTTCACCGCGGGGGCCGCTCCGGCGCTGCTGTCGATGCGCGATGCCCGGGGACGGGACTGGTCCTTCGGACCGGTGATTTGCTATGAAGATATATTGGCGGGGTACCTGCGCCAAGTGGGCGCACTGCGTCCCAACCTGATCGTGAACATGACCGTCGATTCATGGTACGGCGCACGGACCGAACCGTGGGAACATCTCGCCCTGGCGGTGTTCGCCACCGTCGAGCTGCGCACCGCCATGGTTCGTTCGGTGAATTCCGGCGTTTCGGCGCTCATCGATCCGAACGGACGCCTGCTGCGAAAGACCTACGCAAACGATCCGTACCGCGAACCGCGAGCGGCGGACGGCATCGTGGTGAGCGCGCCGCGCATGTCGGGCGGCGATACGATGTACGTGAAGTACGGCGATTGGTTTGCCTATCTGTGCATCGCGGCGACGCTGCTGGCCGGCGCGATCACGCTCCGGCGCCGCCGCGCGGCCGGCTCGGGCGCAAAGCCGGCCGCCGACTCTCGGTCGGCCTGAGCATTCGAATCCCGCTACGATCCTTGTGGATGCCGGCTCAAATTCTCATCCAAGATCTGCCACGATATCTTGTGATCCAGCCACACTTCGGCCGTGGGCGCAAAGGCGCCCGGATCATCGAGCGATGCGGTGGTGACATCGATGGTGGCCGGGCTCTTTGAATTTTCGTACGTGAGTGTGCTGCCGCAGTCGGCGCAAAACCGGCGCATGACCCCGGGCGAGGAGTGAAAAGTGCGCGCGCTGCCGCGCAGCACATCGAAGCGCCCGCGATCGACGGTCAACCACGCCACCGTGGGCGCGCCGCTCGCACGACGGCAGGTCCTGCAGTGGCAAACCACCGAAGACAGCGGCGTGCCGGTGATTCGATAACGAATGGCGCCGCACAGGCAGCCACCCTCATGGATCCGCATGCGACCTTCCGTGCTCATCGCGCGCGCGAGAGCCGCCTTCGCAAGCCCGCCGCCACGTCGGTGAGCTCCTCTATCTTGAGCAAGGCGCCGCACGCGCCAAAAACCAGCATCCCGGCGATCACCGTGCCGAACAGCAGGGTCGCCTTGCTCCATAAGGCCTGCGTGGCCCAATCGGCCAGCAGCCAATGTGACGAGGCGGCGCACACCGCGCACAGCGCCGCGCCGGCCACCGCGATCTTACCGAGGCTTGCCAGCATGCGCCGCGATTCGAGCCCGCCCAGGCGCCGGCGCATCAATGCGTACAGCAGCAGAAAATTGCAGGTGGCCACGCAGCCGGTGGAGAACGCGAGTCCGCGATGACCCCAGCCCAGGCGGAAGGTGAATATCCAGTTGAATAGCAGATTGAGCCCCACCGCGAGAAAACTCACCAGCATCGGGGTCTTGCGCCGATCGAGCGCGTAGAAGGCGTTCACCAGCACTTTGAGGGCCGCATATCCGGCGAGGCCGAGCGCATAGAAGCGCAGTGCGCCGGCCGCCTCGGCCGCTTCGTGGGCGTCGAATTTCCCGTGCTGGTACAACACCGAGATGATCGGTTCGGCGAGCATCATGAGACCGATGGTGGAGGGAATGGTGAGCAGGAACATCAACCGCATGGCCCGCGAAAGCTCGCCGCGAAAGGCGTCCATGTGCCCGGCCACCACCAATCGCGACAGCAGCGGCAGAGTGACCGTACCGAGCGCCACCCCGAACAGTCCGAGCGGCAGCTGCATCAATCTGAAGGCGATCGCCAACCAGAATATCGCCCCGTCACCCAGTGTCGAGGCGAAGATCGAATTGACCAGCACATTGAATTGCGTGGTGCTCGCGGCGATGATCGACGGTCCCATGAGAGCCAGAATTGCCGCAACGCCCGGGTCGCGCCATCGAAAATCGGGCCGGTAGCGATAGCCGAGACCCGCCAGCGGCGGCAGCTGCACGGCAAGCTGCAAAGCGCCGCCGAACAGGGTCCCTATGGACAGGCCGATCAGGGCGCGCGGCCCGAACTGAGGGTCGATCCACGCCCCCAGCGCCACGCCGCCGGCGATGGATCCCAGATTGAAAAAGCTCGAGGCCATGGCCGGTCTGCCGAACACGCTCTTCGCATTGAGCATCCCCATCACCAATGCGGCCAGCGATACCAGCAGGATGAACGGGAACATGATGCGCGTGAGTTCGGCGGTCAATGCCGCCTTGTGCGGATTGAATCCCGGCGCAATAACGCTCACCAGCTGGGCCGAGAACACCATGCCGGCGATGCAAATGGCGCCCAGTACCAGCACCGTCAACGTGGCTACCTTGTTCGCCAACCGCCACGCCGCGCCGTCGCCTTGGCGCGCGATGGTCTTGCTGAAGGTGGTGACGAAGGCCGTCGACAGTGCACCCTCGGCGAACAGATCGCGCAGCAGATTTGGAATGCGAAACGCGGCGGTAAACGCATCCATCGCGCCGCCGCCGCCGAATAGTGCCGCGCAAACTTGCTCGCGGGCCAGACCGAGCAATCGGCTGCACATCACCGCCAGGCCGATGATCCCGGCGGCCTTCGTGTTCAGCCGCTCTGTGCGGATGTCGCTTGTGCTCATGAAGGGACCGGCAAGCGCAACTCAGGGGGCGGGCGCTGCGTTCGGCGGTGTCTTGAATACGGCTCCGTCCTTCATGACGAATTGCACGCTCTTGAGCACGTTCACGTCGGCGAGCGGATCGCCCGCGACCGCGATCAAATCGGCAAAGGCCCCGGGGGCGACCACACCCACGGCTCCCTGTTGCCCAAGCAGCTCGGCGGCGCGCGATGTGGCGGATTGGATCGCCTGCATCGGCGACATGCCGAATTCGACCTCGCGCGCGAATTCCGCGGCGATAGGCTGCGACCAGGCAAAGCCGCCGACATCGGTCCCGAACGCGATCTTGACGCCTGCGCGCAGCGCCTTGGTGAACGACACGCCGTGCACGGCCACGCGCTTGCGGTCGCGTTTTCCGGAATTGGTGCTCTCCGGATCCCAGTCCGTGTAATAGACCTGCAAAGTCGGCACGTACCACGTGCCCTGCCTCACCATTTGCGCGATCTGTGCATCGCTGATTTCAAGACCGTGTTCGATCGAATCGCAACCGCCGTCCAACGCACGCTGCAGGCCCTGGCCGTTGTAGGCATGGCAGGCGACTTTCTTTCCCCACCCATGAGTCTCCTCGACGATGGCCTTGATTTCCTCGAGGGTGAGCGTCGGCTGCGATATCAGATTACCTTGCGCGTCGACCCACGAGCGATGCGTCATGTAGACCTTGATCCAATCGGCGCCGTGGTCCAGCTGTTGGCGAGCGGCCTTGCGGGCCTCGATCGGACCGTCGATCAGCTGCGCACCCTTCGGCACCTCGATCTCCGGTGCGTAGCCTTCCAACGGGTAGCCGCCGGTCGAGGAGATCGACATGGTCGACACCCACATTCTGGGCCCCGGGACGATGCCTTCCTCGATCGCCTGTTTGATTCCGACATCGCCGTATCCGGCGCCTTCGGTTTCCATGTCACGGATGGTGGTAAAGCCCTGTTCCAACGCGCGCCGCGCAGCCACGATGGCGCGCGCCGTCCGGTACGAGGCCGGAAACTTCAGCAGCTGCACATCGTAGCCACCGAGAGCGGCATCCTCGCCCTGAAGATAAATATGGGTGTGCGCATCGATGAGGCCGGGCAGCACCGTGGCCGAGCCGAGGTCGATGACTTCGGTGCCCGGGAGTACCGGGCGAGCGCCCGCCGGCGTGATCTCGACGATCCGGTTGCCGCGAATCAGGATGTCCACGTGCGAACGAGGTGCAGCGCTGATCCCGTCGATCAGCGACCGGGCGCGAACCACGACGCTGCGCGTCGCGCCGCCCGCGGGTTGCAACGCCGCCGGTTGCACGGTCGGCACGGGCCCGATGCCAGCCTCCTGCGCCACGGCCCAGGGCGCCAACATCAGCACCGCTCCGGCCAGCGCCAATCTATTCATTGCCGTGCCTTGCGCCAATCGCCGCTAGCCAAATTGAAAACCCGATATGGCCTTCCCGGCGATCGACTCGCCAAAGCTGTGAATCCCCGGATCGCCGTCGGCGGCGCCCGCCGCGACCATGAGCGGAATCAAATGCTCCTCCCGCGGATGCGATTCCCGGCCCCCGGGCGCGCTGCGCCAGGCAATCAATTTGGCGTCGCGAGTCTTGGGATCCTGCACCGCCTCCTGAAGCCAGGCATCGAAGGAGGTTGCCGCTTCGGCACCGCGGCCGGAAAACATCGCGGCCAGATTGTGATAGCTCATACCGCTGCCGACGATGAGAACGCCCCGTTCACGAAGCGGCGCCAGCGCCCGCCCCATGGCGAGATGCTCCGCGGGATCGAGACTCTGCAGCAGCGACAGCTGCATGATCGGCACGTCGGCGCGCGGGAAAATCAACAGGAACGGCACGAACACCCCGTGATCCAATCCGCGCTTCGAGTCCACGCCGAGCGGAAATCCGGCATCCGCCAGCAAGGAGCGCACGCGCGGCTCCAGATCCGTAGCGCCGGCGACCGGGTATTTCAGGCGATAGGTGTGCTCCGGAAATCCGTAATAGTCGAACAGCAGCTTGGGTCTTTCGGCGATGTTGACCGTCGGCTGCGGCATCTCCCAGTGCCCGGAAATGACCAGAACCGCCTTGGGCCGCATGCTCAAGATGCCTTCGAGTCCACGCAGGTACGCCGCCAATCCGTCCCACATGTGCGGATCGTTAGCCGGCGGGTCCATGAAGAAGCACGGGCCGCCGCCGTGCGGAATGTACAACGTCGGCAGTCTTCTGATGGCGTTCACGGGTGTAATCTTATCGCCGTTTCAGCCCGGCCGCGCTGCTATTGCGCGTCTATTGCGCCGCGCGGCGCCGGTGCCGGTACCGCAGGTCGGCAGCGGCGAAGCGGGTCTCGTTCGTGGCATGATGGATTTGAGGCGTGCATCCGCTTCGTATCGAGGATTGCGCATGCGGTCGTTGCGCGCCGGTCAAATCGGGATCACCACGCTGCTGTTTGGCGGTTATGCCGCGTTGTATTTCTGCCGCGCCGACTTGTCGGTTGGCACCCCGCTCATCGTCGAGCAGCTGGGCAAGCACGGTGTGAGCCACAGTGAAGCCATCGTACGCATGGGCACCATGACGTCGCTGGGCGTGCTCGCCTACGCGCTCGGCAAGATGTTCCTCGGCGGCCTCGGCGACTATTGGGGAGGTCGCATCAGCTTTCTGATCGGGCTGGGCGGCGCAACCGCCTTTACGCTGCTGTTCGCGGCCGGGGGCAGCATTCCGGTATTCACGATCGCGTGGCTCGGCAACCGCCTGACCCAATCGATCGCCTGGGCCGGCCTGATCAAAGTGTCTTCTAAGTGGTTCGATTATTCTTCTTATGGTCTGATCATGGGGATCCTGAGCATCAGCTATCTCATGGGAGATGCCGTGGCTCGCCAATGCATGGGGGCACTGATCGAACACGGCTTTGAATGGCAGGCGCTGTTTTTCTTCGCCGCCGCGGTGACCGGCGTTCTATACCTCGCCAATCTGTGCTTTCTGCGCGAGTCGCGAGCCGAAACCGGGCACGATGAGGCACAACCGAATCCGCTCAATCTGTTTGCCGAATCGGCGGCGCGGCCGCAGGGCTTCGGCGCTCTGCTGCTGCCCTTGTTGCGCAGTAAAGCGTTTCTGCTCGTTTGCCTGCTGTCGCTTGGTTGCACCATAATTCGCGAGACCTTCAACACCTGGACTCCGGTCTATCTACGGGACTACTTGGGCTACACCATGGGCAATGCGGCAGGCATGAGTGCGGTCTTTCCCGCGGTCGGCGCCGTATCCGTGGTGGTCACAGGCTGGCTGAGCGATCGGATTGGCATCAACGGACGATCGCTGCTGCTGTTCCTGGGTCTTGCGGCCACGGCCGCGGCGCTCATGCTGCTGATGTCCATGCGGCCGAGCACATCGGCCGCCACCTTTCCCCTGTTGATGATCGGAATCATCGCTTTTTGCCTGCTTGGTCCGTATTCCTATCTTGGCGGCGCATTTGCCATGGACTTCGGCGGCAAGCGGGCCTCCGCCATGTCGTCGGGGATCATCGACGGGATCGGCTATTTGGGCGCCGTGGTCGCGGGCGACAGCGTCGCACGGGTTTCCGTGGCTTTCGGCTGGCGCGGTGTGTTCATCGCTCTGGCGGCGGTGAGCGGATTGGCCGCGATCGGCGCCGCATGCCTGTATTTCCTTGGCGCACGAGCTTCCGCCCGGTCGCCCTCGCGGAAGGGTGTATCCGCTTGAGCGGGCGCGGCACAATAAGCCGGCTCCTGGCAAAACCGGAGGCGCTCACCGTCGAGTGGGCCGACGGCGCGGTGGGCGAATTCGCGAGCCTGTGGTTGCGCGACAACCTGCCCGAAAACCGCGACCCCCACAGCGGCCAGCGGCTGATCGACGTGGCGGATCTGCCCGAACGGCCGCGGATTCGAGCCGCGGCGGTGCGCGGCGATTCGCTGTGCATCGAATGGGAAAGTGAGCCGCGGCCGGCCTCGATCGACCTCGGCTGGTTGGCTTCGCAGGCAGGCGGCGCCGGCGACCAGCATCCCGCAGCCATCGCGCGGCCCTGGTTGCGGGGCGCTTCCCTCGATGCGTCGCGAGATTTTGCGCATGCGTCGTTCGGCGAATTTCACGGCGATCGGCGCCTGCGCCTGGCGTGGCTCACTCGGCTGCTTAAAGACGGAGTCGCGTTCTTGGGCGCGCTGCCCTCGAACCGGGCGGCCATTCTCGAGGCGGTGCGGCCGATGGGCCGCGTGTTGGAGACCAACTACGGGCTGGTGTTCGACGTTCGTTCCGTGCCGCAGCCCGAGAATCTCGCGTATTCCGATTTGGGCCTCGGTCTGCACACCGACAACCCCTATCGCGAACCGGTGCCCGGATTTCAGGCGCTGCACGCGCTGCGCTGCTCTCCCGACGGCGGCGACAGTCTGTTTGCCGATGGCTGGGCGCTCGCCGATCATCTGCGCGCCACTGATCCCGAAGCGTTCGCGCTCCTGACGCGGACGCCGGTGCCGTTTCAGTACCGCTCGAAGGATGCCGAACTGTATGCGGAGCGGCCGTTGATTCAATTGTCGTGCCGCGACGATGTGTGCGCCGTTCACTACAACAGCCGCTCGATCGCGCCGCTGCACCTGCCGGCGCGCGATTGCGCGGCGTTCTACACGGCCTACCGGCGTTTCGCCATGCTGCTGCGCGATGCGCAATATCAGCTCAAGTGCCGGCTCGCCGACGGCGATCTGGTGGTATTCGACAATCAGCGCATCCTGCATGGCCGCACCGCATACTCCGCCGCCACGCATGCCCGCCACCTGCGCGGCTGCTACCTCACGCGCGACAGCGTCCATAGCGAGACGGCGCTGCTGCGCCGAAGCCTCGACGGGGAACCGCGATGACGGCCGCTGAGGAGATATTCGCCATATTCCGCGACCGCGGCTCGGGCGCTTATTTCGGCGAGAGCGTTTCCATGAACGAACACGCCCTGCAGGCCGCCCACTTCGCCCAAATGCAGGCCGCCTCGCCCGCGCTGATCGTGGCCGCGTTGCTGCACGACATCGGTCATCTCATCGACGATGTCCCCGCGGACATCGCCGACTGGACCTCGGACGCCCGCCACGAGCTCGTCGGCGGCCGTTGGCTCGCGCGGCGCTTTCCGCCGGAAGTGTACGAGCCGGTCCGCCTGCACGTTCCCGCCAAGCGTTATCTGTGCGCGACCGACGGCCGGTATTTGGCCAGATTGAGCGAGGCCTCCGTGGCGACCCTGAAATTGCAGGGCGGCCCGATGTCCGCGGCGGAGACGGCGCGCTTCGCGGACGAACCCTTTCACAAGGAGGCGGTGCGTTTGCGCCGTTGGGACGACCAGGGGAAAGTCACGGGACTGTCGACCCCGCAATTCGAGCACTACCGCGCCATGATCGATCGCTTGGCGATCGTGAACTGCTGAGCGCGCCCGCACGCACGTCCCATGTCGACCCAGGAAACTCGTCCAAGGAATCCCACATGCTCCGGAAATTGATCTGCGCATTGGTTTTGTTGCTGCCGCTGCCGGGGGCGCTCAATGCTCAATCCGCCGCGCCGGACATCCCCGACGCGAGCGCCGGCGCCGACATCGCCGCGGCCACCACCGAACCGCGTTTCCTATCGCCGTGGGTCTCGTATCTGCCGACCTCGGCGACCGTTCCATCGCCGCGGACGTTTTTGCATCGAATCCCCGGGGCGCCCGGCGAACTGG
>Ga0066789_10000747_pt1 | contig 13673 bp, 23 predicted proteins | sample OrgsoiDNA2013049_FD_70960 | JGI IMG/M metagenome (GOLD analysis project Ga0066789, IMG submission 70960) | Permafrost soil microbial communities from the Arctic, to analyse light accelerated degradation of dissolved organic matter (DOM) -... | ecosystem: Environmental > Terrestrial > Soil >...
TTGCCAGCTCTCGAACATAGCGCCTGATCTTCACCCCGCACCAAAAATGTAGTGCCAACTTTTTGGCTAAGGCATTGATTTGCCTATAGGGAGGGTGCGATTCTGCGCAAGTTGGGCTAGATTTCGTCCCGTCGATCAGATCATTCCTGGTGTGGACGATGCTGGTATGATTGAGCATCCCTGGCTCCATTCTTCGTTCGCGCTGTTCCTCGGAGCCGATGAATTTTCGTTCCAGTTCCTCGCGTTCCTTTTTCAGCTTCTCGAAGATTGCCGTATTCTCAAAGGGGCGCCCGGCTTCAGCCAAAGAATTTGATGGATGTTTCCTGCAAGCTGCGGGACATGCATGCTGTCGTCAACGCATTCGATGTCGCGGATCAATATTTTCGGATTAGCTCCGATTTGACGCCCGCCGGTGATGGCAGCGCGAAGTCGGCCCCCGATGAGGACAAGGTTCCCGACTGCGAGAAGCCGAATGCCGCGGATACAAGCATTGTCGGGCAGATGGAGCAGCTCAGGGCGATCTACGGGACATTGAACCGGGCAATAATGGTCAACACGTCACCGCTGGCAGGTCCTAATTCCGCGCCGCAAACCGTGACGAACCAGTCTCAGCGGCCAGGCCAGAAAACAACCGGCACGACCTTGTTCAAGATACCGGAGAAGTGCGACACGAATTCAGTCGATTCGCAGGACCCTGGCGAGAAGGACTTTGTCAGCCTCTGAAATTCGCTGACCGAACTGTTCAATCGTCTTGATAGCTTCAAAAATTTCTCAACTGGAGACGCCAGCCACGCCGTCGTCTTCTTTCCAATGACCACCGCTTTCCTGATTGCCTACACCTTTGGCGCAGGCTGCCGTATCCGGAGAGCATGGTGGTTGAACAACGAGGCGGGGCAGCAGGAGATGGACAAGCTGAAAGAGCAAATTGGCAACATCTACGGACAGCCGGTGCAATCCGCCGGGTTTGAACAGTGGCTCATCACGCCCTTGAAGGTTCTCAACAACGTCGCTCCAAAGGAAGCCGTGCGATACGAGGGCCTTAAGGCACGGTTGTATGCCAAGATCGAGAGCAAGCAGATCGATTTCGGGAACATAATCGCCGCGCCGGGGCGCTATCTGGGATAGAGAGCAGTCTTGGATAGGGAGTAGTCTTGGCTTTTTCATAGATTAGCCGCAGCTTGCGGTTCGGATCTCGATCCGGGATCGGCTGATCGTTGCGCCGTTACGCACCCCGTGACGTACCGGCGCAAGCTGCGGGATTGGGCGTGAATGCGACATCTTACCTTTATAAGGCATCTAAACTCGGGATTGCGCGCCCTCTTGGTCATGGCGTTGATAGCCGGCGCGCCTGCTGCCCGTGCGGCCGACGCCGGCTTTGCGCAGTTCATCGCCTCGCTGTGGCCGGAGGCGCAGGCCGCCGGCGTGTCGCGCGCGACCTTTGATGCAGAGACCCGCGGTCTTGAGCCGGATTACAAATTGCCCGATCTGATATTGCCCGGACGTCCCGCGACCGGCGCGCCGTCGCAGGCCGAGTTCGTGCAGGTGCCGGCCGACTACATCAAGGAAAACAGCATTGCGCGGCTGGCGGAGGAGGGGCAGCGGCTGATGGCGAAGCATCGCGACGCCTTGAACGCCATCGAAGCGCGCTTCGGCGTGCCCGCGACCGTGGTGCTGGCGATCTGGGGCCGCGAAACCGACTATGGCCGCTACACGCTGCCCTACGATGCGGTGCGTGTGCTGGCGACGCAGGCCTATGTCGGCCGCCGCAAGGATCAGTACCGCACCGAGTTCATCCTGGCGCTGAAGATCATTGGCGATGGCGAAGTGGCGCGCAAGGACATGCGCTCGTCCTGGGCCGGCGCTACCGGTCTCACGCAATTCCTGCCTTCGGAATTTTACAAGCACGGCGTCGATTTCGATTCCGACGGCCGCCGCGACATCTGGAATTCGGTGCCGGACGCGCTCGCCTCCGCCGCGCAGCAACTCGTCAACAAGGGTTGGCAGCCGGGCCTGCGCTGGGCCTATGAGGTGCGGGCGCCGGCCAATGTGGATTGCACCCAGGGCGTGCCCGAAGTGACAAAACCGATCGGCGAATGGCTGCGCGACGGTTTTGTGCCGGTACGCGGCCAAAAGCTCAGTGCCGCCGAGCAGGAGCAGCCGGCCTCACTGCTGCAGCCCGAAGGCATCTATGGTCCGGCGTTTCTGACCACGAAGAATTACTTCGTCATCAAGGAGTATAATTTTTCGGATCTGTATGTGCTGTTCGTCGGCCACCTCAGCGACCGCATGGTGACCCCGCAGCCGTTCGCGACGCCGTGGTCGGCGTCGACGCAGCTGCGCAGCGCCGACGTCGAAGCCATGCAGCGTCACCTGACCCGCATTGGTCTCTATGACGACAAACTGGACGGCAAGGCGGGAATGAAGACGCGCTCGGCACTCGGGGCCTATCAGAAATCGGCCGGGCTCAAAGTGGACTGCTGGCCGAGCGAAGCGGTGCTGCGTTCGATCAACGCCGCACGCTGAGAAAACAAAAACCCGGCCGAAACGTTCGGCCGGGTTCAAAGCTCAAGGCGCGGTGAATTCCGCGCCGTCAGGTCAGATCAGTTGCAAACCTCGACGCGACGGTAGCGCCAGCCGTAACCATCCCAGAAACGCTCGCGAACGAAGCGGCACGGCGCGGGTCCCTCTTCGACGTAAACCGGACCGCCGTAGGCGGGGCGGCTGTTGGCGATGGCTCCGCCGACGATGGCGCCGCCGATCAGTCCGGCCGCGACGCCTGCGGCAACACCGCGCTGTGCGCTGGCGGGTGTCGCGGCGAGCGAACCTGCGATCGTTGCGACTGCGACCAAGGCAGCAAATGTCTTCTTCATGTCTTTAGCTCTCCTGGAGGTGGTGCTTTAAGTCAGCGCCGGGTTTAAGATAACTCACACGCAGTGTTCGAAACTGGCCGTTTCGCTAAAAAGCGCACAACAGTCAATCGAAGGTAAACATCCTTGCCCCTCGTGGCCTGAAAAAAAGGTTTTTTCAGGCCGTCAGCGAAAAACCTGCTGTTTCGAGGGACAACCGGGCCGTTTGTAATGAACGTGAACGGTATCAGCCGCACACCCTGACACGGCGAAACCGCCAGCCGTATCCATCCCAGAAACGCTGCCGCTGCCAGACGCATCCGCCGTAATAGTCACCAGCCGCATAGGCCGGGCCGCCGTAATAGCCGTAGCCTGGTCCGTAATAGCCATAGCTGGGTCCGTAATAATAGGGGCGTGCAAGTGCGCCGCCGACGATGGCGCCGCCGAGCACGCCGGCAGCGAGCCCTGCACCAAAACCGCGTTGGGCGTGCGCGGGCGCGGCCACGGCCGAAACAGCCAGGGTGGCGACGGCAGCGAGCGCCATCAATGTTTTCCTCATGGCTTCACCTTTCTCATGGAGCAAGGACAGCTAACGAAGCGTTCCATCAGCGAAAGTTCCACATTTCGCTTGAATGATCAATGAACGGACCTGCCACATTTCGCGACCAATATTGGCAGGCCTGAGGTGTTTTTGCAGCGCACAACGCGATTTCCAGGCGAGAGAAAACGATGACAAGCGCCGTGGCGGCATTCGGAATGGCGGTCGGCGGAACATCGCTGATTTTTTACCTGCTGATGACGCGATTGCAGCACCGCCGCGCCAGGCGTGGATCGTCTGGCGACGGCTCCGGTGCGGACGGCGGCGATTACGGCGGCGACGGCTGGAGCCCTTCCAATTGGTTCGGCGGCGACCATTCCGCTTTGGACCCTTCGGGCAATCCTGCCGACTTTGGCGGCGGCGATAGCGGAGGAGGCGGTGATGGTGATGGCGGCGACGGGGGTAGCGGCGGCGATTGATGCCTGCGGCAAACCAGCAGCTTTTGAGCGACCGCAAGGGCATTTTTTTAGATTCGTTCTAGCCTGTATCGAGGATCAGTTTGGAATCACTTGAAAAGACGGTTTTTCCTTTTGCAACCTGCCACGGTCTTGAATACCTGTGGTGTCGCATCACAAGGACCTGCGCGTTTTCATGATTGTTTGTTCCTGCAACCTCCTGACCGACCACGATGTCCGCAGTGCCGTGAGCGCTGCGGAAGATTTGCCGCGCAATGCCAAGCAGATCTACGGTTGCCTCGGGTGCAGCGCTGAATGCGGCCGGTGTGCACGCACCATCAAGACCATCATTGACGAGGCCCTCGGTGCTTGCGCGAAGGCCTGCTGTTCCGGCTGCCCGCACAGTCAGGTCAACACAGGCGCCCACGTCCACCCCGACTTCGCCCTCGCGGCCAGCTGAAAATCCGAAATCGTTGGGTGTCCTGCGATCTTCCCGTTTGGCGGGAAGGGTTGCTCCCGCCGGGAATCTGACTTAGAATTATTCTAAATTGGATTCCGAGGACCCACCGGATGGGCCTCATCGACTGGAGTGCATCATGCAGGGCGACCCGAAAGTGATCGATTATCTCAACAAGGGCCTGCGCAGTGAACTCACGGCCATCAACCAGTATTGGCTGCATTTTCGGCTGCTGCACCACTGGGGCCTGCTGGAAATGGCCAAGCAGTGGCGCAAGGAATCCATCGAGGAGATGAACCACGCCGACCGCTTCACCGACCGCATCCTGTTCCTCGACGGATTTCCCAACATGCAGGTGCTCGACCCCCTGCGGATCGGACAGAACGTCAAGGAAATCATTGAATGCGATCTTGCCGCTGAGGTCGGCGCCCGCGCGCTTTACCAGGAAGGCGCGACCTACTGTCACAGCGTCAAGGACTACGTCTCGCGCGATCTGTTCGAAAGCCTAATGAAGGACGAGGAGCACCACATCGACTTCCTCGAAACCCAACTGGATCTGATCCAGCGGATCGGACTCGAGCTCTACACCCAGAAGCATGTCGGCGGGCTCGAGAGCGAGCATTAGCAGGCAGAGTGAGACGTGGATCGTCTTGCCCTTCCTTGCGAAACGAGATGAGTGGAATGGAGTTCACGGTCGTCATCACCCGCGAAAGCGGGTGATCCAGTATTCCAGAGCGCTAGTGATAGGTCGCGGAGCTGCGGCGTACTGGATACCCCGCTTTCGCGGGGTACGACGGCCAATTTTGGAGCTGCCGACTGCCCATCTCCAGCCCTACAAGGGGCGAAGATATTTCCCTATAGCTGCGTCCGGTAGCGCGCCTCGACCACAGCCTGGCTTTCAGGCTCGCCAAGCCTGGTCTGATCGTGGATCACTTGGCTGATGCTCGGAAGTACCGAGCGTTCGACGCGGGTATCCGATGACCACAGCTTGGCGCGCATCAGCGCCTTGCCGCAATGGAAATAGGCTTCGTGCACCGCGATGCTCAGCACCGCGCGCGGCAGCTTGCCGAACTCCTCCATCGCGGCCAAAAGATCCGGCTCGGCCGACAGCTTGCCGGTGCCGCCGACGCGAAGCGTCTCGTCGATACCCGGCACGAAGAAGATCAACTGCACGAAGCCCGAGCCCTCGACGATATTGCGGAAACTGTCGATGCGGTTGTTGCCGGAGCGATCGGGCATCAAGAGCCGGTTCGGGCCGGCGACATTGACAAAACCCGGATTGCCGCCGCGCGGCGACGCATCGACGCTGCCGTCCGAACCGGACGTGGCGAGCACGCAGAACGGCGACATGCCGATGAATTTTTTTGCGTGCGCGTCGATCTCCGGCCGCGCCTTGGCGATCACGCGCGGCGAGGGCTTTGGGTAGATCGTTTCGAGGTCGCTGGCGGCAAGGTCGGTCAAGTTCTGCCCTCCGGGAAGCATCGTCGTGACTTGCCGAAGATATCATCGCGATATTGCGGCGGCCATCCTTATCTCCGCCGCCACGGCCAATCGATAATTTCGGCGCAATAGAGCGCCCACCAGACGATGACCGGCTGCAAGGCCAATCTGGGTCCGTGATAAAGCCAGCTGTTGGCGACGAAAGGCAGATCGACGCCGTCGATCGCGTGCTTGAAATTGGCCGGCCAGACGCAGACCGCGTAGGCCGCAAGCGCCATGCCCGCCCACCAGCGCAGCGGTCTTGTCACCAGGGCAATGGCGCCCGCGATTTCGCACAGCCCGGTGACGAGAATGACCTGCGGCGCGAACGGCACCCATGACGGCGTGATCGCGAGCAATTGTTCCGGCGCCCAGAGATGCGCAATGCCCGCCACCGCATAGAACGCGGCGAGAATCCAGCGCATGACGGCGCGGGCGGGCGCGGAACGATCAGCCAGGGGATCGGAGGACATTCGCGGGGATAACATCTCCGGCGAGTTCACGCCATGCCGAAGCAACGCGCGAAACTCACACCGCGTCCGCGGGAACGAAGCAGCTGATCACGATGCTGCCGCGGTGATGCACGTACCACACCACGGCTTCGCCGACCGGATTGCCGCGGTCGCGAATGATGGCGCGTTCCGGCACCGCCATCCATTGGCCTTCGATCGGGACCCAATAGGCGCCCTCGCGAAAATCATATTCGGTGCGATGGCCATCGGAGATGTCGCAGCAGGGCACGCCGTTCGGCGCGATCACGCCCTTGAACCAAGCGCGGATGTCGGGGGGAACATTCTCGTATTGCCCATTGTCGAAGGCGAGCGCCGCGCCGGCCAGCGCGGACAGGCACGCCAGCAGGGCGATCTGCGCGAACCTTCGCATGCGATCCTCCACAGCGCTGCATTCGCATCATCGTGGCGGACCGGTTTTTGGCGCGTCACGACTCTCACGATCAAGCGCAATTAAGCCGGAGTTGTCAGGCGGATGCACGCTCAAAAAATGAGCGAACGCGCGGTCTGCGAATTGATGCGGTGCGAAATCTTGCGCGCGCATCGCTCACATGGTTCGCTGCGGCGCCGTCTGCAGCAATTCGCGTAGCTGCTGCGTGTAGAATTTTGCATTGCCGGTGGTGAGATGCCCGCGGGTTTCGGTGCTGGCGGGGATCAGATAGAGCCGGCCGTTCTTGATGCGCTTCAACGCGGCTTCGGTGACGCCGGTCTCCGGCGGATTGCGCTCGTCGTCGGCCGCATTGATCGCCAGCAGCGTCGCCTCGATCCGCTCCAGCGCCGGCGAGGGATTGTAATCGTGCGACGCCTGCCATTGATAGAGGAAGTCGTTGGCGTCTGATGTCGCCGGCGTCGCCAGCCGGTCGTCGACCATCTGGTCGGCTTTCGCCGCTGTCGGCGCCAGCGTCTGATAGCCGAGCGTGCCGCCGCCGGTCGCAATCTGATAGGCGTTGACGGCGTATTTCATCATCCGCGGCTGCGTGGTGTAGTTGCCGCCATTGTAATCCGGATCGTTGCGGATGGTCTCGATCATCATCCGCCGCAGCATCCAGTTGCGCGCCGCCATCTCGGTCGGCTGCGAGGCCATCGGGACCAGGATGTCCATGGCTTGCGGATATCGCACGCCCCAGATCCAGGTGTGCATGCCGCCCATCGAATTGCCGAGCACCAGCCGCAGATGGCTGATGCCGAGGCCCTCCCTGATCAGGCGGTACTGCGCATCGACCATGTCTTCGTAATCATATTTCGGAAATGCGGTCTTCATGCCGTCGGAGGGCTTTGACGAGTTGCCATGGCCGAGACTGTCGGGAACGATGATGTAATATTTCGCCGCATCCAGCGGCTGGCCGGGGCCAAACAGGTTGCCCGCGAAGTCCGCCGTCAGCATCCTCGCCGCGTCGCCGCCCGACCCGTGCAGCACCAGCACCGGCTGGCCGGTCGGCTCCCCCACGGTTGTGTAGTGCAGCCGCAGCTCCGGCATGGTTTCGCCGTTATGGAACTTGAAATCCCGGGCGATCCAGTCGCCTTGCTTCGGCGTCGGATAATCAGCCGCCAGCGTCGTAAACGAGGTCATTGCAAAGACAGCCGATAGCGCCGCGCGCGAACATTTCATGATGCTTCTCCCCGGGGCGCGGCCGCGTTGGCTGGGCCGCTTGGGGATAAGCCTATCATGCCATCCGGCACGATCCGAGATGGGGGCCTCGCCACGATCCGCAAAAATTTCTGCACAATTGGCGCGAGACCGGCGGAATAATACTAAGCCTTGTCCTCGACATCGGTTTCGGGACGGTCGCTGCCGGCGGCGGTTTCGGTGTGCCACTTGCCGTCGGCGGTTTCATATTCGATCGCCTCGGTGCGGCCGGGCACGCGCTGCTCGGCGGCGGCGCGCTTGGCGGCGGCAAGGGCTGCGGCATGGGTCGCGAAGGCCTCCGAAAACACGCCATCGACGGTATAGGCCCAGCCGCCGTCGTGCTGAACGATTTTGTAGGTGACGTGAACCATGGAGAACTCGCTTTTTTTGGCGCAGGCGCGGTGGCAGGGGGGTGAACGCGTCGCCCATTCTATGACAAAATGGGCCGCAATGTAGTTTTTTAGATGCGCGAATCGTCCTCGGTATGAGGAGACCGGCAGAGGAGTAAACCGATGTGCCGCAACATCAAGACGCTGTTCAATTTCGAACCGCCTGCGACCGAGGATGAAATCCACGCCTCCGCGCTGCAATTCGTGCGCAAGCTTTCGGGTTTCAACAAGCCGTCGCAGGCCAACGCCGAAGCCTTCGACCGCGCGGTCGCGGAAGTCTCGGCGTCGGCGCGGCGGTTGCTGATATCGCTGCACACCCATGCGCCGGCGCGCGACCGCGAGATCGAGGCCGAGAGGGCCAAGGAGCGGTCGAGGCTGAGATTTGGATGAGGGGTTTGGCAAGGTTCAGTGACGTGCCTCACGGTACAAGCTGGGGGCGGCGCTCATGATGGCCTGAAGTTTTTCAAGCCTCGGAGAGCCGCCTTGAACCCCGAAACCCAATTGAAACTATGCGCCGTCATGTTCACGGTCCTGTGGACGGGATGGATGCTGTGGTCGAGCGGATCGCTCGACCGCGTCAACGTTATCCTGATGGTAATCTGCGGCACAGCGGCGGGGTATGCCTGGTACCGCGCCATGCGCTGGCAATTTCGGCGCAGCGGCCTGCACTCGCAGGATGAGCGTTCGGCCGGACCGGCAGCGAAGCGGTAAGCGCCGTGTCGGGCCATCAAGGCGTGCAGCGGGCAATCCTGGTCGGATGGATGCTGCTCGGCTGGGCCGCCTTGATCCTGCTCGCGGGTTTGGCAAGCCTGATGGTGCTCCACAAAATCAGCTACCTCATCGCACTGGGTCCGTATCATGACCTGATCGGGACATTGCTTGTGATGGTGGCCTGGCCGACCATCACGCTGGCGTTTCGCTTTTGCGTGAAGCATGGACTCTGGGTGCTGCTCTGCGGTGGAATGCCGTGAGGACGCGAGTCGTAGATCGCGAGGTTTGATCAACATCAATTGTTGCGGGCGCCCTTGCTGTCATCAAACCGTGCTCGGGTTGCGGGCGAACGGCCGCCGCAGCGGCCTTTGACGCGTCGGGTCAGCCCGCCTCCCACCTCACCGGCAGATTGAGCAGCCCGCGAAACGCCCAGCCGCCGATCCGCACCGGCTCGGAACCGTCGAGCCGCAAGCCCTTCAATCGCCTGAAAATGCCGGGCAGCGCCACGTCGGCGACCATCGCGCGCGAGGCAAAGGCCCCGGCGCAATAATGCGGCCCGGCGCCGAACGCGATGCTTTTGGCGGTATCGCGGGTGATATCGAAACGATCGGGATCGGCGAAGCTGGCCTCGTCGCGATTGGCCGAGCCGAACATGAAGAACACGCGATCCTCGGGCTCGAATTCGACGCCGCCATGGGACCAGGGTTTTGCGACGCGGCGCGGCGACATTCCGATCGGCGCGATCCAGCGGGCATATTCCTCGAACACATCGAGCCATTTTGCGCGTCCCTCGCGCACCAGCGCGAGCTGATCGGGATGGGTCAGCAATGCCCAGATCGTGCCGGAGATGGCGTCGCGTGGCTCGTTCTGGCCGCCGGAGATCGCCAACTTGATATTGGCGCGCACGCTCTGCATCGGCTGGCCTGCGGCGAGCAGCACGCTGAGGATCGAGGTGTTGGGATGTTTTGTCACCACCGGAATCATGTCGTCGATCGCGGCGTCGATCCCCGCGGTAGCGGTGTGGCAGCGCGCCTCCACCTCCTTGTTGCCGCTGTAGTTGGCGATGCCGTCGATCATCGCCTGCGACCACGCGTCCATGTCTTCAAAGCGCATGTTGGTGAGACCCGTGATGTCCTTCAGGCATTCGGCCGACAGCGGCAGCGCGAACGCCTTGCAGAGATCGGCGTGGCCGGCAGGCGCGAGTTGCTCGAGGACGCGGTCGGCATGAGCCTGAAACGCCTTGCTCCAGGTATCCCGCACCGTGCGCGGCGAGACGGAAGGGAACATCGCCGCGCGTTCGGCCATATGGGCATCGCCATCCTTGCGCATCATGTTGTGGCCCATCAGCGTGTTCATCAGCCAGGCCGGCTGATGCGACGAGAACACGTCGGTGCGTTTTTCCTGCGAAAAGATATCGTCGCGCCGGGTGAAGATGGTCGAGCCGAACTGCGGCACGAACGCGATCGGCGCTTCCTTGCGCATCTTTGCCAGCGTAGGGTAGGGATCGGCCCAGAACGCGGCCAGGTCGATGTCAAAATGCGGGGCGTTGGACATGGATACCGAATCGTTCCGTCGGCGATCTGACAAGTATGTCATTGCCGGGCTTGACCCGGCAATCGATCCTCTTTGAAAAGACTCTCGCGAAGATAGATGGATACGCGGGTCAAGCCCGCGTATGACGGGCGTGCTTGGTTGCGCTGCAGTGCCTACACCGTCCGGTACCCGCCATCCGCCATCACGATCGAACCTGTCACATAGGCCGACAGATCCGACGCCAGGAAAATCGCCGGCCCCACGATATCCTCCGGCTTGCCGGCGCGGCCGAGCGGTGTGTGCTCGATGAATGTCCTGGCCAGTTCCGGATTGCTGGCGCGCACCTTTTCGTTCAGCGGCGTTTCGATAAAGCCCGGGCCGATCACATTGACGCGCACGCCGTCCTTGCCGAGTTCGGCGGCGAGCGCTTTGGTAAAGCCGAGCACGCCGTGCTTGGAGGCGGTGTAGGCCGGCGAACTCGGCGTTCGCAGATGCATGAACGACTGGATCGAGCCGATGTTGACGATGCGTCCCTTGGCGGCGCGCAAGGGCGCGAGAAACGCGTGCGTGACATTGAAGACGCCGGTGAGATTGATCGCGATGATGTCTTCCCAATCCTTGATCACGGCCTCGCTCGCACCCAGCATGCCGTTGCGCCGCGCGATGCCGGCATTGTTGACCAGGATCGAGACTTGTCCGATTTTGTCGGCGATCTGCTTGGCGACGGCGACGCAGTTTTCCCGTTGGGTCACGTCGAGGGCAAAACTCTCGGCCTTGCCGCCGGCAGCGCGTATCTCCTGCGCCGCCTCGGCCGCCGTTTTTTCATTCATATCGAGCAGCACGACCTGCGCGCCCTCGCGGGCATAGCCGAGCGCGATCGCGCGCCCGATGCCCGAGCCTGCGCCGGTGACGACAGCGATGTGGTTCTGGAGAAGGGGCATGGATGCGGTTTCCTCTGTTTTTGGTTTTGAGCATTCGATGCAAACTAATTCAAAATGGCGGGAGCGGAAATGGAAAGCTTTACCCTTGCGTTGTAGTCATTCGGCCTGGCGTTGCCCCAAGGAAAGACACCTCGCGGAATGGAAACGCAGTGTTGAGCGGATTTGGTCGGCGCCCGCGCCGGATTATGGCGAAGCCGCGTGCCTTGTCCGCGGCGCGCGGTGCGCTGATGCGGGAGAGATGAGCGAACGTGTCTACCATTTCCGTCGGCTCCGTCATATATTTTGGCGATGAACCATGATGAGTTGGTTGCCGCTTACACGGCGCCAGGCCGCCACTATCACAACCTGACGCACATCGAAGACTGTCTCGGTGCGCTCGCGGGCGTGAAAGATCTCTCGGCGGCCGAGCGCGAAATTCTGACCGAGGCCATTTGGTGGCACGATGTGGTCTACGATGCGAGCAGGTCGGACAATGAAGAACTCAGCGCCCGGCTCGCCGAACAGCACATCCGTCCCGATCTTGCCTGATCCGCCTGACAAAGTCACACCAGGTTGCATCAGAAGATCGCCTCGGGGCCATCCTGATCTCGATCGACCTTGGCATACTCGGTGCGGAACCCGCGCGATACGACGCCTATGCCGCCGCGATCCGGAACGAATTCGCGCATGTCCCCGATCCCGACTATCGCGCCGGTCGCACAAGAGTGCTCAGTCAGTTCGCTGCCCGGCCGGTGATCTTTCCCGATGCCGGCTTTGCCGCGGCATATGACCGGCCGGCCCGCGAAAACCTCGCGCGCGAGCTGGCTTCGCTGAGCTGATGGCGCCGAGGCTGCGGCTTTTGCGCGGCCACTTCATTGCAGGGCTGTAGCCCGCACAAGCGAGGCTATCCGCCGGAGCTCGTCACCCCAACCGGTCCGCGCAAGGCGAGGCCCGATGACAAATTCCGGCGTAACCCGCCATCGTCAGATGATCACAACGAAGGCGGATTACGTTTTCGCTACCTGTGCCCTTACAGGGTGCAGTGGCGCTGCTCTCGCATCTTGAGCTGCACATCCATCGCGGCCGAGAAGGTCGGAACCGGCTTGCTGACGACCTTGTACTCCGACGGCCATTGCATCGGCTTGTACCTCAAATCCTCGTTCCAGATCTGGCAGATGCCGGTGTTGTCCCAGCGGATTACATAATAGCCGGCCCGCGCGGGAGCGGCGACGGCAAGGGCCGAGACGGCGATGCCGGCGGCGGCACAGAGAGCGGTAGCGCGATGCATGACAGGTCTCCTGGTGAAACATGTTACCCCGCCGCCGCGGCGTATCGTGGGCCGGGGCGGTGTCCATCTTTTCCGAATGGACGAGCCTGCAAGTGGTGCGGCAAAAGCGGAGCGGGTGCAAGCCGAGGCCGCGATCGTTCACGCGCATGTCACCCGCGTCAGCGACATGGGACCGGCATCGTGTCGCCGATGTCACGCTTGGCTTATCCGGGCCGGGGCGAGCCCGCGACGACGTGGGGGCGAGTTTCAGATTCAGTTGTCAAACAGCGAGCGGACATGCGTTCGCATTGTCGCGGCGCGATGCGATGCGCCCGAGCTTTGCGTCGATGGCCACCCCCTTTAAAGAACGAGAGGGCGCAGGGAAAGCCGGATGCACGCTGCACCCGCGGTCTCGTGTGCACCAACGCACACGAGCATACAGGTCCAGCGGAGGCATTCCGGCTTTCCCTGCGCGATGGGTTACGGCTTATTTCGCGCTCTCCCCGGTGACCGGCTTTCTTGCCACCGTCATCCCTGAGAAACTTGTTTCTCAAGAACTTGACGCCAGCATCGGGGCGCCAGGACCACACGGCTTCACCGTCCGCGAGGCTTGCGTTCGACGTCCACCGCATCCCACCGCGCGTTCGTGGCGATCGCGAGCCGCCCCTCTCATCGGGTGAGACACGCGGAGCTAGAGCACTGATTTGCCCGACAAGTTAAGCGGAATATTTTTGTCTGAGGGGCTGGACAGGTTTTGGGTGATTTGCCCGTCGGGTTGTTTTGTCGCGGCCGCGGCTTCATTTCTTCCTTGCGCGTGAAGCGAAGCAGCTTTGTAGGGTGGGCAAATCCTACTGCATCATAAATTTTGTCTGCTGTGTCGTGAAGCTTTGTTGCCGCAACAGGGGCATCGCGGCAGGTTTTTGATGAGGGCGTTAATCAAGC
>Ga0066789_10000749_pt1 | contig 13656 bp, 9 predicted proteins | sample OrgsoiDNA2013049_FD_70960 | JGI IMG/M metagenome (GOLD analysis project Ga0066789, IMG submission 70960) | Permafrost soil microbial communities from the Arctic, to analyse light accelerated degradation of dissolved organic matter (DOM) -... | ecosystem: Environmental > Terrestrial > Soil >...
TCGGCCACCCGATTCCCGACCTGACCGGTTACATCACCGAGGGCCAGATCGTCCTTTCGCGCGACCTCGACCGGCGCGCGATCTACCCGCCGATCAATGTGCTGCCGTCGCTGTCCCGATTGATGAAGGACGGCACGGGGGGCGAATACACGCACCCGAGCCATCCGGCCTTGTCGAGCCAGCTGTATGCGGCCTACGCGCGCGCGGTGCAGGCCCGCGTGCTCGCGAGCGTCGTCGGCGAGGAAGGACTCGCGGCCACCGACCGTCAGTACCTGGCGTTCGGCACTGCGTTCGAGAACACCCTCGTCAGCCAGTCCGAGCCGCGTACCCTGGAGCAGAGCATGGACGTCGGCTGGCGCCTGCTCGCCGGACTGCCCGTGACCGAACTGACGCGCCTGTCCGACGCGCAGATCGCCGCGCATCTCGGCGCAAAATCCTGAGGCTCAGGACCCACTCATGCGCACATTGATCCACCACTCCAGCGCGGTACCCGAATGAGTGAAGCGAGCCCCACCCGCGCAGTCGTGCTCGAGCTGAAGGACGAGCAGCGGGCGATGCACGAGGGTTATGTCTTCCTCGACGAGAAATGTCTGCTGCTCGCCGGCGAGATCCTGCGCGAGCTCGAGCACTATGCGAAACTCGACCTAGCCATGCTCGCTGCACACCAGGCCGCCCTCCAGGCACTGCAGGCCGCGGTCGCGCGCCATGGGCTCGAGGACCTGCAGGTGTATCCGGCGCTCGATCAGACCGGCGCAACAATGACGCTCGACGCGCGTTCGATCATGGGCGTGCGCTTGCAGGACGTCACTTGGCAATCGGCGGACGCAGCGCCACGGTCGTCGGTCGAGCGCTCGCCCGAGGCGGAAGCCTGCCGCCACGCATTTGTCGTGATGGTTGCAGCGTCAGCCCGGCTCGCCTCGGTCAGCGGGAATCTCGAGCGACTGTCATTCGAGTATCGGCGCTCGGTACGCCGCGCGCGCGCGTTGCAGGATGTTCTATTGCCAGAACTCGACCAGTCGGTCTACCGGATCGAGACGCGTCTTGAAGAACTCGAGCAGGAGGACGCCATTACGATGCGGCATCGTGCGTGAATGGCGCGAGAGGAGACGCGTTCTTTCGGAGCTAAGCCTTGATGAACTCCTGCCTGCCGCCGAGCCATCGCTCCAGGTGTGCCTTTGCCGCCGCGGGCTCCCGTCGCAACAACTCGTCCGCTGCATTTCGCGCCTGTTCAAGCAGCTTGACGTCGCGCTCGAGGTCGGCGAAACGCAGCAGCGGCACGCCCGACTGCCGCGCACCGAGGAACTCGCCGGGACCGCGAATCAACAGATCCTGACGCGCGATCTCGAATCCGTCGGTGTTCTCGAAGACGACTTTGAGCCGGGCCTTCGCCAGTTCGGACATCGGCTCCTCGAACAACAGCACGCACAGGCTCCCGTCGGCACCGCGCCCAACCCGCCCGCGAAGCTGATGCAATTGCGCAAGCCCGAAGCGCTCCGCATGCTCGATCGCCATCATCGACGCGTTTGGAACATCCACGCCGACCTCGATCACCGTCGTCGCCACCAGCACGTTGACTTCGCCGCGCACGAAGCCATCCATCACCGCGGCTTTCTCCTGCGGCTTCATGCGTCCATGCAGCAGCCCAACCTTCAACTCAGGCAGCGCAGCCGTCAGTTCCGCGTGCAACGCGACCGCGGTCTGCAGCTCCAGCTTTTCGGATTCCTCGATCAACGGACACACCCAGTAGACCTGCCGTCCGCCCGCGGCGAGTTTGCGCACACGCTCGACGATCTCGGCACGGCGCCGCTGGCTCACCAACTTGGTGATGACCGGTGTGCGGCCCGGCGGCATCTCGTCGATGACCGACACGTCGAGGTCGGCGTAGAAACTCATGGCCAGTGTCCGCGGAATCGGCGTCGCGCTCATCATCAGTTGGTGCGCGTCGCCGATGCCCTTCTGGCGCAGCGCCAGACGCTGTGCGACCCCGAAGCGGTGTTGCTCGTCGATGATCGCGAGCCCGAGCTTCGGCAGCGTCACCGCGTCCTGGAACAACGCGTGCGTACCGATCGCGAGCTGCGCCTCCCCGCTTTGGACGGACTCCAGCGCTTTCCTGCGCTCCTTGGCCGGCAGCCCGCCCGACATCCATGCAATCGAAATCGGGAGGCCGTCGAGCCACACCGCGAGTTTGCGATAGTGCTGCTCGACCAGTATTTCTGTCGGCGCCATGAACGCGACCTGGTATCCGGACTCGATCGCCTGCAATGCCGCCAGCGCCGCGACGACGGTCTTGCCGCTGCCGACATCGCCCTGCAAGAGGCGCTGCATCGGTTCGCTGCGCGCCAGGTCGCGCCGGATTTCCGCGACCACGCGCGACTGGGCCTTCGTCAGCGTGAATGGCAACCGCTCGGCCAGCGTGCGCGTGAGTGAGCTGTTACCAGGCAATCGCGGCGCCTTGCGCCGGGCGCGCGCACGGCGGTGCATCTTCAGCGAAAGCTGCTGCGCCAGCAATTCGTCGAACTTGAGACGCGTCCACGCCGGATGAGTGCGTTCATCGAGCGCGGCCTGCGATGCATCGGTGGGCGGTTCGTGCAGATAGCGCACGGCCTCCGCGAAACTCCAAAGTCGCCGCGGCTCGCGTATCCAGGGTGGCAGCGTCTCGCCGAGCAACGCCGGATCGGTCGCGAGCGCGCGATGCACCAGCTTGCGCAAAGCCTCCTGGGCGAGACCTGCGGTTGTCGGATATACCGGCGTCAATCGTTCCGGCAGCGGCGTGCCGGGCGCGATGACATGAAAGCTGGGATGCACCATCTCCAGCCCGAAATGCCCGTCGCGCACTTCTCCGAATGCGCGCACGCGCTTGCCCTCCGCAAGCGCCTTCTGCTGGCTGGGATAGAAATGAAAAAAACGCAGCACGAGTTGCGCATCGCCTTCCTGCAACAGGCATACGAGTTGCCGGCGACCGCGATACTGGATCTCTGTATTGGCGACGGTACCCTCGACCTGCCAGGCCTGCCCGGGCCGCAGCGAACTCAACGGACACAGATGCGTATGGTCCTCGTAACGCAGCGGCAGATGGAGGACGAGGTCCTGCTCGCGCACGATGCCGAGGCGCGCGAGTTTTTCCTTGAGCGTGTTGCCGGCCTTGGGTTCCTTCGCCGCCGGCTTTTTCGACGCCACGCGCGCGCTACTGACCCTTGCTGTCGTCGAACGGCGAACGGCCGCCCGGCGCACGCTGCGCGGTCGCGGGTTGCAGTATCAGCACGCCTTCGATTTCGACGCGCGCGCCCTTGGGCAGCGCGACGACCTGATACGTTGCACGCGCCGGATACGGCGGCGTGAAACTTTTGGCGAGGATGTCATTGACCGTCGTGAAATCCGCCATGTCGGCAAGCAACAATGTCATCTTGACGATATCGTCGAGCGAACCTCCCGCGGCCTCGGCCACCGCTTTCAGGTTCGCAATGACCTGTCGCGCCTGCGCATCGACGCCCTCGCGCAGATTGCCTGTGGCGGGATCGAGGCCGATCTGGCCGGAAAGGTACACCGTGCTGCCCGCACTGACTGCCTGCGAATACGGGCCGATCGCGGCCGGTGCTTTGCTGGTTTGAATGACGTCCTTGCCCATGCTGCCTCCCTAGTCACGGAGCGCAAATCTAGCACGGTCGAGGTCTCAATGCTCTACCGCCAGGCCCGCTTCGATCCACGCATCGATACCGCCTTGCAGCGGCCGAATGCGCTTGTAGCCCAGCTTGCGCAACGACTGCGCCACTTTCACCGCGGTGGCTTCGTTGGGACACGCACAATAGACGACGACTTCGCCGTCCACCGGCACGCCCTTGAAGCTCTCGACGATCTTCTGCATGTCGATCGCGCGTGCGCCGGGAATGCGTCCGGTGACCGCCTGCGTCATCGGCGAGCGCACATCGACGATGGCGTTCACCTGGTTGGCCGTCATGAGCGTGTTCAATTCGTCGACCGACACGCGATCCATCCTCAACTGGCGCACGAAGATGAAACGGCGGAACCACTTGACGAGTATCCAGAGGACAAAGCCGGCCATGACCAGTATCAATCCAACCTCGCCGAGCGCCTTGAGCGTGTTCATCGCGTCGTCGACGGCGTGGCGGAACAGATACCCGAGCGCAACACCCGCGCTGACCCACAACGTCGCGCCCACCGCGTCGAACAGGACGAACTTCCAATACGGCAAACGAATGGCGCCCGCGAGCGCCGTCGCCACCGACGCGAATCCCGGGACAAACTTGGCGAAGACCATCGACATCGGCCCGAAGCGCTGAAACATCGACTCGGTCTGGCGCACGCAGGTATCCGGCGAAAGCGAGACACGGCACAGCGTTCTCAGAATCGCCAACCCGAAGCGGCGGCCGGCGAGGTACCACCCCGTGTCGGCGATGATTGCGGCGGCGACCCCGACAGCGATCAGTTGCCATAGCGGGCTGCCGCCCATGGCGGCATAGGCGCCCGCGACGATCAATACCGGATAGGCCGGAACCGGCAATCCGGCCTGCAGCGCCAGCACATTGACGAAAACAAGCCCCAGCCCGTACTGCTGGAGCAGCATGATCAGATGGTTCATTCGTAACCTTTACTCATGGGAGTTCGTCGGCCGGACTGCGCGCAACTTACGTAGCGCCCGTAAACCATGTTGGGCTGCCCTGCGGTTTGTGCAAGGTTTGAAGGGCGCCGGACGAGGGGCGACGGGATACCCCAGAGTCAATTCCAATAGAGGTATGAGCCTGGACGACCCGGGTTCAGAGTGAGTCTCAAGCGGCGTTCCTGGATCGTTTGTGGATGGAAATAAAGAGGCGGTTGCGGGCTTCGTTGAGGCGGGCCGCCGCCTCGTTGTCGGACATGCTTGCCGCTTCGCGGCGTAAGGATTGGAGCGTGACCCCCGGGCGCAGGAACTGTTGGAACCGCTCGAGGGTCGCCAGTTTCTCGAACGGGGTCATCACCAGGCGTTGCGGGTAGCGCTTGCGGATCTTGCCCTTCTTGTCGGTGATCTCCTCGGCGAATAGGCAGGGCCGATGGAAATTTAGGTACGAATTGAGGTGCTCGGCGCAGAAGGCATTGACCTCTGCGGCATAGCATTGCGGGATATGTTCGTAGCCGAGTTGCTTGCGGATCACGGCGCCGTTCTTGGTTTCCGCCAAGCCGTTGTCGTTGGAGTGGCGCGGGCGAGACTTGGTGAATTCCACCCGCAGCTTGTCGAGCATCTTGGCCACCCGATGGTTGATGTACTCGGAACCGTTGTCGGCATGGAAACCGAGAATGCCAAACGGGAATTCGGCGAGCAAGGCTTTGATCACCGGCAGCAGATACGCTTCGCTGATCTTCTCGCAGGTGGCCACCAGCTCCCATTGGGTCAGGCAATCCACGGCGTTGATGTGATAGACACCCTTCATGCCGTCCTCATCGCCTTGATGCACGCTGTCGATGCGGATGAACCCCGGCCGCCCCTCGGGCGTGGGTGCGCGGCGCTCGCCAATGTTGACCTGGGTCGGGCGCGTCTTGGTCCACTCCCGCCGGCGCTCGGTGTAACCGGTGCGCCGCCGCAGGTTGTATAAATGCGCGGTCGAGATCGTCGCCAGGCGGGCATAACGAACATCGCCATAGGTCGCCCACGCGCGTTGCATCAAGTGCCGAGTGGCTGGACCAGAGAGCGTGCCGTGCAGCGTGTCGGTCGCTGCGAGCAGGATAACGTCGGCGTCGGTGAAGCGACGGGTAAAGCCATGCGTCGGCGCGCAATAGCCTTTCTGCAGCGATCCCGCACGGGCGCGCTTGATCAGCCGCACCAACTGCGGCCGCGAGTAGCCGGTGATGCGCATCAGGTAGCGCACGAGGAGCCCCTTGTCCGCCCGCTTGAGCCGGGTATACCCAAACCGGCGCAATCCGCCCTCGATGTGTCGGTAGGGATCCTCGTCCTTGCCGCATCGCCGAAACTCGACCTCGGTCGTCCCTTCGACAAACTGCCGCAACTGCAGCAACGTTACCAACCGGTCTTCGTTCATATCGATCACCATGCTCCCGATGATCGATCCAGCTACCCCGCTTCAGGCTCATACCATGTTGGAAACACGGGCTCCCGTCCAGACTCATACCATATTGGAAAAGACTCCCAGTGTACGCCGGGGGCCGGTACGGCTATAATTGCGCCCCTCTGGGGACGTAGCTCAGCTGGGAGAGCGCCGCGTTCGCAATGCGGAGGTCGTGAGTTCGATCCTCATCGTCTCCACCAGAGACTCCAGGCCGACGGTTCTCCCGTCGGCCTTGTCGTTTGCGGGGTGCCGTAAAAACAAATGCTTAGCCGATCGAGGGCTAGCCCAATTCTGTTTTTTCGTCGTTCGATGTGCTCTAATAGTCGAATGCGCCGCACCTCACGCCGCTTGATCGCGGTCCTGACGATCTTCTGGCTCCTGTTTTCGCAGGGCGCCATGGCGGCGCATGCCTGCAAGCAGCAGTTCGAGTGGCCGGGCGGATTGATCCCTGCGGCAGGTGCCAGTATGTCCTCGGACCATTGCGCGGGCATGATGGAAAAGGCGGCAGCCGAACTTTGTTTGAAACACTGTGTCCAGGGTACGGACTCAAACAATACCGCCTCAACCGCGGACGTACCTTTGCTGGCGCCCACCACCTTTCTGGTGGTTGAACCATCGGCGACACAAGTACCTGCAAGATCCGCGGCCTCGTTGGCCTTGGCCGCGCACGACGCTTCTCCGCCTCCCCTGCTCCTGAGCCAACGGCTCAGGATTTAACCGCACCTCCGCTGCCGGCGCGCATTCCGTCTGGAATGCGCGCTGTACTGCTTTGCCCATTTTGGCATCGGAGGTCATCGTGCGCGTACTCGTCACCCGAAGCACCACGTGGTGTGCGTGGAGAATCCAACCCCGCCTGACGGCGGTGCTCGTCTGCGCGGGATTGTTTGCAACACTTCACGCTTCCGGAGCGGCGCACGCCCAGGCGCCGCTGTCGCTCCCCGAGGCGCTGCGACTCGCCGAGGCGCATTCGCCCCAACTTGCCAGCGCGGAATACGCCGCGACGGCCGCGCGCGAGCGCGGTATCGCATCGAGTCAGCTCCCGGACCCTGTACTCAGGCTGGGACTCGATAATGTCCCTGTCACGGGTCCCGATGCCTATAGCCTGACGACGGACTTCATGACCATGCGCCGGATCGGCGTCATGCAGGAATTCACCGATTCCGAGAAGCGCGATCTACGACGCCAGCGAGGAAATGTTGAAGCGGACCGCGAATTAGCGAAACGCGACGCGGCCCGCGCGACGCTTCGCCAGGAGGTCGCCTTGGCGTGGCTCGACCAATACTTCGCTCAACGTACCGCCGAGCTGTGGCGCGTCTTGGTGCAAGAGATACGTTTGCAAACGACATCGCTGGAAGCAGGCCTGGCGACAGGTCGCGCCAATGCCTCCGAATTGCGCGCCGCCCAAGCGGTGCTCGTGCAAAGCGAGGATCAGATCGCTGCCTCGGAGCAACAAGCGCGGATCGGCACGACGATGCTTGCCCGCTGGTTGGGTGCTGACGCAAGGCGAAACGCCGGCCCACTGCCGGACATGTCGTCCGTCGGCTACAACGCCGAGGAAACCGCAGAACTGATTGGGCATCCGCAACTCGCCCTGCTGCGCCAGGACACCCTGTTAGCCGAGACGGACTTGAAACTTGCCTCGCGAAGCAAGGTGCCCGACTGGAGTGTTGAAGTCGCGTACCAGCAGCGTGGTCCCGCGTATTCGAACATGGTGTCCATCGGCGTCAGTATCCCTTTGCCACTCTTTCCGAACGAGCGACAGGATCGTGGAATCGCGGCAAGCCAGGCGCAACTCGCGCAAGTGGAAACGCTCTTTCAAGACACCTTGCAGCAGCACCAGACAGAATTGCGCGTCAGCTTCGAGGAATGGCGCAGCTTGCAGCGTCGAGCACAGTCGCTGCAAAACACCTTGCTGCCACTCGCCGCAGACCGTGTTCAACAAACACTCGCCAGCTACGCGGGCGGTACAGCGAGTCTGGCGCAGGTCCTCGAAGCCCGTCGCGCCGCTGTCGACGCGCGAATGCAGGTGCTGCTGCTTGAGCGCGATGCTGCGCGCGCTTGGGCCAAAGTCAATTTTCAGTTCGGCGAACCCACGAATCATGCGCAAGCCTCCGGAGACCGACCATGAAGCGCCATATGATGTGGCTTGGATCAATCGGGCTGTCTCTGATTGTCGGCGGCGGAGTCGGGTATTGGATGAGTAGCCGCAGCACGAGCGCGCCGCCAACGCCCGAGGGGGCATCCAGCAAGGCCGCTGATGCCGCGGCAAACACGACGACCAAAGCGCTGCCGGATCGCAAAGTGCTGTACTGGCACGATCCCATGGTGCCCGGACAAAAGTTCGACAAGTCCGGGAAGTCGCCGTTCATGGACATGCCGTTGGTCCCCGTCTACGCCGACGAAGCGACCAGCGGGGGCGTCGCGGTCTCGCCGGCGATGACCAGCAGTCTGGGAATACGAACGGCCGTCGCGCGCAAGATCGCGGTGGCATCGCGCATCGACGTGGTGGGCAGCGTGGCCGAGAACGAGCGCGCTAGCGCAATAATCCAGGCGCGGATCGCGGGCTACATCGAAAAGCTGTACGCACGCGCCAATTTCGATCCTATTGCCGCAGGCGCGCCGGTTGCGTTGATCTATGCACCCGATTGGGCGGGTGCGCAGGCCGAGTACCTCGCGTTGCGGCGCTCGCTGGCCGATGCCTCACTGATTGCCGCTGCCCGGCAACGGCTGCGCCTCTTGTCGATTCCCGACAGCGTGGTGGACAGTGCCGAACGCAACGACGCCCCGGAAGTTCGCTACACGTTGACGGCGCCACGATCCGGCGTCGTGACCGACCTCGCGGTGCGCGACGGCGCCATGGTGACGCCTGGAATGACCCTGATGCGCATCGTCAGTCTGGGCGAAGTGTGGGTCTATGCGGAGATTCCCGAAGCTGCAGCCGCAGCAGTGGCCGTGGGTGCCAATGCCGAGATTCGCTTGCCGGCGTATCCAGAGCAGTTGTTGCGCGGTCGGGTGTCCGCACTCATCCCACAGGTCAATGTCGCCAGCCGCACGCTGCGCGCCCGCATCGAACTTCCCAATCCGGTTGGGCTACTGAAGCCTGGGATGCTGGTCAACGTGGCGCTCATGGCATCACGCGAGCAGGCAACCATCGTGGTGCCGCAGGAGGCCGTCATCGCCACCGGCAAACGCAGCGTAGTCATCGTGCGCGAAGCGGACGGCCGCTTTCGTCCGGTGGACGTAGTGGTTGGACGCGATCTCGGTGCGGACATCGAAATCAAGCAAGGCTTGCGCGAGGGCCAGACGGTCGTCGCCTCCGGTCAATTCCTGCTCGATTCCGAAGCGAGCCTCAGGGGCACCTTTCCCCACCTTGATACCGGAAGTAGCGTGGCACCGACCGCGCCAACCACAATCGCTCCGGCGAAAGACAGCGGAGGTCGACCGTGATCGGCAATCTCATTCGCTGGTCTCTTGGCAATCGGCTGTTGGTGCTGCTTGCCGCCCTCGGCCTCGGCGCTTGGGGTTTGTGGGCCGTCCTGCGCGCCCCACTCGACGCGTTGCCGGACTTGTCGGATGTCCAGGTGATTCTGCGCGTCCAATATCCGGGCCAGGCTCCCCAAATCATCGAAGATCAGGTCACCTATCCCCTGACCACGACCATGCTGTCGGTGCCTGGCGCGAAGATAGTCCGCGGCTTCTCGTTCTTCGGGGACGCGTTCGTGTATGTGTTGTTCGAGGATGGGACAGACCCGTATTGGGCGCGTACTCGTGTCCTCGAATACCTCAATCAGGTGCAGTCGCGCCTGCCGGCGGGCGCCAACGTTTCACTCGGACCCGACGCCACCGGGGTGGGCTGGATCTACGAGTACGCGTTGGTCGACAGGACCGGCAAGCTGGACATCTCTGACTTGCGCGCGCTGCAGGACTGGTTTCTCAAGTACGAATTGAAGGCCATACCCGATGTTGCCGAGGTGGCGAGCATCGGGGGCATGGTGCGCCAGTTCCAGGTGGTGGTCGATCCCGACAAGTTGGCCGCATTCAGCATCCCGCTGTCCCAGATCGCGACCGCATTGCAACGATCCAACCGCGAAGCCGGTGGCTCCGTCATCGAGATGGGCGAGGCCGAGTACGTGGTACGCGCCCGCGGCTATTTGAGGTCCCTCGATGACATCCGCAATGTCGTGTTGCGCTCAAGTGAGGCTGGCGTTCCGGTCATGCTGGGCGACGTGGCGCGGGTGCAGCTCGGCCCGGAAATGCGCCGTGGCATTGCCGAGTTGAATGGCGAAGGCGAAGTGGTCGGTGGCGTCGTTGTGCTGCGTTCGGGCAAGAACGCGCTTGCGGCCATACGCGCCGTACAGGCGCGGCTCGATGAACTCAAGACGAGCCTGCCCGCGGGCGTGGAGATCGTCACCACCTATGACCGCTCGCAACTGATTGAACGCGCGGTGGCGAACCTGCGCGACAAGCTCATGGAAGAGTTCATCGTTGTCGCCATTGTCTGCCTCGTGTTTCTGCTGCATGTGCGCTCGGCGCTGGTGGTCATGATCTCGCTGCCTTTGGGTGTGTTGGCCTCGTTCATCGTCATGCACTACCAAGGAGTGAACGCCAACATCATGTCATTGGGCGGCATCGCGATTGCCATCGGTGCGATGGTGGATGCGGCGATTGTCATGATCGAAAACGTCCACAAGCATCTGGAAGCCGCTCAACGCAGTGCGCCGGACGGCCGAATCACCGCCGCGCAACGCTGGACCTTGGTGACCGCAGCGTCGGTGGAGGTCGGACCTGCGCTATTCTTTTCGCTGCTGATCATCACGTTTTCGTTCCTGCCGGTGTTCACGTTGGAGGCGCAGGAAGGGCGGCTGTTTGCACCGCTCGCCTTCACCAAGACCTACGCGATGGCGGCCTCGGCGGGATTGGCCGTGACCCTCGTGCCGGTGCTGATGGGTTACCTCATTCGCGGGCGCATCCCGGCCGAGACGCGAAATCCTCTGAACCGGTGGCTGATCGCGATATATGAACCGGTGTTGAAAGCGGTTCTGCGGTTTCCGAGAACGACCATCGCGCTCGCAACGGCGCTTCTCGCGCTGACGCTGTGGCCCTTATCGCAACTTGGTGGCGAATTCATGCCGCCGCTGGACGAAGGTGACGTGCTCTATATGCCGACCGCCCTTCCTGGGTTATCCGTTCGCAAAGCCGCGGAATTGCTTCAACAGACGGATCGCCTGATTAAGACCGTGCCGGAAGTTGCATCGGTATTCGGCAAGGCCGGGCGCGCGGACACCGCGACTGACCCGGCGCCCTTGGAAATGTTCGAGACGACGATTCAATTCAAACCGCGCGAGCAATGGCGCCCAGGAATGACGCCCGACAAGCTGGTCGAAGAACTCGACCGCATCGTTCAGGTCCCAGGACTCGCCAATATCTGGGTTCCACCCATTCGGAATCGCATCGACATGCTGGCGACTGGGATCAAGAGTCCGATTGGCATCAAAGTGTCCGGCCCGGACCTGGCGCATATTGACGAGCTGACAGGTCGAATCGCCGACGCCGTCAAGACCGTGCCCGGCGTGACCTCCGCGTTGGCCGAACGGCTGACGGGCGGCCACTACATGGACATCGAGATCGACCGCAAGGCCATCGCTCGCTACGGCCTTGCCATCGACGATGTGCAGGCGTTCATCAGTACTGCCATTGGTGGCGAGAACGTCGGCGAAGTGATCGCCGGGCGGCAGCGCTTTCCCTTGAACCTGCGCTTCCCGCGCGAGCTCCGGGACTCGCTCGAAGCACTGCGCAATTTGCCCTACGTTACGGACCGTGGCGCGCGTCCGCGATTGGGTGACCTCGCCAAGATCCAGTTGGTGGACGGACCACCGATGCTGCGCTCCGAGAACGCACGACTCTCTGGTTGGATCTACGTCGACCTGCGCGGTCGCGATTTGCGCTCGGCCGTGACCGAAATGCAGGCCATGGTCACGAAGTCCGTCCCCATGGCCACCGGGTATTCGATCTCCTGGTCCGGGCAGTTTGAGTATTTAGAGCGCGCCACCCAACGACTGAAAACCGTTGTGCCGGTCACACTATTTATCATCTTCATCCTGCTCTTCATGATCTTTCGCAGCGCTTCTGAGGCGCTGCTGCTGATGGTCACGGTGCCATTTGCGTTAATCGGTGGTGTGTGGCTTATCTGGGGACTCAGTCACGCCTTCTCCGTGGCCACCGCGGTTGGCTTCATCGCGTTGGCTGGCGTAGCTGCGGAGTTCGGTGTGGTGATGCTCATCTATCTGCGCACTGCGTGGACGCGACGTCTCGCCGCGGGGGAACCTGCCGATGCCGCGACATTAAGCACGGCCATCCACGACGGCGCCGTCTTGCGCGTTCGACCCAAGGCCATGACCGTGGCCGTGATCCTGGCGGGCCTGTTGCCAATCATGTTCGGAACCGGAACAGGGTCGGAGGTCATGCAGCGTATCGCGGCGCCGATGGTCGGCGGCATGATCACCGCCCCGCTGCTGTCGATGCTCGTGATTCCTGCCGCGTATCTGCTCATGCACAGGCGTCGAAATCCGGAATGAAAAGTAGCAACTTTGGGAGATCGCGACCGACGACGAGATGATCCCGTCACCGGCCCAGCAATTCATGTCCAAACGCGCGATCGACGAATACAAGCGATCGCTGGATCACCTCAACACATGCTCGAGTGGGCGCTCGGGCACCGCTTGAGCGAGCCTGCACTGCGGCCTATACTGTCCGTTCGTGGGGACCGTTGGCAGACTCCCCGCCGCAGGCGCTTGCGCGTCCAAGTTCTGCCTCCACTCGGGTTGCCGAGGGCGGAGGTGTTCTGGACGCGGTTATCCAGCACTCGCTCTCCCCGCTACCCTTGGCGGCACCATTTGCGGTGCCGTCTCGCAGGACGAGGAGGAGTCATGAAGTGGATTACCCGCCGACGCTCGAAGATCGACCGCATCGCCTGTCCCTGGCTCATTGCGCGCTTTATTGATGATGAGCCCGAATTTCTCTATGTGCCCGCCAACCAGGTGCTGTCCGTGGCCGCAGCGACCGGCGGCATCCCGTACGACGTGTCCGGCGTCGAGCTGGGACATGTCGGTGAGTTCTGCAGCTTTGACGCGTTCCTCAAGAAGTACGATCTCAGGAGGCCCGCACTTGCGAAGCTTGCCGCGATCATCCGAGGCGCCGACACCTCTCGGTTGGACCTGACACCCCAATCCGCCGGGCTTTATGCAGTTTCGCTGGGACTCTCGCGAATCTTTGCGGACGACCACGAAATGCTGAGTCACGGCCTGGTGATGTACGAGGCGCTCTACGCCTGGTGCGAGGTTCAACCGGCCTGAAGGAGCGAACAAGCACTTCCGCAGGCCAATTCCAGCGTATCGTTACGCAAATCCTGCCGCGCTATGGAAGGTGAACACCGCGGCAACTGTTTGCGTAGACCAAAGGAGACCATCATGAGGATTCGCCAATGGTTTGCCAACGCGTGTGGTGTCGCGCTAATCGCGGGCGCTACGGTCGCCCCCGGCCAGACCGGCAGCGGCGCTGCTTCGAGCGACTTGGACGGGTTGATCGAGGTCAAGTCGAAACA
>Ga0066789_10000750_pt1 | contig 13651 bp, 10 predicted proteins | sample OrgsoiDNA2013049_FD_70960 | JGI IMG/M metagenome (GOLD analysis project Ga0066789, IMG submission 70960) | Permafrost soil microbial communities from the Arctic, to analyse light accelerated degradation of dissolved organic matter (DOM) -... | ecosystem: Environmental > Terrestrial > Soil >...
TTGGTCGCGGCGGCGACGATCACGACCGTTTCTCCGGCGGCGGCGCCGAGCAGAAACGCGGCGATGCCGTGAATGCAGGTGTCGACAGTGCCCGTCAGCACGGCGTTCTTGCCATCGGTCGGGCTCTCGAACGGTATGACCTCTACGGTGTAACCGGGCGGGGCGAATTTCTCGTAAAAGTAGGGCGTGATGCCGTGGATGAGTTTGAGCGTTCCGACCCGCAGGACCTTGTCCTGAGCCTGGGCTTGCGGTGTAGTAAGCAGAAGCGACAAGGTTCCGAATGAGACGAGCAGCAGGCGTATGATCGACGAAATGGGCGCAACCGACATAACAATCCTCTCGGAGTGTAGGACATTAGATGCAACCCGGCACCGCACTGTACAGCACGCATCAGACCGAGTGTACTGAATTGATGGTGAAGCGCGCTGCAGGTCGCCCGATATCGTCGATAGGCCATGCTGGTGGATACGACTAAAGGGGCGTGTTGGTGGCGCTGGACATTCTCGTCAAAAACGTCGCTCTGTGGGGCACGGAAGGCCTGAGCGACGTCGGGATAGCAGATGGCCGGTTCGTGACCATCGAGCGTAGCCCGACATCCCCGATCGCGGCCGTTACACTCGACGCGGGTGGCCGGATGGCGGTGCCGGGCTTTGTCGAACCGCATATCCATCTCGACAAGGCGCTGATCTCGGAGCGCGCCCCGGCCAACGTTTCGGGGACGCTGACGGAAGCGATCGAGATCCTCTGGGAAATCAAACGCAATTACACCATCGAGGAAATCGCTGACCGTGCCGCGCGCGTGCTGGCGAGCGCCATCGACAATGGCGTTTCGAGGTTGCGGAGCCATGTCGATGTCGATCCGATCGGCGGCACGCGCCCGGCCGAAGGCCTTATCCGCGCCCGCGAGCGCTTTCGCGATCTGATCGATATCCAGATCGTCGCCTTTCCGCAGGAAGGCATCGTCAAGTCGCCGGGTACCGAGGCGTTGATGCGGGAGGTGATGAGACGCGGCGTCGATGTCGTCGGCGGCATGCCGTTCAACGAAGCGTCGCCGCAGGATAGCCGCCGCCACATCGAAATCGTGTTCGATATCGCACGCGAATTCGATGCCGACATCGACATGCATGTGGATGAGACCGATGATCCGGCCGCGCGCACCCTCGAAGTACTTGCCGAACTGACGATCGCCAATGGCTGGCAGGGGCGGGTCACCGCCGGCCATACCTGCGCGCTGGCGAGTTATCCGCGTCACTACGCCGATCATGTGATCGAGCGGCTTCACATAGCCAACATCAACATGATCGCGAATCCGGCCACCAACCTGATGCTGCAGGGCCGTCTCGACGATTATCCCAAGCGCCGCGGCGTGACCCAGGTCAAGGAGCTATTGGCCGCGGGTGTCAACGTCGCCTGCGGCCAGGACTGCGTTCATGATACGTTTTATCCGTTCGGCCAGAATGACCCGCTGGAGATCGCGTTTCTGCTTTGTCACGCATCACAGATGAGCCAGCCGGGCGAAATTCTCACCGTGATGGACATGGTGACCAATAATGGCGCAAAAGCCCTGCACGTGCCGGATTTCGGCGTAGCGGTGGGCGCCATGGCGGATCTGGTGGTGCTCGATGCCCGCGACGCGCGAGAAGCGTTCGCGACGAGGTCACCGCGCCGATGGGTGATCAGAAAAGGGAGATTGATCGCCGAGACCAGGCTGGAGGTGTACCGTCACTTCGATATTTCGGCAGCGCCGCTTGCATAAGGGATTTTGGATTTGGATTTCCGGCAACTGCGTTACGCGCTTTCGGTTTCCAAGGAACGCAGCTTTACTGGGGCGGCGAAGCGGCTCAATATCTCCCAATCGGCGGTCAGCGAGCAGGTCAAGCTGCTCGAGGAAGAAATCGGCTTCGAGCTGTTTCACCGAACCTCGCGTGGTATCGAATCCACCGATCGGGGCCGCACTTTTTTGTACGAGTCCGAACGGGTGATGGGCGACCTGCTCAGCCTCTCGGATACCGCCCGGCGATTGCGCGGCGCGCTTTCCGACACGCTGACGATCGGCATGGGGTCCGGCATGGCGCAGATCTTCATTCCGCGCATGTTCGCCGATCTCAAGACCGATCTTCCGGGCGTGCGGCTCGAGATCATGACGGCGCCTACCAAGAATATTTTCAACGAACTTCACGAGGAGAGGATCGACGCGGGCATTGCGATTGAATCGAATCCGGATCGGCTGCCGGCGGGATTGATATTCGACCGCCTGAGCGACGCCGAGATGGCACTGATCACCCATCCGAAGCACGCGCTGGCGCGGTCAAAACAACCGATCGATATCGGACGCCTGGTCGCCGAGCCCTTTATCATGAGCGAATTGACGGTGGGGTATGGCCAGGTGGTGTTTTCGCTGTTCACCGACCTCGGGATTCGACCCAACATTCTTGCCGTGGTGGATAATATCGAAACCATGAAGATGATCGTGCAGTCGGGCGGAGGGATCGCCATCGTCCCGCGCGCCTGCGCGGAAAATGAGGTCGCGCTGGGTTTGTTGAAAGCGCTGCCGATATCTCCGGCGCGCAACGTCTCGTTCAGCCTGTTCCGGCGGCACGAGCCGCTGTCGCGGCGCAAGGAGGCGGCGCTCTTGAAATTGCGCGAATTGCTCAAAGCATGACTGATCGGATTTTCCGATAGTGCCATCGATAATCGGCTTTTGACAGCGCTCAAGCGTCCGACCCATGTTGTTCGATGCGGCGGCGCGGACAAGACGGGCGCGCCGGCGCTCCCATGACTGTGGATGGTACCAAAGCATGTCACCTCAATCGTTTGCCGGACGCTATCGCATTGGCATCGATACCGGCGGAACGTTCACCGACATCGTTTCGGTCGATACGATATCCGGCACGACGCACGTCACAAAAGTTGCGAGCACGCCGGCCAATCCGGCGATCGGTCTCGTGCGCGGCGTCAACGAAATTCTCGCCGCCGCCGGCGCCACCACCGACGATGTCGCGGGCCTCGCGCACGGCACCACGGTGGCGACCAACGCGCTGTTGCAAGGCGAGATCAATTCGCTGGGCCTGATCGTCAACAGCGGCTTCCGCCACATCCTCGAAATCGCCCGGCAGTCGGTGCCGGAGGGTTACGGCAATTCCTATTTCTGGATAAAACCCGACCGCATCGTGCCGCTGCAATTCGTTCGCGAAGTCACGGGAAGGCTGGATTTTCGCGGCCATGAATTGCGCCCGCTGGACCAAGCAACCGTTCGCGAAGCCGCGCGCTATTTTCGGGCGCAAGGCATTCGCGCCATCGGCATCTGCCTCCTGCATTCCTACGCCAATGACGCCCATGAACGCCGCGCCGCCGAGATCGTCACGCAGGAATATCCGGACGCGACGCTGTCATTGTCCTGCGTGGTGCTGCCGGAATATCGCGAATACGAGCGCGCGGTGACGACGCTGGTCGATGCCTTTGTCAAGCCGCACATGGAACGCTATCTCAAGCGCGTGCATCAGGAACTCGGGGCCGGCCTGCAGGACAAGCCATTCCTCGTGATGCAGTCGAGCGGCGGCGTCGCCAGCGCCGATCAGGTGCTACGCAAACCGATTACCACGGCGCTGTCCGGTCCCGCGGCCGGCGTGCTCGGCAGCGCTGTGGTCGCCGAAATCGCCGGCTTTCCCGATCTCGTGACGCTGGATGCCGGCGGCACCTCGACCGATCTTTGTTTGATCGAAGGCGGCAAGCCGCAGGTCACCAATGGCGGATCGGTCGGACCGTTTCCGGTGCGGATTCCGATGATCGACATCGAGACCATCGGCACCGGCGGCGGTTCGATTGCCTGGATCAGCCGGGAAGGCCATCTCAAGGTCGGTCCGCGCAGCGCCGGCGCCGAGCCCGGACCTATGTGTTACCCGAACGGCGGCGTGGAGCCGACCATCACCGATGCCAATCTCGCGCTGGGGCGGATTCCGCCGTCGCTGATCGGCGGCGGCATCGCGCTCAATGTCGAGCGCGCGCGCGACGGCATCGCGGCACTCGCGGCCAAGCTGCCGGGCCATATGAGCGTCGAGCAACTCGCCAGCGGCATCATCGAAATCGCGAACTGGAATCAGGCCAACGCGATCCGGCAGATGACGATCCAGCGCGGCATCGATCCGCGCGAATTTGCGCTGCTGTCATTCGGCGGTGCCGGACCGGCGCAGTCGGCGCATGTCATGGATCTCCTGGGCATGAAGGCCTGCATCGTGCCGCCGAACCCCGGCAACCTCTCGGCATTCGGCCTGCTCGCGGTGGACTGGCGTACCGACCACATCGTGACCAAGGTGATGCACGAAGACGCCATCGATCTTGCCGACGTGGCCGCGCGCTACGCAGCACTGGAGCGCGAGGCCACCGCGACATTGCAGCGCGACGGCATCGAAGCCTCGCGGATTCGCCTCGTCCGCGAAGCCGACATTCGCTATGCCGGCCAATCGATGGAAGTGCGGGTGACGGCGCCCGGCGGTGTGGTAGACGAGGCGTTTCTGTCCGGATTGATCGGCGCCTTCAATGCCGCGCATCTGAAAACCTTCGGCTATAATTACGCCGGCCGGCAGAAGATCGAGCTGGTCAATCTCTGCGTCTCCGGTTTTGGGATTATCGAGCGGCCGGGAATGCCGAAGCTCGCCCAGCGCGCGGGCAAGCCCGTTCCAAAATCCAGCCGCGCGGTTTATTTCGGCACGCGGTTTGCGGATACGCCGGTGTATGACCGTGCATTGCTGCCATCGGGCGGCCGGGTCGATGGACCCGCCGTCGTCGAGGAGTTCGGCTCGACGACCGTGGTATTTCCCGACCAATATGTCGAGGTCGACCCGCATGGTATTCTCGTCATTCGCCCCTTGAAGCGCGCGCCGGAGGCGGTCCGATGAACGTCCATCATAAAAGCCGTCCGTGGCCGACTGCCCCTTCGCGCGAAACCGTATCGGTCGATCCGATCGTGCTGCAGATCGTCGAAGGCACGCTGAATTCGATCGAGGCCGAAATCGAATATGCCATCGAACGCACCGCGCGCTCGCCCATGATCCGCGAAGCGCACGATTTTCGCGTCGGGCTGTTCGACCGCTATTGCCGCAAGCTCACGGGGCGATCCTATTCGGCGATGCCCAATGGCGTCGTGCGCGACTTTCCGCCGGAGACGATGAAGCCCGGCGACGTGTTCCTGATGAACGACACGTATCTCACCGAAGGCAGCATCGGCCATCTGCCGGACCTCTGCAGCACGGTGCCGGTGTTTCATGAAGGCGAAGTGGTCGCCTACATCCAGGCGTTCGGTCACCACGACGACGTCGGCGGCCGTGTACCCGGCTCGATGCCCGGCACGGCGGCGACGGTGTTCGAAGAAGGCATCGCCATCCCGCCGGTGAAGATTTACAGCCAGGGCGTGCGCAATGACGCCGTCTTCACCATCGTCCGGCGCAACACCCGCGTGCCGGAGATGTTGTCGGCGGATCTCGATAGCGAAATCCAGGCCTGCCTGATGGGCGCGCGGCGGATGGCCGGGCTGTTCGAACGGTTCGGCAAGGAGCAGGTCGAAGGCTGCTTCCAGGCGATCCTGGATAAATGCCGCGACATCTATCGCAACGAACTGCTCGGCAAGATCGCCGACGGCGAATATGCCTGGGAGGATTATGTCGAGCATGACGGCATCACCGATCCCAAGCTGCACAAGATCGCGCTTAAGATGACCAAGCAGGGCGGCAAGATCACGCTCGACTTCAACGGCACCGATCCGCAATCGACCGGGCCGATCAACTGGCCGGCCGACTATGCCGATGGCGCCTTCCTGATCAAATGGATCGCGCCGATCCTGCGCAACCTCGCCGATACGCCGGAACGCGCTGCAGAAATCCACGTCAACGAAGGCGTCTGCGAGGTGTTCGAGGTGATTTTCCCGCCCAAGGGCACGCTGATTACGCCGGAATGGCCGGCGGCGACCAACGCGCGGTCGTTTGTGCTGCTGCGCTGCCTCGGCCTGCTCGCGGGCGTGGTCGCGCAGGCGGTGGACGGGCGGATGCCGGCGGATCAGGAAACCATCCGCTACACCGGATTCTTCGGCACTGATTTGGACGGAAAATCGTTCCTGTCGCGCGAGGTGCTCGGCGGCGGCTCCGGCGGCCGCTATTACGCCGACGGCAATGATGCGATCCACATCGTGCCGGACTCGCGCAATCAGCCGGCCGAATTCACCGAGACGCGATTTCCGCTGCTGGTGGAGAAGCTGGCGCTGCGAACCGATTCCGGAGGCGCCGGCTTGCGGCGCGGCGGGCAGGGCTACGAAAAACACTATCGCGCGCTGGTCGATTGCCGCACCATCGTGACCGCCGACCGCGTGCGGCTGGGCTGTTACGGCCTCAATGGCGGCAAGGCCGGCCAGCCGTTCTGCGTTACCATCGATGCCGAGGGCGAAGCGCGTGACCTCGGCGGCCTGGTCGATGGCGAAGCCGTGCTGAAAGGCCAGGTGGTGCGGGTGGTGACCACCGGCGGCGGCGGCTGGGGCGATCCGTTGCAGCGCGAACTCGAATTCGTGCTGCGCGACGTGGTCGAAGGGCGGGTTTCGCCCGGCAGCGCCGAAGCCGATTATGGCGTGGTATTCGCGGCAGCGAGCACCGCGGATCAACTGAGCATCGACGAAGCGGCGACAAAGCAGCGCCGGGCGGATATAGAGAAGGCGCGAACCGCTCCGCCCGGGATGATCGACCGCGGCGAGGGCTATGAAAAGATGCTGCGCGGCGAGCACCGGCCGCGGATGCGATGAACACAGCGGAGTTGATGGCGAATGGCGATTGAAGTTGCGAAGGTCGAATTGAAGACCGTGCAGGATGCGAGTGGCCTGGAGGGATTGATTGCCGCCGGCAAGTTCGGCGCCGACGAGGTCATCGCGGTGATCGGCAAGACCGAAGGCAATGGCGGCGTCAATGATTTCACCCGCATTCTGGCCGACCAGGCGTTCCGGCGCGTGCTGCTCAAGCACGGCACGCGCTCGGAAGCCGAGATTCACAATGTGCCGATGGTCTGGTCCGGCGGCTGCGATGGTGTCATCACGCCCCACGCCACGATTTTCGCGCGCAACGGCAAAGCCGGTCCGGCCGACAAATCGCGCCTTGTGATCGGCACGGCGCTGAGCGCCGAGTTGCTGCCCGAGGACATCGGACGTCCCGCAATGGTTTTGAAGGTAGCCGAAGCCGTCAAGGCGGCGATGAAGGATGCCGGGATCACAGATCCGAAGGACGTGCACTACGTCCAGACCAAAACGCCGCTCTTGACCATCGACTCGGTTCGCGACGCCGAAACGCGTCATCAGACATTGGCCTGCGAGGTCCACGATTCCATGGGCGTTTCCAACGGCACCACCGCGCTCGGCATCGCCGTGGCGCTCGGCGAAGTGCCGATGCCCAAGGCCGAGCAGATCTGCAAGGATCTGGATTTGTACTCGTCGGTCGCCTCGTGTTCATCGGGCGTGGAACTGACCCAGGCGCAGATTGTCCTGCTCGGCAACAAGGCCGGCGCCGGCGGCCGCTACCGGATCGGCCATTCCGTCATGCGCGACGCGCTCGATATCGACGGCATCTATGATTCGATTCGCGATGCCGGTATCGAGCTGCCGGAACGGCCGCGGTCGGAAGACCTCAAGGGCCGTGTCGTCAATTGCTTCATGAAATGCGAGGCGGACCGCAGGGGCGTGCTGCGCGGGCGGCGGCAGATCATGCTGGATGATTCCGACGTTCATCATCACCGGCATTCGAAGGCGGCGGTAGGCGGCGTGGCCGCGCTCGCGATCGGCGACCCCGCGGTATTTGTGTCGGTCGATGCCATGCATCAGGGACCGCATGGCGGCGGTCCGGTGATCGCGATCGTGGAACTGGACGAATAAAACCGGCACGTTCCTTGCTCGGACATGAGTGTTTTGCCGGACGCCTGACCGGCGGCCGCTCGTAAGATGGATGACGGGAGCGGACGATGAAATTGCTGAATCTCGTGATTGGCGCGGTCGCAGCGCTGACCCTGAGTGTGGCCGGGCCGGATCGGGCCGCGGCGCAGGACAAGGTGTCGGTCGGGGTATTTCCCGTCAGTTCGTCGCTGCCCTATTTCGTCGCGCTGGAGCGCGGCTTCTTCAAGGAACAGAACATCGAACCTGAGATGACCAAGCTGATGGGCGGGCCGCCGAATGTCGCGGCGATGATGACCAACCAGATCGAGGTCTCGGCGGTGCTCGTCACACTTGAAGGCTTGAATGCCAATGTGAAGAAGCCCGGCGTGGCGATGTATATCGCGCTCAACAGCCAGACCAAGGTCTGGAAGATGGAACAATTCGTTGTCCGCAACGGCTTCAAGGCCGACACCATCGCCGACCTCAAGGGCGCAAAACTGCTGTCGGCGCCGGGGCCGGCCAACCTCAATACAGCCAAGGCCATTCTTGCCAAGAACGGCCTGAAGGAAGGCGACTACACCATCGACCAGCTTGACATGGGCCAGCACATCAACGCCATGACCGCCGGCACGTTCGACGGCGGCTACACGCTTGAGCCAAACGCCTCGATGATGATCAAGGCCGGCGTCGCGCGTTCGCTCGAAGCAGGGGTGATTTCGAAATATATCCTCGGCGACGAGGCCGCCGACGCCTATGCTGCGGGCTGCGCCATGACCGGCGATTTCATCAGCAAGAGGCCGGAAGTCGCAAAACATTTTGCCGCGGCGTGGGGCAAGGCGATCGAGTTCATCAACAAGAACCCGGACGAAGCGCGCAAATATCTGGCGAAAAATACGTTCACGCCCGACAATGTGGTCGATACGGTTTCGATGCTCGGCTATGTGATGGCCGGCGATATGACCGCAAAACAGATCGGCGATTTGCAGAAACTGGCGGACTTCGGCAATTCGATCGGCGTCGTCCCCGAAAAGCTCGACGTCACCAAAGTCCTGCAGAAATTCTAAAGGCGCACCGTGGCCGGAGCACAGCTAGCCGCAAGAATCGAATCGGCGGCCAAAGTCCACGATTCGTCGCAGCGAACCGCTCCCCACGTGACGATCCGCGGGCTGACCAAGCGATTTTCCGACGCCACGATCTACGACAATTTCGATTTCGATATTCCGCGCGGCAAGCTGACCTCGGTGTTCGGTCCCAACGGCTGCGGCAAGAGCACGCTGATCAACATGATCGCGGGGCTGTTTCCGGTCGATGCCGGCGAAATCCTGTTCGATGGCCAGCCGTTGAACAAAATCAAATTCGGCTACGTCTTCCAGAACTACCGCGAGGCGATGTTTCCATGGCTGCGCGCGTTCGACAACATCGCGTACCCGCTCAAGGTGGCGGGGGTGTCGAAGAACGAGCGCGACGCGCGGGTGGAGAAGATCGTCGCCACCCTCAACGTCAAGATCGACCTGAGACTTTACCCATACCAGATGTCCGGCGGGCAGCAGCAGCTGGTTTCGATCATGCGCGCGCTGGTAGTCGATCCCGAGATCCTGTTTCTCGACGAGCCGTTCTCGGCGCTCGATTACGAGATGACCCTGTTCATGCGCGAGCAGATGCAGCGTATCTTCGTGGAGACCGCGACCACCACGGTGCTGGTCTCGCATGACCTGGAAGAGGCGGTGTACCTGTCGGACCGGATCCTGCTGCTGTCCCGCCATCCCGCCCGTGCGGTGGAATTTGTGCATTACGACGCGCCGCGCCCGCGCACCGACAGGACGCTGTCGGAAGCCGACTTCATCAGCACCAAGGCGCACTGCCTCGAAATCTTCCAGCGCGAGGTGCGCAAGGGGTGAGCAAGCGATGAGCAAGCGATGAAACGTCTCGAGATATTCCTGCCGTTCGTTGGCGTGGCCGTGCTGCTGGCGGTGTGGTCGCTGACGGTGTGGGCGCGGGTGGTCGATCCCGTGCTGCTGCCGTCGCCGGTCGCGACCTTCAAGGCGATGTGGGTCGGCATGACCAGCGGCAAGCTCGGCGTCGACTTCATCAAGACGGTCGTGCGCACGATCTATTCCACGGTCATCGCGGCCGTGATTGCGATCCCGCTGGGTATCTTGCTGGGTTCGTCGGAAAAGGTCTATCGCTCGGTCGAATTCCTGATCGACTTCTTTCGCTCGACCCCGGCGTCGGCGATGTTTCCGCTGTTCCTGGTATTGTTCGGCGTCGGCGATCGCACCAAGATATCGGTCGCGGCTTTTGGCGCGGCGCTGGTCATCCTGTTCAACGTCGCCTACGGCGTGATGAATGCGCGCAAGACGCGGATTCTGGCGGCGAAGGTCATGGGCGCATCCCGCATGCGGGTGCTGTGGGATGTGATGCTGCTCGAATCGTTGCCGCAGACCTTCGTCGGCCTTCGCAACGGCGTGTCGCTGGCGCTGGTGATTGTCGTGGTCGCCGAGATGTTCATCGGCTCGACCGACGGGCTTGGCCAGCGCGTGTTCGAGGCGCAGCAATTGTTCGACATGCCGGACATGTATGCCGCGATCTTCGCCGCGGGCGCGCTCGGTTATGGCCTCAATCTGCTGTTCCTCACGATCGAGCGTCGCTTCGTGCATTGGTCGGGCAAATAACGGAAAACCGATATGACCGGGAATCTGAACCGCAAGACGGCCGTCGAACTGGCGTCGCTGATCGCCACCAAAGCCGTGAGCCCGGTCGAGGTGCTCGACGCTCATCTTGCCACGATTGCCCGCGTCAATCCCAAGCTCAATGCCATCGTGACGCTGGTGGCCGATGCCGCGCGCGTCCTGGCGAAACAGGCCGAAGCCGCGGTGATGCGCGGCGACAGGCTCGGCGCCCTGCATGGCTTGCCGGTTGCGATCAAGGATATCACCGCGACCGCCGGCATCCGCACCACCTATGGTTCGCCGCTGTTCAAGGACAATGTGCCGACCGAAGATGCCGAAGCCGTGCGGCGCCTGAAAGCGGCCGGTGCCATCGTGCTGGGCAAGACCAACACGCCGGAGTTTGGCGCCGGCGCCAACACCTTCAACGATGTGTTCGGCGTCACCCGCAATCCCTGGAATCCGGCATTGAGCCCGGCCGGTTCTTCCGGCGGATCGGCGGTGGCGGTGGCGACCGGCATGGTGCCGTTGGCGCAGGGCACGGATTTTGGCTGCTCGATCCGGATGCCGGCGTCGTTCTGCGGCATTGTCGGTATCAGGCCAACGCCGGGGCTGACGCCAAATTGGCCGATGCCGCTGGCCTGGGATCCCGGCCAGGTGCACGGCCCGCTGGCGCGTACGGCCGAAGATGCCGCGCTGATGCTGGATGCGATCGTGGGGTTCAGCCGGATATCACCGATTTCGGTAGCGCCGCCGTGGGCGAGCGCGCGTGCGATCGTCGCCGACGCCCGCGACCTGAAAGGCCTGCGCATCGCCTATGTGTCCGATACCGCCGATATCGGCGTCGAGCCGGAGATCGATGATATCTGCCGGAAAACCGCGATGTCGCTGCGCGAGGCCGGCGCCACCGTGGAAGAGATCGCGTTCGATATTTCCGACGGCAAGTCGCCTTACCAGGCATGGCGCGGGCTGTGGATGGTCGGGCAGCAATTCGCAAATCTCGGCCAGCTCGAAGCGTTCGGCGTCAACCTCAAAGGCAACGTCAAGGCCGGACTCAAGGTGACGCCGCTGGACTTTGGCGCCTCCGAACAGAAGCGGCAGGAATTGTTCCAGCGCTTCGCAAAGTTCTTCGAACGATTTGATCTGTTGATCACGCCGCAATCGCCGGTAAAACAGTTTCCGGTCGAAATGAATTTTCCGACGCTGATTAACGGCAAAAAGCTCGACAACTACACCGACTGGATCGCAGGCTCGTTCCTGATCACGCTGATGAGCCTGCCCGGCGGCAGCGTGCCGGCGGGCCAGACCAGCGATGGATTGCCGGTTGGAATCCAGATCGTCGGCCCTCGCTTCGAGGAGCCTTTGATTTTATCGGCGATGAAAATCGTGCAGCAGACCCACCCGATCGGCTGGCCGCCTCACGCCTGAGTAGCTGCCACGCGCGCGGCAAAGGCTGCGAGCGATGTCGGCGGACGCTTGAGCAGCCAGCTCAGCACGTTGGGATTGCCGCAAAGCCCGTCGCGCGCATAGGCCTCAAACATTTTTACCAGCGTTTCCCGCTGGGTGTTGTCCATGGCGGCGCTGCGGGCGCGATGGCTCCAGGCCGCGACCGGCTCGGCTTCGGCGCGGACGGCTCTGTGCAAGGCGCCTGCAAACGTCTCGGCGATCTCGATCTGGCTCATCGGCGGCGTGCCGACGAGTTCATAGGTCGCGCCGGAATGGCCGTCCTCGGTCAGCGCCAGGGCTGCGGCTTCCGCGACGTCGTCGAGGTCGACAAGGCTGAGTTTGGTTTCGACCGGGTAGGGCATGCGATAGATGCCGTCGGTCACCATGCGATCCCATTCGGCGAGCGTGTTCTGCATGTAGGCGGTGGGCTGCAGGATGGTGACATCAAGCCCAGAGCTGAGCAGCATCTCCTCAACCCGCAGCTTGGCCCAGTGATGCGGCATCGCCTCGATCTGCGGATGCAGCACCGAGTGATAGACCAAACGCCTGACGCCAATGGTGATGGCGGCTGCAACAAGGGCTTTTGCGAATGTCACCTCGTGAGGACTTACATTGGGGCAGATGTGATAGACCGCGCTCGTTCCGCGTACGGCCTGCGACCATGCCTGCGGATCATCCATTTCGCCGACCACGACGTCATGGACGCCGATCGCCTTCAAAGCAGCGCGATGTGAGGCACTTCGCAAAAAGGCACGAACGGCCGCGCCGCGCGCAACCAGCGCCTTGAGGACGGCGTTGCCGGTCTTGCCGCCAGCACCGGTGACCAGGATCATGCGTGGCATCCTGACTTTGCGCTAGCGTTGCGCATGCCGGGTAAGTTCGAACAGCCGGCTCGGGCTGAGTGGAATTTCCAGCAACTCGACGCCGCGGCCTTTCAAATCGAGCGCATCCTCGATGGCCTGCGCAAACAGCGGCCCGGCAGGGATGGCGCCGGCTTCGCCGGCTCCCTTGATGCCCATCGGATTGAGCGGCGACGCCGTCACGGTATGGCCGAGTTCCATGCGCGGCACCTCGAGTGCGGTCGGCAACAGATAATCCGCAAGCGAGGCATTGAGCAGTTGGCCCTGATCGTCGAACACCAGCTTCTCGTAGAAGGCATTTCCGATGCCCTGCGCGACGCCGCCGTGAATTTGTCCTGCCAGAATCATCGGATTGATCACGGTGCCGCAATCATGCACCACGACGTATTTCAGGATTTTCAGCTCGAACGTTCGCGGATCCATTTCGATGATCGTGGCGTGAACGCCATTCGCCGTCGCCCCCATTTTTGGGCCGAAATACTGCGTCGATTCCAGCCCCGGCTCGGTGCCCGGTTCGACCGCGCCGCGCATCGGATTGGCTTGCCTGGCAAGATCGCCCAGCTTCACGAATTTGCCGGGGACCCCGACGATCGCAACCTTGCCGTCCTCGATCACGAGATCTTCCTCGGCGCATTCGAACAGGTCGCTGGCGAGCTTCAGCGCTTTCTTCCGCACCACCTTCGAGGCTTCGTTGACGGCATTGCCCGCGACCACGGCGCCACGGCTGGCAAAGGTGCCGGCGCCCCAATAGAACTGATCGGTATCGCCGGTGACGACATCGACAT
>Ga0066789_10000751_pt1 | contig 13651 bp, 9 predicted proteins | sample OrgsoiDNA2013049_FD_70960 | JGI IMG/M metagenome (GOLD analysis project Ga0066789, IMG submission 70960) | Permafrost soil microbial communities from the Arctic, to analyse light accelerated degradation of dissolved organic matter (DOM) -... | ecosystem: Environmental > Terrestrial > Soil >...
GCGCGCCCCAGCCGAGCACGTTGGCGACCAGGTTGAGTGCCTCTGACGAGTTCTTGGTGAAGACCACTTCGTCGGGGCTGGCCGCGCCGATGAACGCGGCCACTTTCATGCGCGCGCCTTCGTAGGCCTCGGTGGCTTCTTCGCCGAGGGCATGCGTGGCCCGGTGGATGTTGGAGTTGTGCTGCTCGTAGAACTCAGTCAGCGCATCGAGCACCTGCCGCGGCTTCTGCGAGGTGTTCGCGCTGTCGAGGTACACGAGGGGCACGCCGTCATGGACCCGACGCTCAAGGATCGGAAAATCCTTACGCGCCAGATCGACGTCGTACGGCGTGGTGTTCAGCGTCATCGGAGCAGCCTCATCAGCCCGTCTTGGCGTAGCGCTCGTAACCTTCGGCTTCGAGACGGTCAGCAAGTTCACGGCCGCCTTCTTCGACGATGCGACCGTCAACGAACACGTGCACGAAGTCAGGTTCGATGTAGCGCAGGATGCGGGTGTAGTGGGTAATCAGCAGCACACCACGGTCGGGTTGCGCACGAAACCTGTTCACGCCCTCGGAAACCACGCGCAATGCGTCGACGTCGAGACCCGAGTCGGTCTCATCGAGGATCGCGAACTTCGGGTTGAGCAACTCAAGCTGCAGAATCTCGTGTCGCTTCTTCTCGCCACCAGAAAATCCCTCGTTCACGTTGCGCTCGGCGAACGCAGCGTCGATTTGCAACTTGGTCATGGCCGTCTTGACCTCGCCCGCCCAGGTGCGGATCTTCGGCGACTCGCCCCGAATCGCCGTTGCGGCGGTACGCAGGAAGTTGGAGACAGATACGCCAGCCACCTCGACCGGGTACTGCATCGCAAGGAACAGCCCGGCACGGGCCCGCTCGTCGACCTTCATGGCGAGTACATCCTGACCGTCAAGGGTCACGGTGCCACGGGTGATCGTGTATTTCGGGTGCCCGGCGATCGAGTAGGCCAGCGTCGACTTGCCGGATCCGTTCGGGCCCATGATGGCGTGCGTCTCGCCCGCGTTCACCGTGAGGTCGACGCCGCGCAAAATCTCTCGCGGTTCTTCCACAACACCGGTGCTACCGGCCTCGCCGGTGGTACCGGCGTTGACCACAACGTGCAGATCACGGATCTCAAGCGCGCTCACGCGGTAACTCCTGATTGAGTGGTAGCAGGTTGGGTTGTGACAGGTTGGGTTGTGACAGGTTGAGTGGCACCAGGTTGATTGAGGTGCGTCACGTCATCGAGCCTTCGAGTTCGCGGTCGACCGTGGCGAGCAGGCGCTCGACCAACTCGGGCACCTGAATGCGTTCGATCACATCTGCAAAGAATCCGCGGACGATGAGACGACGGGCCTGATCAGCCGGAATTCCCCGTGCCTGCAGGTAAAAGAGTTGCTCGTCGTCGAACCGCCCGGTCGCGCTCGCGTGGCCGGCCCCCACGACTTCGCCCGTGAGGATCTCGAGGTTCGGCACCGAATCAGCACGCGCGCCGTCAGTGAGCAGCAGGTTGCGATTCACCTCGTAGGTGTCGGTGCCGATACCGGTCGCTCTGATCACGACGTCGCCTGTCCAGACCGAGCGGGCGCCATCGCCTTGCAACGCGCCGCGATAGTTGACCCTGCTCTTGCAATGCGGCATTTCGTGATCGACCAGCAGCCGGTTGTCGATGTGCTGGCCGGCGTCAGCGAAGAACAGCCCGAGCAACTCGACGTCTCCCCCGGGCCCGGCGAATCGCACGACCGGTGTCACTCGCACGGCGTTGCCACCGAAGCTGATGACGATGTGGCGAAGCCGGGCATCGCGCCCGACGAGCGCCGTGTGCGACGTGACGTGCACCGCGTCGTCGTCCCAATCTTGAATGCTGACGACAGTGACCGATGCGCCGTCGCCGACCTTGATTTCGACGTTGGCCGCGTACTGCGCGCTGCCGACATGGTCGAGCACGATGGTCGCGGTCGCGTGCGGCGCTACGTCGACGACCACGTGGCCGTACGACACTCCGCCGGTGCCCTTGGCTCCCACCACGATCGCGTCGGACACCTCGCCAGCGACGGTCACGACAAGCGCCTCAGTGGCGTTCGCCATGGCGATCGCAGACAGACGGTCGAAGGGCGTGTGCACCGCACCAACGCGTGGGTCAGACATCGGGACGACGTCGACGGGCGCATTCGCGGCCCACGAGTAAGCCAGCGGACCATCGGCGACCGGAGCTGCGAACAGATGCCGGAGGCGCGGCAACGCGGCAAACCGCCAGAGTTCTTGACGCGACGTTGGCTCGGGAAAAGCCTGTGGGTCACGCGAAAAAGTACGGTCGAGATGGCGGCCGCCTTCTCCGCCGCGACCGTGCGTGTGCCCGGCGGGCGCGGCCGGCGCGTCGGTCATCTCGGATTTGGCGCGCTGAAGCTCGCCAAGCTCGAGATCGTCAGCTGCTGTGGTGAGTTCAGCCATGCGTCAGCCCACAGACCCTTCCATCTGCAGCTCGATCAACCGGTTGAGCTCGAGGGCGTATTCCATCGGCAGCTCGCGCGCGATCGGCTCGACGAAACCGCGCACGATCATCGCCATGGCTTCGTCATCGGTCATGCCGCGGCTCATCAGGTAGAAGAGCTGGTCTTCGCTGACCTTCGACACGGTGGCTTCGTGGCCCATCGAGACGTCGTCTTCGCGCACGTCAACGTAGGGGTAAGTGTCAGAACGGCTGGCAGCATCGATCAGCAGGGCATCGCACTTGACCGTCGACTTCGAGCCGTACGCGCCGTCCATGATCTGCACGAGACCGCGATAGCTGGTACGACCGCCACCACGCGCCACCGACTTCGAGATGATCGTCGACGACGTGTGCGGTGCTGCGTGCACCATCTTCGACCCGGCGTCTTGATGTTGTCCTTCGCCGGCGAAGGCGACCGACAGCGTCTCGCCCTTCGCGTACTCGCCGACCAGCCAGACCGCTGGGTACTTCATGGTGACCTTCGAGCCGATGTTGCCGTCGATCCACTCCATCGTGGCGCCGGCCTGCGCAACCGCCCGCTTGGTGACCAGGTTGTAGACGTTGTTCGACCAGTTCTGAATCGTCGTGTAGCGGCAGCGCGCGTTCTTCTTCACGATGATCTCGACGACCGCACTATGCAGCGAGTCGCTTGAGTAGATCGGCGCCGTGCAGCCTTCGACGTAGTGGATGTACGAACCCTCGTCGACGACGATCAACGTGCGCTCGAATTGGCCCATGTTCTCGGTGTTGATGCGGAAGTAGGCCTGCAGCGGGATGTCGACGTGGATGCCCGGCGGCACGTAGATGAACGAGCCACCCGACCACACGGCGGTGTTGAGCGCCGAGAACTTGTTGTCGCCGGCCGGGATCACCGAACCGAAGTACTCGCGGAACAGGTCTTCGTGCTCGCGCAGGCCCGTGTCGGTGTCGAGGAACAATACGCCCTGTTGTTCCAAATCTTCCCGAATCTTGTGGTAAACCACTTCACTTTCGTATTGGGCGGCTACACCCGAAATGAGCCGTTGCTTCTCGGCTTCCGGAATACCCAGCTTGTCGTAGGTATTGCGGATGTCGGCCGGCAGGTCGTCCCAGCTGTCGGCCTGCTTCTCGGTTGAGCGCACGAAGTATTTGATGTTGTCGAAGTCGATGCCCGACAGGTCGGCACCCCACAGCGGCATCGGCTTCTTCTCGAAGATGCGCAGACCCTTGAGCCGCTGCTCGAGCATCCACGCCGGCTCGTTCTTCTTCGCCGAAATGTCGCGCACGACCTCTTCGTTCAGGCCGCGCCGGGCCGATGCACCGGCAACGTCGGAGTCGGACCAGCCAAACTTGTACCGGCCGAGTTGGTCGAGCTCGGGGCGCTCGATTGTCGTCATGTGGTGACCTCTCCGGACGTCGTCGGGCTGGAACTCTGGTCAGCTGCTGCCGTCTTGGCTGTTGCCGTCTTCGGGATGTGCGTCGTACATATGCCGTCGCCGTGCGCGATCGTGGCCAACCGCTGCACATGCGTGCCCAGCAATCGGCCGAACATCTCGGTCTCGGCCTCGCACAGTTGCGGGAAATCGGCGGCCACATGCGCGATCGGGCAATGGTGCTGGCACACCTGCACGCCCGCGCCGGCCTCGTGCGCCGACGCGGCGTATCCATCGGCGGCCAACACGGCGGCCAATTCAGCCGGACGCCGATCAGCGGGCACGTCGACCAGCGCGCCGGCATACCGGGCTTCGAGACCATCAAGCCGCTGCCGCGCGAAGGCTGTCACCGCACCCTCGCCACCCGTCGTCCGCAAATAGAGGAGGGCGGCCACAGCGATGTCGTCGTATGCGTGCCCGAACGACGCCTGCCCAGCGTCAGTGAGCGCGAACAGCCTGGCCGGTCGACCCCGGCCGCGAAGCTGGCCGCGGACCTTGCGCTCGGCTACCTCGCTCACCTGCCCGGCCGCGATAAGCGCGTCGAGGTGCCGGCGCACGGCTGTGGGGGTGAGCCCGAAGATCGCGCTCAGTGCGACGGCGCTATGTGGACCGTGCTCATGCAGGGCCCGCGCGACCCGATCGCGGGTGCGATCGTCGTCATGTCCGGACGCCGGACGCGCGGCAGCCGAGCTCTCGGCGATCGTCGCGGATTTCACAACGACAATGTTACCTATTTCGCGACCGCCTCGTACAGCGGCATTCGCCGGACAGTGACGCGGCCGTACGATCGGAGCGCTATGGCAGCTCCCACCACCGAATCTGCGGTCGCGACGACGGCGAGGGCCGACGCGCGCTGGCGGCCGGCCGCCTCGACAGTGCACCGCCTTGCGTTGGCCTCGCTGGTCGCCAACATCGCGATCGTGGCCACCGGCGGCTTGGTGCGGCTTACCAACTCCGGCCTCGGCTGCCCGGACTGGCCGAATTGTTCTGGCGGGTCGCTGGTCGCCACCGGCAAGGTGTCATGGCACAAGGCCGTCGAAAACACGAACCGCGGCCTGACGGGCGTGATCATGATCGCGGTGGTGGCCGTGTTCATCGCCGCTTACCGCGAAAGGCCGGCCCGACCGGCGGTGCGATGGTGGGCGTGGGTCACGCTGCTCGGGGTCCCGGCGCAAGCCGTTCTCGGCGGCATCTCGGTGCTGACCGACCTGAACCCGTGGGTCGTGTGCGCCCACTTCCTGCTGTCGATGGCGCTGGTCGGCGCCGCGACGGTGCTCTGGTGGAACACGCGCACGCCGACTCCAGAGCCATCGGCGGTGCCGCTGCTCGTCCGGCGCCTCGGCGGCGCAACGTGGGTGTTGACCTACGCGGTTTTCACCGTCGGCACCCTCGTTACCGGTAGCGGCCCGCATGCAGGCGACAAGAAGGCGGTCCGCCTACCGTTGCGACCGCAGGCGATCAGTCAACTGCACGCGGACCTCGTCATGCTGCTGGTCGGCGCCGCGATCGGTCTTGCGGTCTGCGTCACCGCGGTCCGTGCGCCGCGGCCAGCTCGGACAGCAACCCGCGTGCTGGTCGGCGCACTGGCGTTTCAGGCGGCGATCGGGTTTGCGCAGTACTTCACCGGTCTGCCCATCGGTCTGGTCGAGCTGCACGTGACCGGCGCGGCGGTACTCGCCGCCGCGGCGACAGCAACTCTGCTCGCGCTCAGCGAGCGTTCAGCCAGACCCCGAGATGGCAATTCATCACATGATCACGTGGATGTAACAGATCCATTCCGAACGCGAGTTTGACACCGTTCCCCCTTTCGCCGGGCCCCTCAACGTGCATATGTTGTGCGCCACAACAACTGATGTTGTGCGCCACAAACCAACTGGACGCAGGGCAGCCAGGCCTTGCGCCCGTCCCAATAAAGGGGTTCGTGCATGAACAAAACTGCGATCAGGCTTATCGCGATTTCTGCGGTAGCCGGGCTCGGCATTGTCGGCTGTAGCAGCAAGAAGTCGACACCGGCTGCGGCGTCGTCCAGTCCCGCTGTCGCCGCTACTTCCAGCGCAGCGCCGCCTCCGAGCGCCGCAGCGACCTCTTCTTCCGCCGCGGCTGCGCCGACTAGCTCGGCCCCGGCCGCCGGTGGCGGTGCCCAGGTTGGCGTCATCCTTCCCGACACCCAGTCGTCGTCGCGCTGGGAAGAGCAGGACACGCCGAACCTCAAGAAGGCATTCGCTGCGGCCAACGTCACGGTCGACATCCAGAACGCCCTCGGTGACAAAGCCAAGTTCGTCTCGATTGGTCAAAGCATGATCCAGGAGGGCGTGAAGGTCCTCATCATCGTTGACCTCGACAGCCCTTCGGGTGCCCAGGTCGAGGCTGCCGCCGCTAAGGCCGGCATCAAGACAATCGACTACGACCGCCTCACCCTCGGTGGCGGCGCCTCGTTCTACGTGTCGTTCGACAACGTCAAGGTCGGCCAGCTTCAGGGCCAAGGCCTCGTTGACTGCATGACCGCCGCGAAGGTTGCGAAGCCGATCATCATCGAGCTCAAGGGTTCGCCGACCGACAACAACGCCACGCTGTTCGCACAGGGCTACGACGGCGTGCTCGACCCGCTGTACGCGGCTGGCAAGTACGTCAAGAAGGGCGAGCAGGCCGTTCCGAACTGGGACAACGCACAGGCCGGCACCGTCTTCGAAAACCTGCTGACCGCAGCCGGCGGCAAGGTTGACGGCGTCATCGCCGCCAACGACGGCATGGGCCAGTCGGTCATCACCGTGCTCAAGAAGCACAAGATCAACGCGCCGATCACCGGTCAGGACGCGACACCTCCTGGTCTCCAGAGCGTGTTGCGTGGCGACCAGTGCGGCACCGTATTCAAGGACACCTCACTCGAGGCGACCGGCGCCGCGACGCTGGCCATCGACCTGATCCAGGGCAAGACCCCGGACGCGACGTTGGTCAACGGCAAGACGCATGACTCCCAGGCCAACACGGATGTCCCGTCAGTCCTCGAGACCCCGGTCTGGATCACTGCGGACAAGGTCGAGGACGTCGTGAAGGCTGGCCAGGCGAAGGCCTCGGACATCTGCAAGGACGACGTCGTAGCACTCTGCACCAAGTACGGCGTTAGCTAACATCGCGTGACCTCGACGGTGCCGCGGCTCTCATGGGCCGCGGCACCGTCGACTCCTGTCCCGACTCGTCGAATTGCTCGTCGACCCGGGCCGCAGGCCCTATCGTCACTCTTGCCTGAATCCCAGCCATACCTCAGTCTTCTGACCGAGTGCACATAAGTCGTCTGACCGAACGCACAGAGATCGGCGAGGGAGAGCCAGCGTGAGCAGCACACCCATTCTCGAAATGCGGGGAATCAACAAGAGTTTCGGCGCGGTCCAGGTGCTGCACAGCGTCGACTTCCGGGTCCACCCGGGCGAAGTCATGGCGCTCGTCGGCGACAACGGCGCCGGGAAGTCCACGTTGGTGAAGTGCGTGGCGGGGATCTACCCGATGGACAGTGGAGAGATCCTGTTCGACGGCACGCCAGTACACATTCACGGTCCGCGAGACGCCTCGGCCCTCGGCATCGAGATCGTGTATCAAGACCTCGCCCTGTGCGACAACCTCGACATCGTGGAGAACATGTTCCTGGGCCGGGAGAATCTCACCTCGGTACACACCCTCGATGAGGGCACCATGGAGCGTCGCGCACGGGAGACGCTAGCCGGGCTGTCGGTTCGCACGGTGAAATCGGTGCGGCAAGTCGTGTCCTCCCTCTCCGGCGGCCAACGCCAGACCACCGCCATCGCGAAGGCAGTGCTCTGGAATAACAGGGTGGTTCTCCTCGACGAGCCGACGGCCGCGCTCGGTGTCGCTCAGACGGAGCAGGTGCTCGACCTCGTGCGACGCCTCGCGACCAACGGCCTTGGCGTTGTGTTGATCTCGCACAACATGAACGACGTCATGAAGGTTGCCGACCGCATCACCGCGCTGTATCTGGGGAAGGTCGCGGCCGAGGTGAAAACGTCTGAGATCACCCACGCCCAGGTCGTCGAACTGATCACCGCCGGCCGTACCGGCAACATCGGGTTGAAGGCGGCCGAAGCCGCGCAGAGCGCATAGGTGACGACATGACGGAACCGACTCAGACGCCCCCCCCACCGATCCTGGCCGACACGGCGGCCGCGCAGGCCCCGATCGAAGCAGGCTTCGCCGTCGATGCGGGCGCGACGAACCTCAAGGATGGCTTGCTTGCGTACGTGAACCGTATTCGAAGCGGCGAAGTGGGCGCCTTGCCGGCAGTCGCTGGCCTGGTCGTGCTGTTGTTGGTCTTTTCGACAACGACGAAAATCTTCCTCACGCGCGGTAACTTGGCAAACCTGCCGACCCAGGCGGCACCCACGATCCTCATCGGGATGGGGCTCGTTTTCGTATTGCTCCTCGGCGAGATCGACCTATCTGCGGGTACCGCGGCCGGATTGGCCTCAGCCGGTATGGCGATTGCGGTCAACTTTCACGGCAATCTCGAAACGCAGCTGAAGGGCGGCATGTTCGGCGCGTACATCGCCGTCATGGTGCTCGCCCTTGTCGTAGCTGTTCGCGAACGACTCTGGGCAGGCGCGCTCGCGGTCGCCTTCGGGGGTGTCATCCTTGTCACGCACATCGGCAGTAACCAGGTCCTGGCGATGCTGCTGGCTGTCACGACCGGCACCTCGATCGGGATCTTGACCGGTTTCTTGAGAGCGCGAGTCGGCATTCCATCGTTCGTCGTTACCCTGGCACTTTTCCTTGCGTGGCAAGGCGTGCTGATCCAATTCCTCGGCGCCGGAAACTCGTTCCCGACCCGGCGGTTCGAGACGATCAACGCGCTCGAGAACACGAATATCTCGCCACTGTGGAGTTGGGTCGTGCTGGTCGTGTTCGTCGGCGGCTACGGCGCGTTCACGCTCTATACGTCGATCAGGCGACGCTCTCAACAGCTTTCCGCCCAACCGGTCAGCATCGTCCTCGGCAGGTTTGCGATCCTCGCCGTGCTTGGCGCCTTTTCGGTCTTCTTTCTCAACAAGAACCGAAACCCGAACAAGACGGGCGGCGTCCTGCGCGGCCTGCCGTGGGTCGTGCTTTTGATCCTCATCGTCCTCGTTGCGATGACGTTGTTACTCAGCAAAACGACCTTTGGTCGCCACCTCTATGCATCGGGCGGCAACGCCGAGGCAGCCCGGCGCGCGGGTATCGACGTCCCCCGTATGCGTATTGCGGCGTTCGGTATTTCCTCGTCCTTGGCCGCAATCGGCGGTGTGGTCCTTGCCTCAAAACAAGGCGGCGTGCCGGCCGACGCCGGCGGCGGCAACACACTGCTGTTCGCAGTCGGCGCAGCAGTCGTTGGCGGGACGTCGCTGTTCGGTGGTCGCGGTCGGGTTCGCGACGCTGTGCTCGGCGGCCTCGTCATCACGATCATCCCGAACGGCCTGCAACTGCACCCCAACGTGGGCGCCTCTTATCAATACGTCATCACCGGAGGGTTTCTCCTGGTGGCCGCGGCAGTCGACGCCCTGTCCCGAAGCCGGAAACCGTCGTGACATGTCGGTCCGAACGGGAAAAGGCGCAAGCCTGAAACTGCTCACGATGACTTCAGGGTGCTGACACACATGGTGGCTCCGTCGGGAGCGACGCAGGATGAAATTCGGCGGCTGAACGTCAGCACGCTCCTGCGGCAGATCCACGTGCACGGTGAGCTGTCGCGCGCCGAACTGACCGCCCGCATGGGTCTGAACCGGAGCACGATCAAAGTGCTGGTCGAGGAGTTGTCCGACGCTGGCCTGGTCGTCGAGACGATCCCAGAGACGAGCGCGCGGGCCGGCCGCCCTTCGCATGTTGTCGGGCCCCGCACCGACACCGCCTATGTGCTGGCGGCGAACATCGGGGTCGATACGGTCACCGTCGCCGCCGTTGGTCTCGGTGGAATGATCAACGCAAGGGCGGAGTACCGGCTGCCCGGCCCGGGAGTAGACCACGAGGCAGTCGTCGATCGTCTCGCCGACGAGTTCCGCGAACTCCAGGCCACCGTCGGCCCATCTGCCTGGCTGGCCGGCGTGGGCGTCGGAGTCGCCGGCGCCATCCGCCGCGCTGATGGATTCGTCGAATTCGCGCCGAACCTCGGCTGGCGCGGGGTGCCGTTCGCAAAGCTTCTGACCGAGCGGCTTGACGCACTGGTGCCCATCAACGTCGGCAACGACGGCGATCTCGGAGCGCTGGCCGAGCACGTACGCGGTGCAGGGCGCGGCATCGCGAACCTCATCTACCTCTCCAGCGAGGTCGGTATCGGCGGCGGCATCGTGGTCGAAGGGCGCATCGTCACGGGCGCGCAGGGCTTCGCCGGTGAACTCGGCCACATGATGGTCAATCCCGGCGGTCGGCGCTGCCGGTGCGGCAGCAGCGGTTGCTTCGAGACCGAAGCCGGCGAGGACGCCGTGCTCGTCGCGTGCGGACGCCGGGCCGGCGGTGGCCGGGCCGCGCTCCTTGAGGTGTTCGACGCGGCCAAGCACGGTGAGACGCGCGCGCTCGAAGGTCTCCAGGACATCGCCGTGTGGGTGGCCCGCGGGCTTACCAGTCTGGTGAACATCTTGAACCCCGACGCGGTGATCCTCGGCGGTCCGCTGTCGTCGCTGTTCTTTGTCACCGGCGATCTGATCAGGTCGCAAATGGAGTCGATGTCGAGCTTCGCCGCCCGCGCCGGAGTGCAGTTGCTCCAACCAGGTCTGGGCGAGGATTCGACTCTGCTCGGCGCCGCCGAGTTGGCCTTCGACGCGCTGCTCCAAGACCCCGTCGACGCCTGGTCACGCCGCGCGAGCTGACCGCGATTAGCGAATGAGTTGCCCGATCGCAATCGCCGAAAAGAGCAACGTCAAGTAGGTAATCGAGAGATGGAACAGCCGCATCGGCTTGGGGTCGACGCCTGCGCGCGCACGGGCCGAGAGGCGATGCGCTTCGACCAGAAACCACGCGCCGAGCACAGCCGCGACGGCTAGGTACGGCAGGCCGGCGTGGCCGACCGGCGCCAACAGCAGCGACACCGCGACCATCACGTAGGAGTAGCCGACAATCTTGCGAGCCACCGTGCGCGCGCTCGCGACAACCGGCAGCATCGGCACGCCGGCGGCGGCATAGTCGTCGCGAAATCGCATGGCAAGCGCCCAGAAGTGCGGCGGTGTCCAAGCGAAGATCACACCAAAGAGGACGACGGCCGGCCAGCCCACTCCCCCGGTGACCGCTGACCAGCCGATCAACACGGGGAAACATCCGGCGGCGCCGCCGATCACGATGTTCGACGGTGTGCGGCGCTTGAGGCCGACGGTGTAGACGAAGACGTAGAATAAGATGGCGGCGTCAGCGAGCAGGGCCGATGGCCAGTTGACCGTGAACCCAAGCAACAGGGTTGCACCGACGCCCAGCGCGATGCCAAACCGTAGTGCCTCGACCGGGCGCACCAACTCACGAGCTAGTGGACGACGCGAGGTCCGGCGCATGATCTTGTCGATGTCGCGATCGACGTAGCAGTTGATGGTGTTCGCACTGCCGGCGGCGAAGGTGCCGCCGACCAAAGTGGCGGCCACCAGCCATAGCGACGGCATGCCACGCCGGGCCAAGATCATGGCCGGCACGGTCGTGACCAGCAGCAGCTCGATGATGCGCGGCTTCGTCAGGGCGACGTAGGCGGCGACCAGCTGGCGAAAGGGCCGGCGGCTGTCGATCGCGAGCTCCGAACGCGCCGGCGCCACGACCGTCATTGGCGCACCCGAAGCGCTGCCAGACGCACGAACCGCGACACGAAACTCAGCTTTCGCAAGGCCTGCCTCCGGGTACCGGAACAGGAGTGTGGGGGGTACGGGCAGACGAGTGCGAACTGCACTGGTCATCCTACCGAGCGGTGGCGCGTATCAACGCTCGTGGGGCTTGCGCGACGGCATCGGTAGGCTGACATTTGAGATCTTGCTCGGCGATGTTTGCGGCCCTCGGCCCGAGCATCTGCCGGGCCCGTCAAGAGGAGCTGTGACGACGCGGTGACCGCATCCCAGACACATGGCCGAACGCCGGCACTTGAGTGGTCAGACCTCGATGCGAAGGCGGTCGATGTCGTCAGGGCGCTGGCGATGGACGCCGTCGAGGCGGCGGGATCGGGTCATCCAGGCACGGCGATGAGTCTGGCTCCGGCCGCGTATCTACTTTTTCAACGGCTCTTACGACACGACCCGACCGAACCCGCCTGGCCTGGCCGCGACCGGTTCGTTCTGTCGTGCGGTCACTCGAGTCTGACGCTCTACCTGCAGCTGTACTTGTCCGGCTACGGGTTGACCCTCGAAGACATCAGCCACCTGCGTCAATGGGGCAGCCTGACGCCGGGCCACCCTGAACATGGGCACACCCTCGGCGTCGAAACGACGACCGGCCCGCTCGGGCAAGGCGTCGGCAACGCGGTCGGCATGGCCATGGCAGCGCGTCGCGAACGCGGTCTACTCGACCCCGATGCGGCGCCGGGTGAGAGTCCGTTCGACCACCACATCTACTGCTTCGCCTCCGACGGCGATCTCGAAGAAGGCGTGAGCGGCGAAGCGTCGAGCATCGCCGGCACGCAACGCCTCGGCAATCTCACCTTGCTGTGGGACGACAACCACATCTCGATCGAAGACGACACCAACATCGCCTTCACCGAAGATACCGTCGCTCGTTACGAGGCGTACGGCTGGCACGTGCAGCGGGTCAACTGGCTCGATGACGACGGCTCGTACGACGAGAACGTCGGCGCGCTCAACGGCGCATTTCTAGCGGCACAGAAGGTGACCGATCGGCCGTCGTTCATTGCGCTTCGCACGATCATCGGCTGGCCGGCGCCGAACAAACAAAACACCGGCAAGGCGCACGGGTCGGCCCTTGGTGCCGACGAGGTCGCCGCCACCAAGACCGTGATGGGCATGGACCCGACGAAGAACTTCGACGTGCCCGCTGAGGTGTTAGACCACGCCCGCGAAGTGATCACGCGCGGTCAAGCGCTGCGCGCCACGTGGCAGACCGGCTACGACGCGTGGGCGACTGCCAACCGGGAGGGCGTCGCGCTGCTCGAGCGCATGTCACGGCGGCGGCTACCCGACGGCTGGGAGAACGCCCTGCCTGTCTTCGAGCCGAGCGAGAAAGGGATCGCCACGCGGGCGGCGTCCGGCAAAGTACTGACCGCCATCGCTCCGCTGCTGCCCGAGCTGTGGGGTGGATCGGCCGACCTCGCAGAGAGCAACAACACCACCCCCGAAGGGCAACCGTCGTTCCTGCCAGAAGACCGCCAGAGCAAGGCTTTTCCCGGTGGGCCGTACGGCCGGGTGCTGCACTTCGGCATCCGCGAGCACGCCATGGGGGCCATCCTGAACGGCATTGCACTGCACGGCGGCACGCGCCCTTATGGCGGCACGTTCCTCACCTTCAGCGACTACATGCGCGGCGCAGTTCGACTCGCCGCCATCATGAAGTTGCCGGTCACCTACGTGTGGACCCACGACTCGATCGGCTTGGGTGAAGACGGTCCTACGCATCAGCCGATCGAACATCTCGCCGCGTTGCGCGCGATACCCGGTCTCGATGTGGTGCGGCCGGGCGATGCGAATGAGACCGCGGTCGCGTGGCGCACCATTCTTGAACACACTGATCGGCCGGCTGGGCTCATTTTGAGCCGGCAAAACTTGCCGATCGTCGACCGCAGCGTGCTTGCGTC
>Ga0066789_10000752_pt1 | contig 13649 bp, 6 predicted proteins | sample OrgsoiDNA2013049_FD_70960 | JGI IMG/M metagenome (GOLD analysis project Ga0066789, IMG submission 70960) | Permafrost soil microbial communities from the Arctic, to analyse light accelerated degradation of dissolved organic matter (DOM) -... | ecosystem: Environmental > Terrestrial > Soil >...
CGCAGGAGTGCTCGATCTCGGGCCAGAGCTCTCCGGGTTGGGTGTTCTGTCCGCCCGATGCCGGAATCCAGGCGACCGCGTACGGCGTCGGCGGCGCCGAGATCGAGGCGACGATGATCTGATTGTTCGGATCCGACTTGAGGGACTTGATCTCCGAGACGAGCTTGCTGACCGGTATCAACAGGCCGGTCCCCTGATCGTTGTCCTGGCAGTCGGTCAGATCAAGCGTCGGGTTCGAAATCGTCCCCTGGGCGTCGGACGGCGGGTTGAGCGGCGGCATGATGAGCGCCTGCGGGTTGCTCGAAGCCGGATCCTTGCAGAGGTGACCGAACCGATTGCAACGGTAGAGCCCGATCGGCCCCAGCGGGTTGGTCAGATTCTGTTCCCCGCCATTGAGCGAGAAGAGCTCTGTTCCGGCGGGGACAGAGCAGTCGTCCTGGTCGGCGAGGAAGATGATGGCCAGATAGGCGTCCGGTCGCAGAAACCCGACGTTCGTCGCCGGAGGTGTGGGCACTCCGTTCACGACATGGTCCGCGCCCAGAGCCCGCGCGGCGGCCGCCAGCGGTTGGCCGACGCCAGATCCGGAGTCGCCGACCCGGGAGATGCACTGAAGGACGTCCGCCATCGGGGCGGTGAAGTTCGCCGTGCCGTTTCCGTCGTCGGCGAGGTACGTCGCGCCGGACATGAGGGTCGTGCTGGTGCAGCTCCCTCTGGGCGCGCTCTGAAAGGCGCCGTTGTCCCCCTGCGCCGTGGTCATGAGCGCGGCCATCACGTCGCTCGGCGCGCCCATGTCGGCGGTCGTGACGCCGAGGTGGAGATCTAACGGCGTCGGCAAGGACCGCAGGACGTTCACGAACGATGGTATCTGGTCGTAGAACTTCATCTGGATCTCGCCCGTCGACCCCCCGTCGTTGAGCACGAACAGGATGTCGACCTTGGGGTTGCCCTTCTGGACGATCGTGGCGGTCTCGAGCGTGGTCTGCGAGCTTCCGCCGCCCTGACCGCCGGTCCCGCTGACCTGTTTTGCGCTTGAGCTGCACCCGATGGCCAGGGCGCCCTGCGCCAGAGCTCCCAGGACCGCGATCGCTTTCCCCGTCGACAAGGTGGCTATCTTGGCCTTTTTCGCCGCGACCCGCATCAGGTGAGCGGCGGGTAAGGCATCTGACCACATGTGAGAAATCGGTCCTTTAGAAGTATTGGTGTCTCGTCGATTACAAGCCGGTACATCCGAGCAATTTTCCTGCGCGGTGTGCGCAGCGCGAAAGTTATGCCAGGAGCTTCGACCTGATAAGATCGCCCACCCAACAAGACGCCCAACGGGCGGCTCCCCGCGGTGGTTCAGCTCCGCCGGGCCCTCCGGCGACGCGCGCCCGCGAAATGAACGAATTCCCGCGCCGGTTCGGTCAATACGTTCTGTTGAAGCCGCTCGCCCGCGGCGGGATGGGGGCGCTCTACCTGGCGCTCTCGGGACCGCAGGACAGCTCCAAGCTCTGCGTCATCAAGACCGTCCTGCCGCACCTGGCGGACAAGGAGTACCTGCAGCGCTTCCGCGACGAGGCCAAGGTCGTCGTGCGCCTCTCGCACGGGAACCTGGTCCCGGTGTTCGACTCGGGGCAGGCGGGCGGCGAGATCTACCTGGCGATGGACTACGTCGATGGGCGCGATCTCCGGGCCACCTGGAACCGGTGCGCCAAGAAGGGGATCGCCTTTCCCGTCGACGTCGCCGCCCACCTGGCGCGGGAGATGGCGCGTGGTCTCTACTACGCGCACAACTTCGGCGACATCAAGCTGGTGCATCGGGACGTCTCGCCGCCGAACGTTCTGCTCTCGTACAGCGGCGAGGTGCGGCTGACCGACTTCGGGCTGGCGTCGTCCACCCTGAAGATCGAGAAGACGGCGCCCGGGATCATCTACGGCAAGGTGAGCTACATGTCGCCCGAGCAGGCGCGCGGCGAGAAGATCGACGGCCGCACCGATCTTTACGCCACCGGAATCATTCTCTGGGAGCTGCTCACCGGCCGGCAGCTCTTCCCGTCGGGGCGCACGCCCGGCGCGGTCAAGGACAACCACACCTCCGAGGAGCTCCTGCGGCGCGTACGGAACCCTGAGTTGGTTGCACCGTCCAAGCGCGCAGGCCGCGTGCCTGCCGAGCTGGATCGGATCACCATGAAGGCGCTGGCGCCCGACCTCAAGGATCGCTATGCGAATTGCGAAGAGCTGCGCCACGACCTGGCGAAGTTCCTGGCGCAGACCTCGCCGGCGACCGACGCCACCCGGGTGGCGAAGTTCCTCTCCGAGCTCTACGACGAGGACATCGCTGCCGAGCGGGCCGAGCGCGAGCAGCTGATTGTCAAAGCGCGCGAGTGGTACACCAACAAGCAGGCTGTTCCGCCGCCGCTGCCGAACACCGGGAAGACCCAGGCCATCACGGCCGAGGAGAAGGAGGAGCGCCCGCAGCGCGAGACCGTGCTCTCGATTCCCATCCAGGCCGGGCGCGTCCGCGACAAGAGGCCGGCCATGCCGGAGGAGACGCTCCCCGCCGATTCGAATCCGTCCATGGCGGGCTCGGCGGTCGTGGGGAGCGTGATCGGCGGCCGCTACTACGTGCGGCGCCTCATCGGCGAAGGGGGGATGGGGCGCGTCTTCGAGGCCGAGCACATCGACATCGGCCGGCGGGTCGCGCTCAAGATCTTGCATCCGGCTTACAGCCAGACGCCCGATCTGGTCGAGCGGCTGCGGCGCGAAGCGCGCGCCGCCTCGAAGATCTCGCACCCCAACGTCGTCGATGTGACCGATTCGGGGACCACCCCCGACGGCGCGTTCTTCTTCGTGATGGAGTACCTCGAGGGGATCGAGCTCGGCGAGCTCATCTACCGCGAGGGGAGGCTGGACGTCGCGCGGGCCCTGCACATCGGCGCGCAGATCTCGCGCGCCATCCAGGCGGCCCACGAGGTGAACGTCATCCACCGCGACATCAAGCCGGAGAACGTCCTCATCCTGACCCGCGACGGTCAGAAGGACTTCGTCAAGGTGCTCGACTTCGGCATCGCCAAGAGCGGCAAGGACACCGACCTCGAGAACGAGAAGGACACCAACGGCGATCTGCGGCGGCGGCTCACCCATCCGGGGATGACGATGGGGACTCCCGAGTACATGGCGCCCGAGCAGGCGGCGGGGCGGCCGGCCGATCCCCGCTCCGACGTTTATGCGGTGGGCGGTCTGGTTTACGAGATGCTCTCCGGGAAGGCGCCCTACGAGGGGCAGAACTTCATGGAGATCCTCCACAAGAAGGCGACCACCATGCCGGCGTCGCTCCTGGGGATGCGCGAGGACATTCCGCCCGAGCTGGACGCGATCGTCATGCGCGCGATGGCCCGGGAGCCGGACGATCGTCAGCGCTCGATGGACGAGTTCGGACGCGAGTTGACCAATCTGGCGACGACGCTGTTCCCCGGCTTCGGTTACATCGCGCCGGTCGAGTCGGACAAGGTCCCGCAGGCCGGCGTGCTCGGCGCGCTGCGCGGTGGAGCGGCGCAGGCGAGCGGGCTCTTCCAGCGGATCGCCATCATCAAGCGCAAGCCGGTCCTGTTCGGCGCCGGCGGACTGCTGGTCGCGTTCGTCGTCTACCTGGTCGCCAGCTCGACGATCCACGCGCGCCACGCCCGCGAGGCGGCGGTGGCGGCCGCGGCCGCAGAGACGACGACGCGGGCGGAGGCCGCCGCGAAAGCGGAGGCGGCGGCCAGGGCACAGGCGGCCGCGCTGGCGGCGCGGCAGGCCGAGGCGGCGGCGGCGCCGGCTCAAAAAGGGTCGGAAAAGGCGGCCGTCGCGGAAACGCAAGAGAACGCCGCCTCTGACAAGGACGACGGCGCCGACGACGGAGACGGCGCGGCGAAGATCAAGACCTCGCCCCGCGCCGGCTCGTCGTCGGCGGACGACAATCACCTGCTCGAGGAGGGCCAGCGGCTGTTTCGCGCCGAGCAGTTCGGCGAGGCGCGCGCCCTCTTCCAGAGGGTGGCCAAGTCGAAACATGATCGCCACGGTCAGGCGCTGATCGGCCTGGCCGAGATCTCGTTCCAGGAGAAGAACTACGCCGACGTCGTTCACTCCGCCTCGCAGGCCGTCGACCGGGGCGGGGGCGTGCGGGCGCGGGTCTTGCTCGGCGACGCCTACTTCCGGCTCAACCAATACAAAGACGCGGCCAAGGCCTACGGTGAGGCGCTGAAGCTCGACCCGAAGAACGCCAGCGCAAAGACGGGACTCGCGGCCGCATCCAAGCGGATGTAAGGCCGCGCGCGACGGCGCCCGGTTAAGATGGCCGCGTGTCGCGCCGCGCACGCCTGTTAGCTTCGCTGGCGGCGGCGGTTCTGGTCGGTGCCGTGGCGGTCGGCGTTCGGCTCGAGCAGCGGGCGATCTCGGCCGATCTGGGGCGCCCACGCGATCTGCATGGCGGCGGCTACGTCGGCTCGGTCGCCTGCCGTCGCTGTCACGAAGAGCACTACGCGAGCTGGCACCGGACGTTCCACCGGACGATGACGGCGGAAGCGATGCCGGAGACCGTCCTTGGCGATTTTTCGGGCGCGACGTTGCGGCGGGGGAACGTCACCGCGCGGATGGATCGCGATGCCCGCGGCGGGTATCAGATGACCTTCACCTCGCCGGGGGCGCGGCCCCGGACGATCGACGTCGTCCGCACCGTCGGCTCGCGCCGTTACCAGCAATACCTGGCCCACGACGGCGACACCTACTGGCGTCTGCCCGTCGCCTGGCACGTCGAGGAACGCCGTTGGTTTCCCATGACGAGCGCATTTTTGTTCTCTGATCCTTCCGGCGAGGCTGGCGACGCCGTCGATGCGGTCGGCACCCGGCCCGGGCAGCCCGTTTTCGGGGGGGGCTCCTTCGATCGGCATGTCACCCGCTGGAACGACAACTGCGTCTTCTGCCACAACGTCGCGCCCAACCCGGCGCGCGATCCCCAGAGCGGGCACTTCGCCACCACCGTCGCCGAGCTGGGCATCGCCTGCGAGGCCTGCCACGGCCCCGGCGCCGAGCATGTGGCGCGGAACGGCAATCCACTGCGCCGCTGGGCGCTGGAGGCGAACGCCGGCGCCGATCCGACCATCGTGAATCCGTCACGCTTGACGCCGGCGCGCGCCGCCGATCTCTGCGGCCGTTGCCACGGCCAACGTATCGCCGATCAGCTGGCACCCCTGCTCGAGCACGGCGACCCCTTCGTTCCCGGCGACGATCTGGCGATCGAAAGCGCGCCGCTCTGGCGCGACACGCCGCTCGGCGGCGATCGGGAGGCCTTCGCGGCGCGCTTCTGGGACGACGGCACGCCGCGCCTGACGGCGTACGAGTACCAGGGGCTGCTGCAATCGCCCTGCACCATGCGTGGGCCGCTCACCTGCACCAGCTGCCACGGGATGCACGAGGGCGATCCGCGTGGACAGATTCGGGCGCGGTTCGGGGGGCGAACGTCGAACACGATGTGCACCGGCTGTCACACGGAGCTGGCGACGTCCGAGGCGGCGCGTCTCCACGCGCACCACGATCCAGGGGGCGAAGGGGGTGGCATCCGGTGCGTCTCCTGTCACATGCCGCGGATCGTGTACGGCGTCCTGGACGTGCACCGCAGCCACCGGATCGAGGTCCCCGAGCCGGCACGGGCCGCCGCCGCCGGTCGTCCCGACGCCTGCACCAGCTGTCACGTCGAACGGACGGCCGCCTGGGCCGAGGCGGCTGCGCGCAGGCTCTGGGGCGGGTCGCGCTTTGGGTCGGGCGCGCATGTTCCGGCGGGGACCTCCCCGTTCGAAGCCCTGTTCGGTGGTCCGCCGGTGGCACGGGCCGCGGCGGCCGACGCGCTCGGGCGCGCCCCCGCTGCCGACGCCCCTGCCCGGGCACGCCGGATCGGAGCGCTGCTCGACGTGATGGACCTCGAACGCTATCCGGCGGTGCGGCACCTCGCGTGGCGCAGCTTGCGCCGCCTGATGGCCCCGGACGCCTCCCCGGGGGCAGGATTCGCGGCCGACTACGATCCGTCGGCCGCTCCCGCGGAGCGAGGCGCTGCCGTCGGCCGGCTGCGCGCCACGCTCGGCGAGTCTGCGACCGCACCGGCACCGGCGCTCGCCGCGCTGCGGGCCGGCGCCCGGGACCGCGATCTGGAGATCGGCGAGTGACGGCCAGCTCATCCGGGCCGCGCCGATCGTGCACCGCTCGCGTCCGGGCGGCGAATGTCCTACGATCGCGAGCCTAAAGCGAAAAATGGCGGAAAACTACCCGCTCAAGTTTGGCAAGTACGTGCTGCTCAAGCCGATGGCGCGGGGCGGGATGGGGGCGATCTTTCTCGCGGCCGCGGGCGCGGCGGGCTTTCAGAAGCTCTGTGTCGTCAAGAAGGTGCTCGCCGAGAAGAACGATCGCGCCAAGTCCAATCGCTTTCTCGACGAGGCCAAGGTGGTGCTGCGCCTCTCGCACGCCAACCTGGTCCCCACCTTCGACGCCGGCGAGGTCGACGGCGAATTCTTCATCGCGATGGAGCTGGTCGAGGGGAAAGACCTGCGCGAGATCTGGAACCGCTGCGTCCGCACCCGCACGCGCATCCCGCTCGACGTCGCGCTGCACGTGGCGCGCGAGATCTGCCGCGCGCTGGCCTACGTCCACTCGCACGCCGATCTGAGCCTGGTCCACCGCGACGTCGCGCCGCCCAACATCCTCATCAGCTATTTCGGCGAGGTGAAGCTGACCGACTTTGGGCTGGCGCGCAGCGTGCTCAAGCAGGAGAACACCGCCCCGGGCGTGGTGTTCGGCCGCGCGTCGTATCTGTCGCCCGAGCAGGCGCGCGGCGAGATCGCCGACGCGCGCACCGACATCTACAGCCTGGGGATCGTCCTGTGGGAGCTGGTGACCGGGAACCAGTATCTGCAGCTCGCCAACCTCGACCCGGCGACGGCGATGTCGCTGGTGCGCCACCCGCGCGTGCAGCCGCCGTCGTCCAAGGCCCCCTGGATCACGCCGAACCTCGACGCGCTCCTGTTGCGCGCGCTCGACCCCGACCGGGAGCAGCGGTTTCAGTCGGCCGAGGAGATGCGCAAGGCGCTCTCCGAGATCATCGCGCAGATCTCGCCGCGCGCCGACGCCGAGCGGACCGCCGACTTCCTGCGCGGTCTCTACGACACGGTGGCGAAGGAAGAGCGGGCCGAGCGCGACAAGCTCTTGGCCGAGAGCGCGGCGCTGCTCCCCGCCCCCGCGGCGCCTTCGCGTCCCTCAGCGCGCATGCCTGTGCCGCTGTCGTTGCTCGAAACCGGCAGCACCAAGCTGCAGTTCCCCAAGGAGGACGACGCGGCGGGCGTCGACTTCACCGGGCGGGTGATCGACAGCCGCTACCGGGTGATCCGCAAGATCGGCGAAGGGGGGATGGGGACCGTCTACGCCGGCGAGCACGTGGAGATCGGCAAGGATGTGGCGATCAAGATCCTGCACCCCGCCTACTCGACGCAGCAGGATCTGGTCGAGAGGTTCCGGCGCGAGGCGCGGGCCGCCTCGCGCATCGGCCACCCGCACATCATCGACGTGACCGACTTCGGAGAGACGGAGGACGGCTGCGCCTACTTCGTGATGGAGCACCTCGACGGGATCGATCTCGCCGACGTGCTATCGCACGAGCGGCGGCTGGCCCCCGAGCGCGCCTGCAAGATCGCCACCCAGATCTGCCGCGCGCTGGCCGCGGCGCACGCCGCCGGCGTCATCCACCGCGATCTCAAGCCGGAGAACATCTTTCTGGTCGCGCGCGACGGTCAGGCCGACTTCGTCAAGGTGCTCGACTTCGGCATCGCGCGCAGCATGGGACGCGCGCGGCGCCTCACCAACCCAGGGGTGGCGATGGGGACGCCGGAGTACATGGCGCCCGAGCAGGCGGAAGGCGGTGCGGTCGATCAGCGCAGCGACATCTATTCGGTCGGTGCGCTCATCTACGAGATGGTCTCCGGATCGCCGCCGCAGATGACGCGCGACAAGGAGCTGATTCCGCCGCGCGGGATCAAGGCCGACGTTCCCGAGGAGCTGGACCGCATCGTGGTCCGCGCGCTCGAGCCGAATCCGGAGCGCCGCTACCAGAGCATGGCGCAGTTCGAATACGACCTGGTGAAGTCGCTGTTCGGGCGATCGCGCGCGGTCTGCGAGATGCTCGGCCTGCACGATCAGGAGCGCGGCGTCGTGCCCGAGATCTCGTACTCGGACGAGGCCCCCGGCGGGACGCACCCGCGCGCCGACAGCCCGCCGGCGGTCGTCCGTCGGGCGCCTTCGCCGGTGCCTCCACCGGCCTCGGAAGCGGAGCGCGGCGCAGACGGCGGCCCCTCCGGCGGGGCGCGCGACTCCCGTGGCGGCTGGCGGTACGCGGGGACGTTCGCGGTGCTGGCGCTGGTCGGGGTGGCGGCGGTGACGATCTACCGGCGCTTGCCCTCGGGCGGGCAGGTGCAGACGGCCGCCGCACCGACCGCGGCCTCTCCGGCCTCCTCGGCGCCCGCGCAGCCGAGCGACGCCGATCGCCGCGCGCAGCGCCTGCGCACCGGCGTGGCCGACGTCGAGCGGATGATGGGGAGCGGGTTCGGGTTCGCGCAGCTCCCGGCGCTGCAAGAGCAGCTGGCGAGCCTGCGTTCTGAGGGCGGCACCGCGATCGCCGACACCCTGGCGACCCGCGCCAAGGGGCTCCTGGTGAAGGCGGCCGAGGAGGAGCTCGATCGCGGCGAGATCGAGGCCGGCGTCGCGCACTACCGGACCGCGCTGGCGCTCGACGCCCACGGCGGTGGCGAGGCCGAGCTGGTGGCCGCCCTGCGGACGCGCGCGCAGTCGGCGCTGTCGGCCAACAGGGACACCGATGCGGTGCGCTGGGCGCGCGAGGTGGTCGCGTTTTCGGGCGGCGACGCCGCCGCGCACGCGCTCCTGGCCGAATGCCTCCATGCCCTGCGCGAGGACGGCGAGGCGGTCACCGAATACGAGAAGGCGCTGGCGAGCCGCCCCGATGATCCGATCTTCACCCACGGCCTCAGCGCCGCGCGGCACGCTCTGGCCACCGATTCGAAGCGAGAGCACACCTCGCACACACATCATTCGACGACGACGGCCACCCCGGCGCCGGTCGAGGCGCTGTCGGGCGCGCCGTCCGAAGCCCCTCCGCCCCCGTCGGATCAGCCGCCAGCCGAAGCGCCTGAGCGCGAGCGCCGGGCCGGCAAGCCGGAAGGTCGCCAGGACGAGCGAAGCGACCAGAGCGAAGACAAGGGCGCCACCGAAAAGGCGGCGCCGTCAGCGCCGGCCGAGCCGGCTCCCGACCAGCAGCATTAGCTGCATCGCCAGCGCGCGGTCGCCCTCGAGCTTGATCCGCCCGTCGATGAGCGGCTGCATCGGCGGCAGCGCGCCGCTGCGCAGCCCCTCGAACGTCGGGGCGTCGAGGCGCACCGTGGTGCGCGGCCGCCCGGCGCTGACGCCCGCCTTGCCGAACCCGACGTCGAGCGCGAACCGCCGCCGCCGCCGCCCCTCGATCTCCAGCAAGAGGCGCCCGGAGATCGGCCGGATCATGTCGACGTCGCGCGGGTCGACGAGCAGGATGTGGCGCGCTGACCAGTCCGGGTGGACGATCTGTGGCAGGTCGGGATCAGCGGCGCCGAGCGCCACGCGCAGGTCCGCCACCGAGAGACGAAACCAGATGTCGGGCGACTCGCGCCCGGGCGGGGCCACCCGCAACCGATCGCCGTCGAGGGCCAGCTCCCAGGCGCCGCCTCCCGCGCCCGAGACGCTGACCCGCAAGATCGGCGTCCCCGCCGGCGCACGCTGACCGGTCGCCGCGAACGCCCCCGGCAGCCACTGCTCGAACAGCTCCGGCAGCGCGATGTCGGGCGGGGGGCGATCCCAGTTCTTCGTCGGGTCTGGTGCGTCTGCGTCCATCTTGCGGATCTTCGTGCCGTGCTCGCTCTTGCTCGTTCTTACTCGCGCTGGCGGCACTATACTCCGCGGGCGGCGATGCGTTCGAGCCCTGGCGTCGGTGGTCGAGTCCTCGCTGCTTTGGCGGCGTTCTTGGCGTTGCCGCTGCTGTCGGCGCGGCCGGCGCGCGCCCAGGCCAGCGATCCCGAGCTACGGCCGACTCGCGGCCCCTACATTACGGATGGTGCGCGTGCCGGCGACGCCGACGCCACCGCCGTCCAGCTGAACCCGGGCGCGCTCGGATTTCTCCCGGCGGCCGGCCTGGAGCTGGTCGTCGCCGCCGCCTCCGATCCGGCCGTCGTCCCGCGGCGCGGCTTCGGCGGCTACCTGGGCCTGCCGATCTTCCTGCGCAGCTCCCTCGGGCTCGGGCTGTCGCGGGTCATCGGCGCCAGCACGGTTGGGATGGACGCGCACACCACGCTGCAGCTCGCCTACGCGCTGCACTTCCTGCGCAACGCCTCCCTCGGTGTCTCCTGGGCGCACCTCTGGGACGGCTCCTTCGCCGGCGCCGACACGTTCGACTTCGGGTTTTCCGGGCGGGTCGGCCGCTACGTCGCGTTCGGGGCCACCGTGGAAGACGTCGCCCAGCCGCATCCCAACGCCTTCGGTACGACGCTGCCGCGGCTCTGGACGGCGGAGCTGGTGCTGCGCCCGCGCGGCACCGCCCGGTTGGAGGTGGCGCTGGGCGCGGCGCACGCCAACGGCGACGCCTGGGACCGCCTGGTGCCGCGCGCGCGGATCTCCGTGACGCTGGTCGACGGCCTTCGTCTCTACGGCGAGGGGGAGAACGTCGCGCGCGGGACGGCGACGACTTTCGGCGGCGGCAGCGACACGCGGCTCGCGTTCGGGATGGCGATCGACTTCGACCACCTGGGCGCGGTGGTGGGCGTCCCGATCTTCATCCCCGGCACGGGGTCCAGCGGCGCGGGGATCGCCGGGCGCGTCCACCTCGGCGGCGAGCGGCGCCCGGCGCTGGTGGCACCCTCCTATGTTGCGCGCGTGCGGTTGGAAGGGATCGACGACGATCGCCACTTCTTCCAGCTGGTCCGCCGGCTGCGCGCGCTGGCGGTCGATCCGGCGGTGGCCGGCGTGCTGTTCAAGATCGAGGGGGTCAGCCTCGGTTACGCCCGCGTCGAGGAGCTGCGCGAGCTGGTGGCGCTGCTCCGCGCACACGGCAAGCGAACCTTCGGCTACCTGACGTTCCCGTCGACCCGCGAGTACTACCTGGCCGCCGCCTGCGACGTCATCCTCATTCATCCCGCGGGCGAGCTGTCGGTGACCGGTGTCGCCACGAACGTCACCTTCTACAAAGACGGCATGGACCGCCTCGGCGTCCATCTCGAACTGGTGCGCGTCGGCGCGTTCAAGGGGGCGATGGAGCCGTTCGTGATGACGGAGCAGTCGCCGGCGGTGCGCCAGAACAAGAACCAGCTGCTCGACGACGTCTACGGCCGCGTGACGACCGCCATCGCCGCCGACCGCACGCGCGCCGGCCACCCGATGGACGCCGCCATGGTCCGCGCGCTGATCGACCGCGGCCTCTTCTCGGCGGGCGACGCCGCGCTGGCCGGGCTCGGCGACGCCGTCGCCGCCGAAGGGGATCTGGAGCCGTTCGTCCAGCATGCGCTCGGCCGCGCCAACCTCAAGCTGCGCGATCCCGATCCGGCGCCGGCGGCGCCGGCTGCCTGGCCGAGCCGCCGCGTCGCCGTGCTGTTCGTCGACGGCACGATGGTCGACGGCCCGAACGTCGACCTCCCCTTCGGGATGGGCGCCTTCGCCGGCTCCGACACGCTGGGCGCGGCGCTGGAGCAGTGCCGCCGCGATCCGACCATCGCCGCGGTCGTCCTACGGGTGAACAGCCCGGGGGGCTCGGCGTTCGCGTCGGACGTCCTGGCGCGCGAGATCAAGAAGGTGCGCGAGGCTGGCAAGCCGATCGTCGTCTCGATGGGCGATCTGGCGGCGTCGGGCGGCTACTACATCGCGGCGCCGGCCGACGTCATCTACGCGGAACCGTCGACGACGACCGGCTCGATCGGAATTTTCGGCTACAAGGTCGACGCGCAGAAGTTGCTCGGCACGCTGGGGATCAACGTCGAAACCTATCGTCGGGGCGCGCACGCCGACTTCCTGTCGCCCTACCGGCCTTGGACCAAGGAAGAGCGCGCGCTGGCCGAGCAGCAGATTGAGCACCTCTACCAGCTGTTCGTGGCGACGGTGGCCGACGGGCGCCGCACCCGCGGGCTCACCCCGGCGCGGGTCGACGAGCTCGGCCGCGGGCACGTTTGGACCGGTGCGCTGGCGCAGGGGCTGGGCCTGGTCGACCGGATGGGTGGCGTCTCGGCGGCTGTCGACGAGGCGGCGCGCCTGGGCGGCGTCCCGGTCGGCCACGATCAACTGCCGGACCTGGCGCTGTTGCCGGTCGAAAACAGGGGCCTCCTGCGTCGGTTGGCGGGCGCGACATCGGTCCTCGACGGTCCAGCCGTCGAATCACCCGAGCAATCGTTACAAGAGCAAGACGCGCCGGGCGATCCGATCGTTGCGCAACCGGCGAGCTTGCTCACCGGCGACGCGCGCGCGGCGTTGCGGCTGCTCGCGCCGTTCTTGGTTCAAGGTAAAGGGACCGGGTTTTCAGCGCGTCTTCCGTACGACATCGATCTCCATTGATCCTATAGTGACAGCCGCGTTCCAACGGATCGCATTGTCACAAACGAAACAAAGGAGATGACCATGAAACTGATTCGCGCACTGTTCTTCACCCTCGCGGTGCTGCTCCCGACCTCGTGGACGCTCGCTCACGCCGAAGGAATGGGCGGGGCGAGCGGCGAGACGAAGAAGAAGTCGAAGAAGAAGAAGAAAGACATGGGCGGCATGGGCGGAATGAAAGGAGACGACGCCAAGTAGCTCACGCGCGATCTGCCGACCTCCTTCGGGGATCTCACGCGTCCCCGTGCCCCCCGGCTAGCGCCCATGACCACCACGTCGCTCCGCCATCATTGGATCGTCCGCGCCACCCACTGGGTGAACGCGCTGGCACTCGCGATCATGATCGGCAGCGGCCTGCGTATCTTCAACGCCTCACCGGCGTTCGCGCGCAAGGGGGAGTCATTCTGCTGCTACCCCTTCGAAGGCGACGCGATCCCCGGCTGGCTGACCTTCGGCGGCTGGCTGGCCGGCGCCCGCCACTGGCACTTCGCGGCGATGTGGGTGCTGGTCGGCAACGGCCTCGTCTATCTCGGCTTCGTCTACCTGCACGGCGAATGGCGCGATCTCGTCCCGCGCCGCGGCCTCGTCCGCGACTCGCTGGAGATGGTGAAGTTCTACCTCGGGCGTCGAAAGGTCCACCCGCGCCAGGGGAAGCACAACGCGCTTCAGCGTATCGTCTATTTTGCGCTCCCCTGGGTCGCCGCCGCCGCGGTCATCTCGGGCGTCGCGATCTGGAAGCCGGTGCAGCTGGCACCTCTCACGCATCTGCTCGGCGGCTACGTCTGGGCGCGCTACTGGCATTTCGTGGCTATGCTGGCGCTCGTGGGGCTCACGCTTGGTCACGTCTTCATGGTGTTCGCGGTCGATCCGTACGCCCTGCGTTCGATTCTCAGCGGCGGCTACGACGAATCGAAGTCACCGGAAGCACGCAACGCGCGTCCGTTCGTGAACCTGCGTGCGCGCCCGCGCGCCGAGGC
>Ga0066789_10000753_pt1 | contig 13647 bp, 7 predicted proteins | sample OrgsoiDNA2013049_FD_70960 | JGI IMG/M metagenome (GOLD analysis project Ga0066789, IMG submission 70960) | Permafrost soil microbial communities from the Arctic, to analyse light accelerated degradation of dissolved organic matter (DOM) -... | ecosystem: Environmental > Terrestrial > Soil >...
GGCGACGTTGGCCGGGTCCGGGGCAGCGGCTGTGGGAACAGCTGCGTCAGCGGCCGTCCCCGCATCGCTCGGCGCCATCGACCGGCGTGCCGTGCAGCGCTTGATGTCGACCGCCAATGCACTTCCCGCAGCGGGCGGGACCGTCACCATTCCGTGCGCAGACCGCGGCAGCTTCACCGCCGTCACCTCCGCGGATGGTAAGACAGTGACCGTCACGTTTGCCGGTTGCTCGGAGGTTGTGGGGACGTCAATCGGCGGCACGCAGACCTACACGAATTTGACGCTCACGACGCAGAGTTCTTTGGACACGATATCTGCAAACGTCACCGACGCACTCACGATTGTCGTGGGAACGGTCAGCTTCTCGGTAGCGGGTGATTACGCGTTTTCCTTTTCCGCCAACAAAACGGCCAGCGGCTTCTCGACCGAGACATTCGGGCTCACCGGCTCGACTCTCGCAATTTCAGTGAGCAAGAGCGGCGCGGTCTCCGATTCAGTGACCCTGACCAACTTCGATTTCAGTTTTGAAGAGGATCTGACGGTTTCTCCGCACCAACTGTACTCGTCGTTCCACTACGTGCTCGCAAGCTCGCGCCTGAACGGCGAGATCACCGTAACGACGACGGAGCAATTCAAGCAAATCGTCGATCCGGCCGAGACGCGCCTTTTCCCCTACACGGGGCAACTGATGATTGAGGGAGCCGCCGGCATGCGCTTGCAGGTGACCATACTCGGCGACGAGACTTTCGTGCCGCCCGCCGGTGAAGGGCAAATCGAGCTGCAGCTGGATTCGGGCACCGGCACCTTTGGGCCGGCGACTTGGCTGAGTTGGGCGGCGCTCGCGGCGACCGGCTAGGCCGGCTGCTCCTGCCAGCCTCCACCCAGCGCCGAGTAAAGACGTACCAGCGCGCTCAAGTTGTTCGCGTAGGCCTGAGCGAGCGCGAGCTCCGCCGCGAACAAGTCGCGATCAGCTTGAATCACATCGAAGTAGGAGGCATAGCCGTTCCGGTATCGCCCCAGGGCGATCGCGCGCGCCCGCCGCAGCGCATCGACCTGGTTCGCTTGCTGGCGTTCCTGCTCCCCGAATTTCTCGTAAGCGACCAGGGCATCCGCCACGTCTTGGAACGCCCCCTGCACCGTCTTCTGGTACTGGTACAGCGCCTCGCGCTTGCGCGCGTCGGCAAGTTGAACCTGATACAGGTTGGACTGCACGCTGAGGAGCGGCTGGATCAGTCCAACACCGGCGCTCCATTCGGCGGCCGGTGCCGTGAACAGATGGCGGAACGGCACCGATAGCGAGCCGCCGCTGCCGGTGAGCGAAATGTTTGGGAACAGGGCTGCCTTGGCCACCCCGATCTCGGCGTTCGCCGCCACCAATCCCTGCTCGGCCTGCGCCACGTCGGGCCGCCGCTCCAGCAGTCGCGCGGGCAGACCAGGCGGAGGTCGCGGCGGCGCTTCCGGCACTGCCTCCCCGTAATGTGCGCGAGTAACGGGTCCGGGAGTGCTCCCCAGCAACACACTAATCTGGTCCTCAGTCTGCGCCATCTGCCGCTCGAGATCCGGCGCAGCGGCACGGGCGGCCGCGAGATTTGCTTCGGCGGTGGCAACGTCGAGTCCGGTCACGTAGCCGCGCTCATGCTGGGCCTGCGTGAGTTCCAGGAACTTCTCGCGCGAGACTACCGTTCGCCGCGTGATTTCGAGTTGACTGTCGAGCGAGATGAGGTCGAAATAGGCGTTGGCCACCGATGCCACGAGTGTCACGCTCACGGCGCGCTTGGCGAACTGCGAAGCGAGCAGATTGGCCCGCGCCGCCTCAGCGGTGCGCCGCAGCTGTCCCCACAGATCAATCTGGTAGGACGCCAGAATCTGCACCTGAGCCTCATTGTTGATGCGCGGCGCGCCGGGCAAACGCGCGTAGTCGGAGGACTTGGTGCGTACGGCGCCCGCATCGACCGATACCTGCGGCAGGTAGTTCAGGCGAGTCGAGCCGAGCTGCGCCCGCGCTTCGTCGATTCGCGCCACTGCAATCTTCACGTCATAGTTATTCTTGAGCGCCGTCGCGAGCAGCGCCTGCAGGTCCGCATCCTGATAGACCTCCCACCAGCCGCTGTCGCCCATTGACGCCGCATCAGCGGCGGCGCCGGTCGTGGTCGGCGCGACGTCGCGGTACTGCGCCGGCACGTCGAGCGTCGGCCGATGGTAGTCCGGCCCGACGGCGCAGCCGGCGAGCAGCACAGCCGCGGCGGCGCACAGCCGCTTACTCATGAAGTGGGCTCCGTGCCGGCTGTGGGTGCGGGCGTCACACGACCGTGCGGCTTGGAGAAACGGTCAACAAGGCCCTGTAGGACCACGTAGAACACCGGGACAATGAAGATGCCGATCATGGTCGCAGCAGTCATGCCGAATACCACCGTGGTGCCGAGCACCTGGCGCGACGTGGCGCCGGCGCCGGTCGCGATCGCGAGCGGCAGCGCGCCCAAGATGAATGCAAACGACGTCATGAGGATCGGCCGCAGCCTTAAGCGAGCGCCCTCGATCGCCGCCTCGATCAGCGGCATGCCGCGCTGGTGCGAAAGACGCGCGAACTCCACGATGAGGATCGCGTTCTTGGCAGCCAGTCCGATCAACATGACGAGGCCAACCTGAGCATATATGTCGTTCGCCATGCTGCGCATCGAGAGGCCCAGGAAGGCGCCGAACACGGCGAAGGGGATGCACAAAATGACCGCGAACGGCACGATCCAGCTCTCATACTGGGCGGCGAGCACCAGGAACACGAACACGAGCGCCATGGCAAACACGTACGGTGCCTGACTGCCCGCGCGCTTTTGTTGGAACACGGAGCCCGTCCAGAAATACGTGAGATTGCCGGGCAGCGCCTTGGCCAGTGATTCCATCGCGGTGATCGCGTCGCCCTGGCTGTATCCGGGGGCCGGCGCACCGTTGATGGTCACGGCCCGGAACACGTTGTAGCGTTCGATGTAGGCCGGGCCGCGGGTCGGCTTGATCGACACGAGCGACGACAGCGGCACCATGTCGCCTGCCTGCGTGCGCACGTACAGCGTGCTGACCGCGTCGGGCAGCGTCCGCGCCGCGGCTTCTGCCTCGGCGGTCACGCGGAAGGTGCGCCCGAACAGATTGAAGTCGTTGATGTAGTTGCCGCCCAGATAGGTCTGCAATGCACCGAAGATGTCGGAAGTCGGTATGCCGAGCTCGCGAGCTCGATCACGATCGATGACGTACTCGATCTCCGGAACTCGGTCATTGAACTGGGTCGAGACGCGCGCGAGTTCCTTGCGCTTGTTGGCCTGGGCGAGGAAGTCGTCGATCTCGGCGGTGAAATTCTCGAGATTGCCGCCGGACGTGTCGGCGAGTATGAATTCGAAGCCGCCCGCCTGGCCGATGCCGGGGATGGCCGCCGGCGCCACGATCACGACATTGGCTTCCTTGAGCGGCCCGAGGAGCTTGTATAGCCGCTCCATCAGCCCCTGGACCGAACTCTTCCGACCCGGGCGCTGCGACCAGGGCTTCAACGGAATGAAGCCCGACCCGGTATACGGCGTGTTGACCTGGGCGAGCAGATTGAGGCCCGTGATGGCGAGCATGCTCTCCACTTCAGGCTGCTGCTGGACGACGGCGCGAATTTTCTCAAGCACTTGTTCGGTACGCTGCAGCGATGAGCCGGCCGGCAGCTGCGCAACCATGAGCATGTAACCCTGGTCATCCTCGGGCAGAAACCCGCTGGGCCGCTGCCACATGAGGTACGCGAGTGCGACGACTATCGCGCCAAACACGCCGAGCGCAATGGCCGAACGGCGTATGGCATGGCGCACCGTGCCGGTGTATTTCTTCGTGGCTCGGGCAAATGTACGATTGAAAGCGGCGAACCCGCGTCCGAGTAGGCTCTTACCCCCGGGCTCGAAGCGGGGTTTCAGCAGCAGTGCGCACAGCGCCGGCGTGAAGGTGAGCGCGATGAACGCCGAGATCAGCACCGATACCGACAGCGTCAGCGCGAACTGCTTATAGAACTGGCCCGTGAGCCCGCCGAGGAAGGCCACCGGCACGAACACCGCCGTCAGCACCAGCGCGATCGCGATGACCGGACTCGACACGTCCGCCATGGCCGCCCGAGTGGCCGCCAGCGGATCGAGGCCCTTCTCCTCCATTTTTTCCGTCACCGCCTCGACGACCACGATCGCGTCGTCGACTACCAGACCGATGGCGAGAACCAGCGCGAACAGCGTCAATGTGTTGATCGAGAAGCCGAGGGCGACGAACACGGTGAAGGTGCCGAGCAGCGACACCGGTACCGCGAGCATGGGGATCAACGTCGCCCGCCAGCTTTCCAGGAACAGGAACACGACCAGCAGCACCAGCGCCGTGGCGATGAACAGCGTGATCTCGACTTCTCTGATCGATTCCCGCACGAACTCCGAAGTGTCGAGCGGTATGGTATAGCGAATGCCCGTCGGAAAGTGCCGCGCCAGGTCTTCGAGCGTCGCGCGTACCTTCTTGCTCACTTCCAGAGCGTTGGCGTCAGGCAGCTGATATACGCCGAGCAGCGCCACGGGCTTGCCGTTCAGGCGACTCGATCGCGTGTAGTCGGTGGCGGCCAGTTCGATGCGGGCGACGTCGCGCAACCGGACGATCGAGCCGTTCGGGCCGGCCTTCAGCACGACATTCTCGAACTCCTGCACGCTGCGCAACCGCCCGTGCACGGTGACCGTGTAGGTCATCTGCTGTCCGGGCGGCGCCGGTTCGGCGCCGACGATGCCGGCCGGCGCGACCACGTTCTGTTCGTTGATGGCGCTGCTGATGTCGCCGGTGGTGACGCCCAGGCGCGACATCTTGCCGGGATCGAGCCAGATGCGCATACCGTAGTCGCGCGCGCCGAACTGCAACACCTGACCGACACCCGGTACGCGCGCCAGCGAGTCGAACACCTGCAGGGTCGCGAAGTTGCTCAGGAATAGGTAGTCGTAACGCGGGTCCGACGCCTCGATGGCGACGAAGATCAGCGGCTGCGGCTGGCGCTTGGTGATGGATACGCCCTGGCGCAGCACGTCCGGGGGCAGTTGCCGCTGGGCAATGGCGACCTGGTTCTGCACGTCGACGGCGGCGATGTCCTGGGCGGCGCCGACCTCGAATGTGACGTTGAGGGTGTAGGACCCGTCGTTGGAACTGCGCGAGTCCATGTAAATCATGTTCGGGACACCGTTCACCTGCGTCTCGATCGGCGCCGCCACCGACTGCTCGATGGTCGAGGCATCCGCACCGGGAAATGTTGCGGACACCACCACGGAGGGCGGTGTGATCTGCGGGAACCGCGCCACCGGCAGCAGCAGGAAGGCGATGAGGCCCGCCAGCGTGATGACGATCGCGAGCACCGTCGCGAAGATCGGACGGTCGATGAAGAAATTGCTCACGACGCGCGCGGCCCCGCGGTGGGGGCGGGGAGCGGCTGGATGTGCACGGGAGTGCCGGCCTTGAGTTTCTGCGTGCCGTCGACGACCACGATATCGCCGGGCGCGAGACCCTCCTCGACCACCCAGTCGCTGCCTTGCTGCTGGCCCATTTTGACGTCGCGCTGGCGTGCCGTGCCGGCGCTGTCGACGATCCAGACGTAGTTCTTGTCCTGCAACAGCTGCACCGCGCGCTGCGGAAGGAGCAGCGCATTGGGACGCTCGCGGGTCGCGACGACCACCCGAGCATACTGCCCGGCATGCAGGAATTGCTTCGGATTCGGCACCGTCAGGCGCATCGCCAGCGTATCGGTTCTCAGATCGACGGCGGCATCGACGAAATTCATGGTCCCGGGCTGGTCGTACTCGCTGCCGTCGGCGAGCAGGATCCGGAACTGCCGCTGACTGGGATTGTGCTGGTCGAGCGGGCGGCCGAGTTCGCGCTGCACTTGCAGCAGGCGCTGTTCCCCGACGCTGAAGTTCGCGTACATTGGGTCGGTTTGGTAGACCGTGGTCAGCAACGTCGTGTACGCGGTGACCACGCCGCCGATGCGGATAAGCGCGCGGCTCATGACCCCATCGATGGGCGAGCGGACCTCGGTGTAGCCGAGATTGAGCTCGGCGGTCTTCACCGCTGCTTCCGCAGCCTTCACCTGGGCCTGCGCCGAATCATGCGCGGCGACCGCCGCATCAAGTTCCTTTTCGCTCAGAGCATCGATCGCGGTCAGCGGGCGCGCCCGCGCCAAATCGCGTTCCGCCTGCGCCTGGGCCGCATGCGCCTGCGCGAGCCCCGCTTGGGCCTGCGCGAGCGCCGCGGCGTAGGGTTGCGGATCGATTTCGAACAGCATCTGTCCGCGCTTGACCGGCGTACCCTCGAGCGCCGCCTGCCGGTACAGGATTCCCGCCACCTGGGGGCGGATCTCGACGGTATTCGAGGCCTCGAGCTGCGCCGGATATTCCTGCGTCAGCGACGTCGGCTGCGCCCGCATCGTCAGCGTCGCCACCGGCTGCGGCGCCGGGGGGGCGGCCGGATTGCGCCCGCATGCCGCCGCTACGGCGAGCACGGCCAGCACCGCGAGCCGCGAGACCCTGCGCCGGCATCTTGGGGGAATTGCTGAACGGCGCGGCACAGGTGCGACATAGCTGATCGATTCAATGGTGTCGAGGCGCATAGCGGGCCCGGGTAAACTGCGGGAATGGAAGCATAGCGCGCCGGTGGTGTCGGCGGCGAACCCGTGCAACGACAACGACGGCTGCGGACAAAGCCATGGCCTTCATCCCTTCCCAAGAGGTATCCGACCATGCCGGAGCATTTCGACATCTGCGTCATCGGCGGCGGCTTGGCAGGGCTTTCCGCCGCCGCGGGACTTGCGGCGCTGCGCCGTGTGGTGCTCGTCGAGCGTGAGCCACATTGGGCCTATCACTCGACGGGCCGATCCGCGGCGCTGTTCGCGGAGTCGTACGGTAACGCCGCGGTCCGCGCGCTGACGCGCGCAAGCCGCGATTTCTATCTGGCAACCGATGGTTCGCGCTCATTCACCCGGCCGCGGGGCGCATTGTTTGTCGCCGGCGCCGCGCAGCAAGAACATCTGGATGCTTTGCATGCCGCACTGTCGGCGGCATCGCCGCGCGTAACGTTGTTGGATCAGGAGGCCGCACTCGAGCTCTGCCCGGTGCTTCGTCCGGACGCCGTGGCACGCGCGCTGCTTGATCCGGACGCCCGCGACATCGACGTGGCCGCCGTGGTCGACTATTACTCACGGCAGTTCCGCTCGCACGGCGGCCGGCAGTGCCGCGATACCACAGTCGTCGGCCTCGAGTATGCGAGCGGCGAGTGGCAAATCCGCGCGGGAGACAGCCTGATTCGCGCAACAATCGTGGTCAACGCGGCGGGAGCGTGGGCGGATGAGGTGGCGCGCGCCGCGGGCGTCGCCGCAGCGGGTCTCGAACCCCGCCGGCGTACTGCGGTCCGGGTGAGCGCCGGACCGTGGACCGTAGCGCAGTGGCCTTGCGTCATCGAGGCGTCTGATCAATGGTATTTTCGCGCCGACGCCGGCGCGCTGTTGTTGTCACCCGCGGACGAGACCCCGAGCCCGCCGTGCGATGCACAGCCCGACGACTATGATGTCGCGCTTGCGATCGAGAGGGTCGAAGCCGCTACCAGGCTCGTGATCGAGCGGCCCCTGAGCGCCTGGGCGGGGCTTCGGACCTTCGCTGCCGATCGCACGCCCGTGGTCGGTTTCGATGCGGGAATGCCGGGATTCTTCTGGCTGGCCGGACAAGGCGGTTACGGCATACAGACGGCGCCCGCGCTGGCGCAGCTGGTGGTTGCGCAAATAACGGAGAGTCAAACGCCCGCGCTGCTCGCTGCGGCAGGTGTCGACGCGGCCGCGCTGTCTCCCGCGCGTTTACGCCGCAGCTAGGCCGATACATGTCGCATCAAAAAGATGCGCGCACCTCCAAACCGATCGTTCGTGGCTGGTTCACAATCAGCCGGGGGCGGCCTGGAGTCTCCGCCGCGAGTGAGCGATGACTGCGTAATCCTCGCATCCTGGGTGCCGACTCCCATGGTCAATTCCAAGGGGTCCATCGGTCGTGCGCGTATTTCGCTTTCACGCCTTTACTCGTGGCGGCGAGGCATGGTTCTTTTCCTAGAATTTCATGCGGAACTCCGCACCGATCATTCGCGGCGGATTGACCACGATGCGCGGACGCCCGATCGTTTCTGCGGCGAGCGAGCGGTTGTCGCCGAGGTTCGCTTCCACGTTGGTGAGGTTTTTCCCGACCAGAGCGAGTTCATAGTCATGAACGTCGTAGGCAAGCCGCAGATCGAGGATGTTGTAGCTTGGCCGTACACGCGGGAAGTTCGCGTTGACGCTCGCACTGACGCTGTCCCCCGTGTACGAGTAGCTCAAGGTGCTCGAAAAGCTGCGCGATTCCGCGAGCGGCACGGTGTACGTCGCCGACGCAGTGCCGGTCCAGTCCGGAACCTGATAGACGCGGTCGCCGACCCTGAGTGTCGGTAAGAGTGCGCTCGCTTCGGTGATCCGGGCGCGCTGGTAACCGAGACCGGCGGACAGGTCGAGCCCTGGGCCCGGCCGCACATGCGCTTCCAGTTCAGTTCCCTTGATCTCTGCGGCGCCTGAATTTGCGCGAAATTGAAAGCCGCACGGCAAGGCCACGCTCTGCTGGATCTTGTTCCATTTGACCAAGAACACGGCACCGTCAAGCGTGACGCGGTTGTCGGCCCACGCGGTCTTTGCACCCAGCTCATAGTTCCAGAGGCTGTCCGACTTGTAGCTCTTCGTCTGATTGGCGCTGGTGTAGCCGAGCGCCTGCAATTGGGCGAAACAGCCGAGCGGGTCAATGGTGCTGTTGCCGGGAATCGAGGGAACGAGCCCGCCGGGCCGGAAGCCGCGCGCGACCTGGGCGTACAGCAGTTTGTCGGAGGACAGCTTGTAATCGAGTCCGAGTTTGGGATTCACGCCGCTTTCCGTGAACGATGACTCTGGATCGTTGATGCGCGGGCCGCCGAAGGCAATTCCCTCCAGATATCCCCCGGTCTGGGTTTTGATCCGATAACCTCGCAGCCCCCCCGTGATCGCCCACTGTTCATCGAAATGGTAGGTCAGTTCTCCGTAGATCGCCGGCTCACTGACTTTGGTTTGGTAGTCCTGACCGAAGATTTCATCCGGGTTCAAAGGATTGACCGGTATCGGCAAGCCCGGGATGCCCTGCACGACAAAACCTCCGGTCTGACTTATGCCAGGGGCGATTGACGGCGGATAGTAGCCCGCATACGGCACGCGGCCCCGCGTATCCGAAAAGAAGACTCCAGCGACGTATTGCCACGGTCCGGACAGTTTCGAAGTGAGGCGAAACTCTTGCGCGAAGCGGTGAATTTGCTTGAGTTCGCGAATGGTCGCCGCTATCGGCACCGCCTTGTAAAGCGGCGTGTTCGGGTTGGTCGCGTCGCCCAGCGGAATCCCGTCGAATGGCGCCAGAAGGTTCTGCCAAAGGAAATCAGTTTGGTCTTCGGTCTCGTCCACCGTCCGATCGAAATACGAGGTGGACGAAACGAAGGCGAAGCTGCTTGCTTCGTACTTGACTCCCACCGAGGCCAGAGTCCAGCTGTCGTCGCTGTCCTCGGGTAAATTGAAAAAGCGGTCTTGCATGTAGCCGGCCGGGTGCATGTTCGGCGCGTTTACGAACGTTCCTGGCACCGGCACCGGATACGAACCGTCATCGGCGTATTGAAATCCATTCGCTTTCGCTTGCTGGTACATGATCCGAGGCGTGATCATCAGCGCATCCATCGGCTTAATCGCCAATGACACCGCGCCACCGTAGCTGTTCACGCGGCCCACATCGTCAGTGGTGGAGGTCGGCAGGCCGCCGAGCGTGGTCGGGTTTGCCGTCGCCGGCAGACTGGCGGCCTCGGCGGGGTTCGACAGGTAGCGGCGCGTGAAAAATCCGGCGTCGTGTTGAAAGAACAGTACCGCGCGCAACGCCATCGTGTCCGGGATCAGCGGCACGTTGAAGGCGCCGTCGACCCCGTAATCGGGGTTGACGGTATTCCATGTATGGCCGCCGCTCATTCGCAGCCTGCCATCGGCGGTATTGAAGTCTGGCTGTTCGGTGATCAGGCGAACCGTGCCGCCCATGGAGCGAGCGCCGTACAGAGTTCCCTGTGGTCCGCGCAACACCTCGATGCGCTGGATGTCGACGATTCGCGGATCGATCGAATCCGGTACCGGCGTCTCGTCGATGTAGAATCCGGTGGTCCCGTCGCCTGAGATGCCGCGAATGGATATGGTCCGTGCCGTGCCGCTACCATCGCCGGTGTCGGCGAACGCCAGATTGGGCACCTTCCCACCGTAGTCGAGGAAGCTGTAGATTGCTTTCTGTTCCAGATTGCGCGCATCAATGGCCGTGATGGACAGCGGCACGTCCTGCAGGCTTTCGCTGCGTCGCTGCGCGGTCACGGTGACCGTTTCCAGTTCGTTCGATGACGCCCCGGTGTCGGCGGCGAATAAGCGCAACGACCCCATCATGACGGCAACGCCGGCCCAAGCGCGACAATTCTTCGATATTCCCATCGACATTCTCCCCCGCGAAAACTCATTTTTATCCCGCATCGATACGGCAGACGCCGACGCTCCGGCAAACCCCGCATAGCCGCACCGCCGCCCGAGTCAGTATCGGGTCGAACTCGTTTCATTGTCAAAAGGGTCGCTCCCGCGCGAGCCCGTGGCACAATGCAAGAACCAATCGACCGGCGTCAAAAGCCGGCGGCGCTCGGGGCGACCGTTCACCCGCGGCCGCGGCAAAGGAGCGAGCGAATGACCTTACCCCGAGAACCCCGCATTCATCCTGTTTCGATTTCCGCCCTCCGGCCAACGCAGATCACGGTCGGGATGCGCGAGGTGAAAGCCAAGCGCAAGAGCTGGCGGGATCATCCCGAGCGAACGAGGGCGGAGTTCCTCGGCAAGCATCTGATTCCCGTCATCTGGGGTCCAAAGGAAGAGTACTACATCATCGATCATCATCACTTGACGCTGGCTTTGCACCAGGAGGGCGTCAAGAATATCGCGACCGCGGTGGTGGCCGACTTGCGGCGGCTGCAGCGAGGCGCCTTCTGGGTGTATCTGGACAACCGGGGCTGGCTGCACCCCTTCGATGCGCGCGGCCGCCGGCGCACCTACGACGATGTGCCGAAGCGGATCTCGGCATTGGTGGACGATCCCTATCGCAGTTTGGCCGGTGAACTGCGCCGAAGCGGCGGCTTTGCCAAGGACACGACGCCGTTCAGCGAATTCCTGTGGGCGGACTTTCTGCGCCGCCGGATCAAACCCAAGCTTCTCGCCGATGACTTTTCCGAGGCGATGGTGCGGGCGCTGAAGCTGGCAAAGAGCGGCGAGGCCGACTATCTGCCCGGGTGGTGTGGGCCCATCGGCCGCGGGAACTATGTACAGAGTCTCTGACCTTCATCCTGGCGATGCTCTGGCCGGCGTGTCGCTTGCCGGATTGCTGTTGCCCGAGGCGGTTGCCTATTCGGGCCTGGCCAACTTGCCGCCACAGGCAGGAGTGATCGGCCTGTTCGCGGGACTCGTTAGCTATGCCCTCATCGGCCGCAGCCGGTATGCGATTGTCAGCGCCACGTCGTCCTCTGCGGCGGTATTGGCGGCAGCAACGCTGGCGCTGGGCGCCAACGCAGCGACCCAGCGCGTCGCGTTCGCGTCAATCCTGGTGTGCGCGACGGGGATTGCGTTTTTGCTGGCCGCCAACGCACGGCTCGGCGCGATGTCGAACTTGATCGCGCGGCCGGTACTGCGCGGCTTTTCTTTCGGGCTGGCGTTGGTCATCGCGGTGAAGCAGTGGCCGCATATCGTCGCCGTGCATACCCACGGCACGAACTTCTTTGCACTACTGGGGGAGATTTTTGGCCATGTCGACGCTTGGCAGCCGACGAGTCTTGCGGTTGGCGTAGCCGCGCTGCTGGGCCTATTCATTGGCCAGCGCATTCCTCGCGTCCCCGCAGTCCTGGTAGTGATGGTTGCCGGTATCGCTGCGGCGCCGTGGCTCGCGTCCCGCGGGGTGCTGCTGACCGGCCCCATCCATCTGGCCTTGGAATTGCCGGCATTCGCGATGCCGGCGAACGGACAATGGCTGCCCATGGTGGAGTACGCGCTGGCGCTGATGTTCATTCTGTATGCGGAGTCCTACAGTTCGATCCGCACTTGCGCCCTGCGGCACGACGAGACCACGCAGCCGAATCGCGACTTGATGGCGCTTGGTTTAGCGAACGTCGTCTCGGGCGCCTTTCATGGGACGCCGGTCGGTGCCGGGTATTCGGGCACGTCGGCGAACGAGGCGGCCGGTGCGCAATCGCGCGCCGCCGGCCTGTACGCCGCAGCGACCATTCTGGCGCTGGTGTTGCTGTTTCTGCCTTGGATCGAGCGCATACCCGATCCGATACTGGCCGCGATCATCATCCATGCGGTCAGCAAGTCGTTGCGCGTTGGCGTTTTCCGGCCGTACTTTCGATGGCAGCGCGACCGGCTGGTCACTCTGATCGCCGTGGTCGCTGTCATCGCGTTCGGCATGCTCGACGGCTTGTTGGCGGCAATCGCATTCAGTCTGGCGATGCTGCTGCATTCACTGGCCAGCCCGCGCCTGTCCGTGCTCGGCCGCATGGGCGCACACGATTTCGTCAGCGTTGCGCGCTTTCCGCAGGCGACGTGCCCGCCGGGCATTCTGATCCTGCGGCCCGAAGAGCCGTTGTTCTTCGCCAACGCCGACCCGCTGCTGGCGATGGCACGGCAGCGCGTATCGCAACAGCGGGATGTACGGTTCGTGATTTTCAGTCTCGAAGAATCCCCGGATTTGGATGGCACCGCGCTGGAAAGTCTGGGAGAGTTTGCTGCCTGGCTCGCCGCGCACAAGATTGAAATGCGCGTGGCGCGATTGAAGGACGCCAGCCGCGATGCCTTGCTGCGCGCCGGCTTCCCCCAGTTGCCGGCGAGCGAGCTTGACTATCACAGCGTCGATGATGCAGTGAGCGGCAGTCCGGCAGGCGCCCCCGCGCCCCCCGCGACGCTGCGTTGAACGCTGCTCAGTTGCCGTTGGGCTTGGGCGCCAACGCTCCTTTCAAGGTCACCGCTCCACTGACGGTCTTCGGATCGACGGTAATGTCCTTGAGCTTGGCCGCGACATCGGGCGGCACGTCTTGTTGATATCGGCCGCCCAGGTATTGCGCGAGAAATCCCTCCATCGCGGTGACCATCGCCAAATTATTGATGGGCCGGGCAAAGCCATGGCCTTCATCGGGAGCGACCAGGTACTCGACGGGTTTGCCGTTGTCGCGCACGGCGGCGACGATTTGATCGCTCTCGCGGATGTTGACCCGCGGATCGTTCTTGCCTTGCACAACCATCAGCGGGGTCACAATGGATTTCGCCTGAGTCAGGGGCGACTCGGCGATGAGCAAGGCTTTGCCGGCCGGCGTCGTCGGGTCGGCCATGCGCGTGTACATCTGCTTGCGCCCGGCCTCCCAATAAGGCGGAATGGCATCGAGCAACGTGATCAGATTCGAGGGTGCGACGATGGCAACGGCCGCAGCGTAGACGTCCGGAGTGAAGGCCACGCCGGCGAGAGTGGCGTAACCGCCGTACGAGCCCCCCGT
>Ga0066789_10000754_pt1 | contig 13646 bp, 10 predicted proteins | sample OrgsoiDNA2013049_FD_70960 | JGI IMG/M metagenome (GOLD analysis project Ga0066789, IMG submission 70960) | Permafrost soil microbial communities from the Arctic, to analyse light accelerated degradation of dissolved organic matter (DOM) -... | ecosystem: Environmental > Terrestrial > Soil >...
ACAAAGTAGTTGTTCTGCCAACCAATGCTGTTTGCGGCGGCAGTCTGCGCGGGGAACATGGCATCGTTGGCCATGACTGGTGCGCACCACGATGCCAATACCGTAGCGTAAGCAAGCAGCGCAACCACAAGAACACCACTGCCGGACATTGGAACCTCCTCATGAGCCGGCGAGCAACCGCGCCGACTCCCACAAGATAGGATGATGCTTGATTGCGGGCGTTACCTTCACCCGATGGTCTCGACGTCCGAAATCAACTCTATTTGTAAGATCGCAAAACGGCACGACCGGCATTCGTTGCGCAAAACCCGAAACCAGGGGGAGCGGCCTTAACGCATGTCTCGGCGCCTCGAACGATGTCTGCCGAAACCGCGTAACCGACATCCTCCATTCCGCGTATCACTAGCAGAAGGGAGAAAGAATCCATGACGAATACAAAATCCGTAGCTCGGCTCGCCATCTTCCTCGCCGTCTTCCTCGCCATCCTGGCGCTTGCCGGCACGTTTGGTACCGCAGCGCTATTTGCGGCTTCACCCGCGGAAAAGACAGCGCAGGCCCAGGCGCTTGACAAGAGCGCCAAGAGCGCCCGACTAAAGGAGCTCTCGCCGCTCCAGTACGACGTGACCCAAAACAATGGCACAGAACCGCCTTTCAAGAACGAGTATTGGAACAATCACCGCGTGGGGATCTATGTCGACGTTGTTTCCGCCGAACCGTTGTTTCTATCGAGCGACAAGTACGACTCCGGGACCGGTTGGCCCAGCTTCACGCGCCCGATAGTGCCAAGCGCCGTGAAAGCGACGGCCGACAATTCGCTCTTTGAATCACGAGTCGAAGTGCGGTCGAGTCTTGCCGATTCACACTTGGGCCACGTCTTTGATGACGGCCCCGCACCCACGGGCAAGCGTTACTGCATGAATTCCGCGGCCATGCGCTTCATTTCGGTAGAGCAAATGGCAGCGACCGGCTACGAACAATACCTGCCGAGGCTGGGAGTGAAGCAATGACAATTCTCGTGACACTGTTCGCGGCGGGCCTTCTCACCATTCTGTTGCCGTGCATACTGCCGCTCGTGCCCATCGTGCTCGGCGCCAGTCTCTCGGGGCGAAACAGGTGGCGTCCGCTAGTCACGACGGCGGGCATGGCAGCAAGCTTCGTCGCGTTCACCTTTATTCTTCAGATTCTCTTGCGCCAGTTTGTCCAGCTCGCCGATCTCGTTCGGGTCGCCACGTACTACGCGCTCGTGCTTTTCGGCATCTGCTTCGTGGTAACCCGCCCTCGCCTGCAAACCGGCTTGGCTATGGTCGGCGCCATGCCATTCTTCTGGAGACAGGGCTGGCTGGCACTGATCATGGCCCCGGTTCTGGGCGCCGCCGCGGTGGCTCTCGGAGGACGTGTAGCGGCGCGTTTGCAAAACGCGGGTGCGACCGTGCAACAAGGTGCCAGCAAGAATCTCGGCTCGGAGTCGCTGCTGTCGGCCTTGGTCGTGGGCCTGACCTTGGGATTGGTCTGGGTGCCCTGTGCCGGCCCGGCGCTGGGATTCGCGTTGACCCTGGTACGCGATCAGCCCGGGTTTCGGGCCTTCCTAGCGCTGACCGCCTACGCAGTCGGGGCAGCCCTGCCCCTGTTGGTCATTGGCTACGGCGGCCAGCGCGCGATTCGTGGCGCGAGAGGTCTCGTCCGCTACAGCGGGAAGATCAAGCAGGCGTCGGGCGCCGTCCTCGTTCTCTCGGCGCTGGCCTTTCAGTTCCAAGGGTTCACGGCATTGCAGACCTGGCTGTCCGAGCACACCCGGGCAGCGTCCCTCGGCGCGGCCATCGAGGAACGCCTGGTTGGCCACGCCATGGCGACGCCGGCCAGGACCGCCACGACCTCGGCAACGAGCCAGGCAACAACGTTACCGCCCTTGCCGAAGCTTGGCCCTGCTCCCGGGCTAGTCGGTCTTGGACCTTGGTACAATTCCCCTCCGCTCAGCCTGGCAGCACTCAAAGGCAAGGTCGTGCTGGTCGACTTCTGGACCTATAGCTGCATCAATTGCGTGCGAACCTTGCCCCACATTCAAGCTCTTTGGTCCAAATACAAGGATCAGCCCTTCGTTGTCGTGGGAGTGCACGCGCCAGAGTTCACGTTCGAGAAGAAGCCCGAGAATGTGGCCGATGCCGTACGCTCGCACAAGCTGAGCTATCCCATCGCGCAGGACAATGACTTCGCCACGTGGAAGGCGTTCGACAATCAGTATTGGCCGGCCAAGTATCTCATCGATGGCCAAGGCGCGATCCGCTACACCCACTTCGGGGAAGGCGGTTACGACGAGACCGAGCAGGCTGTTCAGCGCTTGCTTGAGGAATTGGGCCACGCACCGAACGCAACGATGGGCGCCGCCAGTGGCGACGCCATGCACAGGGAAGCACCGTCGATGCGGATCTCGCCCGAGACGTATCTTGGACCACGCGGCTGGACGTCGTTTGCCAACCGCACCGGTTCGCCCGATGCTCGCGCGCACCGCTACCTAGCGCCGCAGTCCTTGCCCGTCGACGATTTCTCCCTCGCGGGTGAATGGCAACTGGTGGATAGCGAACGCCAAGTATTGCGATCGACGAGCGGCGAGCTCCGCTACCACGCACTGGCTGGCGAAGTGAATCTGGTGCTCGGCCTTGAAAAAGGCGGCGCACCCGTCACGGCGGATGTGCGGGTGGACGGGAAAGTCGCAAAGTCGCTGACCATCGATCACCACGACCTCTACAACCTGTATGCCGGCTCCTACGGCGACCATGAGATAGCCATCTCTATTCACGGCCAGCACCTCGCAGCGTACGCCTTCACCTTCGGCGGATGACCTGCGCCATGCGAGGCCATGCTCGATTTCTGATCTTGCCGGCGGGCACGTGGCCAAGTCATGCTGACGGCGAGGATGGCCGACGGAGAATCACCACTCGATCGCGCGATGGCACGCTTTGCGGGCGGCGAGGACGCGGCCTTGGCTGAGGTCTACGACCTTGGAGCACCGGCCGTGTTCACCTTCTTGCTACGCCTTTCGAACGATCGCCCCCTGGCCGAGGACTTGACCCAAGAGACGTTCCTGCGCATTCACCGGGCGCGCGGACTTTACCGTTCGGGCGCCTCGGTGCTGCCCTGGGCTTACACCATCGCGCGCCGGCTGTTTCTCGATAGCGTTCGGGCGCGCCGACCCGAGGTCGGGCAAAGCGCTACTATCGACGGCGATTCCGAGACCGATCCCGCACACCGAGAACCGATTGGACAGATGCCCTCCGCCGAAGAAATGCTTGCCGATGCCGAGCTGGCGCAAGCCGTAGACGATGCCCTGGCGAAAATTCCGGAGGCCCAAGCGTCGGCGTTTCGATTGCTCAAGGGCGAGGGCCTTTCGGTCGCCGAGGCCGCTGCCGTCATGGGCACGAGCAAGGGCGCGGTGAAATTGCGAGCGCACCGCGCGTATCTGGCGTTGCGGGGCCTTCTGCGGAGTGTGTGCGTGGAAAGGCAAGGTCCATGAGACTCCTAGAGCGCCCCTCCGCTGCCGCGCGCAACCGCTTCTTGCTAGCAGCCACCAGCCAACCGGCCTTTCCACCTCGCACGTGGATTCGCCGACTCGTGCGTGGCGGCGTAGGAGCCCTGGCGTGGTTGGTTTCCATGGTGTCTGTCCTGGGAATTCGCCCCGATTGGCACGACTTGCCTGCGCTATCTCTCGCCACGACCGTAGTCGGGCTTCTCGCAGCGGCCCTTATCTCTTCGTTGTTAGCGCTGGCCAGGGGCCGATCGATGGTGGGAACCGCCACAGAGCTTCTGTCGGTCGCCGCGTGGGGAACGCCCCTTTTGCTGTTCCTGCTGGTGGCCGGGATGGATCCGCATGGACCCTCGACGCTAGTACCAGCACCCGGCATACAACTATTGCGCGCTTGGCCTTGTGCAGCGCTGGTCACTCTGGTCGCGCTACCGCTTGTCGGGATCGGTCTTTACGTCCTGCGCGGGCTCTTTCTATCGCGCCCCGGCCTCGTCGGAGCATGCCTGGGACTGGCGGCGGCGACCTGGGGGCATCTTTTGCTCCGTGTTCATTGCCCGATAGGTGGGGCCGGCCACGGCATTCTTGGACACCTTCTGCCGTCGCTGCCGCTGATGGCTCTCGGGGCCTGGGCCTTGCGGCGTCGGCGATGACGGCCTCGTCGATCTGCCTGAGCTATTTCGAAGTCTGGGTCCAGTAGACGGAATAGCGTTCATGGTGGACGGCGTAGAGCGGCTGGAACGTAATGCCCGACGCTTGCCCAGCATCATGCGCCTTGAACGCGAGAGGCGTGCCGGCAACGGCCTGCAGCCAGTCGGCCGGGTTGGTCGAGCTGTTGGTAATGGTCGGGACCGTGGCGGGCGCAGAAGTGAGGTACGCGTCCTTGTCAGCGAAGTCGCTCGGCATGTTGGTGCTGCCCAATTCGCCCGCGAGCAAGATAGGACCATAGAAAATGGCCACCATGGAAGCCACGTCCTGCGCGTGTTCCAGGCGCAGCGAAGTCGGCAGCGTCAGACCGACGGCGTCGCCGGCTTTCCAATCACGGCTGAGGGTGACGTACGTGGAAGCCCCTGGCACCTGATCCTGGGCGGCACCGTTAATCGTGAGCTTGGGTGTGCCGGAGACCCAGGATGGGATTCTCAACTTCAACGTCGCCTGGGGCGCGTCGCCGGTCTTCACGATGGTGATCCGCACGTCTTCGCCAGCTGCCGCGTTTCCTTCCTGCCTTACCGTCATCCCGGTGGCGTCCCAAGTCATCTCGCTCGGAATGTAGAGATTGATCCAAAGCGTGCTGCCTTGCTGGAAATAGATGTTCTCGTTGTAGCGAGGCGTGTTCTCGATACCGGTTCCGTTGTCGCAGAAGGTGCCATCGAGATAGGTTCGGAAATGCCCGTGCATGGGCGTGAAGTAGGTGACGCCTCCGGTATCCGGCGCGACCGAGGCCAGGATGTGGTTGTACAAGGCGCGCTCGTAGTAGTCGGCGTAGTCGTTGCGAGGATTGCGGATGAAGAGTAGCGACGTGAGCTTGAGCATGTTGTGCGTGTTGCAAGTCTCGGCAGTCGTGGCCGGCAGCGAGGCATTGTCATCAAGGGATGGCCCTGCTTCTACGCCCGCCTTGTCGAGCCACTCGTGAAACGAGTTTCCGCCGATGACGAAGGCGTGCTGGTGGGTGAGCAGCTTCCAGAAGTTTTCGGATGCCTGCACGCTGGTCGCATCGCCGCTGAGGTTCGCGGTATGGGCAATACCCAGCGCTTGAGCAATATGGCAGTTGCCGTGAAGCCCCTTCAGGTTGTCTTGGCCGGAAGCCAGCGGCGTCATGAACCACGAGCGATTGAATATTTTCGCGGTGTCGAGGTACTTCGTCTGGCCAGTAACAGCAGATAGCTCGGCATACACGTCGCTCATGGCGCCGTATTCATTCTTTGGGTTGCCGCTGCCGTCGGTTCGGAAGATCTTTTCAATGGTCGCCGCTGGGAGTCCGGCAAGACGTGTCTGGAAGTAGTCGCCCATCTTGGTTACGACGTCCAATGCCTGCTGAGTGCCGAGATAGTGATGGGCATCGAGGAGGCCGGACATAATCTTCTGGATCGTGTAATAGGGCACCCCGATGCCGTCGTTGTTGCCGGACATATTGTTCTCCAGCCAATCGAACGGGGCCGTCGAAAAGGCGGCCAAATAGCCGTTCTTTGCCAGCGCGGTTTGGCATTTGGCGAGTTCGCCGACCATGTAATTGACCTTTGTCTTGAAGGTCATGTCGCCGGTCGCGACCGCCATCCGGGAGGCAGCGGAAAGATAGTGGCCCAGCATATGGCCTTTGAGGAAGTCGGTATCCCATCCTTTGTAGCCGCTCGTGGCGCCCCCGGCCTGGGGCACCTTCGCCAGATTTCGAAATTCGTAGAGCAGCTTGTCTACGTCGAAGGAGGCCAAGTAGCCGGTGCGGTGCAATTCCTGTCGGTCGTAGAAGGGACTGCCGGAAAGCAGCCGTACATGCGCGGCATCGACCATTTCTACTGGCCCCGAGGCCACGGTACCGCCAGTCGCGGGAGCTCCGCCCGACCCTGATGTGCCGCCGCTACCGGAAGCCCCCCCTTTCGCGCTCCCGCCCCCGGTTGCGCCGGTCACGCCGACTCCCAACGTTCCGCCATTGGCTGATGCACCACCGACGGCCGCACCGCCCGTCGCCGGAAAAGCGCCAGCGCCTGACGATCCACCCTGGCCTCGGGTTCCGCCAGTGATGACAGCTCCACCCTGGCCCGACGAACCACCAGTTACGGACGAGCCCACACCGGTTTTGCCGCCTGAGCCGCTGCTCCCCCCACTGCCGCCCGAGCCGCCTGCAGTTCCGCTGTGACAATGCGCCAGCAGGCAAGACAAAGCCGCAAGGGGCACTAGACGACGCATATTGCTCGCAGCGATCGTTCGCATGAGATGGTCCTCGCGGCCTACATTACCCCCAAAACGCAGGGTCGAAGTCGCCAGATCGGGCTCGGAGTTGTCTACTGGCGCATCACATCACGACGCGGGGCGTCGGTAGCGCCACCGGAGTTGGTGCCGGCATGACAAGACTGCTTCGCCGAGACAATAAGAATTAGGATCGCCGTCCGCTCGGAGCGGGCTTTTTTGCTGGTGATACCTGATAGATTCGCAGTGATAAGTTCTTGAGATCAAGGAGTCCATGCATGATCTTCGCCGCCGCTCCACGTACGGTACTTGCAGCGCTGATGCTCTTCGTCGGTGCTTGCTCATCTAACACAACAAGCAAGGGAACCGGTGGGACCGGCTCCGGCGGCTCCGTTAGCGCTGGGGGAAAGACGGCTGGCGGCGGCGCAGCAGGCTCGGGCGGGCTGAACAACTCAGGCGGTCAGTCGAACGCTGGCGGCGCCACCAACTCCGGCGGCGCGAGCACGGCTGGCGGAACGCCGGGCAAGGGTGGGCAGTCGGGTTCGGGCGGAAGCAGCCCGGCCGGTGGCGCTTCCGGCGGCGCAGGCTCGTCCAGCCCTGGCGGAAGCGGCGCCGGCGGTTCCAGTGCTGTGGAAGTCGATGCTGGGCCTCGCCAGGCCGCCTATTACGTGTCACCAACCGGCAGCGATGACAATCCCGGGACCGTGAGCGCGCCCTTTCAGACCATCACCAAAGCGCGCGACACGGTACGCACGATCAACTCCGCCATGACCGGGGACATCTACGTCTACCTGCGCGGCGGCGACTATCGGATCACCAGCCCCATCACCTTTGAAGTGAAGGACTCGGGCTCTGGCAACTACCGGGTCTACTACCAAGCCTACCCCGGCGAGACGCCCGTCCTCAACGGCGCAACCAAGGTCGCGGGATGGACCGCGAGCAGCGGCGGCGTCTACAAGGCGACGCTCGCCCGCACCACGAAGCTGCGGAACCTCTACGTGAACGACCAGCGAGCCCTTATGACCAGCAAGGTCGTGTCCGCCAAAGGCAGTAGCGGGACTTATTCCGTGACCTCCGGACAAGCCGACTGGGCGTGGGCTGCCGGCAGCGGCTTCGACGGAGTCACGTACAGCACCTCGGATGTGCCGGACATCACCAGCAACAAGGACGACCTCGAGATAGTCAACCAGAGCACGTGGAACGAGAACATCGTGTGCACCAGGGATGTGGTCACTTCCGGCAGCAATCGGGCGCTTATGTTGCAGCAGCCCTACGGGGCCATCGCCCAGTTGCCCGGCTGGGGCGCCGCCTTCGTCGCCACGGGCTCGCACGAGATCTTCAACGTCCAGGCCTGGCTGACGTCGGCGGGACACTTCTACTTCGACAAGACCGCCGGGACGCTCTACTACTATCCCCGCTCGGGCGAGGATATGAGCACGGCGGACGTCGAGGCGCCGGTGACGGAGCAGTTGCTGGTGATCGGCGGAACCTCGAACACGAGCCGGATCAAGAACCTCACCTTCCAAGGCATCACTTTCGCCAACACGGACTACAACCTTGTCAAGGTTGCAACTTCTTACGGCAAGTCGAGCGTCCAGGGCGATACGGTCTACATCGCCTACGGCACGGGTAATTACCACGACTGGCAGTACGAAATCATCGACACCTTGCCCGCGATGATCAACGTGAACAGCGCCGATTCGATCGACATCGTGGGCAACGTGCTCAAGCACAGTGGCGACGACGGAGTCTCGATGATCAACGACGTCATCAATTCCAACATCATCGGCAACTACATCACCGACATTGCGGGAAGCGGAATGACTATCGGTCATCCGACGCATGTCTATGCGACAAGCAAAGGATCTCACGAGAAATACCCCGCCGGGGTGAAGGGTATTTGCACCAAGATCACAGTCAGCAACAACCTCGTGTACAACGTAGCCGAGCTGCGCGGGTTCGGCGGGCACGCGGGAGTCACGGCTTTCTTCACGGATACGCTTACGTTCAATCACAATCACATCCACACGTGTGCCTACAACGGCATCAACTTGGGATGGGGATGGCGGAACTTCAACGGCGACAGCAGCTCGGAATTCCCAGGCAATCCCTCCGCCACGGCCAAGAACAACACCTGCAACAACAACCGGTTCACGAACATGATGACCCGATTGCATGACAGCGGTGCCGTCTACACCATTGGGCAGAATCCGGGAACCGTCATCAACGAGAACTACGTCAAAGGGATTCCCAACAACTCGTCTGGCCCCACCTATGGTCTGCATAATGACGAGGGAAGTGTGAGCATCACCGAGAACGACAGCGTCCTCGATATCGACCAAGGGGTCACGTACACCATCAACTGCGAGGACTACGGCGCGAAGCACGACCTGACTATTTTGAGGACGTACGCAACCGTCAACAAGATGGGAAAGAATCCCCCGACCAGCACGATCGACACGCCCATCGTGGTGGCCGATGCCGTCTGGGCGCTGGCACAGTACACAATCGCCGCAAAGTCGGGGATCGAAGACAAATACCAAAGCGTCATACCGAGCAAGGTATTGCCCATCCAGGATTATGTGTTCCCGGCAAGCTGCGCAGCTTCGTCCGGCGCCGCCAGCATTCCCATCAGAAGCAGTGGCGATTCGTCGAAGGCCGTCTGGTTCGCTCCGGCCGGAACGACGAGTTTCACCGCGGGTGGCACCATGACCAAGGCCGCGGGAGATGCGACGTCCATTGCCGCTCCGACGACCGCTGGAACCTACAAACTGTTCGTTGTGGATTCCCAGGGCAAATCGCTCGGTGAATCAGCTTCCCTGTTGCGAACGAAGTAGAGTTATTCAACGCCCGCGCGTAGTCCCGAGCGTCCATGAGGGCGGGTCGCTACTAGGAAACGATTCCTCGACCGCCTCGTCCACGTCTGCTTCTGTCATCGGATGCGGCGGCTCATGGAGCTCAGGCGTGGGCGGCGTCGCCGTCTGGGACCCCGGTTTCTGCGCGTCGTCTTGCCGTGGCACCTTTTGTCGTTTGGCCATGGTCCTGGCGAACGCACACTTCATGCCAGACCTCCCAGTACCGTTCTTCGGCGCTGGCGGCGGTCGTCATTCCCGTCTACCGACAAAGTTGGCGGAACGTCGCCGGGCTCAATTGGCGAAAGCGACGGAAGACTTTGCAGAAGTGATTTGCATTCGCAAAACCACAGGCGCCGGCGATAGCCTTGAGCGGTACCCCTGTTTCGATAAGCATGTTGGTCGCTTTCTGGACGCGAATCTCGGCGGCAAAGTGTGCCGGCGTCATCCCGGTCCGCTTCCGAAAGAAGTGGCTGAAATGGCTGCGGCTCATGCCGAACTCGGCCGCGAGAGCGCGGACCTCGATGGCTTCGGGCAATTTCGCTTCGATGTGGGTGCGAACTTCATCGATCAGTCGTTGGTCTTGCGGAACACTGTCAAGCGTCCGCTGCGTCCACCGCTCGAATGTCAGAGCGAATTCGACCAGGGCCATTTCCACTTCCAACTGGTCGCGGAAGTCCTTCTCGATAGCACCGCGTACGAGACGCACAAAGCTGCCCCCCAGAACGCCATCCGGCGCCAGATCGAGCAGGGGCCCGGTAACTGCCGCTCGCTTCGCAAGCCTTGCTTTCAGATAGGGATGACGGATGGCGACCCAGGCAAAGGTCCATCCCGGCGACTCTTTGGGCAGTTGGAAGCGATACTGCGATGGAGTACGCAAAAAGATCAGCGTCCCGGGCGACACCTTCTGCGGCTCGGCTCCCTCGCCTGTGAACTGGCCCCACCCCGCCAGGGTAAGCTGCAGGCAGACAGCGGAGCGCTTGGATTGGCCGCGAATAGCCTCGTCGAACGCGTCGCAATTCGAACCGAGTCGGGTCTCTAAGCCGCCGCAAAAAGTCGTCGTGGGCTTCCACCAAACGGGGGTCCCAGGCGCCGGCCCGCGTGTAACCTCGGCTAGCCGACGCAGCGCTGGTGCCCACTCCCGCGGCGGGACTGGCTTGCGTTGGCGGGAGCCTTCGATGGCGGCAGTAATCATGTCGCGCACCCGGCGCGGCGAAGTCTCTCCGTGGAACGGCTGAGTAAATCCGTCTCCGTCGTCCGCCGCGCAGGGGTCTGACGGAGCTTTCAGCAGGGCCGTTGCACTACTCTTCGGCAGGATATGCAGAGAACCTGTCGTGTTCATAAGCATGATTGTCGGAGCAACGGAAATCCTGCAATTCTAAATCCGACACTCGCAACACCTAATGCAACGGGACTCGAAGCGCCTGCGACACCGGACGACGCCCGCCTGGCTGACAGCTAAACTGCTACGGACTCCTGGCGCGTAACCGTCGCGTGGCGCCCGGCCGGAGCCGCTCGCGAGATCTGCGCAGTCCGTGCAGGGACTAACGTAAGTGTCACCGCCGAGAGCAAGATCCCCGATCTGTGGACGCACACCGAGATCGGCTCAGCGAAAGGCACCTTCAGCCCGGTCGTGCCCTTTCACGGCGCGAGTCTCTTCCGTCAAACCCTAAGAGGGCATTCGAGAACTGGCTGCTCTCACCCTCTACAGCAAGCGCGCGCCGGCGCTCGGTTCGAACACGCGAATCTCCGCGGGGCGACCGCAGCGCTCGCGGTACCCCGATGTGATGGTCCGCGAGAAGCTCTCCACGGCATCCGCTTCCACCAGGTTCACCGTGCTGCCCCCGAAGCCAGCGCCCGTGAGCCGGGCTCCGTGGCAATACGGCAGCGGCAACGCCAAGTCGACCAACACGTCCAACTCGGGACAGCTCACTTCGTAGTCGTCGCGCAGGCTGGCGTGCGATTCGGCCATCAGCGTCTTGAGCCGGCCGGTGTCGCCCGAGCCCATGGCGGCCACCGCTTGCAGAACTCTCGCGTCCTCGGAAACCACGTGGCGGCATCGCTTTGCCACGACGGACGGAAGCTTCGCAAGCAAGAGCGCCAGGCTCTCGGGTGTGACATCGCGCAGGGCGCGGATGCCAGGCAAGGATGCGGACAGGATGCGCACGCCCTCGTCGCACTCCGCCCGGCGCTTGTTGTATTCCGAAGACGCGAGTGAATGGCGCACACCGCTGCCCACCGCCACGATCTTGAGGCCCGGCGGGATCTCCACCATCTCGTGTGCCAGCGATCGGCAATCGAGCAGCAGAGCGCGGCCCTGCTTGCCGAACAGCGATGCCATCTGGTCCATGATCCCGCACGCAACCCCGACGAATCCGTTCTCGGCCTCCCGGGCCAGCTTGGCGACATCGAGGGCGGGCAGCTCGAAGCCGCCGAGACGTTGCAGCAGCAGCGCGGTAGCCACCTCGTACGCCGCCGAAGAGCTCAGTCCCGCTCCCTGGGGGATGTCACCTGTGACTATGGCCTCGCAGGCTGGAACGTCCAGGCCTCGCTTGCCAAGGGCCCATACCACTCCCTTGAAGTAGTCCGCCCATGGGTATTGGGGGTCTCGTTGCAGGGCAAGCCGGGAAAACGTGCAACTCTGTCCCAGATCCACCGCATGCAAGGTGAAGCGATCACCGGTGAGCCGGCAGGCGGCGAGGGCCACACCGCGATCGACCGCCGCCGGCAGCACGAAACCGTCGTTGTAGTCGGTGTGCTCGCCGATGAGATTCACGCGTCCCGGGGCATAGGCGGCGGCTTCGGCGTCCCGCCCGGCACTCTTCCGGTAGACGGCAGATACCTTTTCAAGGTCCATGGCCGCGATGTTACCTCAAACGCCCTTCCCAATGGGGGACGGGTATTCGCCGCGCTCGACCATTTCCTGGAGGAACTGCATCGTACCAGCCTTGTCTTGCGGATACGTCACACCGAACCAGCTGGCCGATGTCGGACACACCTGCACCCGAGCGGCTTTCTCCGTAACGATCTGGTTGACCACCTCGGGGATGAGACACTCGGAATTGTCCGGCTTCTGCCTCTGCACCTCAAGGAAGCTGATGAGATGGCGTTCGATCTGCCCGAACACCGCCGGCGTGAAGCCGAACATGTTCATCGACACCACCTCGTCTCCTCTTAGCACCCGCATGCTCCCGGCTTCGTCCAGGTATCTCCCGGTGTTGTCGAACTTCTCCACCTGCTTGCACTCGACCAGCGACCTTAGATACTGCTGGTCGTCGACCTCGCACAGGCCGCGCGCCACGGCTCCGTGATCCGATAGCGTCCGCAGGATGGGATAGCCGACCACGCAGTATTCCGGCAGGCCCTGCCCGGCCGTGTCTCGCCGCAGATGTCCGGCCACCACCTGATACGCATTCTTTCCGTAGCAGTCGTCGGCGTTGATCGAGGCGAAGGGTTCCTTGACGCAGCGACGGGCGCACCAGATGGCGTGGGCTGTGCCCCATGGTTTCCTGCGATCCGCGCGTGAGCTGAACCCGGACGGCAGATCGTCGAGCTCCTGGAACGCGTATTCGACGGGCAGGCGGCGTTCGTACTTGCTGCCCACCACCTTGCGGAAGTCGGCCTCGAAATCGTGCCTAATGACGAACACGATCTTGCCGAATCCTGCGGCCGCAGCGTCGTAGATGCCGTAGTCCATAAGGGTCTCGCCAGCGGGCCCAAAGGCCTCGATCTGCTTCAGGCCGCCGTACCGGCTGCCCATGCCCGCGGCGAGGATGACCAGTGTGGGAGTCATGGCTCTCCTATTGGATCAAGCGACTTTCGTATTCTCCTCATTGGCGCGTTCTCTTCGGCTCCTCCCCGCAGAGCCCTGCAGGGGAGCGGGGCATCCTTTCCGAGCACCGTTCGCTTGTCAACCCGCAGTTTGAGCGACTCGGGAGAAAGAACGCTGGGAATTCCAATGAGCATGTCGCCTCCGCGGATGGTCGTTTAGCCGTCAACGATCAAGGCTACTTGCTCGCCGGGGCCGTGCACGCCCTCGATCAATATGCCCTCGACATCGGCTGTCTTGGACGGGCCCGTGCACCAAATGATGTTCGCATCGTCGCCCAGCGCTGAAATGGCGTCGGGAATACACGCATGAATACGCGAGCGCGGCACCACCGCGATGTGAATCCAGGGCGCCAGCGCCGCAAGCCGCACAGGTGTCGAGCGATCGTCGAGGATGATAGTTCCACTTTCGGCGATGGCGCCCGCGGCCCTCGTGATACCGAAGTGGTAGTCGTCTACACGAGCCCGGGAAAAACTGGTTTCCAGTGTGAGTTCTGTCGCGAAGGCAGGACCAAGCGCGGCCAGCACCTCGGGATCGACGTACCCAAGCG